>Ga0070709_10002223_pt1 | contig 10515 bp, 11 predicted proteins | sample LARL51metaG_FD_65449 | JGI IMG/M metagenome (GOLD analysis project Ga0070709, IMG submission 65449) | Corn, switchgrass and miscanthus rhizosphere microbial communities from Kellogg Biological Station, Michigan, USA - LAR L5-1 metaG | ecosystem: Host-associated > Plants > Roots > Rhizosphere ...
GGGTGTTTATCCGCTGAACCCGGTTGTAGATAAGGGACCTGCCTGCTTTGATATCCGCAACAACTGGGAAATTAACATGCTGTATCACTTCCCGGACTTAAAGGTGGAGAACAGGCTTCTGAACAAGATGGTGAACGGCTGGTTCGTTAGCAGCATCATCGCCATCCAGAGCGGCCAGCCATTCTCACCGATTACCGCTAACAACCGTTCGAATTCCGGCGTCGCACAGGCGCAACAAGGCGACCGAGTCAACATAAACACCCCAGCTCTGCTCGCCGCCTATCCGTGCACTTCGACACCTACGCAACCGGCGACTGGCCCGGACACTAATCCCTGCGCCTACACGCCCATTCCCTACAATCCCAGCACGGTCATCACCGGCGATCCCAACCAATGGTTCAACCCTGCCATGTTCTCGATCTCTCCGAACTGTACTGGACCCGGTTTAACAAATTGTTCAACCTCGGTTGGCCAGTTGGGCACCGCCGGACGCAATATCCTGACCGGGCCGCCCGAAAGAAATTGGGACTTTTCGCTGGTCAAGGACACTAAGCTGGGATTTTTGGGAGAAGCCGGCTTGCTCGAGTTCCGAGCAGAATTCTTTAACATCATGAACCATCCGAACTTCAGCGGCGATGGGCTGAGCACAATTGTGTTCGACGGTGGCGGCTCGGACCTGACCCCGTTCTCGGAGGCCCCGAGCCCGAGTGCAGGCCGGATCACAAAACAGCTCGCGGATAGCCAACGCCAAATCCAATTTGCATTGCGAATTGAATTCTGAGGCATACGGAATTGCGGGGACTTTACGGCTAAATGGCGTGAAGCCCCCGCAGCAAATCAGCCATTCCGGGTCCAATGCTGCGCGGACCCGTGTGATGTTAACGGACACTTCGCGAATTTTTGTTTTGTTCTGTTTCTTGTACTCCTGATTCTTTTGGATTCAGGCAGTTTTATTTCTGCCTTGGCCTGACCATCGCAACCGGCGCAGTTTGAACTTGTGTTATATATGGCGCGTAAGCGCTCTAAAGAGTTCTGGTCAAGGAGTTGAACTTGGGCCCACCCGTGTTTTTGCAGGCCATTGAGGACACCGGCTTCAGTACCTGGTTGCGCGAATCCGAATCACCCTTTGCATTTTACTTTATTCTTCTGTTTCATACTTTTGGACTGGCGCTGCTGGTGGGCGCGAATGCCGTAGTTGATTTGCGGCTGCTGGGCGTGGCGCAGGCCATACCGATCGCGCCGCTCAAGCGCTTGTTTAAAATCATGTGGATCGGTTTCACAATGAACGCTCTGACGGGCGTGTTGCTGGTCTTAGCTTACCCAACCAAGACGCTTACAAACTGGGACTTTTATGCCAAATTGACGATCATTGGTTTTGCTGTATGGGTCATGCAGAAACTGAAGAATCAGGTTTTCGAAGACGCGAGCTTAACGGATGTAGACAGGATGGCCCGGGGAGCGTCTCTGGCAAAGTGGTCCCTCGTTCTGTGGTTCGCAGCGATTACCGCGGGGCGCTTGCTGGCTTATACCTACAAGTATCTGACCTACCCGTCGTAAGCGGCGGTTCGGTCGTAACGCGTTAGTTTAAGGGGCCCTGCATGAATTTTGCGCATTTGCACCTCTTGCTGAATCATTTCCCGATTATTGGCACGATTGTCGGCCTGGGCCTTTTTCTTGTTTCGCTGCCGGGGAAAAATGAGGATCTGCGGCGCGCCAGCCTCATTATTTTCCCGACGATGGCGCTGATCGCCATCATGACATTTTTTAGCGGTGTCGGCGCCCAGGGCGCCATTAAGAAAGATCCGGGCGTTTCCGAAGCCCTGATCGAAAGACACCAGGGCGCGGCCATGCTGGCGATGGTTTTTATGGAGATTACGGGCGCGTTGTCGTTGGTGGCGCTCTGGAAAGCGCAGGGGAAGGCGCGTCCGGCGAGTTGGAACCGGAGTTTGTCGGCGGTGCTGCTTTTTTCTGTTGTCACGGTCCTGTTGATGGCCAGGGTGGGGACCACCGGCGGCGACATACGTCACCCTGAGATTGTATCGGGGCAGGCAGAGAGAGCCGACGCCACGGGAATTTCCAGGATGGTGCGGGCCTTTGAGCCGTCTCCGGGCAGGGTCGCCGAACTGATGACCACCAGCAAGTGGTGGTGGGCCTTCATGATGGACATGCATTTTGTCGGCTTGGCGCTGCTGATCGGCGCGGTAGGAATCCTCGATCTGCGCATGCTGGGTTTTGCTAAACAAATTCCCATCAGTTCCGTGCACCGGCTCCTGCCGTGGGCCATGCTCGGATTCGCAATCAACCTTATCACCGGCGTTCTGGCGTTCACCGGCATGGACCAGTATTACACTTACGATTGGGCATTTTGGCTCAAGATGCTGGCCATCCTTCTTCTGGGGCTGAATGCCGCGGCCTTTTATCTGACAGATGCCTTTCACTCCGTCGAGAATCTAGGGCCGGGAGATGACGCGCCACCCTTGGCAAAATTCATCGCCGCGACCTCTCTGTTTCTGTGGTTCGCGGTGATTACTTTGGGCCGCTACATACAATCGTTTGCGGATACAATTACGGTCCACAAATGATATTGGCGGCAAATTTATTGTGTCCAGCACACACAAAGAGTTAAAATGCGAAGAAGGCGATTTTTCTTGCAACGAAAACCGCAATTCGCGCGTCAACATAACCTGGAGGCAATATGACGATTTATAAGTATCGCAATATTTTGCTGGGCGGGCTGTTGTTGGCTGCGGGTCTGCTTTTCAGCGCATCGGTGTCCGCACATCATTCCGTGCAAGCGCAGTTTGACATTCACAAAACTTTCACCGTCAGCGGAACGGTGTCCAAGGTGGAATGGATTAATCCTCACTCTTACTTGACGATCAACGTGAAAGATGCCGACGGCAAAGTTCAGAAGTGGGCTTTTGAACTGGGCGGGCCGGGCGCGCTTCGCAGGGCCGGCATGAGCAGGGAAGACCGCGGCGGCTTGAAACCCGGCGACGAAGTGACCGCCTCGGGACTGGCTGCCAAGGATGGTTCGAACAGTGGTTTTCTGCAGGAACTCAAACTTGCCGATGGACGCGTGTTTAAGTTCGCGGTGGACCCCAACGGGAACTAAGCATAGGAAGGAGCTTCACATGACGCGCTACGCTCGAATCAGCAGGATCGTCGTCGCAGCCGCATTGCTTTCATTGCTTCCGCCCGCGCTTTTTGCGCAGGCCAATGGCGGCCCCCGGATGGATCATGAGAACACCTTGCCTCCCACTCCCGTCGGGCCCACGCCGCGAACTCCTGACGGGCATCCCGACTTGACCGGCTTGTGGAATGGGCTGGCGGACAATTTGCTGGGTGTGCCGAATCAAATGCACAACGTCGGCATCGAAGTCGGGCCTGATTCAACGCGCGACATCCATAGCGGCCTGCAGATTGCCACCTGGCCGCTGCAGAATCGCAAGCGGCAAAATAACGAGCAGAACGAACGGGCAGCCACTCTGCTGCGCAGGATGGGTTCGAATCGCCCGCTTTACAAACCTGAATACTGGCAGAGAGTGAAGGACTTCGACGCCAATTCCAATGAGGAAGATCCCTCCAATCAGTGCATGCCCGCTGGAGTTCCGCGCGTCGGCGTTCCGTCTTACATCGCCCAGACCCCTACTTACCTGATCTTCATCTACCCGGGGCAGGGCGGCCTGATTGCCACTCAAACCAGCTATCGCATGATTCCTACCGACGGCCGCAAACACACCAACATCGAAGATCTGGACGGCACGTGGAACGGCGAAGCGATCGGCCACTGGGAAGGGGACACGATGGTCATCGACACCATCGGTTTCAACAGCACCAGCTGGTTTGACCAGCTCGGCGGCTATTTTCATAGCGAAAACATGCACGTCGTCGAACGCTTGCACCGCGATGGAAACACTCTCACCTGGACGGCGACCGTTGAAGATCCCGATGTGTTGCTGGAGCCCTGGACGACGACTCCGCGTGTAGCTCTTTTGAATCCGGATCCCAAGGCCATACTGCCTGAATCGCTGCCGTGCAGTGAGAGAGACTTGGCACACGTGACCACGAAAGAGCACCACTAGAAGATGGTTGTCTCGCGCACCCGGTTTGTAACGCACAGTTCAAATAGTTTGCAGAGGGAGGCGACATGCCTACGGGAGCAAGGTTGACAGGTGTGTTTGCGACAAGAGCGTTGCTGGTCGCAGCGCTTGCAGCGATGGCATTCCAGGGTGTGCGTGGACAAAGCAATGATTCCAAGGCGCCCGCCGCTGCCAAGACCTCCGCCAAGCCAGGGAATACCTCAAGCGCTCCCGCGTCCGATACTTCCGATTTGGCCAGGACTCTCAAGGCTGCTGCCGAAGCCGTAGGCCTGGCTCGCTGGTCGGGTGTTGGCGGCGAGCGGCTGCCTGAAGTTGATGTAATCAACACCATGGAGCTGTGGGGCAGCGGGACGACCTACGGCACAGGCCAGCCTTATAAGTCGGGCGAGCCGTGGCCCGCCTTTAAGACCGACTATCATGCTGCCATTGGTTACAATCCGCCGGCTATGCGCGTGGAAATGACTCGCACGCCTGCTCAGGGCGGTGGCACACCACAGCACACCATTCAAGTCGTGCGAGAGAAGTATTCCTGGGATGAGTCTGAAATCGGCGCGGGCCTGATTCCGGGAAAGGGTACGGCGACGCCAGCCCTGTCCGCGGCCAACAAGCGCATTCTCGAACTCTGGATTCTGCCGTACGGCGTTATAAAATCCGCCATCGCTGCGGGCGAGAAAACCAAGGTCTCCTCGGAAAACGGAACCACGGTACTTACTTTTCCTCTGAGCGGACAACTGGCTGGAGTCATGGTGAAGGCCACGCTCGATGCTCAGAACGAAGTCGCCAAAGTCGAGACGCGCGCTGATAATCCGGCGCTCGCCGACATGCTCACCGAAACAGAATATTCCGATTATGCAGATCATGGAGAGATCGCGACCGACGTCAAGTCTCCCGGTCATATCGTCCGCAAACAAGGCGGCCATCCGCTGCTGGACATTCAGGTAAAAATGCTGGACGCCAACAATCCATATCTGGTCTTTCCAGTTCCCGAGAATGTAAAGAAGGCGGCCTCGAACTAGCGCCCCGTTAATCGGTGCGCCTGCAATGGCGTGTGCTATCCGCCGGGAGACTGTTGAGCTATGCTTTTTCACCTCTGCAGGTGGCTGCAGGAAAATTCGTTTATCACGTTGCTCAACGGCACTTCCTGGACCGCCGCGGCCCTGGAAATCATCCATTACTTCAGCATGTTCATCCTGGTCGGATCGATGGTGATTGTGGACTTGCGTGTTCTCGGCCTCTTGGGGCGCGGGCAGGACGCTTCGCAGCTCGCTGACCGGCTGTTTCCCTGGATTTGGGGTTCGCTGGCGCTGAATTTTCTGTCAGGATTTTTCATGTTCGCGGGCTCGGCGACGTCCTACTACGGCAACGACGTTTTTTACGACAAAATGACGATCACGCTGCTGGCAATCATTGCCAATATTATCGTCCAGCAAAAAGTCCGCTCCTGGAACCAGTTGCCGGCGATTCCCGCGTTCGCCAAACTGATCGCCCTCGTCTCCATTGTGTTGTGGGTGGGGGCCATCATTGCCGGAGTTGAGGTTCCCGCACTTACTGGCGTCGGATAAGCAAGGGGAGGTTTTTGGAATGGATGGCTCTTCCGTTGGCTTTGGAGTCAGTTTTGGGCACTGGCTGCAAAACCAACCTTTCGCTTTGTCGATTGCGGGCTCCGATTGGGCCTATCCGTTCGTTCAGGCGACTCATTTCACTGGGCTGTCCATTTTTGTGGGCACTAACATCGCCGTGGATCTCAGTTTGCTGGGAATGGGAAAGAAATCTTCGGCGCCCTTGCAGCTTTCCGGCATGTTGTTTGTCTGGAACTGGATCGGATTCGCGATAGCCGTCACCGGCGGATTTCTTCTTTTTTCGGTTTCGGCGGAAACCTATCTGACGAACATTGCCTTTCTCACGAAGCTCGGCCTGCTCATTCCGCTGGGACTCGTGCTGCACGTTGTGGTTCAGCAAAAAGCGCCGGCGTGGGAAAAAGCCGCGGAAATTCCTTCGGCGGCTAAAATTGCCGGCTTGGCGGAATTGGTATTGTGGCTGTGCGTTGCCACCGCAGCTGTGCTGATTCCGTACGTGGGATAAAAGCGATCCAGGAAATCTTGACAGGAATGTTTGAGCGGGCGTATGGTGCGCGAGAATAAGCGAAAAACAAAAGAGGAAATCGCAAAGCGACGCGCTGTGCCGGCGGAGAGCATGGAGCGAGCGTCAAACGCAAGAGTTTGCAGGCCTGCTGTGGCCTCTAATCGCTATACGGGTGGCTCGTCAAACTAGCCGGAGAGGCGCAAGCAACAGGCCGATGTTTCACTTTATCAATTTTGTGCAGTGGCTCAATGACACACCCATCAGCGTCTACCTTCGCGAAGGCGATTGGCCATTTCCCATCATCGAAACAATCCATATCCTGGGACTTGGTTTCTCGGTTGGAACCGTGATGTGGCTGGATCTGCGATTACTGAAGCTGACCATGCGCGAAGTTCCCGTCGCCGACGTGATCGACCAGCTTGAGCCCTGGGCCATGGGCGGATTTGCGGTGATGCTCGTCAGCGGAAGCCTGCTGATTCTTTCCGAGCCGTTGAAGTGCTACAACACCATCGCCTTCCGAATCAAAGTGGTCCTGCTGATTCTGGCGGCCCTGAACGTCCTGTACTTTCACAAACGCGTCATGCACAACGTGGACGAATGGGATCAGAATATGCCTTGGCGCGCAAAAATGGTGGGCGCGCTTTCGCTTGTCTTATGGCTGGGCGTGGTGATCGCCGGGCGCTGGACCGCGTATTTTTGAGCGAGGCGCTGCCCTCATCACGGCCACAAATTTTGCGAGGTAGATCGAGTGACATTCGGCAGATTCATACCTGATTGGTTTTTCGCGCTGTGCGAAAGCACCTGGCCGGGAAGCTGGTTCAAACATTCGCAGTGGATGTTTGCTATCGACGAAACATTTCACATCATGGCGCTGGGCATGCTGATCGGCACTCTGGTGATCGTCGATTTGCGCCTGCTGGGTTTGGGAATGCGCCGCCAATCCGTTTCGCAACTCGCGGGTTACCTGGCTCCCTGGACGCTGCTCGGCGTGGGATTAATGGTCTTTACCGGTGTTCCGCTGTTCATGTCGGAGGCCGTAAGACTTGGCAAAAGTTCTCCGTTTCTTTTCAAGATGATTTTCCTGTTTTGCGCCGTCACGCTGCATTTCACGCTGCACAGGAAAGCCATTGCATCCAGCGCGAGTACCAGCCAAAGTTCCACACTGGGCAAGCTGGCCGCCTGCCTGTCGCTCATGTGCTGGCTGGGCGTGGCGCTGGCCGGCCGCGCGATCGCGTTTCTATAGCAGGTTCTCGCTCATTTCGTGGAATTCGATCCGGGCGATTTGTCCGGCCAGGTCGGGCCCGTCAGTTCAATCGTCCAGATAGGTCCACCCTCATACAAAGCGCCTTGCGAGCGGATGAAAACCGGCGACTCACCCGCCTCGATCCACACGTGCGTGTCCGTCGGCTGCTTATGTAGTAACGGCGCGACCACTCCGGCCACCCCTCCGATTTCCACTTTCACGAGATAGCGTTTGGCTTTGCGCGAAGTCCCGCCAACCAGGAAGGAATCCTCCCCTTCATACGCGATTGCCAGTTTGACCACGCGCGGCTTGGGCGTGCTGGCTACAAATGAAAATGTCGCCTGCTCTGCTCCTGGTTGCAGGTTCTCAAGCAATGTGGGAACCATGCCGTTGGCGACATCCGCGGGGCACTGGACATTCTCGCTCAGATTCTTATCCTTGCCATCTTCCTGGTAACGAGCGGTGAATTGGCCGGTCGCCGCGTTTAACCACGTTTCGGAAGCCTGCTTGAACGCAGGGCCTTTCTGAACGATGTGGTAACTCAAGAGCTGGAATTTTCCGCGCTGGGAATATACCGTCGTTTCCTGGTGCAGGGAACCGTCCTTGAAGTGAAATATCAAGTTGCTGGTCACACGATCGCCCTTTACGAATTGCGTCCAGTCGCCAACTGCAATCACCACGCCGTCATCCGACCGCAGCAGGAGGAAACCGTGCAGGAGTCCTTCCTGGTAACGCACGGCGACCAGGTCGGCCGGCAACGCGCTGGGCCACAGGAGCGCCGCAATAGCGCAGGCTATCAGCAGTATCCGCGAGAGAAGCTGAGTTGACATTTTTATTGGCACCTTGCTGGTCTATCGTTGGGGGGAAGACCAACCGAACCATTTAGTCCCATTTCCGGTCTAATAGCAACCCGCCTGATACCCTACATGTCTCCGGGAGATTCATGTATTCGAACAAAGTTCGGAAACGGCGGGGCTTGACGCAGGCCGCCGTTCGGCATACCTTACGAAATATGAGCGCAATTACAATTAAAGTTAATGGGCGCACGCATACGTTGGATGTGGACCCCACCACACCGCTGCTTTACGTTCTCGCCGACGATCTTGATCTGCGCGGAGCGAAGTTTGGTTGCGGCCTTGGACAGTGCGGCGCCTGCACGGTCATCGTGAAGGGCCAGTCGATCCGCTCCTGCATCACACCCATGGAGGCGGTAGATGGCGCGGAGATTACCACTCTGGAAGGATTGGGAACGATTCAAAAACCGCATCCCCTCCAGAAAGCCTTCATCGAAGAAGGCGCCGCGCAGTGCGGATTCTGCTTGAACGGCGTCATTATGACCGCCAAGGCTTTCCTCGACAAAAAACCGAAAGCCACGGATGAGGAAATTCAGCAGGCCTTGTCAAATGTGCTGTGCCGCTGTTTCACGCACGTGCGAATGTTCAGGGCCATCAAAAAAGCCGGACAGGAAATGGCCCGATGAGAAACTCGTTGCAGAATAAAACCGCGAAACAGCGGACGTTTACCCCTGAAGCCCTGGCCGCGCTGAGAAGCGCGGGATTCTCGCGTCGGGCCTTCCTGAAAAGTACGGGAGCGCTCATCGTTACGTTCAGCGTGGCAGGCGTTTATCGCACTGCCGAAGCGCAAGGTAATTTCGAGGGTGGTGTGGCCGGCTCGCCGCCACTGGAGCAGGTTGACTCCTGGATCGCGATTGGCGCCGACGGAAACGTCACAGCCTACACCGGAAAATGTGAATTGGGGCAAGGTATTGCCACGGTGCAGGCTCAACTGGTCGCCGAAGAGCTTTCCGTGCCGTTGAATCGCGTGAAGCTTATTTATTGCGACACTTCCATGACGCCCGATCAGGGCGTCACCTCCGGCAGCCAGTCTCATCCCGCGAATTTTAATCAGAGCAATTTGGCGCAGGCGGGAGCCACGGCGCGCCAGGCGCTTCTGCAACTGGCCTCGAAGCAACTCGGCGTTCCGGTTGATGAACTTGCGGCTAAGGACGGCGTGATCAGCGCGAAAAGCGATCCGGCGAAGAAGGTGAGCTACGCGCAACTGGTCGGCGGCAGGAAATTCGATCTTAAGCTTGATCCTAATGCCAAGAGGAAGCCGCCGAGCGAGTGGACCGTGCTTGGAAAACCTGTGCCGCGTCCGGATCTTCCCGACTTGGTCACCGGCCAATTCGAGTTTGTTCACAATGTGCGCGTTCCTGGCATGCTTCACGGTGTAGTGGTGCGTCCGCCCGCGGTGGGCGCCACGCTGATCAGCGTGGATGAAAATTCAGTGCAAGGCATGCCCGGACTCGTAAAAGTGGTCGTAAAGAAAAATTTCGTGGGCGTAGTCGCCGAAAAACGCTGGCAGGCCATTCAGGCGGCAAACAAGTTGAAAGTGAACTGGACTCCCGGGGCCGGGCTGCCGAGTCATGCGGATTTCTACGATTACCTGCGCACGCAGAAACCCGCGCGCGACACTTTGCTCGTGAATTCCAAAGACGTCGAACAAAAACTTTCGGAAGCCGCCACGGTGGTGAGAGCCACCTATCGCCATCCCTATCAGATGCACGGGTCGATGGGCAGTTCGTGCGCTGTCGCTGACGTGAAAGGCGACAAGGCTACCATCTGGTCGCCCACGCAGGGCGTTTGGCATCAGCGCGGCACATCGGCAATGATTCTTGGCCTCAAGCCCGAAGACGTGCGCGTTATTTTTACCAGGGGCTCGGGATGCTACGGAATAAATGGCGCCGACACGGTTACGTTTGACGCCGCCGTGCTTTCGCAGGCTGTCGGGAAACCCGTGCGCGTTCAACTTACGCGAAAAGACGAAATGGCCTGGGAAAATTATGGCTTCGCCTTCGTGATGGACGAACGCGCAGGCCTCGACGCTCAGGGAAATATCATCGCCTGGGACCACGAAGCCTGGTCGCCGGTGCTGGGCAACCGTCCCGGATACAGCACTCCCGGAAATGTGATCACCGGTTTGCTGCTGGGATTTCAACCCGAACCGTTCCGCGCCAGAGCGACGTCTCCCGAACCCACGACCTTCAATAACAATAGCAATGGCGTTCCATCGTACGTCGCCGGCCAG
>Ga0070709_10002224_pt1 | contig 10510 bp, 11 predicted proteins | sample LARL51metaG_FD_65449 | JGI IMG/M metagenome (GOLD analysis project Ga0070709, IMG submission 65449) | Corn, switchgrass and miscanthus rhizosphere microbial communities from Kellogg Biological Station, Michigan, USA - LAR L5-1 metaG | ecosystem: Host-associated > Plants > Roots > Rhizosphere ...
GGCGAGCTGGACCGAAGATACGGTGGTGCTCCATGGCCCGGTGGTCGAGACGCATTGGCCGGTGGTGTTGCCCTCGATCACCTACGATGGCGTCCTGACCGTGCAGCCGGTCTGCACGCCCAGTGGTCCGGCGCAGTTCACCGTGGGTGTCGATTCGCTGGCGGGCGGCCACCTCACCGAGGTGACCGGGACGCTCGACTATGCCTGCTCGGTCACGCTTTCAGGGCTGGGGACGCTCGATGGGACATTTCATATCCTGCTGAAGGCTCAAAAGACGTAGCCTGAACGTCGAACACGGTTTCGAACCCGCGGACGACGGCGGCGGTGGTCTGTTCACGGAGCGAGTGACTCCCGGCTCCCGACTCCCGCAGTACCGAGGTCATCTCGACGCCGGGAATCCCGCACGGCACGATCCGGTCGAACGCCCCGAGGTCCGTGGTGACGTTCAGCGCAAACCCATGCCACGTGACCCATTGCTTCACGTGGACTCCGATGCTCGCGATCTTCCGTCCCCGGGTCCACACCCCGGTGTAGCCGGGATTCCGCTCGGCGGGTATTCCGAGCAGGCTCAGGGCCTCGATCAACGCCTGCTCGAGGGTCCTCAGGTACCAGTGCAGATCCTGCCTGAACCCCTTCAAGTCCAGGATGGGATATCCTACCAGCTGGCCGGGTCCGTGGTAGGTGACATCCCCGCCGCGCTCGACCTCCACGACATCGATGCCTTCTGACGAGAGGACGTTCCCGGCGTGGGACCCCCGTCCGAGGGTGACGACGGGCGGGTGCTCGAGCAGGACCAGGACGTCGTGGTCGAGCCGACCTTCGATGCGATCCTTGGCGAGGGCGCGCTGCAGCTCGAGGGCGTCGCGGTAGGGAACGAGTCCCCGGTCGAGGACTTCGATCTGCCTCACGTCGCGGCCCCGGCGGTCCGGGATGCCCACTTGCCGCTCCAGACCCCACCCGCGATCAGGAGGACGGCGAGTACCACCAGACCGGCCAATCCGGCGAAATGATCGAACAGGGGCGCGAACAGAAAGCCGATCATCACGGCCCCGAACGCCGCGATGGCGGAAATGGCGCCGCGCTGGAAGATGTTCTCGACTCCCTTGGAGCGGCGCCAACCGAAGAACGCCGCCACCGCGATCCCCGCAAAGAGTCCCGCGAGGATGTCGGTGGAGGTCCCCACCACGGCGTCATCCGCGCGCGGCGGGATGTTGGCGTGCTGGACGGCCCGCACGAGCACCAGCGCGACCGTGAGCACCCCCCCGCCGAGTCCGAGCCCGGAGCCCAGGGCTCCCAGGCCGATGGCGACCGGGTCCTTGGCGGAGGGTGGAGCGGCGGTGGGCGTACTCACATGTCGATGACCTTCCCGAGGGAATCGAGGGCCGCCTGGGCCACGGCCTCCGACATGGTCGGGTGCGCATGGATGGCCAGGTCGATTTCCTCGACCGTGTACTCGTTCTCGCGGGCCACGGCGAGCTCGTGGATCATCTCGGAGGCGTTGACCCCCACAATGTGCGCGCCCAGGATCTCCCCGTACTTCTTGTCGCGGATGATCTTCACGAAGCCTTCGGTCTCGCCGGTGCCCCGGGCCCGGCCGTTGGCCGAGAAGGGGAACCGGCCCACGACGTAGTCGAGCTTCTGTTCCTTGGCCTTGTCCTCCGAGAGCCCGATACTCGCGACTTCCGGATGGCAGTAGGTGACGCTCGGGACGTTGTCGTACTTGATGGCGTGCGCCTTGTGGCCCGCGATCTTCTCGGCGACCACGACGCCCTCGCGGCTGCCTTTGTGCGCGAGCATCGGGGGCCCGGCGACGTCGCCGATGGCGTAGTAACCCGGCGTCGTGGTCTGGAGGTTGCCGTCGACCTTGATGAAGCCCCGGTCGGTCAGCTGGATGCCGCATTCCTTGAGCCCGATGTTTTCGGTGTTCACGGCGCGGCCCGCGGCCATCAGGACCAGATCGGCGTCGATCTTCTGGGTCTGGCCACCCGATTCGACCTCCAGGGTCACCTTGTTCTTCCCGACGTCCGCCTTCTTCACCTTGGCACCCGCCAGGACGTCGATCCCGCGCTTCTTGTAGCTCTTGGCCAGGGCGTCCGAGGCTTCCGTGTCCTCCAGGGGCAGGATGCGGGGCAAGGCCTCGATCAGCGTGACCTTGGAGCCGAAGGCGTTGAAGACGTCCGCGAACTCCATCCCCACGGCGCCGGCGCCGACCACCGCGATGGACGCGGGCGCCTTCTCGAGAAAGAGCGCTTCATCGGACGAGATCACGGTGGTCTTGTTGATCTCGAGGCCGATCTGGGGAATCCCCTTCACCCGCGACCCGGTGGCGATGATCACGGCCTTGGTCGCCGTGTAGACGTCGTTGCCGACTTTCACCTGCTTGCCGGGCTGGAGGACGCCGGTGCCCTTGATCACCGTGACCTTGTTTTTCTTCATCAGGAAGTCGGCGCCCTTCGAGTTGGTGTCCGCCACCCGGCGGGAGCGCTTCATCGCCACGCCGTAGTCCGTCTTCACCTCGCCGACGTTGATGCCGAAGTCGGCGGCGGAGTGGAGCGCATGGGCCAGGTGAGCCGAGTGGAGCAGGGCTTTGGTGGGGATGCAGCCGATGTTGACGCAGACGCCCCCCATCTTGTCGCGTTCGACGACCGCGGTGGACATCCCCAGCTGGGCGCAGCGGATGGCGCAGACGTAGCCGGCGGGACCGCCGCCCAGGATGATCACGTCGAAGGAGTTCGCCACGAGAATCCTCTTAGAGAACCATTGCGAGTGGGTTTTCGAGCATCTGCTTCAGGGTCTTCAGAAACGCCGCGCCGGTCGCGCCGTCGATCACGCGATGGTCACAGCTCATGGTCAGCCGCAGGCGCCGCCGGATTTCGATCTTGCCGTCCTCGGCCACGGGCTTCGCTACGATGGAGCCGACCGCCAGGATCCCGGCCTCGGGCGGGTTGATCACCGCCGTGAACTGATCGATGTCGAACATGCCGAGGTTCGAGACGGAAAACGTGGCGCCGGTATACTCGTTCGGCTGAAGCTTCCGCTCCCGCGCCTTGCCGGCCAGGACCTTGGCCTCCTGGCCGATGACGAGCATCGACTTCAGGTCGGCGTTGCGGATGACCGGAGTGATCAGCCCATCTTCCACGGCCACCGCCATGCCGACATGCACCTCGTTCCAGTACCGGATGTGGTCGTCCTGGAACCAGGCGTTGCAGGCGCGATGCTTGGCGAGCGCCAGGGCCGTGGCCTTGATGACGATGTCGTTGAACGAAATCTTGCCCTGGTCACCGAGCTGCTTGTTGATCGCGTCCCGGGCCTCCGCGGCGCGCTCCATGTCCACTTCGGTGGTGAGGAAGAAGTGGGGGATGGGACCGATCGACGTAACCAGCCGCTTGGCGATGGTCTTGCGGATCTGCGTGAGGGGGACGTCCTCGTACGGTGAGCCGGCAGCCATCAGCCGTCCGCCGTCAGCAGGCAGCTTGCTGATCGCTGATGGCTGACGGCCGCTTTCTACGTCCTTCTTGACCACCCGACCACCCGGCCCCGATCCCACCACCGACCGGAGATCGACACCCGAGTCCTGGGCAATTCTTCGCGCGAGCGGGGAAGCCTTGATGCGATCAGAGGCGCCGGGAGCCGTGGGCCGTTCGATGGTAGTCGCTGCGGCCACAGGCGCCGGGGTGGGTGCGGGGGCCGGCACGGTTCCCACTTCCCGCTTCCCGCTTCCCGCTCCGTCGACCTTCTCCCCCGCCGCCCCGATATAGGCCACGACGTTCCCCACCGGCACCGTCTGGCCTTCCTGCACCACGACCTTGATGAGCGAGCCGTCCGCGCGGGCCACCAGCTCCATGACCGCCTTGTCGGTCTCGACCTCGGCGAGCGTGTCACCCGTCTTGACCGGGTCGCCCTCTTTCTTGGACCACTTGACCAGGCGCCCCTCTTCCATGGTGGGCGAGAGCGCTTCCATCACCACTGTGGTCGCCATGGATCAGTCCAGGTAAAGGACGCGCCGCGCCGCAGCCACGACCTTCTCAGGAGAGGACTTCGCCGCCCGTTCGAGCACCTTGTTGTAGGGCATCGGCACGTCGGCTTGCGTCACGCGGAGCACCGGAGCATCCAGATGATCGAACGCGTCGCGCTGGATGATGTCCACCACCTGGGCGCCCACGCCGCAATGGTGCCACCCCTCTTCGACCACGACGCAACGGTTGGTCTTGGTGACCGAGTTGATGATGGCCGTCTCATCCAGCGGGCGCAGGGACCGGAGGTCCACGACCTCGGCCGAGACGCCCGCTTCCTGGAGGAGATCGGCCGCCTTCAGGGCGACCGTGACCGTCTTGGAGTGACAGATCACCGTGACGTCGGTCCCGGGACGCTTGATGTCCGCCTGACCAATGGGGATGACCAGCTCCCCATCCGGCACTTCCCCCTTCGTGTTGTAGAGCATCTCGCCCTCCAGCACGATGACGGGGTTGTTGTCCCGGATGGCGGACTTGAGCAGACCCTTCGCGTCCGCCGGTGTGGCCGGCGCCACCACCTTGAGCCCCGGGATGTGCGCGAGCCACGACTCCCAGGCCTGAGAGTGCTGGGCGCCGAGCTGCAGGGCGGCGCCGTTGGGGCCCCGGAACACGATGGGCATGGGGAACTGTCCGCCCGACATGTAGAGCATCTTGGCCGCGGAATTCACGATCTGATCGAGCGCCAGGACCGCGAAGTTCCAGGTCATGAACTCGACCACAGGCCGGAGGCCCGTCATGGCGGCCCCGACGCCGATGCCGGCGAACCCCAGCTCCGCGATGGGCGTGTCCACGATCCGCTGCGGGCCGAACTCTTCGAGCAGGCCCCGGCTCACCTTGTAGGCACCCTGATAGAGCCCGACCTCCTCCCCCATCAGGAAGACGGTGGGGTCCCGCTGCATCTCTTCGCGAAGGGCCTGATTCAAGGCGTCGCGATACGTGAGGGTCGGCATCAGTCGGCCAGGACGTGCTGGAAGAGGGCGTCAGGCTCGGGGTCGGGGCTTTCGTCCGCGAACTTCGCCGCCTGATCCACCTCCGCGTGCACCTCGGCGTCGAGCGCGTCGATCGCCGGCTGATCCATGGTCCCCTCATCCCGCAGGTGGTGCGTCAGGGCCGCGATCGGGTCCCGCTTCTTCTGCTCTTCGACTTCTTCCTTGGTGCGGTAGACCCCGTGCAGGGGGTCGGACATGGAGTGCCCCATGAAGCGATAGGTGCGGACCTCGAGGAGCGTCGGCTTGCCCTCGCGGGCCTGGGCGACCGCCTTCTGAGTGGCCTCGTAGACCGCGAACACATCCATCCCATCCACCTCCGCGGACGCCATGTCGTAGCTCTTGGCGTGCTCGGCGACGTCGGTGAGGGCGGCCACCCGTTCGAACGCGGTGCCCATTCCGTAACGGTTGTTTTCGCAGATGAACACGACGGGGAGCTTCCAGACGGCCGACATGTTCAGGGCCTCGTGGAAGGCGCCGATATTCACGGCGGCTTCGCCGAAGTAGCAGAGGCAGACCTGATCACCGCCCTTGTACTTGATGCCGAATCCGATGCCCGCGGCGAGCGGGATGTGGCCCCCGACGATGCCGTGGCCGCCCATGAAATGGCGCTTGGCGTCGAACAGGTGCATGGAGCCGCCCTTGCCGTGCGAACACCCCGTCGCCTTGCCGCACAGCTCGGCCATCACGGCGTTGGCGGGGATGCCCCGCACCAGCGCCTGGCCATGCTCGCGGTACGAGCAGATGACGTAGTCATCGTCCCGGAGCGCGGCGATGGATCCTACCGCCACCGCTTCCTGACCGATGTAGAGGTGGCAGAACCCGCCGATCTTGCCGAGCGCGTAGGCCTCGGCGGCCTTCTCCTCGAACCGGCGGATCAGCAGCATCTGACGGAGCAAGGCGCGTTGCCGGTCTGGCAACAGCGTGTCCTTCTCCTTGGATTTGGCTTGTGCCGCGGTGACGGGGGTCATGTCTCTTTCGGGTTAACGGACGGCCGCGACGGCCGCGACGGCCACGGGCGCTGCGGCTTTTTCGGCCTGCTCCCAGGCGTGATAGCTGGAGCGCACCAGCGGGCCGGATTCCACATGCCGGAACCCCATCTCCATGCCGAGGCGCTTCAACTCGGCGAACTCCTCCGGGGTGTACCAGCGGGCGATGGGCAGGTGATCCGCCGACGGGCGGAGGTACTGGCCCAGCGTCAGGATGTCCACGTGATGGGCGCGGAGGTCGCGCATGGACACCAGCAGCTCATCCCAGTCTTCGCCGAGCCCCACCATGAGGCCCGACTTGGTGAGCTGGTCGGGTGCGATCGCCTTGGCCCGGCCCAGGAGCTCGAGGGCGCGGGCATAGCGGCCCCCGGGTCTCGCGATGCGGTAAAGGCGATCGATCGTCTCGAGGTTGTGGTTCAAGATGTCGGGCCGGGCGGCGAGCACGATGCGCAGCGCTTCCGGGTTCCCCTTGAAATCAGGGATCAGGACCTCGACGGAGGTCTCCGGGAGCCGGAGGGCGATCTCGGTGATGCAGGAGGCGAAGCTCTCCGCGCCCCCATTGGGCAGATCGTCGCGGTCCACGCTGGTGATCACGACATGCTTCAGGCCCATTTGCGCGACCGCATCCCCCAGGCGGCGTGGCTCGTCGGGATCGAATGGCGCCGGCGTCCCGTGGGCCACGGCGCAGTACGCGCAATTCCTGGTGCACACGTCGCCCAGGATCATGAACGTGGCGGCCTTGTGCTCCCAGCATTCGCCGATGTTGGGGCAGTGGGCTTCCTCGCAGACGGTGTGAAGCTTGAGCTGCCGCATCATCTGCTGGACGCCCAGGTAGGTGGGCCCACCAGGAGCCTTGACCTTCAGCCAGGAAGGCTTGCGCGGGGCTTGCGCGGGGCCGATTTGTACGAGTGGCGCTGCCATATGAGTGGCGGGAAGATAAAGCAGTGAGCTCCCCTGAGACAGTCCAAAATCAACCATCTGGTTGATTTGGCAATTTCCTCTTGAGACGATTCATCTCCTCTTCCAGCTCGGCGGTGGTGCTGAGCGTCCCGTCAGCAATGGCGGCCGTCTCCTCGGCCACCCGCCACTGTCGCTCCAGCTCCTCGACTTCAGCCTGCTCATCCACCGCCATCTCCAGGGCCAGGCGCCGGTCCGGCCGCAGGGTCCGCAGGAGCAGCGATTCCCGGGACATACCGTGAACCAGCTGGTCCGGCCCGCCGGCCCCCTCCACGATTCGGGCCGCGTCGGCCGCCCGCTGCCTCCCGGACTTCGCGAGGTTCAAGTAGGTGAGTCCGCGCCGGAGGGCCAACTGCGCGTCGGCGCCCTCCAGTTGCGCCGCCTCGTGCTTGCACGTGGGACAGATCAAGAGCAATCCCATGCGCGCATGCTGGTCGGACACGAGCCTCGCCCGCGCCAGATGCCTGGCGCGCACCGTCATGATGGACCCGCAATGCGCACACACCGGCGTTTCCTCGAGCTTGATGGACCGGAACCCGACGATCCCCGTGTACAGGTTCCGGCCCAAGTTCGGGATCTGCCAGACGAACACACCCATCGAGCCGCCCGCCGCCACGTTGATCGCGATGGCCGCGCCCACCGCGGCCACACTCAAGGGCACGACGTACTTGAGCTGTTCCCGCCGCCGGGCCTTGATGCGTTCGCCGTACCGCCAGGTGGCGTATTCAATGCGCGGCGGCTTGCCCACGCGCACGTAGTCGTACGCTCCCACCCGGATGAGCGATACCTGCTCGGTGGAGGCCACCACGTGACCGCCGGCGGCCGCGCGCGCGACCGCCTCGATGCGCTCCAGGCGGTTGTCGAGGGGCGCGAGGTTCCATCGGGAACAGGACCCGCAGATGACCCAGAGTCTGCCGCGCCATTCATCGAAGGCAAAGCGGCGGCCGACGGTGAGGCCAGAGGGGCCGCCGTCACCTCCAAAAGCTCCGTTGCAGAAGGCGCAGGAGGAGTACATGGACGTCAGGCGTCAGACGTCAGACGTCAGCCCTTGCAAAGCGGTCTACCAGGAAGGGCGTCAGATCGAAGTCCAATTCCTTGCCGGTCATCAAGTCGGCGATAATGTCTCCGGTCAATGCCGCCAGGAGGATGCCGTTGCGGCCGTGGCCGACGGCGTACCACAGTCCGGTGACGTCGGGATCCCGGCCCAGAATCGGGCGGCCGTCGGGAGTCAGGGGCCGGAGTCCGGCCCAGACTTTCTCGAACGGAGCCGTGGCGAAAAAGGGGAAGAGCCGCGCGGCACCCGCCCGAAGCTGGGACTCGCCTTCCTTGGTCACCCGGGCGTCGAACCCCACGCGCTCCATGGTCGATCCGATGATGGCCTTGCCACCGCGAGCCAGGACATAGGCGTGATCGTAGTAGAGGATGGCGGGGGGAGTGCCGTCGGGCCACGGCGCGAGGGCCAGTTGGCCACGCACCGGCTCCACCGGGAGCGGGCGAGGCAGGGCGCCGAGGCGTGCGGACCAGGCACCGGCGGCGATCACGACGGCGCCGGCGGGAACGGTCCCGGCCAGGGTTCGCACGCCGGTGACGCGCCCGCCCACCACGACGATGCCGATCACCGACTGTCTCTCCACCTTCACCCCCAGCCGCTCGGCGTCCGCACGCAGGGCCCGAGTGAGCAAGGGCGGGTCAATGGCGCCGTCCTCGGCCGCGAGCAGTGCGCCGAGGGTGTCGGGGGAGAGCGCCGGCCAGAGGTCTCTGGCTTCCTGGGCCTCGAGCCAACGGCACGAGAGGCCCATCTGCCGTTGCCAGGCCGCCATGTCGCGGAGTCTCTTCACACCGGCTTCGTCGAACACCACCGAGGCGATGCCGTCTCGCCAGAACCCCACGTCCACCCCGGTGGTATCTTGAAGGGCGCGGGCGAGGGGCTCATAGGTTTCGCGTCCGCGGATGGCCAGGGCGAGGAGCGCTTCGTCGTCGGGCTCGATCTGGGCGGCGAGCATGCCGGCGGAGGCCGGAGAGGCCGCGGCGGGATCGGGGCCTGGTTCAAAGAGCACCGTCTTGAGGCCTCGGAGCGCCGTGGCCCGGGCGCAGGCCGCGCCCACCACGCCGCCGCCGATCACGGCCACGTCTGCTGAAACCGGCGCCGTCATCGGGTCGTAGGCAACTGAGCGGTGCGGAACTTCACGGAGGACACCATGTTCCGGAGCATCATCGGGTTTGCGGTACTCGCGGTCGTCGCCTGGATCGCGCTCAAGATCTTCTTCGGACTCCTGTCCGGGATCATGGGTCTGGCCATGACGGTGTTGTGGCTGGCCGCGATCGGATTCATCTGCTACCTCGTGCTGCGCATGGTTGCGCCGCGCACGGCGGACCGGGTCCGGGAAGCCATCAAGGGCCGGTAACGGCAGTCGCCAGAGGTCAGTGGCCAGCAGGTTCTGGCCACTGACCACCGGCCACTGATCACTTCAATTCTTGCAGCACCCTCCAAAACAATAGCGGCAGCATCACTTCGTGGTGCCCGGTCAATTGGACCCCCCGTCCGCCCTCCAGCGTCGGCCGTTCCACCACGTTGACGCGCGGCCGGTAGTGCCGCTGCATGTCGCAGTCCACCGCCGTAAACGCCGTCGGTTTTCCGCCATTCAGATTCCGCGCGATCGTCAGGGCCTTCAGGAACACCTCCGGCATCAGGACGGCGCTCCCCAGATTCAAGACCACGCCCCCCCGGTCGAGTGCCGGCAGGGCTCCCGCCAGTCGCTTGAAGTCGCGGTGACTGGTGGCCCCGATGGCGGCCCCATCCGCCGTGGGATGCTGATGCGTGATCTCGGCGCCCACTGCCGCGTGGACCGTGCAGGGGATGCCGAGCGCGTGGGCGGCGAGGAGCACCGAGGCGTCCCCTCCCGGCAGTCCTTTCCGGTCCTGCAACGCGCGCCCCAGCGCTTCTCCGGCGCCCCACGATTTCCCGGCTCCGTGGGAAATCGCGGCGTTCAGGTCCCGGCCCGTCTCTTCGGCCATCCCGAACGTCCCGTCCTTGAGGCCGGCCGCCACGTCCTCACTGGTCCCGCCGTACGCGGCGAGCTCGAAGTCGTGGATGGCGGCACTCCCGTTCATCGCGACGTGGGTGATGACCCCGCGCTTCATCAGCGTGACCAGCAGGGGGCCGAGGCCCACTTTGATCACGTGCCCGCCCATCATGACCAGGACGGCTTTCTTCGCGGAGGCGGCTTCCACCAGACGATCGGCGACGAACCGGAGATCCCGGGCCGCGAGAATGTCAGGCAACGACTTCCAGAAGGCGTCGAACGAGCGGTCGGCACCGGGAGGGTGAGCGAGCAGAGTGGAGTCGACTTTGTTGCGGCGGCCGGCGATGGGAACCGTGGTGAGGCGGGAAAGGTCCGCCTCGCGGTACTCGGTCATTGGTGCTCCGGGACGGAGTACTCCTTGAGCTTCAAGGTGACCTGGCCGAATGAGAACGTCGATTGCAGCGCCAGCAGGGTGCGGGTGGAATCGTCGGAGAGCCAGATCCGCGCATCGGACTTCTCGGCAAAGATGCCGCGTCCGTTGG
>Ga0070709_10002227_pt1 | contig 10505 bp, 11 predicted proteins | sample LARL51metaG_FD_65449 | JGI IMG/M metagenome (GOLD analysis project Ga0070709, IMG submission 65449) | Corn, switchgrass and miscanthus rhizosphere microbial communities from Kellogg Biological Station, Michigan, USA - LAR L5-1 metaG | ecosystem: Host-associated > Plants > Roots > Rhizosphere ...
GGAGGATTCAACGGGTTGGCCAGCAGGTCATAGTTAAAGAAATTCTGGTCCCGCCGGAAGAGGAAGCTGAAGTCGTACCATTTGTTCTTCGACAGGCCCACACGTCCAACATTCTCCGGATCACCGCCCCACCCGAAGCTGCTCACGTTGAGATCGTCGAACAATACTCCCGCATTGTTGAGCGAATGGGCGGAGAACGTTTGATCAAGAAAGCGCGGGCCGGCATGTTGATTGATGAGGGTGTCATACATTGCTCCGCTGCCGTTGACGTCGCTGAAGCGGTAGCCGAACTCAATGCTCTGCTCCACGTGGTAGTCGCTGATGTCCTTACCTTCTGCGGCGGCAGCCGTGCTTCCCGCCTGCGTTCCGCCACCGCTGGCCTGGGCCAGCGCCCAACCAGGCGCCATCAGGAGGATTAAGAAAAGCCAGGCGGCCTTCCTCACAAATCTCTCCGCACCCTCGGGGCTGCGTGCTTGCGGCCCGGATACCTCAGCAAGTTTCTCGGCACGTCTACGGCTTCCCGTCATTGGAGACTCCCTGCCTCTTCTAGGGCTTGAAGAAGACCTCACTGAAATTGGAGCCATGGATAAACGCGTGGCACATGGTGCAGGCCTGGTATTTCTGAGCCTGGTTGTGCGCCGGGCCAATGGGCGGCTGCGAGGGCACATTGCTCATGGCCAGGGTGTGACACTGCAAACACAGCAGGTTGACCTGGCTCACTCTTAGAAGGCGCGGGTTGGTGGAGCCGTGCGGCGTGTGGCAACTGGTGCAGCCTTCCGTCGCCACCGGCAGGTGCTGGTACACAAAGGGACCCTTTTTCTCGGTATGGCACTTGAAACAGACCTGGTCCTGGGCCGCGCTGGCCCGCAACTGCCTGGGCAGGAACCCTCCGTGCTCGTTGTGACAATCGGTGCACTGCACTAATCCCTGGTTTACGCGATGCCGGTACGGACGGCTGAATTCCGCCTTCACCTCCGTGTGGCACTGGTAGCAAAGCTGTGGCTGCTTCTCCACCAGCAAGGCTCTTTCCGTCTTCGCGTGGTGGGGGGAATGGCAACTGATACAGCCAATGTCATTGCTGGCGTGAGCGGAACGGGAGAAGTTGGCGTGCTCGTTGCCATAGGAATGACAGCTGAGGCAGCGCTTGTTGGCTTCCGCCATGCTCAACTTCTCAAAGACAATGATCTTGCTCTTGTCGCCTCCGCCCTCGACGTGCGCGGCCCCCGGACCGTGGCAGGCTTCGCAACTCATCCCCTTGCCTGGCGCGCCGGGCTGAAATCCCATTTTGTAGTGGGGTGTTCGTTCGGTCGCTTTGAAGATGTCTTCGTGACACCCCTTGCACGTTTCAGAACCTACGTATTGCCCAGACTCCTTGGTTTGGCTTGCGGCGCTGGTCTGGGCCGCGCTTTGCTCCGCATTTCGCGCCTGCACCTGAATTACAGTTAGCAGCAGGAAGGGCAATAACAGGAAAGGGAGCTTGCCGATTCGGAGATACATGCTGCCTCCGCGCGAGATTGCGCTGTGAACAACTTTCAAACGGAGTATCGAACTGCGAGCCGCGATTTCTGGCCCAAGACCGGCGGCAAATCCACCCTGAAATTCAGGTCCCGTTGGGGGAAGTCTATGGCAGGCCTACTCCCCTGAATCTGTGACCGCCGTCACACTGGGAGTGCAAAGATGGTTACAGCCGCCGACATGTCGCTGGATAGGGGTGTGGCGGCAGGAGTTAGAGGAAATTCTTCAGGGGGGAAACCTTACCTTCAATGTTGTTTCAGGGCATCCCGGCGAACTTCTTCGCTCACCGCCATGCCCAGCGCGAAACTGGCCACCAGCAGCACCAGCCATCCACCCAGTTGCTTCACTCCGGCGCCTCCCTGGATCCACCCCAGCGATGAACGCATGGCCCAGACGGCAGCTGCAAAGGCCAGCAGAAGACGCAGGAATTTGACCCAGGACCGGTGCAATTTTTCCGCCATGGATGCCCTACTCCTTCCCAGTAAACACTCTCCCGCCGCGGCGCGCACATTACGAATGTTGGTTCCCGCCCATTGGCCTGCCGGAATGGGCGAGCAACTCCGCGATGCGACGTAGCTCAGGAAGAGGCGCAGCGTGGTTCAGGTGATTTGTACGTCTGCCGCGGCCACGGCATCACAAGGACGAAGGGGTGAAGTCGGCCAGCCTGGGAGCCCTAGTTTATCAGCAAGGAAGGACCTATGCGCGTAGACCCAGTTTGTGGCATGGAAGTGGACGAGTCCAGGGCCCCGCAAAACCTGCGTTCCGAACACCTCGGGCATTACTTCTATTTCTGCTCGCAGGAATGTAAAGATGAGTTCGAGCGCAATCCGCAACACTACGTAACTCCGCCGGCGGCTTGATCGGCCAAGGATTACGGAGGGCATATCGGACGTGCACCCCACGGCACTTCGGGCATGAGCCTACTTAGCCTTCAGTAATTTGACCCCAAAGGGTGAGCCGGGTTGTCATAGGGGGCATGGTTCCCCGTCCCGAGCCTCGTTACAACACGCGCCTGCGCGTGCGCGTGCGCGGCGTAGACGCTTTTGGCCATCCTTTTCAACAAGATGCGTACACCTGCGATATCAGCCGCCGGGGCGCTCGCCTGGATGGCACCCCCTCGATTGTGGATACCGCGGCTGTCATCGAGGTGCAGCACCGGGGACGGCGCGCTCGCTTCCGCGTAGTCTGGATCGGCGGCTATGGCACCTCCCTCCATGCCCAGGCCGGGTTGCAGTGCCTGGAACCGGACGAAAACATCTGGGGAAGCCTGCCCTCGCGCTCGGCGCCCGTGACCGCCAACCAATAGCTGTCATACTCCCAGTTCATCCTGCCCAACAACTCCCAAGACATTTGCTAGTATGGCGGGCCTGTCCAATTCTGGTACTCGGAGGATGAGTTGCCCGCTATTACGCGTCGGCGAAGCCATTCGCAGGAGTGGTACGAGCGCGCGCAAAAATATCTGATTGAAGGTGTCAATTCACCGTCACGAGGCAGCGCGGTGTATGCGCCCGGCCCCATCGTCCTGGAGCGCGGCCAGGGGGCGCAAGTCTGGGACATTGACGGCAACCAGTACACCGATTTCATGATGTCGTTCGGCGCGCTCATCCAGGGCCACGCACACCCGGCAATTGTGGAGGCGGTCTACCAGGCCATGGCCGAAGGCTCGCACTTTGCTGCGGCAACACCGGCGGAGCTGGAAGCTGCGGAGCGCTTCTGCCGCATGGTGCCATCCGCCGAGGCAGTACGCTTCACCAATACCGGCACCGAAGCCACCATGCTGGCGTTGCGCCTGGCGCGCGGCTTCACTGGGCGCAGCAAGTTTCTGAAGTTCGAAGGTCACTACCACGGCTGGTATGACCCTTATCTGCTGAATGCGCACGGGCATCCGCCGGAGCAACTGGGGACTCCCGAAAATCCGGCCCGCATACCGGATTCGCAAGGAATTCCCCCGGCCACATTCGATGACGTCGTAGTTGCCGCCTGGAATGATGTTGCGCAACTGGAACGGGTCATGCAGAAGCACGGCGATGAACTGGCTGCTGTCATCACCGAACCCATCATGGCCAACATGGGCTGCATTCCGCCGCGCGACGGCTATCTGCAACGGCTGCAGGAGCTCGCGCGCGAGCATGGCGCTTTGTTCATCCTCGACGAAGTGGTCACCGGGTTCCGCTATGCTCCGGGCGGCTGCCAGGAACTGTGGAGCCTCAAGCCTGACCTGAGCACCTTCGGCAAGGCCATGGGTGCGGGCTTTCCCGTGGGAGCGGTCACGGGCCGCCGCCAAATCCTGGAGCAGATGCGCTGGGGCGAGAACATGGTGCTGCACTATGGCACCTTCAATGGCCATCGCCTGACCATGAAGGTGATTGCTGCCAATCTCGGCCTGCTGGCCGCCGACGGCAGCGCCGCCATCCGCAAAATCCGCGCCTTGGGCGACTCCGCTATCAGTGGGCTGCGCGACGTCTTTGCCCGGCGCAAGATCAAGGCTATCGTCCAGGGCTTCGGCCCCATGTTCCAGATTTACTTCACCGGGCGCGAGTCCATCCACGACTACCGCGACTACTGCGCCCATGTGGATTCAGCCCGCTACTCGCGCTTCGTCCACCTGCTGCTGGGAGAGGGCATCTACATGACGCCCTCCAACGGATTGCACTGGATTATCAGCACGGCGCACAGCGAAACCGACATAAGAGCACTGGTCCGGGCGGCGGATAGGGCATGCGCGCGGCTCACATGAAAAGCACCGTTTTCCTCGGCGGTGGGCGCATCACCGGCGCGCTGATTTCAGGGTTGCGTCTGGCCGCTTACGAGCAGCCAATCATTGTGCATGACCGCCATGCCGCCAAGATGCGGCAACTGCGGCGGCAGTTTGGAGTCCGTGGTGAGCCCGGCCTGCAGCCCGCCGTGGCGCAAGCCAGACTGCTGATTGTGGCCGTGCGGCCGGATTCGATCCGGCAACTGCTCGGGGAAATTGGCGGCGGCGGCCGCCCGCTGCTGGCTGTAAGTTTGGCGGCGGGCGTTCCTCTAGCAAAGTTGCGCAAGGGGTTGGGTCCGCCCGTGCGCTGGGCGCGTGCCATGCCCAGCCCCACCTGCCGCAGCGGCAGGGGCTTTACGGCGCTGGCGTTTTCTCGCGAACTGTCACTCTCAGACCGCAAGCGGGTGCGCGACTTCTTCGCCCGGGTTGGAAGTGTGCTGGAGATTCCGGAACAGAAGTTCGACGCCTTTACCGCCACCTACTCGTCAAGCCATGGCTACCACGCCCTCGCCGCTCTCTCGCGTGCCGGAGAAAAGCTGGGCCTCAATTCGAAAGCCGCGCTGGCCGCGGCAGCGCACGCTCTGGCCGGAGGCGTGATGGCGTTCACCGAAGGAAAACTTCCGCTGGAGAAGCTGATCCATGAGGCCGCCACCCCCGGCGGCATCGCGGCCACCGTTATGAAGACCATGGACGACGCCGGCTACTACCGCATCATTGAGCGCGGGGTGCGGGCAGGAGTAGCCCGCGCGCGGGCTAACGCCCGCCGGGTTTAAATCCGGTTTTCGAATTGAACTTTGCAAGGACGCGGTTCTTATTGATGGCTGCCCAGATAATTTCCACAATGCATCCTCCGTCTTGTCTGTCATCCCGAGCGAGGGCGCGTCGAGCTTGCGAGACAAGCCAGAGTCGAGGGACCTTGTGTTTCCAACTCCGGCCCCGCGAGGACATTACTTGCACAAGTATCAATAGCCTCTAGGACAGCTCTTCCACCTCTAGAGACTTCCCGCCAGGCCGCCGCCATCCACCACCAGCGCGGTTCCAGTCACAAACGACGCGGCATCGCTGGCCAGGTAAAGCGCCGCCTGAGCGATTTCTTCGGGCGCCCCCACGCGTTGCAGCGGGCGCTGCGCGGCTTCCTGCAGAAAGCGTCCGGCTTCAGCGCCCAGTTGTTGCGCCTCGCTGCGCAGCATGGGCGTGTCCGTATCGCCGGGGCAGATGCAGTTGACGCGAATGTTCTGCGGGCCGTGGTCAATGGCCATGGCCTTGGTGAGCAGCACCACTGCGCCCTTGGAAGCGCAATAAGCCGCGGCCTTGGGGCCTCCTGCCATACCCCATCCTGAAGCCGTATTGATGATGGAGCCGCCGCCGGATTCTTCTATAAGCGGAATAGCGAACTTCGACATCAGGAAGATGGACTTGACGTTCACTTCCATCACCCGGTCCCACTCGGCCTCGCTCAAATCGAGCACTGAGGCCCGGCGAATGATGCCGGCATTGTTGAACAGAATGTGAAGTCCGCCGAATTTTTGGTTCACGGCTCGCACCACGCGTTGGCAATCGGCGGCGCGAGTCACATCGGCAGGCACGAAGAAACCCTGGCCTCCATTCTCCGCGATCTCCCCAGCGACCTCCTTGCCCGCCTTTTCGTTCATATCTACGGCGGCCACCGAGGCGCCGTCCCGGGCGAACAATATCGCGCTGGCTCGTCCAATGCCCGACGCCGCGCCGGTAATGAGCGCTATCTTGCCCTGCAGCCGACCGGAAGCGGGCTTGCTTCCCATATGAGCGTTCCCTCTTTTCATAAAGTGCGGCCGATTGTTAATCTCACCTTCGTTTGTGGCGCCGCTGCCCTGTCCCAACTTCTTACAAGGCTCTTGCAAGTCTTGGAGCCGACACTCCCACGCTATTCTTTTTAGCGCAGAACCGAGTGTACACTCGGTGAAAAGGGAGCGTGTCAGCTTATGAAAGTTCGGGCCTCGCTTCTTGTCCTGGTGCTACTGGCAACGTTGGCTTTGAGTGTCAGCGACGCACAGAACAAGCGCGACAGTGCATCCCAGGTTCTCGCGGTTGAGAAGCAATGGAACGAAGTCTACAAGCGGGGCGACATTGCCATGATGAATTCCCTGCTCACCGACGACTTCATCATCACGGTCGAGGATGGACAAACCTACAGCAAGCCCGGCTATATCGCCCATAGCGGCAACTCCAGCGTGCACGTGCAGGTCTCGGATATGTCCGACCTGCAGGTTCGCATGCACGGCAATACCGCCGTAGTCACCGGCGCGTATCACGAAAAAGGCACCGATAAGGGCAAGCCCTATGAGTACCGCGATCGCTTAACCGATATTTGGATGAACTACAACGGCAGGTGGCGGCTGGTCGCCTCTCATTACAGTCCTTTGAGCGGCCATTAGCGCAACCGGTAGGCAACGCCCTGACGCCTGCCCTGGATGGTGTACCACACTACGTAGCCCCCGCCTTGGAAAGCGTTTCGTAGCGGTCATCAGGGGCGCTGTCAAAACTCACCGGCAATCCCCGCGGCGCCCATCCGGGAAACACCAGGTGACCGGTGGCATCGCTTTCTCCGCCAAACCCGCCGCGCATTTCCAGCACACGGGTGAACCCCGCGTTCTGCAGCATCTCAGCCGCCTTCAGCGAGCGTCCACCCACCTGGCAGCCCACGATCACTTTTGCTTCCTTGCCGAAGTTGGCTTCCACAATTTCCACGAATTGCGGATTCAGGTGCATGCGCCCCATCGCCGGCTCCATCAGCGGAATGTTCTTGGCCCCGGGCACGTGGCCGGCGTCGAATTCCTGCACCGTGCGCACATCCAGGTAGATGTACTCCGGATCTTTGTCCAGCAATTCCTTGGTCTCTTCTGGACTGATACGTTTGACGTTCATGACCGCACCTTGGTGCTTCCCCTTGATCGACGTCCGTTCTGGGCCGCCTTACACTACACTGACCGCGCCCGCCGGGCAACTGGGGCAGGCGCCTACACCTCTGCGCGGGAGCGGCGGGACGGGTGCGGAACGAAGGGAAAAGCTGTCTTCTGCCGGTCAAACTGACTCTGCCAGCGCCCCGGTACGGCAATCCCGCATCCTGGACAAGCGCCTTGGGCCGTGATGTGATAACCGCGAATCAGGTAGCCGTAACGTTCTACCAGCAGCCGTCCGCAATTATGGCAGCGGGTGTTCTCCAGGTCGCTCACTCCCCCCGGCAGATTTCCGGCGTAAACATAGCGCAAACCGGCATTTTTACCGATTTCAGCCGCCCGCAGCAGGTCCTCCGCCGTGGTGTTCCGCGGGTCTGCCATCTTGTAATCCTGATGAAAGGCGGTCACGTGCCAGGGGATATACAGCGAAACAGAAGCCAAGAACTCGGTCAGGTGAGCCAACTCGTCTTTAGAATCATTGAACCCGGGAATGAGCAGGGTCACAATTTCCACCCACAAGCCCATCTCGTGCAGCCGCCGGACGGTCTCCAGGATCGGCCCAATACGCCCGCCTAGTTCGTGGTAATGCCGGTCATCAAAGCTCTTCAGGTCAACCTTGTACAGGTCAATCCAAGGCTTCAGATAATCAAGTACTTGCGGCGTCCCATTGCCATTGGAAACGAAGCCCGTCATCAGCCCCGCCGCACGCGCCTCCTGGAACACGGCCACCGCCCACTCTGAGGTGATCAGGGGCTCGTTGTAGGTACTGACCAGCGCTTTGGCCCCGTAGCGGAGCGCGTCCTCAACCAGCATTTGCGGGGTGGCCCGCAAAGGAGCGCTGACCGCCTCCGGATCGCGCAAAGCCTGAGAGGTCACCCAGTTCTGACAGTAAGAGCAGTGCAAGTCGCAGCCCAGCATCCCGAAGCTGTAGGCGAGGGCCCCCGGAGCAACATGGAAAAACGGCTTCTTCTCGATAGGATCGCACTGCACGCAGCCTACATAGCCCCAGGGGACATAGAGATTACCCCCACGGTTGAAGCGCACCTTGCACACGCCACGCTGCCCCTCGGGAATGGGGCAGCAGTGTCCGCAGGAAAAGCAGCGCACCCGGTCACGGTCCAGCTTTTCGTAAAGTTCGGGGGCGGCTTCGGCGACGTTTTGGTCCAGGATGTCGCGTAAGGCAGGCATAACTCCCCCCAGGGTTTCTATGCTTATTTTAGCCGCTTTCAGAGTGGATTTCGCCCTGGTCGGCAGATAACAGAGGGCGCAATTCTCTGCCCCGAGGCCACTCCCGGCCTGGCGTGCTTACGGGACGTAGTAGCTCACACCGTTGGACATCTGATTCAGCATGAGAGGCTGGCCCACCGCCTTGATGTAGAGCACGTGTGTACCCGCGGCAAGATTGAAGTTACTGAGGTTGATCGAATGCGTGCCCTGCCTGACCGTCACCAACTGCACCAGGTTGCTGCTGCTGGTCGAGTCGTACACCACGTAGTTGTACACCGTAGACTCGCTTCCGCCGGAAGATGAGAAGTTCAGCGCCCACGACAGGGTGCTCCCGGAAACGGAAGCCTTCAGGCTCAGGCAGTTGCTGATGCCGGTTTCAACTTCGCTGCCCTCTTCATAATCGTTCCACGTAACCACGCCCAGGAATGGCAAAGGATGAACTGTGCCCCAGTCGGAGTTGTGGGTCAACTGGCGGATGCTCTGCAACAACGTATTGCCGCATTGTTGCTGGATTATGCGAGGCGAGGAGCCGACCCAGGGCGCATGACTGTCGTCAAAGCCCTTCCAGGCTGCGCCAATGCTGAGCAGAGCGCCATAGTTCACGGAGGTATCGTAGAAATTATCCAGGTAGAGGAAGCCGTAAGGGTCGCTGGAGCCGTACCAGTTAGTCCAGGCGAAGGCGCCATCAGTTTGAGTGTGCGTGTAGCCGCTTCCGTTTTCAAAAATAAACAGCGGCGCGCCACCGGAATACCCGGCAACATGGCTGTTCACGCTGCTCCAGATGGTGCTCCAGTTCGGTGCGGGATTAGTGAAGCACGCCTCGCAGATAAAAAAGAAGACCGCCGGGCGGCCCGCCGCTGAAATCTGCATGCTGCCATTGACCTTCAGGTACGCGTTGGTCCCGAAGTAGTTGCTGTTCATGTAGTCCAGGTCGCTCTCCAGGGCATTGGTGATGCAGGTGGTCTGCTGGGCCGCGCTCACGCCCCCGCCGTTGGTCGGGCACTTGGTCCAGATGAACGCGCCCTGGTCCTCCATCAGCGCCAGATATAGCGGGCAGGCCTGCGGGCCGCTGCAACGGCTGACCAGATTGGACTTCATTTTCTGCGACACCTGGTCGTAATTGTTCAGCGTCGGCCCATACCAGTCCACCACCACGCCGTTGAAGCCCCGGCGCAGCATGTCGTTAAGCTGGCCGTTGACCGTGGAGCTGTCGTTGGAGTTGTAACCCACCTGCAGGTGCCCGCCACAGGAGGTGCCCACGCCCGTGCTGGTGGAGCCGGAATTCATGCAAAACCACGGTTGGAAGTGGGCCAATACCTTGGTCGCGCTTCCCCCGGGAATCAGGGTATGAATGTTCACCGTGCTGACGTTGCCGGGCAGCGGGTCGTACATGCCGCTGGTTGAGTCACTTAGTCCCACCCACTTGGCCTGGCAATAGGAAGGCGAACCGGCGGCCGCGCACGCAGCCGTGTTGTTCGCGGTCTGGGCTGACAAGCTGGTCGCGGAATAGGCAAAGGGACACAACAACACGAAGGCGAAAACCACACAGAAGCGGCGCACAGCTACCTCGACGAAGTGTTAGCCCACCCGATCGGCTGGGTTGGCGGATAGAAACCAGAGAACCTGGTGGGAGCAACATACCTTGGATCCTTCTACTCGGGAAGTGAGTAGAAGCACTAGAAATCGCCTGAGGTGTGGCCGCAGTGTTAAGGCTTTCTGCCTAAACGGGCTTCAGCAGCGTGATGCGAATCGTTAGACGCTTCTGGTTGCGTCTTTTCCACAGCAATGACTTGCGATTTGCAAGTCATCTTTGATAGCGTGTCCTCAACGTGGGCGCCAAGCCGGGGCCAAAACGCCGTTCGGGATGTCCGGTCAGCATCTCTCTGGACATTTTCGGGGACCGCTGGTCGCTGCTCATCATCCGTGACCTGATGGTCCGGGGATTTCGCACGTTCAGAGAGTTCGAACGCGGGGGCGAAGGGATTGCCAGCAACATACTGGCCGACCGCCTGCAGCGATTGGAAACAGCGGGGATCATCCGGCCAGAGTCAGATAAGGACGACAGACGGCGC
>Ga0070709_10002228_pt1 | contig 10505 bp, 9 predicted proteins | sample LARL51metaG_FD_65449 | JGI IMG/M metagenome (GOLD analysis project Ga0070709, IMG submission 65449) | Corn, switchgrass and miscanthus rhizosphere microbial communities from Kellogg Biological Station, Michigan, USA - LAR L5-1 metaG | ecosystem: Host-associated > Plants > Roots > Rhizosphere ...
GCACCAGGTTTTGTAGGTTTCCCCGGGTCAGTTTGCAATAGGGCCAAATCATCGGACTAGATAATTGAGAGAGCGGCACTGTGGGGTGTCGCTCTCTCATTTTCAACTGGACCTGCGTGGCTCAGTTCGAGCAGAGCCCGTTGACCACCGGCTTCTTCCTCGGGGGCGGAAAAGTTGTGTCAATTCAAGCGCGCCCGGCATCCATATGCCAGCCCGAGTTAGGAGCAACACGCATGAGCAAGCCGCCCCGCCGTTTCTCCATGGTGACTATGGATGTTTTCTCCGCCAACCCCCTGGAGGGCAATCCCCTGGCCGTCTTCCCCGACGCGCGCGGCCTGAGCGACGCGGAAATGCAGGCAGTGGCCAAAGAGATGAACCTGTCGGAAACCACCTTCATTCTTCCTCGTGAGGCGGCGGTGGAGCGCGAGCGCGGGGTGAAGGTGCGCATCTTCACGGTGAGCGAGGAGTTGCCCTTTGCCGGTCATCCTACCCTGGGCACGGCCTTCGTATTGCGCGGCGCCGGTGGAGCGGAGGAGGTAGCTCTCGACCTGAAGGTAGGGAAAATTCCGGTGCGCTTTGAAGAGGGCAATGGCCAGCCAGTTTTTGGCGAGATGCGGCAGCGGGACCCTGAGCTGGGCGAGGTCCACGATCGGAAAGCCGTGGCGGCCGCGGCCGGGCTCAGCCCCGAGCAGATCGCCGACGATCTGCCCGTCCAGACCGTTTCCACCGGCATTGCTTTCGTCATCGTTCCCCTGCGCTCGCTGGCCACCATGCGCAACATGCGAGTGGATCTGCAACGCGCGGCAGAGTACCTGCAGCGGGGCGAGGGGAAATTCTTCTACTTCGTGTGCCGGGAAAAGGTGGACCCGTCTGCCCGCCTCCACGCCCGCATGTTTTTCTATAACGGCGAGGACCCGGCCACCGGTTCGGCGGCGGGCTGTGCTGCCGCCTGGATGGCGGCGCATGGCGTGGCCCAGCCCGGCGAGCGCGTGCTCATTGAGCAGGGAGTGGAAATGGGCCGGCCCAGCCGCATTTTTGTCCGCGCCGACAAGGATGGTAACCGGGTAGTCAATGTGCGCGTCGGTGGAAATGCGGTGGAAGTTTTGCGCGGTGAAGTTGTGCTGTGAAATGCGGCGCGAATTTTCTTCGCGCGGCAGGGAGTAAAATCGCGGATTTTTATTTCGCCGCGCCCGCGCGGGAAAAAAAATTCGTTTCACCTGCTATTGTCGTCTGCGCTACTTTACAAGAATGGTTCCCGCCTTTAGGATTCATTTCACCCGCAACAGCCAGGTTAGCAGTTACAACGATGTTCAGCCGGCCCGATGTTCTCCGTCAGCAATGACGCCGAGCGCCGATTCCGAATAGAGTTCAGACAGGATCATGAAGCCCAAACGGACCATTCTCTGCGTTGACGACAACGAACAGTCTCTCTCCATTCGCAAAGTGATGCTGGAAACGCGCGGCTATCGCGTCATTGCCTGTGGCAGCGCCGCGGAAGCCCTGGAACATTTCAGAAAAGGTGGGGTGGACCTGGTGCTGACTGACCTGGTGATGCCCGGCGTGGACGGAACCCGGCTGATTGACGAGGTCAAGAGCGTCTCTCCCGAAACCCCTACTATCCTGTTCTCGGGCAAAATCCGCATCTATGATCGGGACACGCGCGCCGACGTCTTTCTGCCTAAGGGCATGTATGCCCCGGCGGAACTGCTGGAGCGCATTCGCGTGCTCCTCATCCGCAAACGCGGCCCCAAGCGCCCGCTGCAGCGCCCGGTGGTGATGGCCGGCTGATTTAAGATTGACGATTGCTGATTTTCGATTGACGATTGGTTTGGACTAAGTGCGGCTTTCGACAAATCGTCAATCTTCAATTCCATGCTTCGCCTGCTCCTCAATTGGCTGCTGAGCGCGCTGGCTCTGCTGATCGTGGCCCACGTGGTGCCGGGTTTTCACGTCACCGGGTTTGGAGCGGCGCTGTGGGCGGTGATCGTCATTGGCCTGGTGAACGCAACCCTCGGGCTCTTCCTCAAAGTGGTTACCTTTCCCCTCACGATCCTCACCCTGGGCATCTTTTGGTTCATCATCAATGCCCTGATGCTGGAGCTGGCATCGGCCTTCGTCCCCGGCTTCCGCATCACCAGTTTTGGCGTCGCCTTCGTGGGCGCCATCGTGCTCATGCTGGTGAATATGTTTTTAAAGTGGCTGGTCCGCCCCGCCCCCCGGCAATACTAAGAAAACAACTTCCGCCACCAAGGCACAGCCGACAAACTACTGCCGGTGCTCGATGCGGCGGAACGTCAGGTTAATGCGGGCCTGCGTCACCCGCGGCTCCTTGGGCACTTCGTGCTTGAAGTTCTTCTGCGTTTGGCCGGCCATGATAAGCAGGCTGCCGCCCGGCAGCAGTTCAGAAAACGCCACTTTCCCACCTTTAGCCCTCAGGCGGAAGCTTCGCGTGGCGCCCAGGCTCAGAGAGGCGATCACCGGCCCCATTTCCGGTTCGGCATCAGCGTGCAGGCCTACGCTATCGTTGCCGTCGCGGTATAGGTTGCACAACACGGCGTTGTAACCCAGCGCCGGCAACGACAAATTGGCATAAGCCTCGGCCGGCGTGGCGTCTTCAACCTGGCTTTTCAGACCAAGCAATTCTGTCAGCCAGGGCAGCGGCTGGTACTCGCGGCGGGAGTAGGTGTAGTGCGTTTCTGGATCGCCGTAGTACGCCTCATCGCGCGGAACGGGATATCCGAAGGAGGTTGTGCGTCTCTGCCAGGCGCACTTGTTCAGGAGGACTTGAAAAAGACGGCTGCCATCTTCCGGCGAAAGGAAGCGCTCTTCATAATAGATTTCCCCACCCGGAATCGCGATCGTCTGCATGGCAGACCAACAGCCGCCAAGAGAGTTTAGGCGGCCTTCCTCTGCTCCGCCTTCTGGCGAGCCCAGCGGGCGCGCTGCGCGGCAGCAATCCGGCGGCGCGCGGCGGCGCTCATTATGCGCGGCCTGGCGGCCTGGCCGCGCTTCACCTTGGCCCAGCGTGCGCGTTGGGCTGCCGCCATTCGGGCGCGCGTAGCGGCCGAGAAGCGGCTTCGCCCCCCGCGATTGTTGCTGCGGCCATCAGCGTGACCGCCTCCCTCCAGTTGCCTGAGAATACGGATTGCCTCATCCAACCTTTGAATATCACCTTCGGCACGGTCCCGTTCCGACCGCAACTGCGCAAGCACTCCACTCAAATTGGGCATGGGATCTCTTTCTGCAGCCTAGTCAGTTACGGCAAGGCCCTCGATTGTAGCAGGTATGCTCCTGGTGGCCGACGCCAAGAGGGAACTCGATTCGTCTGCAGGAGGAGCGCGAACCGGCGGGAATGCTGGGCGAGCCCGCTGGCACTCTCGATCGCAACTAGTGGGGAATACGCAGGACGCGGTTAGGGTTATACTCGAAGTCCACCAGGCCATCACGATAGTCAAGCTTCACGTCCAGCAACCGGAGCATGGCAAAGCCCAGGAATCCTGAAACCTCGGTTCCCGTATCGCGGCTCAGGGTGGAAAGGTCGAGAGTGACGATATTGGGATTGTTTTGCCGCAAATGTCCAAACTGAAGGATGGCCCTGTCCGCGCTATACACTTTCTTCACATACCCGTCCACGCCGCGGACCCGCAGGGTTTCATCCGCTCCCACTTTTGTGACCTGGCGGCCGGCTCGCACGGAAAGAATGTTGCTGAACGCGCCCGTATCCAGCCCGAACAGCATCGGGTTGGAATCGTTCACGCTGGTTTCGACCAGAATCATATGGCCAAAGCGGAATACTTTCGTCCAGTTGGACATTTCGGGTGCGACGTAACGATCTCGCGGTAAATACTGCGCCGCTTTGACGGGAGGAGGATTGTCCGTTTTCCCGCCTTGTTGCTCCGAGCCGCTCTCCTTTTGTTCAGCACGCGCCGGTTCCTCCCCTTCGCTGTTGAGCGAGGTGGGGGCAACTTCGTCTTCTGGCCGCTTAGGCAACGGAGCCAGATTAAGCCGCATTCCAGGCAGATCAAGATCCACCAGGTAGGCGCTGAAGACATCGGCGCCGATCAAGCCGTCTTCGTCGGCCACTGACCCTCTATCGGTCACGTACACTACGCAATCCTCGAAATCGAGTTCGCCGATTCGGATGTGGTCGGCCACCGCGCTATAGCCGCTGCGCAATCCCTGGTCGCCGATTCCCCCATAGTGCAGGGGGGAGATCCGGGTCAGGCCCGCTTTCTCCGCTACCTTGCGGCTCACAATAATGCCGCCCGCGCCCGTGTCCAGCTGCAGCCGGGCGTTGTGGGAGTTCAGCCGTACTGTAATGCCTATCCCGCGAATGTGTTGCGGATCCGTGTACATGGTTTGCAGTTTAGTCTGGGTGTGCTCCACTTTGCTGCTCAGGCGGCAGGCGTGGATCGGCTTATCCGCCGTCGCTTTCAGAAACTCCAAATATTCCTGCATCCACTTGGTTTCCCGCTCGTCGTCGGGATGCGGTCCTGCAAGATAGGCCTGCAGCGCTGCCAGCTTTTCTTTGCGTGACAGCATACCCATCCACGCCCTCTGGACCTCGATGTTCTGGGGAGCGATTTGATGGGCGCTCATCAGCTGATCATAGGCATGGCGATAGAGAGAGAATGAACGATAGATGCGCGCCAGCCCCAGGTAGGCCTTAACATCGTTGCGGTCGAGTTTTTTGGCGGCGAGATAGGAAACTTCGGCTTCCGCCAGTTCACCGCGGCGAAACTGCACATCGCCCTTTGCCGTCAGCAGCGCCGTCGACCCCGGCTGCGTCGCTAGGGCGGAGTTCACCGCTGCGAACGCTTCATCAACCTTCTGCTGCTGCAGCATCGCCCGCACCAGCCCGGCCTCTGCCGCTACCACGCCGGGGTTTTTCTCGAGAATGCTCTGATAGCCGGTCTCCGCCTCGGCGAACTTGCCCGCGCGATAAAGCTGGTCCGCGCCAGCCAAATCAAGATTGATGTCTACAGGCTTTGCATCATCCGCCCAAGCAAGCGCCAGCAGCAAGAGAAGGAAGCAGGCAACCGTTGGTAAGCGAAAAATGGAACGCCGCATCGGCTACTCCGGGCCTAGCGGCAGCAGAGTAGCACGATTTTTCAAGCATTAGAGGGCTTCCCCTGCTGAGCGTGCCGGAAGGGTTAACCTGAAACGGAACGGCCGGAAAGCGGCCCACGCCGCCTCCCGGCCTCGCGCTTACTGGCTTTGCACCTGGATATTGCCGCTGGTAATCGTTCCGGAATTGGAATACGAAAAATTCGGCCCGCTCACGTTGATGGAGAAGGTATCGTTGCCCGCTCCCGGATTGCCGTTGTCACACGCCTGCACCGTGTAGCTGTAACCCGGCTGCTTGTTGACCTTGGCGCTGCCGCTCACCGAGACGCAACTGCCGGAAAAGTTCACCGCGGGCACGGTAATGTTTGAGCTGCGCACATCCAGCGCGCCGCTGGGCGCTCCCGCATCCTGGTAGGAAAGCGCGGCATTGGCCGGCTGATTTTGGGCCATCAGCCCGAAGCTGGCGCTGCTGCCCGCCTGCAGCGAGTTGATCTGGCCATGCCCGCTAACCTTCTCCTCACCCGGCGGAGGTGTCGCCGTGCCCGCGCAGCTGCCGGTGGTCGCAATCGCCGGATTGGCCGCCAGCTGGTACGTGAAATACGGCTGCCCGTTGCGGAACGACTGCGGGTCAGTGGAATTGCAGTGCCCCGGCGTTTGCGTAGTGCACACCGGGCTGACCACGTGATCGTCCGAAAAAGCGATATTGGCCCGGTGCTGCCCATCGAGCCCCACCTGGAAGAAGTCGCCCAGGTTGCGGTTGGCAGAACCGCCCAGGCCGCCGGTGGAAACCGTGCCCAGGTGAATGACGTGGTCGCTGGCCGTGTACTGCGTAAAGTTGGGCACCAGTTCGTGGCCATTTACCGTTTCCGCCAGGTAGACGTTCCACTGCGCCCAGCAGCTGTTCGTGCCATCGGAGCAGGTGGGTGCCATCACCGTGGCATCATTGGAGTTACCGGCTCGGTTGGCTCCGATCCACGTCACCACCACGTGCCCGTTGGCATCGGCCGCCACCCAGGGAAACACGTTGGCCTTCCCCACCGTGCCACCCGAGTTCACCCGCACCGGCGAAGTCCAGGTAGTCCCCTGGTCGGAAGAGGAGGAATAGTAAATATTCGTCTGGTCCGACCACACCGCGTACACATACCCAAATTTGTCGGTGGCCATGGCGGGAAAAATCTGGTTCGTGCCATTGACCGCGCCGGGCGAACCCGCGGGGCTGGTGTAAACCTTGTGGTCGGTGAACAGAAACACCGGCAAACCCAGCTTGGCGCTGTCAGAAGCTGCTACGTACACGCTGCGCATGGGCTGACTCATAGCGTTTTCGGTGGCATTGTCGGGCGCCACAAATATGGAATACAAATTCCCGCCGCTGGAGCAGCTGCTCTGGTCAATGTGCAACTGGCCGGCGATGTTGCCGCTTCCCGCTCCGCCACCTGCCGTCGGAAACGTCTGCGGATCAATGGCTTCGCCAATACCGTCCACGTAGGTCAGGCCACCGTCGTTGGAGCGCTGCACGTCAATGTTGAACGTGGCTGCGTCGTGATAGCTCAGGTACACGGTTGCCGGCCCGATCGCGTCCTGCCACTGCCGGTCGTCGCCTGGAATCAATGCCGCTACCACATTGGGCGGATTGAAGAAGCTGTCGCCGCGGTTGCCGGAGCTGGTGGCGGTCACCCCGGGAGCGAGGCTCAGGCTGGTAACTGCCACATTAGGAATGCCTCCGCCAGGAGCGTTCACGGCGATATCGGCGTCGCCGCCGCCGGGCGCAAGCCCCAGGTTGGTGACGCTGCCCACGTTATTGGCGCAGCCATTGCTCAGGATGCCGCAGTTATCTGGCTGACCCTCATATTTGAATGGCAGAGTTCCATCCGCGTTGGGAGGCCCATCGGCAGTGGCGAACCAGCGCCACAGGTCAATGCCGCCGGGAACGCCGCGGATGGAAACGCCGTAAACCGTTCCCTGTGAATCCACCCGCACTCCGGGCTCACTTCCTCCCACGATGAACGACAGCGGCCCCTGCGGGCCGCCGAGGGGCGCAAGCTGTGGCAAACAAAGATTTTGGTTGGGGCTGAAGATCCCATTTCCCGGCCCCACGTAAGGTGGAATGGCAGTGGTTGCCGGGCAGTTATGCTCTCCGGCAGGGGCTTGGGCGAACATCCGTGGGGCGGTAAATAACACCAGGGCCGCGATAAACGCAACCACAGGCTTTCTTGTCATGATGCGCTCCTTGCAATGATTCGAAAGGACTTCCCGTGGCGCGGGTAGTGATACGGTTGGGAGTAGATGTGGGATAATCAGAAACAGTTGTATCACTACTAACTTGCTTCAACCGGGTAGCCCGGCAATGACCGGCAGCCGACGGTGAAGGAGTTTTGCTTGCCGTCTTCGACCAAGTCCCAGAAATCAACCAGCCGCCAGCGCATCGAGCAGGCGGCCAAGCACTTGTTCGCCAGGCACGGCTACGACTCCACTTCCACTGCCGCCATCGCCCGCCTGGCGCGCACCAGCGAATCGCAACTGCTCAAGCACTTCGGCAGCAAGCAAGGAGTGCTGGAAGCCATCCTGCAGGACGCCTGGAGCGGCATTAATCCCGCACTGCGGCTGGCCACCGAAAGCGTCGCCTCGGTGCAGGAGAAATTCCGCATCCTGGTGGACATGATGTTGACCTTTCTGGGCAAAGACCCGGAGATGCGCACGCTGCTGCTGTTTGAGGGCCGCCGCATCCGCCACGAGGGCGAGAGCGTGGTCCTGGTTCCCGGCTTCCTGGAGTTCGTCTCCATCGTGGACGGTATCCTGGAGCAATTGGCGCAGGATGGCGATCTCACCGTAAGCGTCCAAGCCTTGCGGTCGGCTCTCATGGGCGCCATCGAGGGCATGTTGCGCGACCGCATGCTGGCGCAATCCGCCGGCTATCCCGCGTCTTTCTCCGACTGGGACATGCGTACCATCGTTTTTCAGCTCCTCTCTGCCAGCACCAGGCACGGCCTGTAAGGTAAGCCGCCGTGATATGACACGCGGCACGCCGCCCCCGTTCCCACCTGAGCACCTCCCATGAAGCTGGATTGCTTATCCAAGGAGTGACCGTTATTTTTGCCGCATGCGCCGTCTCTTATTTCGGCAAATTGTGGAAGTTGTTTCGTTATGGCTGGTCCTGATGGCAACAGCACGGGCGCAATCGTCTGCCCCACAACTGGTGGTCCAACGTGCGGACACCGGCCTTTGCCGACAAGTTGCGTTCAGCCACGACGGGCGCCTGCTGGCCACTGACAACGAGGACGAAGTTCTCCTCTGGGAAGTGAGCACGGGCAAGCTGCTGAGCAGCATGCAGCCTTATCTCAGCCCCATGATTCGGCACCACCTGGACACCGGGGGCACGGAAGTGGGTGGGACGCGCGCCAAGGGCAAAATCGTATTCAGTCCTGACAACAAGTTCGTCGCCGTGTTGCCGGTGGATTTCGCGAACATCCTGAACTTTGGCTCACCGGGGGCGCCACCCTCAATATGGAACCTGGATAGCGGGCAGCCGCTAAGCACTGCACAATGGAACCTGGATGGGCCGATAGCGCGCAATCCCGACGCTCCTTCCACGCCAGAAGTCGAAACCTGGATGCTTTCCGGCAACCGGCAAAATGTGGCGCGGCTGCTGCAGAGCGGCATGCGGCTGCAGGCCATCAGCGCCGATGGCACCATCGGCGCTGCGCGCAATGCAGAACCACGGCAGCAGCAACATATCCAGCTGATTGACTTGAAAACCGGACGGGTGCTGCGGACCGTAGACGCAAACTTCGATGATGTGCTGGCCATGGTGTTAAGTCCGGATGGGCGCTACCTGGCCGCCCACTCCAGCGACCGCCGCTTCGTAACCGTGTGGGATACGGCATCCGGCGCTGAGTTGACCGAAATCAAGCAGAACGTTCAGTACCCCTCGGTGGGACAACTGGCCTTCAGTCCGGATGGCAGATGGCTGGCGGTGCGATATAGCGGGTAAATTGCGCTGTTTGACACCACCGCCTGGAAGAAAGCCAACTCTTTCGCCACCAGCGACGGGGAGGGCGACTATGGCGAGCTTGTTTTCAGTCCTGACGGCCGTGAGCTTGCCGTTGCCGGGCATGCAGTTCGCGTAGTAGACGCCGCGACCGGAAAGCTGCTGGCGACGGCATGCTCTTCCCCGCTGCATGGTTTAACGGCGGTGGGGTGGAACCGGAAGGATGGCCGGTTCGCTGTTTCCGGCGACAAGTATGCCAAAGTCTGGCCCTTGGATCCGGGGGCTGCGCCGGCAACACTGAAGACCGAAGGCACGATCCACGCCCTGGGACTGTCGCCGGATGGACAGGTGGCCTTAGGCACCCGCGATGACGATCACGATGTGAAGGGCCATACCTACTACGAGGGAGACACCAAAATCTGGAAAGCGGGTGATACCGAGAAGCCTATTACAGTGGGCTCGGGGACACAACTGCCCCTTTCTTCGGGCGGTTCCTCGAACAGCATTGATTTTTCCGCAGACGGAAAGCTTATGGCGGCAGCCATGCTCGATGAGCTGCCCTGCAACTCGAAGCACCCCGATCCGGCCTGCGAGACGGACGAGATTCCTTTTGTCGGCCTTCTCACCTTGAGCGATCCCGCAACAGGCAAGTTCCTGCGCCAGCGGCGGCAGCCCGATCCACAACTGAATGTGGTTACCTTCAGCCCGGATGGAGCGCAGATTGCCACGGGCCAGCAGGAGCAGATCGTAAAAATTTATGACGCGGCCACGCTGAACCGCAGCCGAGCATTCCCCAATCCCGAGAAACAACCGCCGTTTGCCGTGAGGGACTACGGGACCTCCGCCCTGGCCTACAGTCCAGACGGCAAACTGCTTCTGGCCGGCTCGGAAACCGGAGTCGTGTGGGTGCTGGACGCCGCCGGTAACAACGGGGCGCGTCTTCTGCACGAGTATGAAGAATTCAATCCGGAGAAGCCGAACCAGCGTTCCTTCGGCCCAATCGTGGCCGTCTTCTTTTCCCCTGAGGGGAGTCGTGCGTGGGCGGTGCAATCCAGCGGCAAGGTGTGGCTGTGGAACACGAGCGACTGGACGACCGCCGGCAGCTACCACACCGAGCCGGGGGCTTCCTCGGCTGCGCTGAGCCCCAATGGCAAGGTGATCGCGATCGCGAACCGGGACGGGGCGGTGCGATTTTATGCGGCCGAGACCGGAGAGTTGAAGCTGGTGCTGGCGAGCACGCCGGCGCCCGAGAGTGCCCTCGTAGTCGCCACCGATGGCCGCTATGACTTCAGCCTTGCCAGCGATCTTGGGCTAGCGGCCTATCGGGTAGGACGTGGAACGGTGAGTATTGATCGCCTTCCTGGCAACCGGCAGGTGCAGGGATTGTTTGTGGAGTTTCTGAAGGAAAATGCCGCGCCCGCCGCGAAAGTTCAGCAGGAAAATCGACCTTGAG
>Ga0070709_10002229_pt1 | contig 10505 bp, 7 predicted proteins | sample LARL51metaG_FD_65449 | JGI IMG/M metagenome (GOLD analysis project Ga0070709, IMG submission 65449) | Corn, switchgrass and miscanthus rhizosphere microbial communities from Kellogg Biological Station, Michigan, USA - LAR L5-1 metaG | ecosystem: Host-associated > Plants > Roots > Rhizosphere ...
AAGCATCAATGCAAACCGGTATTTATTGCGTCGTGTGAAGAAGGTCGAGAGCGCCACGCCGAATAGCGAGGCCAGAAACTGGACCGTGAACAAGTGGCCGGATTGCGCATCGTTCAGAGTCCATCGCGCGCTGAGGAAGGGAAGCATTGGTCCTAACAACGTCGTAATTATTCCGGTCAGGACGAAAGCCACGTGAAGCAGAAGGGTAGCGGCCGCGACAGGCTTTGTGGCAGAGAAATCGTCTGTGGTCGTATGCGCCAAGGCTTATTTATCGCAGTCCAGGAGCTTCTGCGCAAGAAGATCCAATGTTGCTGCTGAGGCCGGCATGGTATGACGTGGAATCTTGCTGAGGCGCGGGCTTACTCTGGGCAGGCTAACTGTGGCTGTGGTCATCCCGCCAAGTTTCGCTCGGCTTGCGTTTGCCCGCTACGGTTTGCCCCATCCAGGTGGAATAGGCGAGCAGCGAACGTCATCCAAACCGAGCAGTCGGAAATTGGAGATATGAAACGAAGGGTGGGGAGGGATAGCGGATTTTTAGAGTCGGGTCGAGGTCAGTTTTTGTAAGCGAAAGCCGTCGGGCTTGCCATTTTCTTGTAAATCTTATATCCCCGCTCGGTGAAGCGAATCACGCCGCGAACTTCCTCCTCGACGTAACCTTCATTTCGCAAAGTGGCCACAATTTCCCGTGCCATGGCCGACGCTAACGTCTGCTTTGGCAACTCCAGGAACTGCCCCGGATCTTCTTCGTACCGTTCCGCTAACCCACTCAGTAGACTTTCTCGAATTGCGTTTTCCAACATAAATTTTCTCGCCCGAAACGATATTAAGGGTGCACTTCCAGTTGCGGTATGGCCCTTCCGTGCTAACGTGGCACTTAGGAATGGTTACGGGGGTGCATGTCCGAAGTCCTATTCAAGGCCGTTTGCTTCGGATGAGGACTAGGTAAGTTGAATCCCGTCACGCCTATATGGCAGGTTACTCAGCCATTACTTTGGCGTGCAGCACTCGCCATGAAATCATGGCTTAATTCTCAGGAATCACTCGCGGAAGCACGGCGTTTCTGCGCTCCTGGTCTTGGGCCGGGTGGCAGGGCAGATAAAACAGATAAATAGTCTTCCCTGCGCGCGCTACGGGCTCGCACTCGAGCAGCCAGCGATAGGCATCCACGTGCTCGTGACCCCAAAAGGCATCGCCAGTTAAAAGCATGCGCTCACTCGCGGCGACCCAGCCGGTTGCCCTTTCGTACGGCGCTAAATTCCGGAATGGGGGACTTCCCAGTTTTGCTAGTTCCGCGGTGGTAAAAACACTGAGCGATACATTTGGGACGTTGCGTTCCTGCAACAGCTTCACCAGGCGACCGGCATCCTGACCGCAGTCGTAATCACAGCCCCAGAGCAATACTCTTTCTGGATGCCGTCCCGCCAATTCGTTGGAATACGTCAGGTAGTCGGGATGAATCCGAGTGGTCGAGATGACCAACCACCCCAGTAGTAGCGCTAACATGGCCCGCGAAAAGATACGCCGCTGTTCGGTGGCGTTCCAAAGTTGCGCGGCGCCGAGTCCGGCTACGACGGCAAGAAACGGGTAGACCGTAAGAATGTTTCGTCCGTAATTCACTTTGGCGGTCGTGCTGGCCAACAAGACGGCGATCCCGCAAAGCCCCGGGACGAGTAGCGTCCATTGCCGCTCGCGCCTTGCGATCAGCAATGACGAGACAATTCCAACCAGCACCAGGATTAGAAAAGGAAGAGGGCTCTTCACTCCCACCACTATCAGGAAGAAGTATCGCCATCCGCCATGGCGAATCTGTCCAAAAAGATAAGATGGACGTCCGTGTGCATTGGAAATCAACGCGCTCGAGAAACCACGCAGCAGTGGCGGGGCTGGAACCGGCGCGTCGATCGCCACAGCCAGATTGAGCACGTGCTTTACGGCGCTGCTCACATGAAGCGCCTTAACATCCTCGGCGGGCTTGGCATAGATGTTGCTGAGGCGCTGGATACTGAACCGGTAGCCGCCCCAAACAACCGCAAAGAACACGAGCGCAGCCCACACCGCCTGTATCAGCCATCGCTTCCACTTAAAGTTGCCCTTATCTTCGCTTTTATCCTGGCTCTGATCTGCGAGCCATAGCCAGGCAGCAATCGCGGCCAGCCAGCACGCGGGCAGAAACAAAAAGGCGGGGAAATTGGAAAGCACGGCCAGAGCGGAGAAAATTCCAAACACGATGGATCGCTTTAGAGTGGGATGCTTCAACCAGTGAGTGAACGCGTAAACGCTGGCCGCCACAAGCATTGCGACTGGCATGTCAGTGTAGGCGAAGCCGCTGAACGCAAGCATCGGGGGGATAGTCGTGAAAAGAAGCACGGCGAAGCCCCCCGCCATTCCACCGGCTATCTCGCGAGTCCAGAGAAATACAACAAGCGTGCCCAAAATAAAAAACGGGAGCATACCCAGCCGAGCCAGCGTCAGTGTTCTCCAGTAATGATCACCAGCGTAAAGAATGTCATCGCCCATTCCGAAGACGTCAGCTGAGGCGCCCCGTTCATCTTCGAGCATCCGTATGGGGCCGAGTCGAATACCCGAAAGGTATGGCCCGATTGCACCAGCAATCCTGGCCAACGGTGGGTGAAACGGATCGATAAGGTAGGTGCCTTTGTCGATCCACTCCATGCCTGTGGCAACCGTTGCCGGTTCGTCGTAGGCTTGGGATAGTGCCCGGTAGGTGGAAATAATTCGGAGGACAGCAATCAACAACAGGCCGGCTGCGATGAGTTCCGGCCATCGACTACTTAGATTTTTCTGCGGATCCTTCATGCGCGCTCGCAAGGTCTGGAAGAGTGCAGAGGTTTGCGAGGACATGCGGCTTGCATCCAGCAAGACTAGCAAAGCATCGGAAGCCAGTCCACTTGGCGCGTTGTTCTTAAGTAATAGGTGAGAGAGTGCCGGGCGACGAAATTCGTCGAAAGACTCCTGCCACGATGCGGTCGCAACGTACGGCATCGAAGGGGAAGACGCCCAGCAGCTGCTTCCCAGCTTTCTGGTAAATGGTTCGGCGAAGAGTTCGCCGGGCACGATGGAGGCGAACTTTGACTGTGCTTTCGCTGAGGTTCAGAATTCGCGCCACTTCTTCGGTGCTGATCTCTTCCACATCGCGCAACATCAGCACGGAGCGGTAACTCTCGGGTAATCGTGCGATTGCCTGCTCCACCAGATTGCGCATCTCCGAGTCCACCACTTGGTCCTCCGGTGAAGCATTAGGCGAGGCGAATAGATCCATGGGGTCTCCGGTTAGTTCGCGATCTCCGCTATGGGAGGTGAAGCGCTTTTTCCGCTCGGCGCGCGCCAGCGCCTCATTTACGGCTATGCGCGTCAGCCAGGTACGAAATTGGGATCGGCCTGCGAATTGCGCGAGGTGCTCGAACGCGCGCACGTAGGTTTCCTGTATCACATCCTCGGCCTCGGTCTCATCTCGCAGTATGCTGCGCGTGACTCGATAGAGCAGTTGGTTGTAGCGCCGAATGATGATCTCAAACAGAGGAAGGTCGCCAGCCAGCACCCGGCTTACGACCTCTTCGTCATTCAGATGAGCCAAGCTTGCAAGAGCAACCGGCATCCCAGCCAAACGCACCTCCCACTTCCTGATTAAGCATAGAGCTTCTACCGGCCGGAAAGTTACAGGATTATTTCGGCGAAAGTTCGATCAGTTTCCGGCACCCGAAACTTCTCTCGTACTACGACCAATTTCAAAGAAAGTTGTAACGACGCGACCCCGCGCTGCTCTGTGGCTATGTAAATCGGCCTCGTAAGAACCTGGCGAAAGTTTCCGGCTCAAACGCTCAGAGTTTGCCAGGCAGTGCTGATCGAGGAAATGTGCGCGAATGGATTTCTTTATGAAGCGAAAATTAAGTCTCCCCCTTACAGTGGTTTTCCCCGCCATCATTTTGTCCTTCGTTGCCGTGGTGTTTGCCCTTGAGCCCGGTCGCGCATTTCTCAATATGTTTGACCATGCCAACGAAGCGGCGGACACCGCCAAGATCGAAGAAGGGCGGCAGACATTTCGGTTTGACACGTTTGGTGACGAGGCCTTCTGGGGCGACACACTTCACCTCCACCGTGCGATCGAAGGAACGAAATTCGGCGGTGTAGGCCCCGGCGTTAGTCCCGCCATCGCTCTTGCCCTTGGCTTGAAAGTTGATCAGGATGCGCTCCCCCAATCCCTGGTTCAACAAATCAAGCAGGGGCAAGTGAATCTCAATGATCCCGCCGTGACCCTGGCATTGCTCAAACTCAATGCTGTCATTGGCATCACCGGTCGATTTAAGAGCGATGGCAGCTTGAAGTCGATGGGCATCCAGTGTGCTCTTTGCCATTCGACCGTGGACAATGCCTTTGCCCCCGGCGTCGGCCATCGTTTGGACGGCTGGGCCAACCGCGATCTGAATGTCGGGGCCATTGTTGCTGCTGCTCCGAATCTGCAGCCCGTCGCCGATCTTTTAAGTACCGATCAAGCAACAGTTCGGAAGGTGCTCAACAGCTGGGGACCGGGAAAATTTGATGCAGCTCTGCTGCTCGATGGCAAGGCCTTTCGCCCGGACGGCAAGCCTGCAGCAACCCTTATCCCACCTGCCTTTGGCCTGGCAGGCGTCAATTTACATACCTGGACGGGTTGGGGATCGGTCCCGCACTGGAATGCTCTGGTTGCGAATCTGGAAATGCACGGAAAGGGAACGTTTTACGATCCTCGTCTGGACGATGCGGTGCAATTTCCGATTGCAGCGAAAAACCATTTCGGTCATGTTCAAAACGACCCTGATCTGATCAGTTCCAGACTCCCGGCTCTCCATGTCTATCAGCTGTCGTTGCCTGCTCCGCCAGCACCTGCCGGGAGTTTCGACGCAGCCTCTGCCAAGAGAGGCGAAAGTCTCTTTCGAGGTAAAGCCAACTGCGCTACCTGCCATGTAGGCACGATGTTTTCGGAGCCTGGCTGGAACATGCATAAGGGGTCGGAGGTCTGCATCGATGATTTTCAGGCAGATCGCGCGCCTGATCACGCGTATCGAACGTCTCCTCTGAAGGGTCTCTGGACGCACACCAAGGGAGGCTTTTACCACGATGGCAGATTCGCCACGCTGCTGGACGTTGTCAATCATTACGACTCCTGTTTCAGGCTGGGACTTGCCCAGAATGAGAAACAGGACCTGGTGCAGTACCTGAAATCTGTTCCCAGGACGAGATGAGAAGTGATCGTCGAAGGAGGACGGCTGATGAAAGCCGAAGAATCCAGGTTTCGGTGCTAAACTTCTAGCTATTGTTTCAAGCATGCGTAACCCGACGAATTTAGGACGGGTGACCCTCTCGCAGAATGCCCCTCTTTCGCCATTACAGGGCCTGCAATCGACAGATAAGGCTTCGGACGACCATGAGGTCGTCCGTGGCCCGGCGACGCATTAAAGCGACCCTAAACAGCAAAGATGCGCAATGCGATTATCTGAGAGCTATTTGTACGTACCGCGTCAGAATCGAAGTTATGATCCCGCGCTTGTGCTCAACGCATTCGACTTCCGTAGCCACCCGCTGGCAGCAGTAGAGTAAAATCGCGGGCCATGGCATCTCTCGATTTGTCCAATGAGCAGTTCCGCAGTCTCGCAGAGCAGGTAACAAAAACTGCCGCCGACTACCTTCAAGGTTTGGATTCGCGCCCGGTCGCGCCGAAAACCACCGGTCCGGAATCGCAGGATCTGTTTACGGAAAATCTGCCGGAGCAGGGAATTGGAGAAGAAGCGTTACGCAGTCTGGTACAGATTGCCGAGAATTGCAGAAACCAAAACGGGCGATTTTTTGCTTATGTGCTGGGGTCGGGAGAGCCTGTGGGAGCATTGGCCGACTTGATGGCCAGCGTGCTCAACCAGAATGTAACCGCATGGCGTTCCTCCCCGGCCGCCGTAAACATCGAAAAGACCGTGGTTGGCTGGCTTGCCCAAGCAATCCACTGCAAAGACTTTACAGGGAGCCTGACCGGAGGTGGATCTTCTGCAAACCTCATGGGACTCGCGATGGCGCGCGAGGCAAAATTAGGGTCGAATGAAAAGGGTTTGTTTTCCATGCAGCCTTGCATGGTGTACACGTCCGAAGAAGTGCATATGTCGATTGCAAAGAGCATTGCACTTCTAGGTATTGGCCGCGACAACCTGCGCCTGATTCAGACGGACGAGAAGTTCCACCTGATTCCCGAGAAACTCGATCAGGCAATGACGCGCGATCGGGAAGCGGGGAGGTTGCCGATGGCAGTTGTGGCGACGGCCGGCACAGTGAATACGGGCGCTGTCGATTCTTTAGCTGAGATTGCTACAATTGCAAAGAAGCACGATACATGGTTTCACGTGGACGGCGCGTATGGTGCGCTGGCTGCTATGGCCACCCCAGCCCGTTTTCGAGGCATGGACCAGGCCAATTCGATATCGCTCGATGCTCACAAATGGCTATACCAGCCCCTCGATTGCGGGTGCTTACTCTTTAGGGATTCCGACGCCGCGCGGAAGGCGTTCTCGCATACAGGCGATTACGCGCGTTCTCTATCGTCCGACCCAATCGAGGGGTTTGCGTTTTTCGATGAATCGATTGAACTCTCCCGCAGATTTCGCTCGCTGAAATTGTGGCTGTCGCTTCGTTACCACGGCTTGAACGCGTTTCGCGATTCCATCAAAAAAGATTTGGCACAGGCAAGACGGCTTGCGGAAGCGGTTGTTGGTGAACCGCGGCTTGAACTGCTGGCGCCCATTGAATTAAGCGCGGTTTGCTTTCGATATCTCGGGAGCGGTGGCCGCACAGAAGCTGAATTGAACCGCTTGAATGCAGCTATCCTGAGCCGGGTTAATCAGCGAGGACGGGTCTACCTCTCCAACGCGTCGATAAGAGCCAAGTTTTGTTTGCGAGCGTGCATCGTGAACCATCGCACGACCGATGCAGATGTCGATTGCGTGATTCCTGAGGTGTTAGAAGCGGCTAGCGGAGTTTTGTAATAGACGAACTTGCCGGTTTTCGGTACAAACACTCCACATGACATCTGCTCACCTGAATCGCGATCACGCTCCGATCATCGCTCACGCCCCCTGTCGCGCCGACCTGGCGGGCGGCACCATAGATTTGTGGCCGCTCTATCTATTTCACCCAGGAGCTTTGACCCTTAATTTTGCATTGGAAATTCTTACCACCTGTCGTATCTGGCCGCTGAAGAGTAAGAAAATTCAATTGCGTTCGCGCGACACACGGCGAGAGGAAGATTTCGCGAGCCTGGATGCCCTCATGGGCCAGCGAAAGTTCCGCCATCCAGTGGCGGCGCGCCTGGTGCAATTCTTTGTACCGCAACAAGGCTTGCTGATCGAAACGGATTCTCAGTCTCCAGCAGGCGCCGGCATCTCAGGTTCTTCTGCCCTGATGATCGCTACGACGGCGGCTTTAGCTCGATTTACAGGACGAGCGCTCACGCTGGAGCAGATGCGCGTGATCGCGCAAAATGTTGAAGCACAGATCATCAACGTTCCCACGGGATGCCAGGATTATTACCCCGCGCTGTACGGTGGTATCAGCGCAATTCACCTGGACGTGGATGGGATACATCGGGAGGCGGTTCCGCTCGAGCCCTCCGAGATCGACTCTCGTTTCGTATTGGCTTATACCGGAGCGCCGCGACAATCGGGTATCAACAATTGGGAAGTCTTCAAGTCGCACATTAGTGGCGACAAGCACGTATTTCGAAATTTCGAGCAGATTGCCCAGATTGCTCGGTCCATGCATAAGGCGATCCTCCGGCGGGATTGGGACGAGGTTGCCAGCCTGCTCAGGCAGGAGTGGAAGCTGCGCCGTACCAATGCCCCCGGAATCACGACTCCCCTCATCGACAAGCTAATCGCTGTAGCAGGGCGAAATGGTGGCGTCGCCGCGAAGGTGTGCGGGGCCGGGGGTGGAGGCTGTGTGGTTTTCCTGGTGGAGCCGGAAGCTCGCATCAGGGTAGCTCAGGCCATAGGCCAGAATGGCGCGCAGGTGTTGCCTTTGCGGGTGGCGAGAGAAGGCGTGCGAGTTGAAGTTCCGGAATAAACCCCGGTAAAAGCTAAGAACGTTTCGCTGTTTGTAGGGGGCCGAAAACCATCCCCGGAAGACTATAATGAATCCAAGATTGCACCGGGGTCGTCCTCATGAAGTCACACCTCCCTATAGCGGGTTTGCTACTCCTGCTGGTTGGAATCGTTGCCGCCAGCGACAATCCGGCTCCCACGAAACCTCCGGATGCTTCCACTCCGCGCATGACCAAAGATACCCGCATGAATTTAGTTCGCGCGTTTAATGCGGAACTGGTTTATGTCCGGACGCCGTTTCCTATGGGGAACAAGGGCCTGCATTTAGCCGATGGCGTCATTACCCCCAACGGAGACACACTGGCTTCCCTTATGGCCACGTATGGCCCGGCAGCGAAGCCCGGTGATTTGGCGCGGATCAGCAATATCATCATCAAAGATCGCTCTATTCACTTCGAAATAAATGGCGGCCCGGTAAAAAAGAAAAAGTGGTACCAGCGAGTGGAAGTTGGCGGTATGGGCGGAACCACTCCCGTAGCCCCGAGCGACTCGAATGCGAATCCCCGCGGATCGTTTGTCGATTTAGAGTTCCAGAAGTATGTGCCTGAGCTTTCGCCGCAGCAGTTGAAAGATCTGCTCCGACCGGTCTTTGATTTCAATTCGAAGTCGCCTTTGGAGGCTTATCTCGACACGGTGCCCCCGAAAGTAAAGGACGCCATCAAGGCCCATCAAGTACTCGTCGGCATGAACCGGGAGATGGTGACGTACTCGAAAGGTCGTCCTCCGAAGAAAGACCGCGAGAAAGATGGCGATGTTGAATACGAGGAGTGGATCTATGGCGATCCGCCCAAAGATGTCGACTTCGTGCGCTTTGTTGGCGATGAGGTGATTCGCGTCGAAACCATGAAGGTCGACGGTCAAAAATCGGTTCGCACGGAGAAAGAAGTAGAAATTGCACCGGGGCCGGCGGTCGCGACCAAGGCTGAAGAAGAGGCCAGACCGGCGAACGCCCCTACCTTGCGACGGCCCGGCGAAGATGTGCCCGACGCTTCGTCACAGAAGGGCGCCGACCGTCCGTCGAAAAATCCACCAGCGGCTCCTGATCCGCCTCCGGGGCAGGATCCTGGCTCTATTCCTAACTGACCGACAGAAGTTGGAGTCTCTGTCAAGTTGGCGAGTCACTCTTCATGGCTTTACACTGAAGCAGTGAAGATCGCGCTCGGCCAGATCAATCCGACTGTCGGGGATTTTTCCGGAAACGCTGCCAAGATCATCGAGTTTTCCAGGCGGGCTCAATCGGCTGAAGCAGGGTTGATCCTGTTTCCCGAGTTGTCGATCTGCGGTTATCCGCCCAGAGACCTGGTGGAGCGTACCTCGTTCGTGGAGCGCAACCGGGATACGGCTGCCCACATTGCTGAGCAGACGCGGGGCATGGCCGTGATCTGCGGTTTGGTAACTCCCGCTCAGGCCGAAACCGGCAAGTCAGTGATGAACTCGGCTGCGCTACTCAGAGATGGCAAGGTCGACTTCCTGCAGTCGAAGATGCTACTCCCGACGTATGACGTCTTTGACGAGATGCGCAACTTTGCTGCTGCCAAAGCTCAAACCCTGTTTTCTTTTTGCGGAAAGCAGATGGCGCTCACGATCTGCGAAGATGCCTGGAACGACAAGCACTTCTGGAACAAACGCCTGTACACCTTCGATCCGGTGGAGGAGTTGATCCGGGCGGGCGGCAATTTTGTGCTGAATATTTCTGCTTCGCCCTTTTGGATGGGGAAGAGAGAACTCCGGCGAAACATGCTCGCGTCCATTGCGCGTAACAACAAGGTCCCCGTGGTGATGGTCAACCAGGTGGGCGGGAATGACAGTTTGATTTTTGATGGGTCCAGCCTGGTTCTGAATCGCGAGGGCGAGGTAGTAGCCCGCGGTAAGTCATTTGAGGAAGACCTCATTCTTTTCGATTCCAATGAATTGCACGGAGATTTTCGTGAGCAAGTGGAAGGAGGAGAGGCGGAGGCGTATGCAGCGCTCGTCCTCGGAACCAGAGACTATGTTCGGAAGTGTGGTTTTTCCCGTGTGATCGTTGGCCTGAGTGGAGGCATCGATTCGGCGTTGACGGCCACCATAGCGGTGGATGCCATGGGCGCGGAGAATGTTATTGGAGTGGGAATGCCTGGGCCCTATTCCTCTGCGGGATCCGTCGATGACGCGCGGATTTTGGCCAAGAATCTGGGGATACGGTTTGAAATTTTGTCGATCAAAGAGGTATTCGAAAGCTATCAACGAGTATTGAAGCCGGTGTTTGCCGGGCTTCCCGAAGATGTGACAGAAGAAAATCTTCAGCCCCGCGCTCGCGGCACTCTGTTGATGGCCCTGGCCAACAAATTCGGCGGCATCGTGCTCAGTACGGGAAATAAGAGCGAGCTGGCC
>Ga0070709_10002230_pt1 | contig 10504 bp, 6 predicted proteins | sample LARL51metaG_FD_65449 | JGI IMG/M metagenome (GOLD analysis project Ga0070709, IMG submission 65449) | Corn, switchgrass and miscanthus rhizosphere microbial communities from Kellogg Biological Station, Michigan, USA - LAR L5-1 metaG | ecosystem: Host-associated > Plants > Roots > Rhizosphere ...
GAGGAAGATTGCGGAACGATCCAGGGTCTCGAAGTGTCGGCGCTGAAGGAAGGCGAAGACGTGATCGAGCCGCTCTCGGAGCGTATCGTCGGCAACTTTGCCGCCGAGGACGTCGAGGATCCGCATGAATTGGATCAGGCCGGCCGTCGCACCTTGATGGTCGAAGCCGGTCAGTTGATCGACGAAGAGAAGGCGCAGCAGATCGAAGAGTCGGGAATCGAAACGGTGAAGATCCGCTCCGTCCTCACGTGCGAGGCGAAGCGCGGTCTCTGCCGCATGTGCTACGGCCGCAACCTGGCGACGATGAACGTCGTCGACTTGGGTGAAGCGGTCGGAATCATCGCGGCGCAGTCAATCGGCGAGCCCGGAACGCAGCTTACGCTGCGAACCTTCCACATCGGTGGAACGGCGGCTCGTATCGCCGAGCAGACGGCGCGCAAGTCGAAGGTCGCGGGCACGGTCGCGTACAGCGATCGGCTCGTGGTCGTCATCAACCCCGACGGACAGCGCATCGTCACGTCGTACGAGGGTGAGATCCTCATCAAGTCGTCGGCCGACAAGAACGCCAACATCGCGGCGCGCTTGCAGGTCCCGCTCGGCTCGATCCTCATGGTCGAGGATGGATCGGACGTCAAGCGCGACCAGGTGATCTTCACGTGGGATCCGTACACCAACCCGATTCTTGCCGACGTCGATGGCACGGTGCGGTTCGTCGATATCGTCGAGGACGAGTCGGTGTCCGAGGAGCTCGATGAGCTCACCGGTTTGCGTCAGCGCGTCATCATCGAAGATCGTGAAAAGAAGCTCCACCCGCACATCGAGATCATTCAGGAGAAGGGCGGAAAGGAGAAGCGTGTGCGTGACTTCATCATCCCGGCGGGCGCGCAGCTCACCGTGGAGGATGGCCAGAAGATTCATCCAGGCACCACGCTGGCAAAGGTTGGACGCGAGGCGTACAAGACGCGCGACATCACGGGCGGTCTGCCGCGAGTCGCCGAGTTGTTCGAAGCGCGCCGGCCGAAGGATCCGGCGACGATCTCGGAGATCGACGGTGTCGTGCGGTTCGGCGACATCAAGCGTGGCAAGCGCGAGATCTACGTTGCACCGATCAATCACGACGGCTCGCTCGACGAGACGCGTGAAGCGCAGCTGTATGAAGTCGGCGCCGGTAAGCACTTGCGCGTGCACGAAGGCGATCGCGTGCGGGCCGGCGATCGTTTGTCGGAAGGTCCGGTCAATCCGCACGACATCTTGCGGATCAAGGGACCGCGCGCGGTGCAGGAGTATCTGCTCAACGAAGTGCAGGAGGTGTACCGCCTGCAGGGCGTGAAGATCAACGACAAGCACATTGGCGTGATCGTCAAGCAGATGCTGCAGAAGGTTCGCGTCATGGAGCCGGGCGAGACGGAGTTCCTCGAAGGGGAGCACGTCGACCGTCAGGTCTTCCGCGACGAGAACGACCGCGCGAAGAAGAAAAAGGAAACGGCGGCGTCGGCGGAGCCGTTGCTGCTCGGTATCACGAAGGCGAGTCTCACCACGCAGTCGTTCATTTCGGCGGCGTCGTTCCAAGAGACCACGCGCGTGCTCACCGACGCGGCGATCCGCGGTGCGAAGGACGATCTCCTCGGTCTCAAGGAGAACATCATCATCGGTCACCTCATTCCGGCCGGTACGGGCATGTACCGCTACCAGGATGTCGAGATCGAGATCGCGCAGCCGGAAGGTTTCGAGGCGCTCCCGCCGATGGCGGCCGAGCTGCCGAACGTCTTCTCGATGGCCGACGAGGACGAGTCTCCATTCCCGCCGCTTCCGCGGCCCAGCGTTCGAGAAGAGCGCTAGCGGCACGAATCAACGAACAAGAGAACGGCGAGCTTCGGCTCGCCGTTTTTTTTTGTTCTTGGTTTCAAATTCTGCTTTCATCCGTTCCGGTCGGTTTCATCGTCGCTGCGCACCGCTCGGGCACGCCATAACAATTGGTAAAACGATGGAACGGACAAAAACGGATTTGAACGGATAAGCCGCAACAGCGCGAGGTATCGTGCGTCCGACCGCGAAAACGAGATTCGGAGAGCTCCAACCGCGCGACTCCGGCACTGCCCGAAATGAGACGATGACGCTGATATGACGCTGTCCCTCCACCTTGCTTGAAATCATCTCCGGGGGCGAGGTGTCATACACAGTTGTCAGCCACGGCCGAGTGCTTGGGACGACCGAATTCGAGTACCGGCGCTGGAAGAAATGCCACCGCGGCGGAAGTTTCCTGCCAGCGACCGACGCGGAAGATCTCATTGAAATCGCGGTTGGCGTCTCGCCAACAACCTTCGCGCTCGGCAAAAAGATCCGCGAAATGGATCGGCTGCGTGACCAAGCCTCGCCGGCAGTTGCGGCGCGCTTGCCACATTTCACGGCGACCACGGAACACGCGGACTTTGAATCGGCCTGCGATCGACAAGACCGGCTCGAGCTCGAGTTGCGAGCGCCCGACGGTTCTCTGATCCCAACGGAGTGGATCTCGATTCGGGATACGGAGTTTCTTCTATCGGTCAGCGAGGACGATGATCTGGAGCTCGAGTACGAGGAATGGTCCGAGGCCGAATGGGAGCTCTCTGAGGCCGATTGCAACAGCCTCGACGAAGACGATCTGTTCGACGAGATCGAGGGCTGGGACGACGACTACGAGTCCGAGTGGAGCGAAGAGTCCGAGAAACCTTTCCCACGGTATCAGATCTTGGTCAGTCTTCTCGCCGACGAGGACGTGCCCTGAGCCTTGACGGCCCGTAGCCGGTCCGCGATGGTCTTCGCGTGCATGCGTGGATCATCGCGGGCCTCGTCATCATCGTAATGTTGTTCGGCGGTGCGTGGTATACGCGACGTTCCACCCGCCGTGCGCTACTTCGTTTTCGTGGCCGAATCGATCGATTCAAGCTCGCCAGCCGAAAATCCGTCCGTGAGCGTTTGCTCAACGACCCGGTAATCGCCGAGGCGGTGGTCGCGCACGCCGCGTCGTCGGGCGGGCCCGAATCGGTAGCCTGGAAGCGTGTCGACGAATATGTCCACGAGATCGTCCCGTTCTTCAACCTCGTCGCATACTACCAGATCGGATACCGGCTCTCCGAGCGCGTGCTGAATCTGTTCTACAAGGTCTCGGTCGAGCACGAAAAGGTTGGCGCGCTCGATCGCCTCCCGCGCGATTCGGTGCTCGTGTACTTGATCAATCATCGCTCCAATGCCGACTACGTTCTCGTCAGCTATGCGCTGGCGGGCCAGGTCGCGATTTCCTACGCGGTTGGCGAGTGGGCCCGCGCCTTTCCGCTCGAGCACCTGTTCAAGGCCTTCGGGTCGTATTTTGTGCGGCGACGGTACCGTGAGCCCCTCTATCACGCAGTGCTCGAGCGGTACGTCCAGCTGATCACTCGCGAAGGCGTGACGCAGGGAATCTTCCTCGAGGGCGGCCTCACGCGCGACGGATTGCTCAAGTCGCCCAAGATCGGCTTGCTCGACTATGTGTTGGGGATCGCGCGCGAGCCGGCATATCGCTCGCGATTATACGTCGTGCCCGTGGCCGTGAACTACGACCGCGTGCTCGAGGACCGATCGCTGCTGCGCGAGCTGGCGTCTCGCGAAGGCCGCCGGCGTCCATCGCGTCTCAAGCAATTCGTCGAGGTCGCGAGGTATCTGTGGTGGAACGGTGCACGTCTCGTTGCTCGCCGATGGAAGCGTTATGGGCGAGCCGCAGTGACCGTCGGCGCGCCGATGCCGCTCGAGCCATGGTTTGCGTACAACGCCGACCTGTTCCAACTCGCCAAACCCGAGCGCCGGGCGCGCGTACAATCGCTCTGTGACGATGTCATGTCGCGGATCGGCGAGCTGGTTCCGGTTACGCCCGTGCCGCTGGCCTGCGCCGCGATTCAGAGCTTCGATCGCGACTTCATTCCACGCGCCGATCTGCTCGCGCGGATGCTCGAGATGCGTAATGCGCTTCTCGACCTCAATAGTCGCGTCATTCAACACGAGCGGAGCATCGAGGAGACCTTCGACCGGGCCTGGCGCATGCTGCGCATGCGCCGGGTGCTCGCCCAGGAAGGCGCGGGCTACGTCGTCCTGCCGAGAGGCCGGGAACTGGTCAGCTACTACGCCAACAGCGTCGCGCATCTCCTGGGTCCATTCGAGGCGGCGGTGCGGCGGCGAGACGCGCTCCCATCGGCCCTGCTGGCGGAGATTCATTGACGCGTCAAGCAGCGTAACGATCTTGCAACAACGGCCCCGAGAGGCGAGCATATCTCCTGAGAAATCAGCCCCGATTTCTCCTCCGCCCATGCACGAGCCGAGACGGACATCCGGCGTCGGCTCTCCACGAAAACACGGTATACCTCATGATGAAGAGAAGGGTATTCATGGCGTTGATCGGGATGCTCTTTGCCGGCACGCAGGCACGTGCGCAGCAAGGAACCGTCACGGGAAACGTTACTGACGAGCAAGGCGCTCCGCTGCGGGGCGTATCCGTCGTCGTCAAGGGCACGAGCACAGGCACGCTGACGAACAACAACGGCGCATTCACCATTCGCGCGACACCGGGCCAGGTACTGCAGTTCAAGTTCATCGGCACCGCCCCGGCCGAACGACCCGTTGGCAATGAGAGCGTGATCAACGTCCAGCTCAAGCGAGTGGCGGCGGCTCTCGACGCCATTGTTGTCACCGCGCTTGGCCAAACTTCCTCGCAGCGCGAGCTCGGCACGGCGCAACAAACCGTTCAGGGCGCGGACATCGCGAAGACACAGCGCGTGAATTTCGTCAACGCACTCGCGGGACGCGTCGCCGGCGTCGATGTGACGAGTACGTCGGGCGCGCCAGGCGCATCGACGTCGATCGTTATTCGCGGCGTCAGCTCGATCAGCAGCACCAATCAGCCGCTGATGATCGTCGACGGCTTGCCGATCGATAACAAGACCACCAACACCGGCAGTCTGGCATCCGACGCGCCGACATCGGCGCTTGCCTTCAGCAATCGCAACGTCGACTTCACCAACCGCGCGGCGGACATCAATCCGGAGGACATCGAGTCACTCACGGTGCTCAAGGGCCCGGAAGCCTCGGCGTTGTACGGAATCGATGCCGCGAACGGCGCGATCGTCATCACCACGAAGCGCGGCCGGGCCGGTGTGGGCGGTTTCAGCTACAGCAACAGCTTCACCATGGTGCAGGTCCGCGCGACGCCGGACATCCAGAACACGTTCGGACCCAGCGGCACGCTGAGCATCAGCGGCTCCGGCTACGGTTCGTACGTGTTCTTCGGCGCGCCGTATCCGTCCGCCACATCTCACTTTGACAACATCGGGAATTTCTTCCAGACGGGCGTTTCACAGAAGCACAATCTGTCGTTCAGCGGCGGCGCGGTTGACGGCCGGCTCTCGTACCGCATCTCCGGGTCGTCGACCAAGGAGGTCGGCGTCATTCCGAACACGGGGCTCAACAAGATCAACCTGACCGGTAGTTCGCAGGGTCAGGTCGCGAGCTGGCTGACCGCCGATCTGTCGATGATCTACTCGTACGCCAACAACGACAAGGCGTTCAAGGGCGACGACAGCCCGCTCATTGGCTTGCTCGCCTGGCCGGATACGAACAACGCCGCGAACTGGCTCACGCCGGCCGGCACGCGCGCGCGGATCACGGGACTCAACGCCGCGACGGAAGTCGACAACCCGTACTTCGCGGTCAACAAGAACAAGAGCAACGACAGAACGAACCGCATCATCATCAATGCCGGGTTCAACATCTTGCCGTTCTCGTGGGGCTACCTCAAGGCGAACATCGGGACGGACGCCTACACGAGTCAGAGCCTGATGCTGCGTCATCCCGAGAGTGCGATGAGCGGATCGTCCAACGGCATCCTCGACGTCAACGACGACATCACCCGCAATCTCACGGCCCAGACGTTGTTCCATGTGAATGACCGCGAGATTTTCAAGGGATTGTCGCTCAACGGCCTCGTTGGGAACTCCGTGTCCGACCAGAAATCAACGGTCGACGGCGCCGAGGGAATCCAGTTCCTCGATCCAAATTTCATTTCGATTAACAACACGGGGAACAAATCGGGCCGCACGGTCATCTCGCAGCGTCGACTTGTGAGCGCGTTCGGCCAGGCGACCGCGAATTTCCGGAACTACCTGTACGTGACGGCAACGGGGCGAAACGACTGGACGTCGACCATTCCCGTTGGGCAGAACTCGTTCTTTTATCCGTCAGTATCGGGGAGCTTCATCTTCACCGACGCGTTCCCGTCACTGCAGAAGCATCTGACGGGCAAGCTGCGCGGCGGATGGGCCGAGGTCGGCCGCGATGCGCCGCCCTACTCCTATCGCACGACGCTGGAATCGAAGACGACCTCGTTCGGCGGTTACGGATACGGCTTCACCGGTCCGAACCCACTTCTCAAACCCGAGTTTGCGAAGTCGTACGAATTCGGAACGGAGCTCTCGTTCCTGCGCGATCGCCTGGGGTTCGACGCGACGGTGTATCACAAGCAGACGCAGAACCAGATCGTCCAGAATCTGCGTGAGAGCTACGGCACCGGCTTCATTCTGTTCAATCTGAACGGCGCCTCGACTGAGAATAAGGGGACCGAGATCACGTTCCGCGCGACGCCCGTGCTTCGCTCCAACCTCACGTGGGACGTGATGGCCAACTTCGCTCGAGCGCGCGGGAAAACCGTTTCGCTACCGAACGCCTTGCCGGAGTCATATGTCTCCGACACGTGGTTGTACGGCAATGTGCGCAATGGCACGGAGCCCGGCTTGTCGACGATGTCGCTGACCGGGTTGTTCTACTTACGCGATACGGTCAAGAACTCGCCGGCGTATGGCAAGATTCTGATCGACCCGACGACCGGCCTCCCGCTGCGATCGAGCACGTTCATCGATCACGGCTACGACCGTCAGCCGAACTACACGGTCGGCCTCTCGAACAACTTTCGCTATAAGCGCACCTCGCTGAGCTTCCTTTTCGACATTCGCCGAGGCGGCGACGTCTTCAACGCGACCGAGCACTATCTGACCGTTCGCGGACTTGCCACGAGCACGCTCGATCGCAACACGCCCCGAGTCATCCCGGGCGTCCTGCGCGATGGCAAGGAGAACAGCGCTAACCCCACAATCAACACGATCGTCGTCGTGCCCGCGCTGCAGACGCAGTACTACACGAGCATGAGTGAGGAACCGTTCATCGAGAAGAACATCAACTGGCTGCGTCTCCGCGACGTGACGCTCTCGTACGTTGTTCCCGAGCGCATCGCGCACAACGCCAGCGTGTTCTTCACGGCGACGGATGTGTTCCTGTGGACCAACTACACCGGACTCGATCCGATCGCGAACGGCAACGACGCGGCGGTCGGCGGCTCCGGCGGCGTTGGTATCGATTACGGGGACTTCCCAATTCCGCGCGGAATCAACTTCGGCTTCAGATGGAGCTTCTAAGGACATGATGATGAATAGACGACATGCAACGATCGCGCTCCTCGCCGGCGCTCTTGGCCTCGCGAGTGGATGCCGCGACTATCTCGACGTCAACACCAACCCGAACGCTCCCGAAGTGGTGTCGGCCAATCTGTACCTCGCGCCGATGGAGCACTGGATGGTCACCGCACCACAGTTCGACGGACGCTTCGTCGGCCGGTACACCCAGGAATGGATATTGGCCAACGGCGTGACCGTGCTCGGCACTTGGGACCGGATGGGATACGATGCCGCCAGTGACAACGGCGCCGAACAGTGGCGCGATGTCTACTGGTCGCTGGGCCAGAATCTCATCGACATGATCAACAAGGCGGAGGCCGAGGAGCGGTGGGACCTCGCCGGCGTCGGCTACTTCATGAAGGCCTGGGGCTGGCAGGTGCTCACTGACCTGCACGGCGAGATCATCGTGAAGGAAGCGATCGATCCAACGCGCAGCACGTTCGACTACGACACGCAGGAGTATGCCTACACGGAGGTGCAGCGGCTGCTGACGCTGGCGATCGCCGACCTCCAAAAAACCGACGGTGCCGTCGACGCCACGTATCTCGGCAAGACGGATCACATCTACTTAGGCGACCGCACGAAGTGGCTGAAGCTGGCCTACGGACTTCAGGCCATCAATCTCAATCACTACTCGAATAAGGCGGCGTACCAGCCAGCGGCGGTCATCGCCGCGGTCGACAAGTCACTCGCGAGCGAGGCGGACGACGCGCTCCTCCCATACCCCGCCACCGACCCAGCGCTCGCCGACTTCAACTTCTGGGGCCGAACGCGGAACAACATCACGAACTACCGTCAGACCCAGTTCGTGGTGAATCTGATGAATGGTACCGATTTCGGTGCCGTGGATCCGCGCATGAGCCGCATGCTCGCACCCTCGGCCGACGGACAGTTCCGCGGCGTCGACCCGAACGTGCCCGGCTACGGTGCCATGACCGCGGCCCAACAGCCGTTCAACTTCTTCGGCTACGCCGGCACGGCCGGTACGGGCTTGCCGAGCCGGTACATCTTCGACGACAAATCGAAGATGCCCTTCATGACGTACGCACAACTTCAATTCATCAAGGCCGAGGCGGCGTTCCGATTGGGTGATAAGACGACGGCGCTGAATGCGTATCGAAACGGAATCTCCGCGCACATCGATTTCGTGAACCTGCGAAATCTCGACGCGAACTCGAACGCGACGCAGATCAGCGCAGGGGAGAAAGCGGCGTTTCTCGCGGACCCCCGCATTGTACCGACCAACCCGGCGGCGTTGACCTTGACGCAGATCATGACGCAGAAGTACATCGCGCAGTGGGGCTGGGGCCACAACGAACTGTGGATGGATATGCGCCGGTATCACTATACCGACAACGATCCGGCAACCGGGGCGCAGATCTATCCTGGGTTCGCGCCGCCGACAAATCTGTTTCCGGACAACAACGGAAAGATCGTCCAGCGCATTCGCCCGCGTTACAACTCAGAGTATGTATGGAATCTCGCGAAGCTGGCGGTCGTAGGCGGCGACCAGCTGGACTATCACACGAAACCACTCTGGATCACCCAACCATAACCCAGCCATGACCAGAATCCGACTCATTCCGGCGTTGCTGGGCACAGCGGCGCTTGCGGCGTGCTCCAAGGACGCCGTACAGAACATCTCGGGCCCGACTGCCGGTGCGTATATCAAGTTTCATAACTTCGGTGTGAATGCACCGGCTGTGAACTTTTTTGCCAATGATACGAAGCTGACGGCGATCAGCTCGACGAGCTGCACGCCGGCTCCCGTTCCACCGAATCCCGCCTGTACGACGACGGGGGTCGAATCGGCCAACGGCACCGCCTACGGTGCCGTGGGGAACGGCGGATTGTATTCGACGATCGCACCGGGCCAGTACACGTTCTCGGGGAAGATTGCCACCGCGACCGACAACGGGCTTGTGGTCGCGAAGCTCTCGTCGGCGCTTGCCGAGGGCAAATACTACTCGCTGTATACCGGCGGCTTCTACGATGCGACCGCGAAGACGATGGACGCGTTCATTGTCGAAGATCCGTTTCCGGCAGACATCGACTTCACGAAGTCGTATGTGCGATTCGTGAACGCAAGCCCGAACTCGAACCCAATCACGTTGTATGCGAAGAACCCTGGCACCGGCGATTCGTTGGTGATTGGTTCATCGATCGCATACAAGAGTGCCGGTGCATTCGTGCCTGTGCCCGGCGCGGTGTACGACCTGACGGCGCGATATTCCGGCTCGAACACAGCACTCGCTGTCACCACCGCGGTCTCGTTCTCGAACGCTCGTATCTACACGGTCAGTGCGCGAGGTGACGCGACTGTGACGTCAACCACCGCCACGAACCGACCCATCCTTTCCGCAGTAGCAAACCGCTGAAGTAGGTCGATTGCAGTTGAGCGCGGGGGGTCGGCGGTCGTCGACCCCCCGCGCTCGTTGTTTCGCCGACTACGTCGGCTGCCCGCGCTGCGGCGGACTGGTGCGCGGCTAAGTTGACACCGGCTGGCGACTTATCTACCTTTCCCAGTCTCCCCCGGCCACTTTCGGTCGAGGGAAGTGCAGCCACGGGGCTATCCCGTTCAGGACCTCTTCCGTCTTACATGCCAACGATCAATCAGCTCGTTCGTCGCAGCCGACGCGACGTCCTCAAAAAGGAAAAGTCGCCGGCGCTCAAGTCGAATCCGTTCCGCCGCGGAGTGTGCACCCGCGTCTACACGACGACTCCCAAGAAGCCCAACTCGGCGCTGCGCAAGGTCGCCAAGGTTCGTTTGACGAACGGCTTCGAGATCATTGCCTACATTCCCGGCGAAGGACACAACCTGCAGGAGCACTCGATCGTGCTCGTGCGCGGCGGTCGCGTGAAGGATCTGCCGGGCGTTCGCTATCACATCGTTCGCGGCTCGCTCGACGCGTCCGGCGTCAACGGCCGCAACCAGAGCCGCTCCAAGTACGGCACCAAGAAGCCCAAGGGCGGTGCGGGAGGTAAGAAGTGAGCCG
>Ga0070709_10002236_pt1 | contig 10494 bp, 14 predicted proteins | sample LARL51metaG_FD_65449 | JGI IMG/M metagenome (GOLD analysis project Ga0070709, IMG submission 65449) | Corn, switchgrass and miscanthus rhizosphere microbial communities from Kellogg Biological Station, Michigan, USA - LAR L5-1 metaG | ecosystem: Host-associated > Plants > Roots > Rhizosphere ...
CCCGCGGCACCTGTTCCTGCCCGGCGTCGAGCCCGCGGCCGCGTACGAGGACGAGGCGATTCCGACCCGCTGGTCCGCCGACGGCCGGCCGACCAGTTCCTCGTCGCAGCCGGCGATCGTCGCCGCGATGCTCGAGCAGCTCGGCGTCCGCCCCGGCGACCGGGTGCTGGAGATCGGCAGCGGCACCGGGTGGAACGCCGCGCTGCTGGCCCGGCTGGTCGGCCCGGACGGGACGGTGACCACGGTGGACATCGACGCGGAGGTGGCCGAGCAGGCGAGCCGCAACCTGGCCGCGGCCGGCGCCGGGGCAGTCCAGGTGATCCGTGCCGACGGGGCCGAGGGTTGCCCGGCCGGCGCGCCGTACGACCGGATCATCCTCACGGCGGCCGCTCGCGACCTGGCTCCGGCCTGGCGGGCACAGCTTGCCCCGGGCGGCCGGCTGGTGCTGCCGCTGGCGCTGCGCGGCAGCCAGCGCTCGGTGGCGTTCGAGCGGGACGGCGACGGTGTGCTGGACAGCGTGTCGATCGTGGACTGCGGCTTCATGCCGCTGCAGGGCGAGCTGGCCGGGGACGATCCGGTCCGCCCGCTCGGGCGGCCGGGACTGTTCCTGCTGCTCGACGACCCGACCCCGGTCGACACCGCCGCGCTGCTGGCTGCGCTGGACGCGGGTCCGGTGGCGGCGACGCCGGTGGATGTCAGCCGGCGCGAGGTGCTGACGGGCCTGCGGACGTGGCTGGCGTTGCACGAGCCGTCCGCCGGCGACCTGCTCGCGCAGCGGGAGGACGCGAACCGGCCGATGCCGGTGCTGGTCGGCCCGGACGGGCTGGCCGCGCTCGCGCCGGCCGGGCCGGCGACCGAGGTGCAGGGCTACGGGTCCGGCGGCGGCGTCCTGGCCGGCCGGTTGCTCAACCACGTCCTGGACTGGGCCGTCGCCGGGCGCCCTGACTCCGGCCGCCTGCACATCCGCGCGTACCCGGCCGGCACGGACGTCGCCGCCCCGACCATCGACCGGCCGCACACCCGATTCCGGGTGGACTGGATCTAAACCCACCAACCGTCACGGGAGTGGCGCATGGTGACGGACATGCGGGCGCCGGCGCCGCGAGGCTCCTTGGGCACCGTGTGCTGCCACTCGTGCTGGCACGCGCCGCCCATGACGATGAGATCGCCGCCGCCGGGCCGGAACGTCCGGGTCGGTACGCCGGACGTGCCCGGCCGGAGCAGGAACCGGCGCCGCTCCCCCAGCGACACGGTCACCACCAGCGGGTCGGTCAGCGTCTTGCGGTTGGTGTCCCCGTGCCAGGCGACCCCGTCCCGGCCGTCCCGGTAGAGGTTGACGTGCACCGAGTCGAACTCGACCCGGTAGTGGCCGGAGACCGCCCGCCGCATCGCCTCCAGCGACGGCGGCAGATCAGCGAGCGCGGCCGGCGTCCATCCGGCGACCATCCGGGGCTCGAGCACCTTCCGGTCGTACATCCAGCGCTCGCGCTGCTGCCACGGCGCGATCCGGAGCAGCTCGTCGAAGATCGCGGCGTGGTCGGGCGCCCAGCCCTGGACCTCGTCGATCCAGGACCGCTGGTCCAGCCGGTGATGTACCAGCCGGCCGAAGTCCAGCGCTGGGCCGTCCTCGGAGTCGAAGAGCGAGCCCTGCCACGACAGCGTCACCTCTCCATGGTGCGCCTGCCGGTCCGGACGCGCCGCCAGGCTGGGTACGGTCGGCGCAGCGGCCGATCCGGTGCCGCGGGAAGCGAGGTGACAGCATGCTGGTCGCGTTCTCGGTCAGCCCGCTCGGCACCGGCGAGGCGGTCGGGGCCGCGGTCGCCGAGGCGGTGCGCGTGGTGCGGGCGTCCGGGCTGCCGAACCGGACCGACGCGATGTTCACCACCATCGAGGGCGAGTGGGACGAGGTGATGGCGGTGGTCAAGGCGGCGACCGAGGCCGTGGCGGCTGCGGCGCCGCGGGTCAGCCTCGTGCTCAAGGCCGACATCCGCCCCGGCTTCACCGACATGATGACCGCGAAGATCGCCTCGGTCGAACGGCACCTGGAGGTATGAGCTACCGCTGGGTCTCGTTCACCACGGACTACGGCACGCTCGACGGGTTCGTCGCCGCGGTCAAGGGTGTGATCGCCGGGATCGCCCCGGACGTCACCGTGATCGACGTGACCCACCAGGTGCCGGCGCAGGACATCCGGCGCGGGGCGGCGGTACTGGCGCAGACCGCGCCGTGGCTGCCGCCGGCGGTGCACCTCGCCGTCGTCGATCCCGGCGTGGGTACGCCGCGGCGCGGCATCGCGGTGGTCGCCGCCGGCGGCGTGCTGGTCGGGCCCGACAACGGCCTGCTGCTGCCGGCCGCGGACGCGCTCGGCGGGATGACCGACGCGTACGAGCTGGCCGAGCCGGCCTACCGGCTGGCGGAGGTGTCGGCGACCTTCCACGGCCGGGACGTGTTCGCGCCGGCGGCCGCGCACCTGTGCCTCGGGCTCGAGCCGGCCCGGCTCGGCCCGCCGGTGACCGACCCGGTCCGGCTGCCGGAGCCGACCGTCCACATCGGACCGGGCGAGGTACGGGCCGAGGTGCTGTCGGTGGACGCCTTCGGCAACGTGCAGCTGGCGGCGACCGGACTGGCCGGGCTGACGGGCGCGGTCCGGGTCCAGGGCCGGCCGGCGACGGTCGCGCGGACGTTCGCCGACGCGCCGGCCGGGGAGCTGGTCGTACTGGCGGACTCCGCCGGCCACGTCGCGGTCGCGGTCAACCGCGGGAACGCCGCCGCCCGGCTCGGGGTCGAGCCGGGCGACCTCGTGGAGATCCGCGCCTAGCGAGGGGTCCGGGCGGGCAGATGCCGGGTCGGAGCGAGCGCCGGCTAGCGGCGGGCTCGGGCGATGAGGGCCACGGCCTGGTCGGGCTGGACCTCGGCCCCGTACACGGGAGTCTCCGGCTCCTGCCGCCAGCTCTCCGCCAGCGTGCCGGTGTCGACGGCGGAGAAGCCGATCTCGTCGATGAGCCCGATGAGGACCGCCTTGGCCCCGGCGTCGTCGCCGGCGATCGGGATCGCGTAGCGGTCGGCGGCGGCCACATCCGGGCGGCCGCGGTCGCGCAGGTGCTCGTAGTAGATCGTGTTGAACGCCTTGAGCACCCTGGCGCCGGGCAGGTGTCGCGCCAGCAACTCGGTGGAGGTCGCCGCCTTCGAGTCCAGCTCCGCGATGTGGCCGTCCCGCTGCGGATAGTAGTTGTCGGCGTCCACCACGATCTTGCCGGCGAACGGCTCCGGCGGCAGCGTCGAATAGGCCCTCAGCGGAACCGCGATCGCCACCAGCTCGCCGAACGCGGCCGCGTCCGCGGCGGTCGCGGCGCGCGCGTTCGGGCCGAGCGCGGCGACCGTGTCGGCCAGCGTGCCGGGGTCGCGCGAGTTGGCCAGAGCCACCTCGTGACCGGCGCGGGTGAACAGCGTCGCGAGCGCGCCGCCGATGTGCCCGGCGCCGACGATTCCGATCTTCATGCCGCGTCAACCTTCCTTCAGATCAGGCTGTTTCCCGCGTTCGCGGCGACGAAGTCGGTCAGCGTGCCGATCGTCGCCAGCGCGTCCAGGTCGAGGTCGAGGTCGGCCACGTCCACACCGGTCCCCGCCTTGATCTCGGCCAGCAGCCGGACCACGGTCACCGAGTCGAGCGCCAACCCGCCCGACAGCAGCGCGGTGTCCCGGGGCAGCGCGGCGACGGCCGGGTCACCGACGACCGAGGCCAGGATGGCAGGGACGGTCACAGCTGCTCCGTCACGGTGATCCAGCCCGGGTACGCCGGCACGCCGGTCAGGTCGAGGGCGTAGACGGCGACGTCCCCGGAGACGGCCCGACCGGCGGCGGTGAAGCCGGCCTGCTTGAGGCCGAGCCGGACGGGGACGTTCCGCTCGCTCAGCCGGCACGGCACGAGCAGCCGCCCGGCGCCCCGGGACCGGGCCAGCCTGGCGACCCCGGTCAGCAGCACCGGCACCGCACCACGGCCGCCGGCCCGGCAGGACACCGCGACCAGGTCGACTGTCCACTCGGGACCGTCCGGTGTGGACACCGCGGCCAGGCCGACCAGCCCGTCGTCGCCGAACCGGTCGGCCAGCGAGAGCACGACCGCCTCGCCACCGGGGAACTCGACGCCGGTCGAGTTGTACTGCGTCGTGCGCCGCGCCAGCTCGACCAGCCGCTCCCAGTCGCCGGCGTCGGCCCGCCGCAGCGTGGCCCGAAGTTCGCACCAGCGCAGGAAGTCCTCTTCGGACCCGTCAAACGCCGAGCGGGCCAGCCGGCGCCGCTCCCGCTGCCGGTAGCTGTCCAACCGCGACCGGGCCGCCGCCGTCACCGGACCGGGGTCGAACTCCGGCCAGCTCAGCGCGTCCGCCACCTCGTCCGGGGCGAGCACGGTCACCTCGGGCAGCGTCCGTTCGACGTCGGCCCGCTCCATGGGGTCGTCGTCGACGAACGCCAGCGCGTCCAGCCGCACGTCGAGCTCGGCCGCGATCCGCCGCAGCGCGTCCACCTTGCGCCCCCAGCCGTACTGGGCGGCGACGAACCGGCCGGCCAGCGCCGACCGCTCGACCAGCTCGCCGACCTCGGTCGGGTTGCGGCTGGCCACGCTGACCAGGATCCCGCGCGCCGCCAGCGTGTCCAGCTCCGCCAGCGCGGCCGGGTACGGCACGGGAACGCCGTCGGACTCCAGCGCCACCCCGGGCCAGAGCGTGCCGTCCAGGTCCCAGACGACGACCTTCACCAGCCGGGTCGCCACGCCGGTCACAGTGCCTTCCGCATCGACAGGTGCTCGGCGGCGAAGCCGAGCTTCGCGTACACCGCGCGCATGTTGACGTTGCGCATGTGGACCTTGCCCACCACTTCGGACACACCGCGTTCGCGCGCGGCCGACAGCGCCGCGTCGAGCAGCAGTTCGGCGACCGCGCTGCGCCCGGGCACGTCGCTGGTGGCCAGCGAGCGGAGGTTGCCGTAGCGGTCGCCGGTCAGCGAGTTGGTCCGGCCGGACAGCCACACCCAACCGACCACGGCGCCGTCCCGGTCGGCCACGAGCGTGACCTCGTCGGGCCTGCCGAGCGAGCCGGTGATCCGCTTCCGGTGCAGCGCCGGCTCGGTCACCGCCTCGTCGCCGAACGAGATCCGGGCGATCTCGATCTCGTACGCGACGAGCGCCTCCAGGTCCTCGGCCCTCGCCGGCCGGATCGCGTCAGTGGCCACCACGGCTCCTCGGCCGGAACACGCGGCCGCCGCAGCGCGGGCAGCCGGCCTGCTTGAGCTCCCCGACCGTGCGCCAGCGCCGGCCCTCGCCGACGGTCTGGGCCGTGCCACAGGCGGCACAGACGTACCGACGGCGGTTGCGCCCGGTGCCGCTGTAGACCGCACCGGGCGACGCCGCGGGAAGGCCGGCAGTGACCAGGTGCCAGAACGCGCTGCTGCCGCCGAGCACGCCGGCCCCTACGTACTCGTTGAAGCCGGGCACCATCGCCCGCACCGCCAGCCCGAGCCGGCTCAGCACCTGCTGCACCGCCACGGTCTGCGCCGGCCGCCGTACGCCGAGGGACAGGAACACCTCGGCCCCGGCACCCTGCCGGAGCGCGCTCGCCGCCCGGGTCAGGAACAGCTCGGCGCCGGCCACCGTGTACGGCGGGTCGGTCTGCACGGTGTCCATTGTGGACAGCAGCCGGTCCGGCAGCGGCGCGGTCAGGTCGTGCTCGACGACCTCGACCGGGAACGGCGCGTCGGCCAGCCGCGAACGCAGGAACTCCACGATCGCCGGGTCGAGCTCGACAACGGTCACCGACGCCGGCCCCGACCCGTGCCGGCGGGCGAACTCGGCCAGCGCCAGCGAGACGAGGTCGTCGTCGCCGAGCACCAGCACCCGGCGGCCGGCCAGCGCGCCGGCGTCGTGCATGGCGAGCACCCGGCGAGCCTTCGTCTCGGGCGTGCAGTGCGTCTGGTCCAGCTCGACCCGCACGGGCGGCGCGGCTGCGGCCGGTTCGGCCAGCGCGGCGGCGAGGTCCTCTGGCGCCAGCACGCCGCGACCGGCGCAGGTCGGGCAGCGGCCGGTGACGGCGGCGCCGGGATCGAAGGCGGCCCGGCCGGCGACGGTGAGCCGGGCCGGGCGGTCGGTGGTGAGCACGCCGCGGGTACGCAGCTCGCCGCAGATCGCCGCCACCACCGGCAGCGGCAGCGAGGTCCCCCGGCCGACCGCGCGCGTCGACCCGGCGCCGCGGGCGATCTCGCGCAACACCGCGCGCACGCCGGCCGGCCCCTCGGCCAGTCCGACGGCATCGGCGACGTCGGCCGCGACGGCGTCGGGATCGAGAGCGGGCGCGCTCACCGCGCGGCGGCCAGGCCCCGGTCGACCCGCTGCATCCGGACCTGCTCCAGCCCGAGCCGGCGGACCAGCTGGTCGATCACGGTGGGCCCGTCGATCGCGCCGCAGCTGAACAGGTCGACCGCGACCAACCCCTCCTCCGGCCAGGTGTGCACCGACAGGTGCGACTCGGCCAGCACCAGCACCAGCGTGACCGCGCCGTTGGGGAACACGACAGCGGTCTCGTCGAGCACGTGCCCGTCGCCGGCGGCGACCGCCACCCGGGCCGCCGCGGCGATCGCCTCCGGATCGGTCGTGACCGAGTGGTCACCGACCGCACCGTCGACCGCGTAGAGCACCTTGGGGGTGAACGCCTCCAGCGGCCGCAGATCGCTCAGCGGCCGCTGCGCCCGCTGCACCCGCAGCGGCGTACCGGAATCCACCCGACGAGCGTACCTGTGGCCTTGTCAGGGGCTTCGGGCCGCGCGCCCGGCGATCCAGGCGGCATCCGGCCGGCGCGCGACGACACCGTCGGCGCGGCAACGCACGGCCGGTCGGCCGGGTTCGTCGTACCCGGGCGATAGGAAGCGGGCATGGACCTGCCTGTGGTGGAGCTGCGGCGGTACACGCTGGTGCCCGGCCGGCGCGACGAGATGATCTCGATCTTCGAGCGGGAGCTGATGGAGAGCCAGGTTGCGACCGGGATATGGGTGCTCGGCACGTTCCGCGACCTCGACCGGCCGGACCACTTCGTCTGGCTGCGCGGCTTCCCCGACATGGTCTCGCGCCACGACTCGCTGACCGAGTTCTACTCCGGGCCGGTGTGGAAGCGGCACGGCCCGTCGGTCCGGCCGACCATGGTGGACACCGACGACGTGCTGCTGCTGCGCCCGGCCGCGGCGGGCACCGGGCTCGGTCCGCTGCCGCTCCCTCCGCCGGACGCCGAGCCGGGCGCCCAGATCGTCGTGCGGGTCTACCCGGCCGAGCTCGCCGACCTCGCGCCGCGCGGTGAAGTGGCCAGCTTCGTCACCGAGCCGGCCGAGAACACCTTCGCCGGGCTGCCGGTCCGGGCCGACGCCTCGGTCTACGTGACGCTCGACCGCAGTGCCGGGCGCCGCGACTACGACGACCGCGCCGAGATCGCCCGGCTGGCGCCCACCGCCAGATCCCCGCTGCGCGGCTGAGACCCGCTGCGCGGCCGGGAGCCGTAGGGTCTGCCACATGGCTGACGGGTTGATCGCGGTGACCGGGGCGACCGGAGCGGTCGGCGGCAGGGTGGCCGAGCTGCTGGCCGCTCGCGGGATCACGCAGCGGCTCGTGGTCCGCGACCCCTCCCGCGCGCCGCAGTTGCCGGGCGTCGAGAGCGTGCACCGGATCGCGGACTACGGCCACGCCGACGACGTCCGCCGCGCGCTCGACGGCGTCGACACGCTGTTCCTGGTGCCCGCGCAGGAGGCGGCCGACCGGCTGCAGCGTCACTTCGCCGCGGTCGACGCCGCCGCGGCCGCCGGCGTCCGCAAGATCACCTACCTGTCGTTCGTCGCCGCCACCGAGGGCTCGACGTTCACCCTCGGCCGCGACCACTGGGCCACCGAGCAGCGCGTCAAGGCCAGCGGCGTGGCCTGGACGTTCCCGCGGATGAACCTCTACCTCGACTTCCTGCCGCAGATGGTCACCGAGGCCGGCGCCATCGAGGGGCCGGCGGACGGCGGCCGGACCGCCTTCGTCACCCGCGACGACGTGGCCGGGGTGTGCGCCGCGCTGCTCGCGGAGGGCGGCCACGACGGCGAGACGCACGACGTCACCGGCCCGCAGGCGATCACGCTGGCCGAGGCGGCGTCCCGGATGTCGGCCACCTCGGGCAAGCGGATCGAGTTCCGCGACCAGACTCTGGACGAGGCGTACGCGTCCCGCGCGGTCTACGGCGCGCCGGACTGGCAGGTCGAGGCGTGGGTCAGCACCTACGTCGCGATCGCGAACGGCGACGTCGCCGCCGTGACCGAGACCGTGCCGCGGTTCACCGGCCGGCCGGCGACCGACCTCGGCTCCTTCCTCGCCGAGCACCCGGATGCGCTCGCGCACGTCAGGACCTGACCGTCGGTCGGTCAGCGGCGCAGTTGGAGGTGCAGCGACACCAGTACGACCGAGGTCCAGGCGATCACGCCGATGATCAGCAGCACCAGCGCGGTCACGTCGCCGGGCAGCGCGAGCATGATCAGCGCGCCGAGAGTCAGCGCCAGCGCGGCGCCGCCGGCGGCGGACATGTAGTAGTAGGCCGCCCGCGGCGGCGGCATCGAGCCGATCTTCAGCTTCGGCATCGCCTCGGACGAGTCCATCGTCACGGTCGGCCGGGTCGCCGCGGGCCCGCGCGTGCGGCTCAGCGCCAGCGTGAACGCGAACCCGATGAGCACGGCGGCGACCGGGAGCAGGCCCCAGCCGAGGCCGCTCCACGCCAGCCCCAGACCGACGCCGAAGCCGAGCAGCGCGAGGCCGAACAGCACGAGCGTCAACTCGCCGGGGGTCAACCGCAGCCCGACCGGCGACACCTTCTCCACGCGTGAGACCGTACCGAATCGCGCTTGTCCCGGGGCCCAAGCGTGGTACTGGCGAGAGCCCCACCCCCGGGGGGTGTTGGATGGCCGGGTGACGGACGTGTGGGACCGGGTCGACGAGTACGTGACCGAGCGGCTGATCGGGGCGGACCCCGCGCTCGAGGCCGCGCTGGCCGACAGCGCGGCCGCCGGGCTGCCGGCGATCCAGGTCTCGGCTCCGCAGGGCAAGTTGCTGACGCTGCTGGCCCGGCTGGTCGGCGCCCGCCGGATCCTCGAGGTCGGCACGCTCGGCGGCTACAGCACGATCTGGCTGGCTCGCGGCCTGGCCCCGGGCGGCCACCTCGACACCTTGGAGATAGACCCCCGGCACGCCGAGGTCGCCCGGGGCAACCTGCGACGCGCCGGGCTGGCCGACGCGGTCACGGTGCACCTCGGCCCGGCGATCGACACGTTGCCCACCCTCACCGGCCCGTACGACCTGGTGTTCATCGACGCCGACAAGAGGGGCAACCCGGACTACGTGCGGGCCGCGCTCGGCCTGGCCCGGCCGGGCAGCGTGATCGTGGTGGACAACGTGGTCCGCGGCGGGCGGGTCGCCGACGCCGGCGACACCAGCGCGGACGTGGTCGGCACCAGGGCCACGTACGACCTGCTGGCGAGCGAGCCGCGACTGGACGCGACCGCGCTGCAGACGGTCGGCGGCAAGGGCTACGACGGGTTGGCCATCGCGGTCGTGTCGGGCGCGTGATCCACCGCCCGCGGGGCAGGATCGGATCATGACCTCAGCACCTCTCCTCCGCCCGTTCGTCCTCGGGGTCGTCACCGGCCTGCGCAGCCAGCTCGGGCTGGCCGCGCTGGCCTGGTCCGAGCCGGCCTCCGGGCGGGAAACGCGGGCGCTGCGCCTGCTGCGCTCGACCCCCGGCCGCGGGCTGACCAGCGTCGGCGCGGCGGCCGAGCTCGTCGCGGACAAGCTGCCGAGCACGCCGAGCCGGCTCGACCCGCAGAACATGGCGTTCCGGCTGCTCGCCGGCGCCGGGGTCGGTGCGCTTGCCGCCAACTCGACGGACCGGCGGACGGTCGGGGTCGCGAGCGCCGTCGGGCTCGCCGGCGCGGCGGCGGGCACGTACGCGGGGGCGTACTACCGGAAACTCCTGCCGGCACGTACGCGGACGCCGGACCTGCTCTGGGCGGTCGGCGAGGACGCGGTCGCCGCCGGTCTCGCCGCCACGGCGATCAAGGTATGGCCCGAGCCGCGACCCTGGTGGCAACGAGCGCCCCGCGCCGTCGCCCGCGCTCCCAGAGCCGTCGCCCGCGCTCCCAGAGCCGTCGCCCGCGCGCCCAAGGCCGTCGCCCGGGTTCCGAAGGCGATCGCCGGCGTGCCGAAGGCCGCGCCCGGGGCTCTGGCCGGCGCGTCGAGGGCGATCGCGCAGGCCACGCCGACGGCGGCGCACGCAGTTGGGCGGGCGTCGCGAGCCGCCGCCGGGGTGACATCCCGGCGGCGGTGATCGCCAAGCGCAGCCGAACCCGGTTGACTCCCGCCGCCGACGGCTGCGACGGTTGAGACCGTGAGCGGCCACTTGGTGTCCCGGGTCTTCCTCGACCTTCGCCGGCACGCCT
>Ga0070709_10002241_pt1 | contig 10482 bp, 11 predicted proteins | sample LARL51metaG_FD_65449 | JGI IMG/M metagenome (GOLD analysis project Ga0070709, IMG submission 65449) | Corn, switchgrass and miscanthus rhizosphere microbial communities from Kellogg Biological Station, Michigan, USA - LAR L5-1 metaG | ecosystem: Host-associated > Plants > Roots > Rhizosphere ...
TCGGCGTCACGGGACCGCTCGACCACTCCCGCGGCCGCGGCCCGGTCGACGAGTTCCACCACGCTGTGGTGGCGCAGCAGCAGGTACTCGGCAAGATCCGAAATGGTCGGGTCGTGGTTTCCCGGGTGCCCCTTGATCGCCACGAGAAGCTGGTGCTGGGCCGGGGTGAGCCCCACCGCGCGCGCCTGAGTCTGGCTCCAGTGCAGGAAGCGGCGCAGGCTGGTGCGGAACGCCAGCAGGTTCTGGAAGTCGCCGGCAGACATCTCGGGCACCCCCTCACCGTATCGCCAGGTAGGCACGGCTCCCGCTGCGCCCGCAACATATATCGTGCTACGATTTAGTTCGGTCGCCAACCGCCTGGCTTGCCCGCCGGGCCCGTCCCACCGGGCTCGCCCGGCGGGCAGGCCGTGTGTGCAGGGATGGACTCATCCGATGACGGCAACAGCCGAGGTGCGCGTGCGCCGCGTCTACGACGCGCCCGACCCGGCCGATGGGCGCCGGGTACTTGTCGACCGGCTGTGGCCCCGGGGCCTGTCCAAGAGCGCCGCCGCCCTGGATGAGTGGCTGCGGGCCGTCGCTCCGTCCGACGAACTGCGCCGTTGGTACGGTCACGAGGTGGGCAAGTTCGCCGAGTTCCGCGACCGCTACCTGGCGGAACTTCGCACGCCGGAACGGGCCGAAGCCCTGGCGCACCTGCGCGAACTGGCCGATCCCGGGCCGCTGACCCTGCTCACCGCGACCAAGGACGTCCAGCACAGCCAGGCCGCGGTCCTGGCAGAACGGCTGGGGACGGCGCGATGAGCGGCGACGAGGAAGCACGCGCCGCCGCCGAGTTGCGGCGGGCGGGCCTGCAGCGGCGACTGGATCCGGAGGACCGGCCCGGCGATCCGGCGTGCCTGCTGCCACGGGTCTGCCGGGCCTGCGGCGCCGTCGCGGAGTCCGGCCCGCCGGCCACCTGCCCGCATTGCGGCAGCGAGATCGCCGGGGCCTGAGCGGCACGGAGCCCGTGCGGCCACGGGTCAGCCGCGCCCGGCGAGCACCGCCTGGGTCTGGGTCACCTGCGCCACCCGGCGCCCCGCGTCATCGGTCAGGTCTGTCTGCACCACGATCACGGACCGGCCCACGTGCAGCGGCCGGGTGACCGCGGTCACCTCGCCCGACCGGACCGCACGGGTGAACACCGTGGCCGAGCTTGTGGTTGCGGTCTGCGCGCCGGGCGGCAGGTTCAGGAAGGCGCAGATCCCGCCGAGGCTGTCGGCCAGGGCCATCAGCACGCCGCCGTGCAGGATGCCCGCCGTGGTGCACCGCTCCGGGGCCCAGGCCATCCGGCCGCGCACCTCATCGGGTGCGGCGGCGTCCAGGACGATGCCGAGGCCGGCCGTGAACGGCATCATGGCCACCAGGCCGTCAAGCTCAGCGCGGCTATCCTCACTCCCCGCCCCGGGCGACGGCTCCGCCGCGTCCACGGATAGCGCCTCGGCTAGCGCTCCTGTTCCGGCCGGCGCCCCTCCCCCGCCAGGGACTCCCGCCGTCCACGGCCCGGCCGGGGCTCCCGACCCGGCCTGCGCCGCGCGCAGCAGCGCGACCACCTCCTCGTCCGAGGTCTGTGCGAAGTCTTCGTACCATTCGCCGATCGCCAGGAACCGGTCCGGCATCTCCAGGCAGATCATCTCGTCGGCATCGCCGCGCAGCGAACGCTCCGCCGAGGGCGGTGCCACCGGGACCGCGAGCACCACCACGGCCGCCCCGAGCGCCCGTGCCACCTGGCATGCGGCACGGGCGGTCGAGCCGGTCGCGATGCCGTCGTCCACGATGATGGCGGTCCGCCCGGCCAGGGGCACGTGCGGCGCGTCCCCCCGGAACCGCTGCGCGCGCCGCTGCAGTTCGGCCCGTTCCTTCGCTTCGACCTGCGCGATCTGCTCCTCGCTGACGTGGGCGTAACGCACAACCTCGGGGTTGATGACGCGCGCCCCCGACTCGCCGATCGCGCCCAGGCCGAGTTCTGGCTGGGCCGGCACGCCCAGCTTGCGCACCAGGATCACGTCCAGTGGCGCGCCCAGCCCACGGGCCACCGCCGCGGCAACCGGCACACCGCCCCGGGGCAGCCCCAGGACCACGACGTCCTCGCCGCGCAGGAACTGCAGACGGCTGGCTAGCCTCTGCCCGGCGTCGGATCGATTGCGGAACCGCATGGTGATCCCCTTCCGCCGGTCTGGGGAATGTGTACCCAGCCAGGGCCATCCATGCGGCAACCGGGCACCCCAAAAGCCGCCGGGGCGGCCCACCGCTGTTCGTGATCATGACTTTGCCGTTGCTGGGACAACAGCAAAGTCATGATCACGAACCCGAAGCGGCGCGCTCAGGGTGCCGCACGCTGCAGGACGGGCAGGCCATGATCGTCAACGGCACCCAGACGTTGGTCGTGTAGCCGGGCGGCGGTCAGGCGAGCAGGGTGCGCAGGAACGCGCGGGTCCGGGCGCCGTCGGGGCCGCCGGTGTACTCCACCGCCACGAAGTCGGTCACGCCCGCCTCGGCGAGCGCGCCGACCTGGGCGGCCACGGTGTCCTCGTCGCCGACGACGGCCACCTCCGCCGGGCCCGCGGCGCCCTCGCGGTCCAGCATGGCCCGGTACGACGGCAGGTCACCGTAGATGGCGAAGACCTGCGTGGCCCGTTCCCTGGCGCCATCCGGGTCGTCGGTGACGCAGACGGGCAGGCTGCATACCACGCGCGGGCTGGGCCGCCCGGCATCCCGTGCGGCGGCGGTGATCGTGGGCACGATGTGGTCGCGCACGGTGGCGGGCCCGGTCATCCACAGCACGGTGCCGTCGGTCCGCTCCCCGGCCAGCCGGAGCATCTGAGGGCCGAGCGCGGCCAGCAGGACCGGGACCCGGCCGGGACACGGGGTCGTCAGCCCGATGTTGGCCCGCACGGTGGCCCCGGAGACCGCGACCGGCTGCCCGTCGAGCAATGGCAGCAGCACGTCAAGGTATTCGCGCATGTGCAGGATCGGCTTGCCGAAGTCGTAACCGAACATGTCCTCGATCACGATCCTGTGGGACGTGCCGATGCCGAGCACCAGGCGGCCATCCACCGCCGCGGCGACGGTCCGCGCCTGCTGGGCCAGCGCGGCCGGGTGCCGCGGGTAGGTGGGCACCACCGCGGTGCCGACCTCGATGCCGGGCACCTGGCTGCCCGTGACCGCCAGCGCGGTCAGCGCGTCCACCCCGAAGATGTTGCTCATCCAGGCGGAGGCGAACCCCTGGTCGGCGGCGCGCTGCAACTGCTCGCGCAGCGCCGTCATCGGGGCCGGGCCGGACGGATCCTGCAGCCCCACGCCAATCCTCATCGAGTGCCTCCCCGCGCCTGGTCCGGTGGACGGTCCCATTCTGCTTGGCCGACGCCCGGTTCGCCCGGCTACCCGCCAACCGCCCCTTCCGGCGCCGCACGCGCGTGCGCCACCGCCACCTCGGCGGCCAGTGCCGCGTTGTCGGCGATCAGCAGCCGGTTGACCTCGACGCTGCGGCCTCCGCTCAGTTGATGAACAAGGGACAATACGGCGGGCGTGACAGCCTGTCCGGCCACACCCTGGCGGTGTACCTGGCTGACCGCCTCGGCGATGATCTCCTCCAGGTCCACGGCCGGGTCCGGCGGACGGGCGAGGAGCAACCCCGAGGAGCCGTTCAGCCGCCAATGGAGAGCCGCGATCCGGGCAGCTTCCTCGGCACTGGCGGCGACCGCGGAGACCGGCGGTCCGCCGCCCGCGCTGTAGAACAGCGGCAGCGTGGGCGTCCGCCAGCCGAGCACCGGGACCCCCAGGGTCTCCAGCAGTTCCGCGGTGGCCGGAACGTCCAGGATCGACTTGGCGCCGGAGGACACCACCATCGCCGCGGTGCGCGCGAGTTGCGGCAGGTCGCTGGAGATGTCCAGGCTCTGGGCGAACCCCCGGTGCACGCCCCCGGTGCCGCCGGTCCCCATGAAGTGGATGCCGGTGGCCCGGCACACCGCCAGGGTCCCGCCGACCGTGGTCGCACCGAGAGCGCCCTGCACCACGCAGGCGGCCAGGTCACGGGCGCCCACCTTGCGGGCGGACTCCCCCGCGGCCGCGAACCGCTCCAGCTCCTCCTCGGTCAGCCCGACCCGGACGGCGCCGTCCACCACGCCCACGGTGGCGGGGACCGCGCCGCCCGCGCGCACCCGCGCCTCCGATGCCAGGGCCACCTCCAGGCCCTGGCGGCCGGGGAAACCGTGGGAGACCAGCGTGGTCTCCAGCGCGACCACGGGCCCACCGCCGGCCAGCGTGGCGGCGACCTCCTCGGCCAGCACCGGTGTGAACGTCATCGCGTGACTCCCCTGCTAGCCCGGGGGAGCGACCCCCCGGAACCCCCCGATGGCCTACGGCCCGGTTCCTTCGTCACCGGGCCGTGGCCCCTCCCTCCGGCGCACCCGGCCCGTGGCTGGCCCGGGCGCGGCGCCGCCCTCACGGCATCGCCCCCATCCGGGTGACGGCACGGGCGGCCGCGTCCAGCCCCAGGCGGATCCCGCCGAGCAGGTAGCCCGCCGCGAACGCGTCACCGGCGCCGGTCGCGTCCACCGCGCGCACCTGCTGAGCGGGGTGGACGACCCCGCCGGCCCGGACACCACGCGCTCCCAGCTTGACCACCATCTCGCTACCGGGCACCTCCCCCACCAGGTCCGCCTCTTCCTCCGTGCCGAACACGACCCGCGGCCGCAGCCCGGCAAGCAGCGAGCGGAAGCGGCCCACGCCATAGTCTCGCAGCGCCGCCGTGGAGGAGAGATCCACGCTCGGCCGCGGCAGCCGCCGCGCCGCGGCCAGGGCTGCCCCCTGGACCGGTTCGCGCAGCAGGCTGTAGCCGGGCAGGTGCAGCCGGGTGCAGCCGTCGAACCAGGCGTCCATGAGCTGACCGGCGGCCAGTTCAGGGCCCACGCCCCGGTCGGTCAGCATGGACCGGGACCGGCCCCGGTCGGAGAGCGAGACGACCACGCCGGTCCGCCCCGGCAGGACGGGCCCGGCGAGTTCCACACCGCGGCGGGCGAGTTCCTCCGCCACCATGCGGCCCGCCGGGTCGGCCGCCTGCGCCGCGATCAGTCGGGCCCGGCCGCCCAGCGCGGTGATCCACGCCGCCACGTTCGCCGCCTGCCCGCCAGCGCCCACGGAGGTGACGGCCGGGGTGTCGGTCTCCGGCTCGACCGGCCCGGCCAGCGAGACGATCACGTCGAGATGCGCATCCCCTAGGACGCAGATCATGGCCGCGGCACCCGTGCCCCCTGCTCGCGCTACCGGATCTGTGGCCTCAGCGAACCTCGCTGGCTGAGGACCATGAACCAGTGAATTTGTTCATCGTATGCATGAACAGAATCACAAGATCATGCGGGTGAGCGTCAGGGCGGGCTGCCGGAGTTGACCGCGGCGGGCAGGCCAGAGCAGATGCTGGACCCGGCGTTGCGGCTCTGCACGAACGTGGGACTGCCATAGCCGCCGTTACCGCTGCCGACGGCCTGGTGGGGCTTGCCGTGGCCGGGCCGGGCGGCCGGCGGCGCGGCCGGCGGTTTCACGCCGGCGAAATCGGACCCGAGGATCAGGGTGACCGGGCCGGCCGTGCCGGTCTGCGGGGCCGGCTCGGCCAGCAGGTTCTGCGCGGCGGGGCTGGCCTTGAGCGACGTCATCAGGGTGTAGGCGCTGTCGGCCTGCGCGGTCCCCGAGTAGGTCACGGTCGTGGTGCTGGTCGGTGCCGCGTTGGTCACGCCGGTCACGTCGTAGCCCAGCTTGCGCAGGCGGGCGGCGGTCCGGCCGGCGAGCCCACCGATGCCGGTACCGTTCAGCACCTTCACCTGCACCTTCCCGGGCGGCAGCGTGGGCAGGCCACTGTGCCACTGCTGCCCGCCGGAGAGCATCTGGAAGATCACGTCGGCCTGCGGTTGCTCGGGCAGCAGCCTGCCCGGCTCGGCCTGATCCGGCACCGTCGGCATCGTGACCAGCGTGACGTGCTTGGCGCTCAAGTGCACCAGGCTCCTGGCCAGCCCCACCAGCTTGCCGACCGAGTCGAGGCCCTGGTCCACGGTGAGAGCCTTGGTGGCGGTATCGGCGATCTTCAGTAGCTGCAGCGAGTTGCTCAGGATGCCCTGGCTGTTCACCTTCTGGATGACCGAGGAGATGAACGCCTGCTGCAGTTCGATCCGCGGCAGGTCACCGCCGGCGTCCCCCTCGGCCGTCACACCGTGCCTGGTGCGTACGTAGGCCAGCGCCTGGTCATAGCTGAGCAGGTGCTTGCCGCCCGGCAGGCGCAGCCCCGACCACCGGTCCCGGTAGCCGCCGGGCGGCACACAGACCTCGACCCCGCCGATCGCGTCCACCATCGCACGGAAGGAGTTGAAGTCGAACATCACGAAGTGATCGAGCTTGACGCCGGTGAGGTCACGCACCGTCTTCACCGCACACGACGGGCCGCCGATGTTCATGGCGCCGTCGATGATCGCGGCCTGGTAGGGCCCCCAGATGCCCGTGCCGATGGTCGGCCTGGCCTTGCAGCCAGGCTCGTACACGATGGTGTCCCGCGGGATGGACACGATCAGGGCGTGCGCGTGCGCCGGGTCGAGGTGGACGAGCAGCAGGTTGTCGGAGTTGCTGGTGTTCAGGCTCGGGTTGCTGCCGAAGCCCTTGCCCTGGCCCTTCCTGGTCTGCGACCCGAGCAGCAGGATGTTCTGCGCGCCGTAGACGGACCGGTGGGTAAGCCCGCCGACGCTGACGACCTTGATGTTGCCGGTCAGGTGCCGGTAGACCAGGTACGCGCCGAGGCTGGCCACGACCACGATCACGGTCAGGAAGGCGCCGCAGCCGTAGGCGGCCTTCCGCAGGCCGCTGCGGCGCCGACGGTAACCGCCCCGTGGCTGGCCGTCCGGAGAGCCGTGCCTGCGGCGGCGGCCCCCTGCCGACTGGTGACGCATCCGCGCTCCCGGCATGTCAGGTTGCGCAGACGTTATCCGCGCCGGGCGGCCCGGTGGGCGATCGGCTGGAGATCCTTTGCCGGAGCAATGCTGAGTCAAGACCAGCGCATCATTCCGTGATCATCGCGCGGCTACTCTCGACGCGGATCAGCAGGTCATGGCCGCGGGAATGACCACGGGCCCGGCACGGTTCCATACCCCACAGCCGTATTGAGGTTGAACCCCGCTACCCCTGGGAGGAACCATGGCGACGGTCGAGGTGACCGCCGAGAACTTCGGGACCGTGATCGGTGACGCCGATCTGGCCCTGGTCGACTTCTGGGCGTCATGGTGCGGTCCCTGCCGGATGTTCGGCCCCGTCTTCGAGCGCGTGTCAGAGCAGCACCCCGATGCGGTGTTCGGCAAGGTCGACACCGAGGCCCAGCAGGCGCTCGCCGCGTCCTTCGGGATCACGTCGATCCCCACCCTGATGATCATCCGCGACAAGGTGATCCTCTACGCCCAGCCCGGCGCGATCCCCGAGTCCGTGCTGGAAGACCTGATCGCCAAGGCGCGCGAGGTGGACATGGACGAGGTGCGCGCCAGCATCGCCGGGGAGCAGGCCGCCACTTCCTGAGGTGGCCCCCGGGGACATCACGTTCTGTAAGGGCATGCCCTGACCCAGACCCCGCCGGCCGTGGGGGGCGGCCCACCTCACTCGCGCTCCAGACGGGTGGCGGGCCAGTCGAGCATCCTGGCACCGATCACCGCGACCTGGAGCGCGAGCGCGTCCGCGGGCCGGGACGGGTCGCGCCCGGTCAGTTCCTTGACCCGGGCCAGCCGGTAGGTGACGGTCCGCACCGACAGGTGCAGGTCCCGCGCGGCCGCGGCCGCGACACCGCCCCTGGCGTAGTAGGCGTCCAGCGTGGCCAGCAGCGGCGCGGCGCCACCGCGGGCCCGCGCCAGCGGGGTGAGCAGGGTCTGCACCAGGTCGGTGATGGCCGCACGGTCGCGCAGCAGCACTTGGTAGATAAGCAGGTCCGCGGCCCTGACCACCTCATCGGCCAGGCCCACGCGCTGGGCCGCGTCCAGGGCGTCGGTCGCCTCGTCATAGGAGCGCACCACGCCACTCGGCCCCGGATAGGGCCGCCCGAGGGCGATCCGCCAGGGCGGCGGCCCTGCCCGCCCGGGCTCGCGGGCACCGGCACGGCCGGCCGCCTGCCTGGCCAGCGCGGCGGCCAGGGCCCGGGCCACCCCGGCCGCCTCGTCGTCCCCGGCCGTGCCCACGATCACCACCAGCCGACCGCGGCGGCTCACCACCAGCGAGGAGGACGGCGCCGCGGCCTCGGCGACCACGCTGTCGATGTGAATGCCGGCCAGGCTCAGGCCGCCGCCGTCGGCGGAGCCCACCACCATCACCTGGTGCGGGCCGGCCAGGCGCAGTCCGAGCCGCTCTCCCCTGGCCAGCAGGTCGGCCACGCCGCCACGGCCGGACAGCAGGTCCTCGAAGAACTCCCGGCGCTCCGCCTCCTCGCGGCGGGCCACCGACAGGTACGCCCGCTCGAACCCGCCCGCGGCGGCCGCCACCGCGTCGTCCGCGGCGTGCAGCACGGCCAGCACGGCGCCCCGCAGCACCGCGGGTGAGTAGCCGTCGGCGGGCAGTTCGCGCCACAGCCGCCAGGTGGCCGACAGATACAGGTCGACCAGGCCGCCCAGGGCGACCCCGCCCTCCGCCGCCTGCTCCCCGGACCGGGCGTACCCGGCCAGTTCCGCGGCGGTCAGGCGGCGCCCGCTGCTGAACGCGTCCAGGACGGCGGGCAGGTAGTCGCCGAGCAGCCCGGGCGGCACCCCGCCCGCCTCCCGGCTCGCGGCGCGGGTGATCGCAGCCAAGTCCGGGCCACCGCCGCGCGGAGTCACTCCAGGCACCGCCTTCCAGCCAGGCACGCCTGCCCCAGGCCTGGCAAGGCCCTCCCCGGCTACGTTCTCGTCGGTTCCCAACTTTGCCGGTCGTCGGCAAGATAGCGGGGTAATTCTTAGCCGGTGAGTCACGAAGACCTTATGCGATCGGCAAGCAATAGTTAAGTATGAGCCGGAGCGGGCCGACAGTGGACGGGAGGTCACCATGACGGTCATCTGTCAAGGGACCCCCGACGCCGCGTCCGCGCCGCTCAGGTCGCCAGCCGGACGGGGCAGTCAACCGGGGCACTGCTCATCCCGGCCGGCCTGGCCGCGCCCGGACCTGGGCACCTCGATGGTGCCCGGGCCGGGCTGGCAGATAATGCCGCCCGCGAAGGGCGCCCCAGACCGATAGACAACGGCCACAGACAGGAGAGCCGGACGACAAGCCAGTGAGGGCCATCGGATAGCCATGGCATTCCTTCAGGTCCCTGTCTGGGGCTGGGCGGCGCTTATCGCCGCCCTTGTCGTGCTGCTCGGCGCTGACCTGCTGGCGAGCATCCGCCGGGACCGCCCGCCCAGCATGTCGGAGGCGGCCTGGTGGACGCTGGCCACCGTGCTGCTGGCGGTGTGCTTCGGCGCGATGCTGGCCATCACCTCGGGAAGCGTGCCTGCCGGGCAGTTCTTCGCCGGCTGGCTGACCGAGTACAGCCTGTCCATGGACAACCTGCTGGTCTTCGTCGTCCTGATCAGCTGGTTCCGGGTGCCTAGCCGGCTCCGCGGCCGCGTGGTGCTCGCCGGCATCGGTATCGCCGTGGTGCTGCGCGGCGTCGTCATCGGGCTCGGCGCGGCCGCGCTGCACAGGTTCGGCTGGCTGGAATATCTGTTCGGCCTGTTTCTCCTCTATACGGCGGCCCAGATAGCCCGGCACCCTCAAGAGGCACCACTGCCCGCCGGAACCAGCGCGGATCACGTCCCCGGCGAGTTCCCGCAATCCGGCGAGTCGCCTGAGAACGCGGCCGGGGAACCGGTACCCGTGACCGAACCCCCGCCCGGAGCGGCGGGGCGCATCGCGGCGCGGCTGACCCGGCGCGGCAGCGCCGGGATGCTCGCGGTCGTGGTCGCGCTCGGGGTCGCCGACCTCATATTCGCGGTCGACTCCATCCCGGCCGTGTTCGGTCTGACCCGTGATCCGTTCCTGGTGTTCAGCGCGAACGTGTTCGCTCTGCTCGGCCTGCGGCACCTGTACTTCCTGGTGGCCGCGCTGCTGGCGCGGCTGGTCTACCTGCAGGCGGGCCTGTCCGTGGTGCTCGCGTTCATCGGCGCCAAGCTGTTCGCCGATGCGCTGCACGGCTCCGGCGTGACCAGCCTCGGGCCGGTCCCGGTGCCGCACGTCGGCCCCTGGCTGTCGCTGGCAATCATCGTCCTGGTGCTCGGCACCACCGCCCTGGCCAGCGTGCTGGTCACCCGGCGGCAGGCCAGGCAGCGGGAGCGGCCCGACCGCGCGGTCTGCGACGGCCAGCGCTGACCCGCTGGCCGTCATGACTGTGGGCGATCACTGGCGTGCTAGACCCAGCGATCGCCCACGATCATGATGCCGGGGCGGTGGCGGCGGTCGTGCCTGGGCGGGTCAGGGCGCGAG
>Ga0070709_10002242_pt1 | contig 10482 bp, 8 predicted proteins | sample LARL51metaG_FD_65449 | JGI IMG/M metagenome (GOLD analysis project Ga0070709, IMG submission 65449) | Corn, switchgrass and miscanthus rhizosphere microbial communities from Kellogg Biological Station, Michigan, USA - LAR L5-1 metaG | ecosystem: Host-associated > Plants > Roots > Rhizosphere ...
GACCTATGCGCACGACCTATGCGCACGACCTATGCGCATGACCTATGCGCATGACCTATGCGCACGACCTATGCGCATGACCCATGCGCATTGCCCTGAAGGGACTACCTTCTCCAGGTCGCCAATTCTGAGTTTGGGGGAAATCCGGCCCAGCGGGTCGGCAGACGTGCCGCCAGGCCAGGTGAGGCCGGCCGGAGACGGCGCCGGGTGACTACTTCACCAGTCGCAACGAGAACGGATAGCGGTAGGTGTGCCCTTCGCTCGCCTTGATCGCCGCGATGAGAGTCATGACGAGCCACGCGATGAAGAGCGCGGTTCCGAGCAGAAACCCGATGAACACCAGCATGAGCAACATGCAGGCGAGCGCACCGAGCAGCACCGAGATATTGAAGTTGAGCGCTTCCTTTGCATGCCCCGCCACGAATTCAGACTCGTCACGGCGCGCCAGCCAAACCACCAGCGGTCCGATGACGATACCGGCGAGCGGCAGAACGAGACCGGCGAGCGCAGAAAGATGCGCCAGCATGCCCCAGGTACGCTCGTTCTCCGTCGGCGCAGCACCGGGTGTGGCGGCGGTGGAGTTCAGGCCGTCCATACGACGGCGCTAGATTACCACTACTACTACAGCGTCACGCGAAGTCCCGCATAAGCGCCTATGCCCGGCTGCTGAAAGCCGATGGGATTCTCGTAGCGCCGGTCGAGCATGTTGTTAATGCGGCCGAACACCGTGAGATGCCCGTTGAGCTCATAGCTGGTGGCGAAATTGACGGTCACGTAGCCGGGCGCATCGAGGCGTGGGATGGAGAAGTCACGGTTGCCATCGACCCACGAGCCGACCGCGAGCACATCGAGACTCAGCTGCCAGGCGCTCGTTGCCTGCCACTGCGCAAGCAGTGTGCCTTTGTGCTTGGGCCGGCGCAGCAGCTCCTGGTGGGCAACCTCATCGGTGGCTTCGGTGTAGGTGTAATCGAGGCGCAGCGTCAGCTGTCGAAGCGCTTGCCAGGAGAAGAAGCTCTCGATTCCATCGGTGGTGGCCTCACCGATGTTGGCGTAAGTCGTGCCGGTCACATCGCTGGTGATCAGGTCGTGGATGCGGTTGTAGTAATAGGTCACGCCGAGGCGCACTGCTCCGCTCGCGAGCCCCTGCTCGAAGCCAGCATCCCAGCCGGTGCTGCTTTCGGGCTTGAGGTCGGGGTTGGCAAAAAAGAACGGCGGGAAACTCTGGTACAGCTCGCTGAGCGTCGGCGCCTTGAAACCTGTGCCCACTGAAGCCTTGAGCTTGGTATCGCTCTCGCTGATGACCCACGCCGGTGCGAAGCGCCAGGTGGTCTTGCCGCCGAAGCGGCTGTTGTCGTCGTAGCGTACGTTGAGGGCGGAGAACCAGTGTGAGCCGAGCTGTGATTGCAGCTCAGCGTAGCCCGAGCCGATGTGCACGCTCGCGTCGATCGGCTGTTCGATCTCATCGCGCTCGTATTCGGCACCCGTCACCAGGGTGACGCCCTGCGCGAGCCTGAAATTTCCCTGCCAGTCGGCCTTGCGCCGCTCGCCGGTGTTGAGAGTTGCCGGGGTCTGCGGCTCCACGGTCGAGGTGCGCAGATGCGAGTATGCGAGGCCGAGCGTCTGGTCGAGCAGGCCGTCGAAAGAAAGTGCGTGCGCAGTCAGACGGGTGAAGTATTCATCAGTCGCCGCAGTAGTCTGCTGGGCGGCTGGGACCCCCGCGAAGAGCGGCGGCGGGAAATCCTCCCCGGTGGTGTGCAGCTGGATATCGGTGTAACGCACCACGAGTCCGAGATCGAAATTCGGGCTGACGTCGTAGCCCAGCTTGGTCGACAGTGTCAGGTTGTCATCGTAGTCATCGTTGCGCGCCTCGCCGGGGGGCAGCAGGTCGAGCGGCGTGACCGGAGTGGCGCCGGCGTGGAAGTGCGTGGCGTTGACGCTGTAGTGAAAAGCGTCCTGCGAGCCGCTGAGCCGCGCCGCCTGGTTGAACGTCTCGAAACTGCCGCCCTCGAGCCCGGCCGCCAGCGTCATCGGACCCTGACCGGCGCGGGTGACGATGTTGATGACCCCGCCGATGGCGTCAGATCCGTAGAGGCCGCTCTGCGGGCCGCGCAGTACCTCGATGCGCTCGATGTCCGGTGTCAGCAGCTGGCCGAAGTCGAACGCGCCGGTCGAGTTGCTCGGGTCGCTGACATCGATGCCATCGACCAGCACCTTGGTGTGATTGGAGTTGGTGCCACGGATGAAGACCGAGGTGACACCACCGGGCCCACCGGTCTGCACCACGTTCAGTCCCGGAACGTCCTTGAGCACATCGCTGATGGTGCGCTCCTGGCGTGCCTCGATGTCCGCGGCCGTGATGAGCGTGACACTGCTCGCTACCTCGAGTGCGGGTGTCGGCACGCGCGTCGCACTCACGACGACGGACACCTGGTCGTCCGCCTCCGCGGCGCGCGCTGCAGCGCAGACCAGGCCCGCGGCGAGCAGACAGGCTGCCGCGAGGATGCGCGGATGCCGGAAGTGGGACGAGAGCAGAGTGGACGCGCGCGAGAGCGCGTGGCGCGTTTCGAGACCTGTTGGCATGACGAGCTCCTGACAATGCACACACCCGTGCCCGAGGGGTCGTGGCATCTGCGGAGCTGACAGCGCGCGGTCGACGCACGCGCCGACCGCCAAACCGCATCTCCCACCGCGACGCCCATCGGTTAACGCTCGAGGCCGGTCTCCGGGCTCTCGAGCTGGAGCGTTACTCCCCGGTGGATCGCCTTCCCGCACCGTTGCCGGGCGCAGTGGCTCTGTGTGATCCGCCGAAACTCGATTACCGTTGCGGGGGCAGCGCCGGCTTTGGACGAATCCGCACCGGACTTCCCGTTTAACCGCTCCCAGAACGTGCAGCCACAGCCTGCTGCCGCACGCGTTGGAGCGGACACCTCACGCGGCGCGAAGCGTGCCTGCGGCGCGTGGCTGCCGTCAAGAGCCGCACGGGGGTTCCCGACGCGTGGCATGATCTGCGACGTGGGAATGACCAAAGACGACACCGGAACGACACAGCTCAACAGCGTCGCGGAATGGGCCGGGTACCTTGCCCTCGCACCGCTCGTGTTGTGCCTGGCAGGTGTCGGATTACTGCGCGCGTATGCATGGCAGGAGCTCGCGCAGCTCGCCGCGCTCGCCTGGGGAGCCGTGCTGCTCGCCGCAACTGCTGCAGTGCACTGGGGACTCGCGCTCGCGGGGCGGCTGCCGCACCCACGTGTGCGCATCGTTGCCGTGCTCGCCGCGGCACTCGCCGGGACCGCGGCGCTGGTCGTCGGCGGACAGCGTGGTCTCGCACTGCTGGTGGTTGGACATGGAGGATTCTGGCTTTACGAGAAGCACGGCCTCGGAAGTCTGCTGCCCGAGTCACACCTTGCGCTGCGCCGTCCCGTGACTTTCTGGACCTGCATGCTCCTCACCCTCACCATGTTCGTCTCGGACACGGCCGGCCTCAGCTGACGTCGCGGCGCCATGGAAGATTTCGTCTCCGCACCGTGGCTGCGCCGCCTGATCACCGTGAGCCTGCTCGCGGGACTGGTGCTGCTCGGCTTTCGGGTGATGGAGCCGTTCATCGTGCCGGTGCTCTGGGCTGCGATCCTGTCGTTCGTGACCTGGCCGGCTTATCTGCGGGTGCTGCGCGCCTGCGGCGGCCGCCGGGTGCTCGCCGCACTGATCCTGACCACCGCAGTATCGCTGGCGGTGATCGCGCCGATCGCCTGGCTCGCACTCGTGCTGCGCATCGAGCTGGTGCGCCTCTGGCACGAGGCACAGGCTGTGCTCGCGGGCGGGGCGCAGCTGCCTCCGGTGTTGCTGAAGATTCCGTGGCTTGGCGATCAGGTGCGCGAGCTCGCGGCGCGCGCGGCGCAGGATCCTCACGTTCTCGGCCTGGAGTTGCGCCGCGTCACCGATCACTCCTTCGACCACATCGCGCGGCTGGTCGGTGGTATCAGCCGGGAAGCAGTGAAGATGGCGTTCACGGCCGTGACCTTGTTCTTCGTCTACCGTGACGGCGAGCGCCTCGCCGCACAGCTGGCGCAGGCGCTCGAGCAGGTGCTCGGCGGGCGCGTGCACAATTACCTGCGCGCCATCGAGCAGACGGTAAGAGCCGTGGTCTATGGACTGGTGTTGACCGCGCTGGTGCAGGGTCTGCTCGTGGGTGTCGGGTACTGGGTTGCCGGCACCGGCGCGCCGGTTTTCCTCGCTGCACTCACCACGGTATGCGGTCTCATACCGTTCGCCGCGCCGACCGTATGGCTGAGTGTTTCCGTGTGGCTGCTCGTTCGGGGCAGCACGGCTGCGGCGATGGGACTGCTGATCTGGGGCGCCATCGTGCTCGGCTGGACGGACCACATCGTACGGCCCTTCCTCATCAGCCGCGAAGCGGCGATTCCATTCATCGTCGTGTTGTTCGGTGTGCTCGGTGGACTTGCCACCTTCGGCCTCGTGGGCCTGTTCATCGGACCGGTGATTCTCGCGGTGCTGCTGGCGGTGTGGCGCGAGTGGCTGTTCGAGAGCCGCAGACCCGCAGCGCCTGCACCCTGATGACCGCGGACACGGCGCCAGGCGCGTGACAGGACCCACGCGCGACCCGCGCGCGGGTCGCCGCCTCAGGCGCCGAGGAACATGCGGTACGCCGGGTTCGCAGTCTCCTCCACGTAGGCGTAGTGCAGCTCGTTGAGATGCTGCAGGAAATCCGCCCGCTGCGCCGGCGGCACCTGGATGCCGGCGAGCACGCGGCCGTAATCCGAGCCATGGTTGCGGTAGTGGAACAGGCTGATGTTCCAGCGCGAGCCGATCGCCTGCAGGAATCTCAACAGCGCCCCCGGGCGCTCGGGGAATTCGAAGCGGTAAAGCAGCTCATCCGCGATGCCGCGCGCGTGGCCGCCGACCATGTAACGCACGTGCAGCTTCGCCATCTCATCGCCGGTCATGTCGGTGACCGCGAAGCCAGCGGCGCGCAGAGCGGCGAGCACTGTCTCCTTCTCTGCGCTGCCGCCGCTCAGCGCCAGACCGGCAAAGATCTGCGCGCTGTCGGCGCCCCCGTAGCGATAGTTGAACTCGGTGACGCTGCGGTGTCCGAGAGTCTCGCAGAACTGCAGAAAACTGCCCGGGCGCTCGGGTATGACCGCGGCCAGCAGCGCCTCGCGTTCGGCGCCGAGGTCGGCGCGCTCCGCCACGTGCCGCAAGCGGTCGAAGTTCATGTTGGCGCCGCTATTGATGGCCACCACCCGCTTGCCGCGCCAGCGCTCGCGCGCCAGATATTTCTTCACGCCTGCCACGGCGAGTGCGCCGGCCGGCTCGACGATCGAGCGCGTATCCTCGAAAACATCCTGGATGGCGGCGCAGATCTCGTCGGTGGATACCAGCAGGATCTCATCTACCTGGCCGCGGCACAGCGCAAAAGTTTCTTCGCCCACGCGCCGTACCGCTACACCGTCGGCGAAGATGCCGACACGTTCGAGCGTGACGCGCCGCCCCGCCTCGAGCGAGTCGTGCATGCTCGCAGCGTCCTGAGGCTCGACGCCGATCACCTTGACCCCGGGATAGAGATACTTCACGTACACCACGATGGCGGCGAGCAGTCCGCCGCCGCCGACCGGGACGAAGATGGCGTCGAGCTCGCCGCCGGTCTGACGCAGGATCTCCACCGCGATGCTGCCCTGGCCGGCGATGACGTCCGGGTCATCGAAGGGGTGTACGAACACCAGGTTGCGCTCGCGCGCGAGCTGCAGAGAGTGCTCGTGCGCACTGTCGTAATCGTCCCCGTGCAGCACCACCTCGGCACCGAGATCGAGCACCGCCTGCACCTTGATGTGCGGAGTGGTCTGCGGCATGACCACGACCGCGCCGATGCCACGACGGCGCGCGGCGAGCGCCACGCCCTGCGCGTGATTGCCGGCGGAAGCGCACACCACCCCGCGCTGTGCCGCGGCTTCCGACAAGTGCGCGATGCGGTTGTACGCGCCGCGCAGCTTGAAGGAGAAGACCGGCTGCAGATCCTCGCGCTTGAGCAGCACCTCATTGCCAAGCCGGCGCGAGAGCCGGGCGGCCGGCTCCAGCGGCGACTCGACGGCCACATCGTACACACGTGCCTTGAGGATTCTTTCGATGTAGGGACTTGCCACGACTGCCACCGCGCGCCGCGCCGGCGCCACACACACGCAGAAGCTTAGCGGGGTCGAGGGGAAATTTCGCGGTCAGCGCTTGTCGGATGGCCTGCGCAGCGCGAACCGGTAGTGCACGCGGCCGATGATGACCTTGTCGCCATCGCGTAGTGTCTGGCGCGCGATGCGCCGGCCATTCACCTGTACGCCATTCGTGCTGTTCAGGTCCTCGATCACAGTGTTGACCGGTCCGACCAGGATGACCGCATGGTGGCGGCTGATGAACTTCGCGTCGAGCTGCAGATCGTTGTCGGGGGTGCGACCGATGCTGGTTTTGCGGCCGAGCACGTGCACCACCTCACGCCCGTCCTCACTGCGAATCAGCAGCCTGGTGGCGCCGTCAGGAGCCGCCTCCGCGACGCCTCCCTCCTCCCACCCGTGCAGTACCGAATCGCCGAGCACCGGGTTGGTATCGGTCGAGGCCGCGCGCGCTTCAGCTTTCTCGTGCCATCGCGGTCCGGACGTCTCGAGCTCCGCAGCGCGCGCAGGACGGCTGCGGCTCTCGGCTTCGAATCGATGCAGCGTCTCCTCGGCGGCATGCAGGTCGTTCTCGAGCTCGCGCACGCGCGCGAGGTGCGCCGCACACTCAGCCTGCAGCGACTGCACGCTCTCTGCGCGCGTCAGCGCCTCCTGCTCCAGCTGGTGCACGCGCGTCTCGGCCGTCGCGATGCTGGCGAGATGACCGCTGCGCTCGTTCTGCGCTGAGCGCAGCACGCCGCCCCACTCGTCCATCTCGGCACGCACCGTGGCCAGCTCGGCTTCGAGCTCTTTAGACTCTCGCCGCTCGGAGTCCAAAGTCGCTTCGAGCTGTGCAGTGCGCTCCCGTTGTTGGGCGAGTGCGGCCTGCTCGGAGCTCGCGCGCGCGGCAGCCGTCTCCGCACTGCGGCGCGCCTGCTGGAGGGCGCTCGCCAGACTTGCCGCCTCGGCGCGCAGCCCCTGCAGCTCGTTCTGCTGTTGTATGTCGCTCTGCATGCGCTCGGCGGCCTGCGCCTCGAGCGCGCGCAGCCGCTCGGCGTCCGCATTCAACTCCGCCTGCAGACGCGCGACGCTGGTGCGCAGACCCTCGGCGGCCTGCTGTGCTTCGCGCAGCTGCGAGTCGCGCTGCGCGAGCGTGGTGTTGAGCGCGCTGGTCTGCTCCTCGAGTTGCGCAATGCGTGCAGCGCGCTGCGCGAGCTCGGTCTCCTGCGCACGTGCGTGCTCGGTGTGCGCGGCGACCGCGCGCGTGAGGCGCACGAGCTCCGCCGCAGTGAATTCCGCCTCGTGCTGCAGATCCGTCACCATCTCCTGCGCGAGCTCGCGGCGGCGCTCGAGCGTCTGCAGCGACTCGAGATAGCTCATGGCGCGCGCACGCTCGATGTGCAGGTCGTCCATCACGCCGGCTGCATGTGCACGCCGCTCCAGTGCCCGCGCCTGCTGCTGCTCGAGCTCCTGTGCCTGCCGGGTGCGGAGGTCGCGGTCCTGCTGCTCGAGCAGCTCCTGCAGCTGCTGTGCGCGCGCGCCGGCGGCGCTCACCATGGCGCGCGCCTGGACCAACTCCTGCGCGCTCGCAGTGGCCTGCTGCTCCGCTGCAGCGAGCGCACGCCGCGACTCTTCCAGCTGTGTCGCCTGCTGCGCGGCGGAGGTTTGCCGTTGCGCGAATTCGGCGCTCGCTCGCGCCGTATTTTCCTCGAGCTGGGCGAGCCGCTGTTGCAAGGCTGCGCTGCGCTGCTCGGCATCCGCGGCGCGCTGCTCGGCCTGGGCCGTGCGCTGCTCGGCGTTTGCGGCTCGTTGCTCGGCGCTCGTCGCCCGCTGTTCAGCGCTCGCCGCGCGTTGCGCGGCTGCCGCCTGCGCGCTGAGCGCCTCATCGCGCGCCCGCTCGAGCTGCACTACGCGCTGGCCATGGGTCGCGAGCCGCTCCTGCGCATCCTGCAGTGCCGCCTTGCGCGCATCGTGTTCCTCTTCCTGACGGCGGGCTGCGGCGCTTGCGGCCGCGTTGCTCAACCCCGCGCGCGCGGCAGCCGGCAGCGGCCAGTTGTCGGTGACGGTCTGCGTCTCATCGGCGGCGCCTGCAGGCACCTGCACGGTCAGGGTGGCGCTCTCATCGGGCGCAAACGCGGGGTCCAGCACGGGCAGCTCCGCCGTGCTCTCGAGATCGGGGTCCGGTCGCGACGGCTCCGGTGGCCGCGGACGCGAGCTCATCGAAATTCTTCCATGTCCATCGATGAAAAAGTGTAGCGCCCCACTATGGGCGCGCCGCACGCACTGCGGCAAATTATGTGAGAAAGCTCGCGAAAATTCCTCTCTCAGGCCCGCAGGAACTCGCGTGCCGCTCCTGCGATAGCCTGTGGCGCCTGTGCCAGCGCCTCCAGTCCGCTCTGCTGCAGCTCGATCAGGCGCGTGGCCGGAAGTACCTCGCGCACGCGCGCCGTGGCTTCCCACAGGTCATCTCGCGGGCGCAGCACCAGCAGGCGCTGGCTGAGCCGCGCTAGGCGCTCCCGCAGCGGATACTGTGCCACCGCCTCGAGTACCCAACGCATCGTCTCGAGCGAACGAAAAGCACCTTCGGCGGCCGCAGCGGGCTGGGGCTGCGTGCGGGCCGCCTGCCGGTCGGCCTCGGTCAGCAGCGGCACCGACACGAGGATGACCCGGCTTACCTGCGCTGGCCGGGCGAGCGCGAGCTCGATCGCCGGCACCCCTCCACTGCGCAGACCCAACAGCCCGACGTTGCGCAGCCGCATGTTCTCGATGAAGTCCCCGAGCGCCGCGGCGTACTCGCTCATGCTCGGCCGGACGGCGGGTCCGTCGGACTCCCCGAATCCGGGCAGGTCCGGGGCGTAGACGGAACGGTCCTCGCCCGCAACAGAGAGCAGGCGGCTGAACACGCGACCTGAGCCGGGGAGATCGTGCAGACAAATCAGCGGAGTTCCCTCCTCGAACCCCCCGCCGGGTGGCATCGCGTGATGCACGTGCAGTTGTCCGTAACGGCACTCGAAGTAGCCGCGGCGCGCACGCGCCGCGGGCACTGGCAGCTGGGTTGGCGTTCCCCTCGGCATGCGCAACATAGTGCCACGATCGGCGCTCCTCTTGCGCCGGCGGTCGAGGCGGGTAAATTGAAGACATGAGACGCACGTGGGCATTGCTGGCATTGCCAGCGCTGCTCGTAGGCTGTGGAGTAGCTGGGACGGGAACGGCCGGCTCCGCCGCAGCGGAATCGGCAGCGCAGCAGGCGGCGCAGGGGCGCGCCGCACAGGATGAAGTCCGCCGGCAGATCGATGCGGCTTACAGTCAGGCCGCAGAGCAGCGCCACGCTGCGCAGGCGGACGGACAATAGCCGTGCACAATCTCCAGGTAAGAATCAAGCGTCCTCCTTCACGACCTGCTGATCTCGAGCTCGTCGAAACCGAGCGGCCGGCGCTCACCAACGGCTCGTTTCTCGCGCGTGCGCTGTGGCTCGCCGTCGATCCCTTCCGCTGTGCGGCCGACCCCACGACGCGAGGCTTGCCGCGACCGGGTGATGTCGTCCCCGCGCGCGGTGTGGGCGAGGTCGTCGAATCGCGCCACGATGTATTCAGTATCGGCAGCCTCATCGTGCTCGATTGCGGACTGCAGCAACTGTGCGTGTCCGAGGGGCTGCATGCGCGGCTGTTGCACCCGGGACAGACACCTGCTTCGACGGCGCTCGGAGTGCTCGGCGCGCCGGGGATGGCGGCCTACTTCGGGCTGCTGCAGCTGGCACGGCTGCGTGCCGGGGAGACGGTGCTGGTCTCAGCTGCCGCCAACGCAGCCGGCGCGATGGCAGGCCAGATCGCGATGCTCAAGGGGGCACGCGCGATCGGCATCGCCGGCACGCGCGAGAAATGCGACTGGGTCACGCGGCACGCGCGGCTCTCGGCCTGCATCAACTACAGCGCCGAGAACCTGCACGCCCGCCTGAGGCAGCTCGCCCCCAACGGGGTCGATGTCTACTTCGATAACGTGGGTGGTGAACTGCTCGAGGCGGTCGTCACCAGCGGGCTACTCGCACGCGGCGCACGCATCGTGCAAAACAGCGTCGCGCCGGCCGACCCCGACGCACTGCTCGAGCGCGGCGGCTACGCGCCAACAGCTCTCCAGGTGCTGCGGGTGGACGCGCGTGATTTCGAGCACCGGCGCGGCGAGTTCCTGCGCGAGGCCATCGCTTGGTACGGCGCTGGGCGCATCGCGACGAAGGACCACGTTGTGGACGGGCTCGCAAATGCGCCGGCGCACCTGCTGCTCGCCATGCAGGGCGGTAACTTCGGCCGGCCGCTGGTACGGATGTGAAACCCGC
>Ga0070709_10002245_pt1 | contig 10472 bp, 12 predicted proteins | sample LARL51metaG_FD_65449 | JGI IMG/M metagenome (GOLD analysis project Ga0070709, IMG submission 65449) | Corn, switchgrass and miscanthus rhizosphere microbial communities from Kellogg Biological Station, Michigan, USA - LAR L5-1 metaG | ecosystem: Host-associated > Plants > Roots > Rhizosphere ...
CCGAGGTAGCGGATTCGGCTGCTACGGCTCGGTGGACAGCAAAGTGATATTCGCGACGTTCACGTTCGCCCTCGAGCGCACCAGAGAGGCCCTCCCCTTGTGGGGAGGGCCTCTGCGCTGGGACTATCAGCGGTGGTAACCGGGCTGCAGGTTTTCGACGTGCCACACGCCGTGATGTCCGTGCCAGCCCGGCTGCGCCTCGGGGGCCGGGTGGGCCCTCAACTCCGGTGAATGGGAGTTACCGGGGCCGTGCGGTTCGGTCGGGGTGGCCGCGTTGGCCATGCCCGCCAGTCCGAGGGCGGCGCCGCCGATGATGCCGGCCGAGACGATCGGCAACGCGATGTAGCGACCGAAAGTGCGGGTGATGTTGGTAGTCATTTTCTTGAATCCTCCTGTGTGAGTTGGTTTGTCGTCTTGTGTGCCGCGTTGTTCCGGCGATGACTCAAGAGTGCCGCGCCGCGGCAGCGGTGTATGTCCGGCGATCGGAGGGTGAGGGGATGAATCCCGTGTCCCCCGATTGGCGGATGACCCAGATCCTGTGACGTGGCTCACACCGGTGAAGCAATCCGCGCGGCGCAACGTTCTGCCAGTAGTGACTCAACTCAGTCGACGCTCGGTGCTGCTCGGTGTCGGGGTGGTGGGCGCGTTCTTGGCCGTTGATGTCGGTGCAGTTGCCTATGCGAACAAGTGGATCGGCGCGGGCGGCGCATTGAGGCCAGGGACGTTTATGGAGGGGTTTCGCTCGGTGTTCGGCTTCCATCCAGGATTCCGGCGGAACCATGCCAAGGGCGTCGCGGTCACCGGCTACTTCGTCAGCAACGGCAACGGCCGGGAACTGTCAAAAGCGGCAGTCCTCGCACCCGGCCGGACCCCGGTCATCGGGCGGTTCTCGCTCTCGGGCGGTCACCCCGGCATGGCCGACACACCCGGCGCTGCGCGCAGCCTTGCGCTGGCGTTCGCATTCGGCGAGGCCACGCAATGGCGCACGGCGATGCTGAACCTTCCGGTGTTCCCTGATAGCTCCCCACAGGGCTTCTATGACCGGCTCCTAGCGTCGAAAGTCGATCCTGCGACAGGCAAGCCGGACCCCGCCGCGATGTCGGCATTCCTGACCGCCCACCCGGAGACGGCAGCCGCCATGGCGGTCATCAAGCAGCATCCACCGACACCCGGCTTTGCCGACAGCACCTTCTGGGGTCTGAACACTTTCTTCTTCGTCAACGAGGCCGGCGTCCGTACACCAGTGCGGTGGGCGTTCGTCCCGATGCAGCCGGCACATCCTGCGGGCATCGGGACCAATGCGTTGTTCGACTCACTGGTTCGCCAGATGCGCCGCAGCCCGCTGCGATGGCGCTTGATGCTGACCGTCGGCAGCGCAGGCGATCCCCTGCTCGACGCCACGCTGCCGTGGCCGGCCGACCGACGCACCATCGACGCCGGGCTGCTCACCTTGACGAATATCGAGACGGAAGGGCCCGGCAATGCCCGCGATGTCAACTTTGATCCCTTGGTGCTGCCGGACGGCATCGAGCCGTCGGACGATCCGTTGTTGAGCGCTCGATCGGCCGTCTACGCGGCGTCGTATCGCGCGCGGACGGGTGAACCGAAATCGCCGTCCGCGGTGCAGGTCGATGAGGTTGCGCCATGACCGCGCCGGCGCGGTACCCCGTACGGACGCGCATCCTCCACTGGCTCACTGCAGTACTCGTCTTCAGCGCGCTGTTCATCGGGTTCGTAATGGTGACCTCGCTCGGCTCGTATGCGTCGCTGCGCGTTGTCCACATGACGCTCGGCGTGGTGGTTCTCGCCATCGTGGTGGTGCGGGCCGCCAACAGGTTCACCCACCGCGTGCCGAAACTGCCGGACACCGTCGGCTGGGTGGAACACAAGCTCGTGGTGGGTTCCGAGTTGACGCTGTACGCAGTGATGCTGGCCCAGCCGCTCGTCGGCTGGGCGATGGTGTCGGCGTCCGGCAGGCCGGCTGTGGTCTTCGGGTCACTGGCTCTGCCACGCATTGCGCCGTTCGATGCCGACCTGTATTTTGTCCTCCGCCAGACTCATTCGCTGTTGGCTTACGCATTGGTGGCCGTTATTGCCGCGCATGTCAGCGGGGTACTGCTGCACACGTTGACGCTTCGGGACGGCATGCTGTCACGGATGACGGTCGGGCTTCGACGGCAACCACCACGCCGGCGACAGACCGTGTCTTCGGCCGACACGCCGCCCAACTCTGCGAATTTGCGGACGCTCGCGCCCGCTGCCGTGCACCCTGCAATACGTGAATGCACCAGCCCCGCCCCGAACACTCGCCGACACGGGTGGACTGGTAATCACGGATGACGGCCGTCGCGCGCTGGTCTTCGACCGCTGCACGGGTGCGTTGACGGTGCTGGCGTTCGTGCTCGGCGTGGCCGCCGTCGTCGTCGGCGGTTTCGGTGCTGTCGCGCTCGTCGCCGACGTTCCCTCACGGGCTCTGGGCGCGGTGTTCCTGGCCGTCGGCCTTTCCTTCGCGGCGGTGACCTACGCCGTGGTGCGCAAGTTTCGCAGCATCCATCTGCTCGAGACGTAGCGCGCCCCGGTCGTACAACCGCTGGTAGGCGACCGTGTTGTTCGACCGCAACCAGGTGCCGACGACGTTGCCGACGCTGGCCGGATCCCATGTGTAATGCTCCTCGAGCGCGATCAACGCCCTGGCACCTCCGCGGTCGGGTCGGCACAACCATACGCTCGCAGTGGTTACTAGTTTGCCAATGAGCGCAACCAGCACGAGCGACCGCATTTGCACCCATTTTCACGGCGTGTCGCGCACAGACACGGTCGCTCGCGGAAGTTTGGCTACACCCGGCTGAGGCGCGAAAGCACTTCGGCGAGAACGGCATCGACGGGTATGTCCACCTGCTCGCCGGTCGCCAGGTTCTTCACACCGACCGTGCCGGCCTCGATGTCACGGTCGCCCGCGACCAGAGCGATCGAGGCGCCCGAGCGGTCCGCGGCCCGCATCGCGCCCTTGAGGCCGCGGTCGCCGTAGGCCAAGTCGACGCGCACACCGGCGGCCCGTAGCCGCGCGGCGAGCACGGCCAGCGTCAATTTGGCCTGCTCCCCCAATGGCACACCGAACACGTCGACGCGCGTGGTGCCGCCGACCGTCTTACCCTCGGCCTTCAACGCCAACAGCGTCCGATCGACACCGAGGCCAAAGCCGATGCCGGACAGGTCTTTTCCGCCGAGCTCACGCATCAGTCCGTCGTAGCGGCCGCCGCCGCCGATACCCGACTGGGCGCCCAGCCCGTCGTGTACGAACTCGAACGTCGTCTTCGTGTAGTAATCCAGCCCACGTACCATCCGCGGGTTGATCGCATAGGGCACGCCCAACGCATCGAGATGCGCGAGCACCGTGTCGAAGTGCTGCTTGGCCACATCGGACAGGTGATCCAACATCACCGGCGCGTCGGCCGTCATCTCGCGCATCTTGGGGCGCTTGTCGTCGAGCACCCGTAGCGGGTTCAACCGAACGCGTCGCTGTGTTTCTTCGTCCAGGTTGAGCTTGAACAGGAAGTCCTGCAACAGTTCCCGGTACTGGGGCCGACAGCTGTCGTCGCCCAGCGAGGTCATCTCCAACCGGAACCCGTCGAGTCCCAGCGAGCGGAAACCGGCGTCGGCGATGGCGATCACTTCGGCGTCCAGCGCCGGGTCGTCGACTCCGATCGCCTCGACCCCGACCTGCTGCAGTTGCCGGTAGCGGCCTGCCTGCGGGCGCTCGTACCGGAAGAACGGCCCCGCGTAACAGAGCTTCACGGGCAGCGGCCCGCGGTCGAGGCCGTGCTCGATCACCGCACGCATCACACCCGCGGTGCCCTCCGGGCGCAGTGTCACCGAGCGGTCGCCGCGATCGGCGAAGGTGTACATCTCCTTCGACACCACGTCGGTGGACTCCCCCACGCCGCGGGCGAACAGTGCGGTGTCTTCGAAAATGGGCAGTTCGATGTCGCCGTAGCCGGCACGCCGGGCGGCGTCGAGCAGGCCGTCGCGCACGCCGACGAACTGAACCGAGTCGGGCGGCAGGTAATCCGGGACGCCCTTGGGCGCCTGAAATTCGGTCACTAGGTCAAGCCTTCGAGGAACGGGTTGGTGCGGCGTTCGAAGCCGATCGTGGTCTTTTCGCCGTGTCCCGGTAGTACCACGGTGTCGTCGTCGAGCACCAACAGTTTTGTCACGATCGAGCCGAGCAGGTCGCGGCCGCTGCCGCCCGGCAGATCGGTGCGGCCCACCGATTGACGGAACAAGGTGTCGCCGCTGAAGACGACCTCCTCCGGGCCATCGGACACCCGGAACACGACTGAGCCGCGGGTGTGTCCAGGCGTGTGGTCGATGGTCACCGTCACGTCACCCACATCTACCTTGTCGCCGTCGCGGTCCAGTTCAACGACCTGTTGGGGTTCGCGGAAGAGCGCGCCGAACGCGATCTGGGCCAGCCGGGGCCCGAAGTCCTTGATCGGATCGGTCAGCATGAACCGGTCCTCGGGGTGGATGTAGGCCGGGCAGCCGTACATGTCGGCCACCTTCTGCGCCGACCAGATGTGGTCGACGTGCCCGTGCGTCAGCAGCACCGCCGCCGGCGTGAGGTGGTTCTCGTCGAGGATCTGACGCAGCGGTCCCATCGCCCGTTGGCCCGGGTCGACGATGATCGCGTCGGCTCCGGTTCGCTTGGCCAGCACGTAACAATTGCACGCCAGCATGCCCGCCGGGAATCCGGTGATCAACACGGCGTCCAGTGTCCCATTCCCAGTTGACGAGGGTCGCGGCCCCCGTATTCAGCAACGCCTGGCACACTCGTTGCCGACCACCCGATCATGAGGAGGACAGCGGCGGTGCCGACCAACGAACAACGGCGTGCAACAGCGAAGCGCAAACTCGAGCGGCAGCTCGAGCGCCGGGCAGCGAAGGAACGCAAGCGCCGCATCTACACGATCGTCGGATCCAGCGTGGCCGCGCTCATCGTGATCGGCGCCATTGTGGCTACAGTCGTCATCACCAACCGCGACTCGGGCAGCCAGACAGCGTCAGCGGCCACGTCCACCACACCGGCCTCCGCCACCAGCTCCGCCCCGTCGGCGTCAGGACAGCTGCCCGCCTTCGCAGCTCCGGCCGGCCTGGGCGCCAACTGCCAGTACCCGCCGTCGACCGGGGAGAAGGCGAGCAAGCAGAACAACCCACCCCGCACCGGCAAGGTCCCGACCGACCCGCCGCAGGTCAGCGCCAGCATGACGACGAACCAGGGCAACATCGGGCTGCAGCTCGACAACGCCAAGTCACCGTGCACGGTCAACAGCTTCGCCAGCCTGGCCCAACAGGGCTTCTTCAACGACACGCCCTGCCACCGGCTGACCACCTCCGAGGGGCTGGCGGTGCTGCAGTGCGGCGACCCGACGGGCCAGGGCACCGGCGGGCCGGGATACCAGTTCGACAACGAGTACCCGACCAACCAGTTCCAGCCCGACGACCCCGCGCTGCAGGAGCCGGTGGTGTATCCGCGCGGCACACTGGCGATGGCCAACGCGGGCCCTGGCACCAATGGCAGTCAGTTCTTCCTGGTGTACAAGGATTCGCACCTGCCGCCGAACTACACGGTGTTCGGCACCATCGACCAGACCGGCCTGGCGACGCTGGACAAGATCGCCGCGGCCGGCACGGCTGATGGAAGCCAGGACGGCAAGCCGAAGGACGACGTCCAGGTCAAGTCGATCCAGCTCGACTGACTCAGCGATGACCACCCCGCCGCCGCCGTACGGCGCGTATCCGCCGCCGGGCCCGTATGCGGGGTACTACGGCTATCCGGGCTATCCGGGCTATCCGCAGCCGCAGCCGACCAATTCACTGGCCATCGTGTCGCTGGTGTGCGCGTTCCTGTTCGCACCGCTGGGCATCATCTTCGGCCACATCTCGCTGTCGCAGATCAAGAAGACCGGCGAGGAGGGCCGCGGGCTGGCCGTCGCGGGGCTGGTCATCAGCTACCTGATCACGGTCCTCACGATCCTGGTGGTGGTACTGAGTGTCGTGTTCATCGTCAAGGTCGCCAATGACCTCGAGTCCCTGGACGGCCTTACCCCGGACTACCCGGACATTACGGCGACCCCGTCGCCGCGGGCCGACAACAACCTGCCGCCGTTCGACCCGCCGCAGACGTTGGGCTCCAACTGCCAATATCCGGCGACGACGGAAGCCGCGACCAAGCCCGTCAAGCCGCCGCAGAATGGCCGGATCGCGACCGATCCCGCCCTCATCCGCGCGAGCATCACCACCAGTCAGGGCGTCGTCGGGCTGGAGTTGGACAACGGCAAGACGCCGTGCACGGTCAACAACTTCACGAGCCTGGCCAAGCAGGGGTTCTTCGACAACACCAAGTGCCACCGGCTGACCACCTCGGCCGAACTCGGCGTGCTGCAGTGCGGCGATCCGACCAGCACCGGCACGGGCGGGCCGGGCTACCGGTTCCCGAATGAGTACCCGACCAACCAGTACCGGCTGATCGATCCCGCATTGAAGACCCCGGTGCTGTATCCGCGCGGCACGCTGGCCATGGCCAACTCCGGGCCCGGCACCAACGGCAGCCAGTTCTTCCTGGTTTACAAGGATTCTCAGCTGCCGCCGACCTACACGGTGTTCGGCACCATCGATGGCCCCGGGCTGATGGCTTTGGACATGGTCGCCGCGGCCGGCGTGGCCGACGGCAGCGACGATGGCAAGCCGACGACGGACATGACGATCAAGTCAGTACAGATCGGCTAGGCGCGCGAGCTGGATCCACGCGCAAGCTGGGGATCGCGAAAGGCCCTGACACGCCGTCAAATTGGGCCTTTTGCGACTACTCGCGCGCAGTACTACTTGCTGGGTGCGGTCTTGATGTAGAACTGCACGTTTTCACCCTCGACCTTGGTGACCTTCATGTGGGCGGTGTAGTCCTTGCCCTCCGGCCCGGTGAAGTGGCATTCGAACTCTTTACCGACCTCGGCGTCGACACCCGAAGGGCACTTGACGTCCTTGGGCTTGAAGCCGGTCTGCTTCGACACGAGGTCGACGACTGACTGCGCCGCTCCCTCGGGCTTGATCGTGGAACCACAACCGGCCAACGTCATCGCCAGCGAAGCGACGAGAACCACCAATGCAGTGCGCATCGCCGCAGTATTTCAGATAAAGCAAACAACTAGGCAAATTCCGTGCGGACGCTATGCGGCGGAAGTCACGCGATAGACGTCGTAGACGCCCTCCACGTTGCGCACCACATTGAGCACGTGGCCGAGGTGCTTCGGGTCGCCCATCTCAAAGGTGAACCGGCTGATGGCGACTCGGTCATTGGACGTCGTCACCGAGGCGGACAGGATGTTGACCTTCTCGTCGGCAAGCACGCGGGTCACGTCCGACAGCAGCCGGTGCCGGTCCAGCGCCTCGACCTGGATGGCCACCAGGAACACCGACGACGGCGAAGGGGCCCACTGCACGTCGATGATCCGCTCCGATTGTTGTTGCAGCGACTCGGCATTCGTGCAGTCGGTCCGGTGCACGCTCACGCCGCCGCCGCGGGTGACGAACCCCATGATGTTGTCGCCTGGAACCGGCGTGCAGCACTTGGCCAGCTTCGCCAGCACGCCAGGAGCACCGGGCACCGCGACGCCGACGTCTTCGGTGCTGCGCTGGCGCACCGGCATGGTCGTCGGTGTGGAGCGTTCGGCGAGCTCGTCGGCGGCCTCGTCGTCGCCTCCGAGCTGGGCCACCAGCCGCTGCACGACGTGCCGCGCCGAAACGTGACCCTCCCCCACCGCGGTGTAGAGCGCCGACACATCGGTGTAGCGCAGTTCGCGGGCCAACGCCGCCATCGACTCGGCATTCATCAAGCGCTGCAACGGAAGTCCACCGCGGCGAACTTCGCGACCAATCGCATCCTTGCCGGATTCCAGCGCCTCTTCGCGCCGCTCCTTGGCGAACCACTGCCGGATCTTGGCCTTCGCCCGCGGCGACACCACGAACGTCTGCCAGTCGCGCGACGGGCCCGCGTTGGGCGCCTTCGACGTGAAAACCTCGACCTGGTCGCCGTTTTCGAGCTTGCGCTCCAGCGCGACCAACCGGCCGTTCACGCGTGAGCCGATGCAGCGGTGCCCGACCTCGGTGTGTACGGCGTACGCGAAATCGACCGGAGTCGAGCCCGTCGGGAGCGTAATCAGATCGCCCTTCGGCGTGAACACGAAGATCTCTTGCACCGCAAGGTCGTAACGCAGCGCCTCCAGGAACTCGCCGGGGTCGGCGGCCTCCCGCTGCCAGTCGAGCAGCTGACGCATCCAGGCCATGTCGTCGATTTCGGCGGCGGCATGCGGATGCGGAACGTTGCGGCCCTTGGATTCCTTGTAACGCCAGTGCGCGGCAATGCCGTACTCCGCGGTTTTGTGCATTTCCTCGGTGCGGATCTGCACTTCCAGCGGCTTGCCCTCGGGACCGACAACAGTGGTGTGCAGCGACTGGTACACGCCGTACCGCGGCTGCGCGATGTAGTCCTTGAACCGGCCCGCAATCGGTTGCCACAGCGAATGCACCACGCCCACAGCGGCATAACAGTCGCGGATCTCGTCGCAGAGGATGCGCACCCCCACCAGGTCGTGAATGTCGTCGAAATCGCGACCCTTGACGATCATCTTCTGATAGATCGACCAGTAGTGCTTGGGCCGGCCCTCTACGGACGCGTTGATCTTCATCGCGTTCAGCGCGGAGTTGATTTCGTCCCGGACCTTGGCCAGGTAGATGTCGCGCGACGGCGCCCGGTCAGCGACCAGCCGCACGATCTCCTCGTACTTCTTCGGGTGAAGAATCGCGAACGACAGGTCCTCGAGCTCCCACTTCACCGTGGCCATGCCCAGCCGATGTGCGAGCGGCGCAATGACTTCCAGCGTCTCGCGAGCCTTGCGGGCCTGCTTCTCCGGGGGCAGGAAACGCATCGTGCGCATGTTGTGCAGCCGGTCGGCCACCTTGATCACCAGCACGCGCCCATCTCGGGCCATCGCGATGATCATCTTGCGAATGGTCTCAGCGTCGGCAGCGGTCCCAAGCGCCACCTTGTCCAGCTTGGTGACACCGTCGACCAGATGTGCCACCTCTGAACCGAAGTCGGCGGTCAGCGCCTCCATGGTGTAGCCGGTGTCCTCGACGGTATCGTGCAGCAGTGCCGCGACCAGCGTCGTGGTGTCCATGCCGAGTTCGGCCAGGATGTTGGCGACGGCCAGCGGATGGGTGATGTACGGGTCGCCGGAACGGCGCAACTGGTCGGCGTGCCGCTGCTCGGCCACCTCGTACGCCTTCTGCAGCAGCGACACGTTGGCCTTCGGAAAGCTTTCCTTGTGCACGGCGACCAGCGGCTCGAGCACCGGGTTGACGTCGCTGCGCTGGGCGGTCATCCGGCGGGCCAGCCGCGCCCGTACCCGCCGCGACGCGCTCGTTGACGTCTTGGGGATCTCCAGCGGCTGCGTTTCGGGGATCTGCGCTCCCGGAGGTGCCTGCACGGCCTGTCCCGTGCCGGGATCGTCAGCCATGTGCACCTCCTATGTATGCTCATCGCGCATGCGCTCATCGGCCTGCGGATTGCCCAGATCTCGAGGATATCCCTCAGACAGTGTGCAAGCTGTGCACCGGCAACGGTTCGAGCACGTTGCGGCCGCCCAGGGCCGGTAACTCGAGCACTACTGCGGCACCGGTGACATTCGCCCCCGCGTGGCGCAGCAGTTTCGCTGTCGCGGCCACCGTGCCGCCCGTGGCCAGAACATCGTCGATGATTGCGATGCTCCGGCCTGCCAACTCGATGCCCTCGGCCGGAACCTCCAGCGTGGCGGTGCCGTATTCGAGCTCGTAGGTTTCGCCGAACACCGGCGGCGGCAGCTTGCCGCCCTTGCGGACCGCCAGCACACCGATGCCCAGTTTGATGGCGACGGCTCCGCCCAGCAGGAAGCCACGGGCGTCCACCCCCGCCACAAGGTCCACGCCCCTGGCGATGTCCGCGAGCGCATCACATACCGCGTTCAGGCCATGCGCGTCGGCCAGCAGCGGGGTGAGGTCCTTGAACTGGATGCCCGGCTCGGGAAAGTCGGGCACCTCACGCGTCAGCGACGCGATCAGCCGAGAGACTGCGCTGCTTCCCGGGTCGCTACGCTCTCCCCCTGCCCTTCGGGCGGGCGGTACCCCCAGCCCTCCGATGGTCACCGACCCAGCTCCCAACGGTCCATGTTCCACCCCGCGCCCCATCGAGTCGGATTGCTGCTCACCGCATACATCTTCTTCGAAGTCAGCAGGGTTCGCTGCTGACGGTAGAGCGGAAGCGTCGGCATGTCGGCCCACAAGATCGGTCCGCCCTCATCGAGCAGCCGGGCCAGCTCCTTCGGGTCGGAAGTCACCGCCATCGACGCAATGATGCCGTCGATTCGCTCGTTGGAGTAACC
>Ga0070709_10002253_pt1 | contig 10450 bp, 10 predicted proteins | sample LARL51metaG_FD_65449 | JGI IMG/M metagenome (GOLD analysis project Ga0070709, IMG submission 65449) | Corn, switchgrass and miscanthus rhizosphere microbial communities from Kellogg Biological Station, Michigan, USA - LAR L5-1 metaG | ecosystem: Host-associated > Plants > Roots > Rhizosphere ...
CAGCTTGCCATCGCTCACTACGATGCCACCGGAGGGCACAGGCATGCAGGTGGGCATCAGCGCGCAGGTGGCGACCGCGCAGGACGCCGCGTTCGTGCGCGACGCCGAGCGGCTGGGCGCGGCCTCGGTCTGGGTGCCCGAGGCCTGGGCCCAGGACGCGCTCACCCCGCTGGCCTACCTGGCCGGGCAGACGTCCACGATCAGGCTGGCCTCGTCGGTCGTGCAGATCGGCTCCCGGTCACCGGCCCTGGTGGCCATGTCCGCGCTGTCGCTGCAGCTGCTGTCCGGCGGCCGCTTCCTGCTCGGCCTCGGCGTCAGCGGCCCGCAGGTGATGGAGGGCTGGCACGGCGTGCGGTTCGGCTCCCCGCTGGCCGCGACCCGCGAGACGATCGAGATCGTCAGGCAGGTCGCGCGCGGTGACCGGCTCGAGCACGACGGCCGGGTCTACCAGCTGCCGCTGCCGGATGGCCCCGGCCGTGCGCTGCGGTCACCGCTGCCGCCCGCGGACATCCCCATCTACGTGGCCGCGCTCGGCCCGCGCAACCTGGAGCTGACCGGGGAGCTGGCCGACGGCTGGATCGGCAACATCTTCGTCCCCGAGCAGGCCGCGGTGTTCACCGGCCGCCTGGCCGCGGGCGCGGCCCGGGCCGGGCGGCGGCTCGCCGACCTGGACCTGGTCATCCCCGTCGCGGTGGAATTCACCGACGACGTCGAGGCCGCCGCGCGCAGGCACGCCGACGGCTACGCGTTCACGATCGGGGCCATGGGCAGCCGCGAGCAGAACTTCTACAACGACGCGCTGACCCGGCAGGGCTTCGGCGACGACGTGCGCGCCGTCCAGGAGCTGTGGCTGTCCGGCCGCCGCGACGAGGCCGCCGCCCGGGTCCCGGCCGAGCTCGGGCTGGCCACCAACCTGCTCGGCACCCCGGCCATGGTGGCGGCCCGGCTCCGCCGCTACCGCGACGCCGGCATTGGCACGCTGCAGGCCAAGCTCGGCGGCGACCCCAGCACGCGCCTGGACACCCTGGCCCAGCTCCTCGATCTGGTCCGCCAGATCAACCAGGAATCAAGTGCCGTTACGCAATAAATCGTGGCTGGCCACGGCGCCCGATCCCGGCCGGCCCGGGGCCGGTGTCACGGGCGCCGGTCACGCTGGCCTGATCGCCCGCGTGGCGATGTAACCCGGCATGTACGGGGCCGTGGCGTCCGCGTGGTGCGGCGCCTCGACCAGGCCGGTCAGCCGGAAACCCGCGGCCAGCTGGCCGCCGATCTGCTCGGTCAGCGTGTGGCTGAACTCGACCGGGCCGTCGCCGTAGAACTGTGCCCGCTCGGCCTCGGGCAGGTCGAGGGAGCTGAACGGCAGCGGGTGCCGCACCACGAGTTCCCCGCGCTCCATGGCCGCGGCGTCGAACACGAAGATGTCGGGGTTCATGAACCCGGTGAGCAGCAGCCCGCCGGGCCGCAGCACCCGGAACGCCTCCCGCCACACCGGCGCCAGCTCGGGGCAGAACACGTTCGACACCGGGTTGAAGACCAGGTCAAAGCTCGCGTCGGCGAAGGCGCTCAGGTCGCGCATGTCACCGAGCACGGTCCGGATGGCCAGCCCCTCCCTGGCCGCCACCTCCTCGTCGCGCTCCAGCTGGCGTGACGAGTTGTCGAACACGGTCACGGTGGCACCCGCCGCCGCCAGGATGGGGCCTTGCTGGCCACCCCCGGAGGCCAGGCCCAGCACGTCCAGGCCGGCCAGGCCGGGCGGGAACCAGTCGCGCGGCACCGGCTCGTAGCCGATCAGCACCACCGACCAGTCGCCGGCCCGCGCCCGGGCGATGACGTCGGGCCCGACCGGGCGGGTCCACTCGTTGTCGTTGTCTACCTCGCGGTCCCAGGCGGCACGGTTATGCGCCACCGGGTCGATGATGTCCGCCACAACAGCGCAGCTTAGACAACCGCTGCCCGCGGCATGTATCTCACGCCGGCCAGCAGCCTCTTTCGTAATAACAGGAAGGGGATCACACGCGGCCAGAGGTGTTTCCCATGGAAGTCAGAAAATCAGAGCGCCAGAGCGGGTTGTTCCTGGAGCAGGCCCGCCCCCAGTCCACCGCCCGGTGGGCGCTGGACGGAAACCGGATGCGGATTGGGCGCGACCCGGCCGCCGATGTCTTCATCGTCGACAGGCGCGCGTCGTGGTATCACGCCGATCTCATCCGCCAGGGTCTCGCCTGGCTGATCGTGGACGCGGACTCGACCAACGGGACGTTCGTCAACGGCAGCAGGGTGTACGAGGCGACGGCCGTAAGGCCGTACGACCGGATCCGGGTGGGCGACACCGAGCTCGTGGTCCGGCCGCTGGTCCGCGACCGTAGCCCGCTGGCAGGCCAGGCCGGCCCGCCTGGAGCGCTGTCCGTCCGGGCCTGGAATCGTGCCACGAAAGTCATCCTTGGCGCGGGGGCGCTGGCCACCGCCATCGCGGCGGTCCTGGCCCTGGCCGTCCGGTTCCTGCCGTCACCCGAGCACGAGAACGTGGCCCGGTTCCTGTCCGTGCAGCCGCTCTCACAGCTCCCGCTCAACCAGTACCAGCAGAGATCTGCGGCGTTCGGGACGCAGTCCGCCGGCCGCCGGGGCCATGGAGTCACGCTTGCTGCCGCCGTCGCCGGGGAGTCGTCGCCGTCGGCCCAGGCCGGCCCCACGGACCAGCCCACGCCGTCCCCCTCGGTCGCGACCCCGCTGCCGACCACGTCGCCCCAGCCCAGCCCGACAGTGTCACCGAACGGGACGGGCTCACCTGCTGGAACGGCGTCACCCGGCGAGACGCCGTCACCCGGAGGGACCGTCTCTCCCACACCGACAGCCTCTCCCACGGCGTCACCAGCCGGCCGGATTCTCTCACTGCCTCCCGCGGGGATGTCGTTCAAGGGAGCTGCTCAGTATTCAGATCACACGGCTTACTTCATCAAAGTGCAGGATCCAGGGCTGAATTTCGTCTCCTGTACCGGCTGCAATCTCTACATCCTCCACGAAGGAGCGACCGAACAGAACGGCAAGAACAGGTCGCCCAGCCAGGCGGCCAGCGTGGTGGCCAACGTCCTCAACGACACGCAAACCGTCCCGGTTCCCGCGAGAACGGGCAGTCAGGGCGCCAGGCGACAGCCGCTGGGCGAGCTCGTCAGCGTCAACATGGAGCTCGCCGGCCTGCAGGGACAGCCGGTTTTCCTCTCCTGGTCGATATTCCAGGAGAGCGGCCACAACCGGCTGTTCGGGAAGTGGCTCAGCAACTTTGTTGTTTATCGGCTGGAGGCGACCACCGAAGACGACACGGGAACGCTGGAGATGTGGATTCCGCTGCCCAAGCCGCCTGGGCCGTACTTCATCCGGGTGAGCCTGAGCACCGATGGCGCCAGCCTCACCAGCATGGACAGCGGCCCGTTCAGATGATCTGGCCGGGACGCGCGGTCAGGAACGGCCGGTTCGCGCGGCGGTTACGGCCACCGTCGTGTAGTGCATGGTGAAGCTGCCGCCGACGGCGTCGATGGCGGCGCCGGCGCCGGCCAGGATCTCCTGCTGCTGGGCGGGCGGGAGCTGGCTGTGGCCGCCGTGGGTGGGCAACTGGTCCAGCCACTCGTCGCGGGTGCAGGGCTGCTCCCAGCCGAACCGCCACTGCCCGGGCTCGCCGAACGCGCCGGCCTCGCGTATCCCGTCCTCGGCCTGGGTGAAGATCCCCGCGTACACGTCCAGGGCGGGCCGGGTCCACGGCGTGAACGGCAGGTCGGGTGTCACCCGCCGGTAGACCGCGGCGAAGGCGTCCGCCAGGCCGGGCGGGGGCTGCATCACGTTCCAGAACGCGGCCAGCCGGCCGCCGGGACGCAGCACCCGCGCCGCCTTGGCCGCGCCGGCGACCGGGTCCACCCAGTGCCAGGCCTGCGCGGCGATCACCGCGTCGAACGCCCGGCCAGCCGGGTCCCAGGCCTCGAACGCCGACACCTCGGCCTCGAGGCCGCGCTGCCGGGCCAGGTCTGCCATGCGCGCGTCCACGTCGACCCCGAGCACCCGGCAGCCGGCCGCCTGGAACTGCCGGGCCGCTATGCCGGTGCCGATGCCGACGTCGAGCACGTCCGGCCCGGGGCTGGCGGCCACGATCCGGTCCACCAGGGCGCCGGGGTAGTGCGGCCGGGCCCGGTCGTAGCGCTCGGCGTCCGCGCCGAACGACTCCGCCACCTGCCGGTGCTGATGGGGCGCGCGGTCCGCGGGCCGGACCCGCTCCGGCGGTACAGTGGGCATGTGCCCACCTTAGTGGGCACATGCCCACTCGGCAACCGGACGGGGGCCGGCAAGGGGCGGGCGGGCGAAGGGCGGGCGGCCGAAGGGCGGGTGGGGGAAGAGCGGCGGGGGAAGGGCGGCAGGGGAAGAGCAGGGCGAGGAAGGGAGCACGGTGCCGACCGGCGTGGCCATCCGCGACGTGCGGGAGCAGCTGTTCGACGCGGCCGAGCGCGTCCTGGTCCGGGACGGGCCGAGCGCGCTGACCAGCCGGGCGGTCACCACCGAGGCAGGCTGCGCCAAGGGCGTCCTGCACCGGCACTTCGCCGACTTCGACGCGTTCCTGGCCGAGCTCACGGGTGACCGCATCGCCCGGCTGGACGGCCAGGCCGCCGCCCTGCGCGAGTCGGCCGGGACCGGGACCGTGGCCGGGAACCTCACCGGCGTGCTGATATCGCTGTTCGGGTCGGTTGCCGTGGCCATCATCAGCCTGATCACCTTCCGGGACGGCCTGCGGGCCCGGCTGCGCCAGACCACGCCGCACGGCGTCCCGCTGCTGACCGAGGCGGCGGCCATGCTCGCCTCCTATCTCGCCGTCGAGCGCGACCTGGGCCGCATCGCGCCCGGCGCCGACGTCGACACGCTCGCTCCCACCCTGCTCGGCGCCGCCCATCTGCTGTTCGCCGACCGGAAGGGCACCCCGCCCGAGGCCGGCGCCGTGCACAAGGTCGTGACCACCGTCATCGCCGGTGTCGTTCCCGGTGACCAGACCCGCGGTGTGAGCTGAGGTGGCAGCCGGTCCGGCGGGGATCGCGGGGTGGACGGGCCAGCACCTGCGGCACGCCGCCACGCTGCTGAGGCAGGGCGGCAACCCCGCGGCGCGGGTGTACGAGAGCATCGGGTCGGAGTTCTTCCTGGCTGTGGCGCCCGGGTGGCTGAACCTCGGGCTGTGGGACGGGCCGGGCTCCGAGGATGAGGCCGAGGAGGCCTGCCGCCGGCTGGTCAGGACCCTCGCGTCGGCCCTGCCCGCCGGCGGCGTGCTGGCCGACGTGGGGAACGGGCTCGGCACCCAGGATCCGCTGATCGCCGAGACCGCCCGGCCGCGCCGGCTGGTCGCGATGAACATCACCGAGTGGCAGCTGGCCCAGGGTCGCGGCCGGCTGCGGGAGGCCGGCGCCGCGCCCGTGGCCGGCGACGCGGCCAGGATGCCACTCGCCAGCGGGAGCGTGGACGGGATCATCAGCGTGGAGGCGGCCTTCCACTTCCGCTCCAGGAAGGCGTTCTTCGACGAGTGCTACCGGGTACTGCGGCCCGGGGGCGTGCTGAGCAGCTCCGACATCTCGGTGCAGCGGTGGCCGGTCACCCCGGCCGAGGTGCTCGCGGGCCTGACCCAGCTGCGGCTGTTCGGGCTGCGGCCCACGATGGTCATGACCGCCGACCAGATCGCGGCCGCCGCCCGCGCCGCCGGGCTGGCCGAGGTCGAGGTCACGCCGTGCGGCGACCGCGTGATCGCGCCCGCGCTCCGGCTCACCGCGGCCCGGCTGGCCGCCCCGGCCGCCGCGCCCGCCGGTCAGCAAACCGCGGCGCGCCTGCTGCTGCGGCAGGTTGATCTGCTGTGGCGCCGCCGGATCATCGAGTACCTGATGATCCGCGCCGTCCGGCCGTAACCGGCGGCGTTAGCCTGAGGATCACGTTGTCGTGCTCCCCGTTGGCCCGGAGGCCCGCCCTGACCGGAACGCCCGAACCCGCCGGTGTGGTCAGGGACGACGCCGGCCGCAGCCGCCTGCGGGCCGACTGCAGCCGCTGTTCCGGGCTGTGCTGTGTCGCGCCCGCGTTCTCGGCCTCGGCCGACTTCGCGATCGACAAGCCCGCCGGGCAGCCCTGCCCGAACCTGGCGCCCGGCTTCAGCTGCGATATCCACGCCAGCCTCAGGCAGCGCGGGTTCCGCGGCTGCGCGGCATACGACTGCTTCGGCGCCGGCCAGCGGATATCCCAGGACACCTTCGGCGGGCGGGACTGGCGGGCGGACCCGCACACCGCGGGCCAGATGTTCGCCGCGTTCGCGGTCATGCGGCAGCTGCACGCGCTGCTGTGGTACCTGTCCGAGGCGCTGGAGTTCCCGGCCGCCGGCCCGGTTCTGGCCGAGCTACGGCAGGCCCTGGAGGCGACCGAGCGCCTGACCCGCGGCCGGGCCGGCGAACTGCTGGAACTCGATCTGCGGGAACACCACGACCAGGTGACTGCCCTGCTGCGGCGGGCCAGCGAGCTCGTCAGGGCCGGCCTGCCCGGGCCGAAGACCGACTACGCGGGCGCCGAGCTGATCGGCGCCAGGCTGGCCGGCGCCAGCCTGGCCGGGGCCAGCCTGAGAGGCGCGTGCCTGATCGGGGCTGATCTGCGGGGCGCCGACCTGCGCTGGGCCGATCTCACCGGGGCGGACCTGCGGGACGCCGATCTGGGCGGCGCCGACCTGGCCGGCAGTCTCTTCCTGGTCCAGTCGCAGCTGGACTCGGCGAAGGGCGACGCCGGGACCAAGCTGCCGGCGTCCGTCAGCCGTCCGGCGCACTGGCCGCGGCCGGGCGGCTAGGACCGCCGGTCCCGCGCCTCAGCAGCCGTCGTACAGCGTCCAGTTCGACGCGCCGCCCGCGGCGATCGCGTTGTCGAAGATCTGGTCCTGGTAGGCGGGTCCGGCCACGCCGTACTCGCTGGCCGCGCCGCCGTACTTCTCCCAGGTGCCCAGCTGGAACTGGTAGGCGCCGCCGCCGTTGCCCGGGCCCCAGGCGTAACTGCCGCCTTCTTCTGCGTTGCGGATGCAGTTGCCCAGGGCCGAGTGGGCGGCGTCCCCGCCGCCGGTCACCGGCGGTGCGCTCGACGTGGGCGGCGATGTCGGCTGTGCCTGCTGCTGTGCCGCCTGCTGGGCCGCCTTCTGGGCAGCCCGCCGCTGCGCTGCCCGCACCGCGGCGGCGTGCGCCATCTGATGCCGGTGCTGGGTTGCCTGCCGGAGCGCCCGGGTCACCTGGACTGCGTGAATGGTGGCGACCGTCTGGCTGCCGGCGGCGCTTGAACTGATCTGGCTGCTGGTCAGGCTGGATCCCGGGTTCGTCACCGGGGCCGCGTCGTCAGTGGGCCTGGATGCCGCCAGCCCGTCGTGCACAGACACGAAAGCCGCAGCCACGCCGGCGAGCGTTGCTACGGCTATTACGGGGGTCCTGAGTCTGGTGGCGGATTTCCTTGGCTTGGCGTGACGGGCCGCTGCCGACATCACCCTCCGTTCCCCGCTCCCGCGCGTCACCCGGCGGGCTGGCGCCAGCTGGCGCCAGGCGGCACGGGAAACGCCTATCTCGGGGAACCTACTAGGAGATGGGCGGCAGTCGTGGGCAAACGCCGAAATAGGAGGCACGCGCCGACGGCCTGGCCCCGTCCGGATCCCATCCGCGCCCGGGCCCGGATGGGACCGCCTTAAGGCCCTCCCCTGACGCGGCCGGCGTGGCGAGGTTACCGCCAGGTGATCCCTCTTGCTCCGTTACGGGAAAGACCGCCGGTTACACCTGACTGCCACGCATCCGCCGCTATCAAACGCTGCTGGGCGGCTATTTCACAAAGGCGCCAGTATCGCTGGCGACATTCTTTATCTTCCGGCCCGCTGAGACGGGATAAGCGATTTCCCTCGCGCTACAGTCCGAATTCAGGGCTCAAGCAGAAAGGATCCGACGCGTGAGGTTTACCGTCAGCATCAATCGACCGTCCGGGGCCGGTGAATCCCGGGGCTGCCCGCCGCACGGGCCGTCGCGGCGGGCTCGGATCCGCTCCGGTGCCGCCGTGGCCGCGCTGGCTGCGGCATCCGTCTTGACCCTGGCCGCGCCGGCTGGCGCCAGCACGGGCAGCACGGGTCCCGCCACGGCGAACAGCCCGGCCAACATCGCTCTGCTGTCGCTGCGGCCCATGCCGGCCGGCACGGTCGCCTTCCACCGCGGGAGGCACGGCCAGCTCACCGTGCACGCGGCCATGTTCGGGCTCACGCCTGGCTCGTCTCACCAGGTGATTCTGGTGATTCCTGGCTCGTTCCGGGCGGTCAGGTTCAGCACGCTCACGGCCAACAGCGTCGGCCAGGCCGACAGCACTCTGCAGAGCGGCTACACCGGCCCGCTGCCCCGCGGCAGCCGCCTGGTGATCCGCATGGGGGTGTCCGACGGCCCGGTCTCATCCACGCCGATCGCCCTGACCAGGCGGCTGCGCCATCCGTGGGCGTGGCCGCACCGGCTCACCGCGGTCGAGGTCAGCTCCCGCGGGGTCAGCTACGGCACGCCGCACGGACGAGCCGCCGTGGTTTATAACGCCCACCACCACACGCTGACCGTGGTTATCAGCGCCAGCGGGCTGACTCCCGGCGAGCACGCCGCCCACATTCACTCGGGCAGCTGCCAGAGCCAGGGGCCGGTCCTCTACATGATTAAGGACCTGGTCGCCAACCGGCATGGCGTGATCAACCACGTGGTCCGGGTGTTCACGAATGTGACCATGCCGATCCCGGCGCATGGCTGGTACCTGAACATTCATCAGGGCACCAGCAACCAGATCCTGCACAATGGCCAGCCGACCATTTTCTTCCGCCCGCTCATCTGCGCGAACATCAAGCCCGGGGCTGTCTCCTAGTCGGAGCTGGCCAGGGCGGTGCCGATGCGGCGCAGCTGGGCGGTGGCGCCGCCCAGCTCGAACTCGGCCCGCTTGGCCGCGACGAAGTAGCGGTGCAGCGGGTAGCTGGTGTCGATGCCCACACCGCCGTGCACATGCACGGCGGTGTGGGCCACCCTGTGCCCCGCGTCGGCGGCCCAGAACTTGGCGGTGGCGATCTCGGGCTCGCAGGGCAGGTCCGCGGCCAGCCGCCAGGCGGCCTGCCACATGGTCAGCCGGATCGCCTCGACGTCGATAAACGCATCGGCGAGCCGCTGGGCCACGGCCTGGAAGGACCCGATCGGCCGCTCGAACTGCACCCGGCTCTGCGCGTACTGGGAGGTCAGCTCCAGGGCCCGTTCCACGATGCCCAGCTGCAGGGCACACAGGCCCACGGTCCCGCGTGACACCAGCCAGCGGGTGATCTCGGCCCCGTCGGCCGGGGAGCCGAGCACCCGGTCGCGGGGCAGCTCGACACCGGCCAGCTCGAGACGTCCCGCGGTGTCGCCGTCGACCAGCCGCTGGGCCTCGAGCGTCACACCGGGGTCGTCCGGGGCGACGGCGAACACGGTGACGCCTTCCGCCGTGGCCGCCGGAACCAGGATCAGGCCGGCCCGCAGCCCGGCAGGCACCGCCGTCTTCGTGCCGGTCAGCCGCCACCTGGTGGCTGCGTCCCCATTCCCATTCCCTGGCCCTCGCTCGGCGCGGGCCGTGGGGTCGCGGGGATCGTCGCCATCCTCCTCGGCCAGCGCGGCGGTCAGGATCAGCTCGCCGCGTCCCGCGGGCGCCGCCCACCGGCGCTGCTGGTCGGGCGTGCCGAACCGGGCCAGGGTGCTGGCCCCGAGCACGATCGACGCCAGGTACGGCGCCGGGGCCACCGCCCGCCCGATCTCGGTCAGTACCGAGCACTGTTCCAGCAGGCCCAGCCCGACTCCGCCCAGCGACTCGGGCAGCGCGGCGGCCAGGATGCCGGCCCGGGCCAGGTCGGCCCACAGCGCGGTGTCAAAGCGGTCGCCAGCCGACTCGACCTCGGCCAGCCGCTCGGGCGTGAACCGCCCCGCGATGAGAGTCCGGGTGAGCGCGGCGAGTTCGCGTTGCGTTTCGTTCGGGCTGAATTCCATGAGTCCCCCTCCGGATCGTCAGCGGCGGGTGTACGGCAGGCCGAGGCCGGCGGCCGCGATGATGTCCCGCTGGACCTCGTTCGTGCCGCCGCCGAAGGTCAGGATCAGGGCGGCGCGGTGCATCCGCTCGATGCGGCCGGCCAGGACCGCCCCGGCGGAGTCCTCGCGGACGTGCGCGTTCGCGCCCAGGACCTCCATCAGCAGCCGGTACGCTTCGGTCGCGAACTCGGTGCCGAATACCTTGGTGGCTGAGGCCCAGGCGGGACCGGGCCCGTGGCCGCCCTCGCCCCCCGCTGCGCCGTCCGCGTCGGCCGCGATCCGCCAGTTGATCAGCTTGAGGAACTCGGCCTTGGCGTGCACCCGGGCCAGGCTGACCTGGACCCATTCGCTGTCGATGACCCGCTGCCCGC
>Ga0070709_10002255_pt1 | contig 10444 bp, 6 predicted proteins | sample LARL51metaG_FD_65449 | JGI IMG/M metagenome (GOLD analysis project Ga0070709, IMG submission 65449) | Corn, switchgrass and miscanthus rhizosphere microbial communities from Kellogg Biological Station, Michigan, USA - LAR L5-1 metaG | ecosystem: Host-associated > Plants > Roots > Rhizosphere ...
GGACTGCGGGTCGTCGATGCCTCGATCATCCCCGACACCCCGTCCACGGTCCTCAACCTCACCGTCATGATGCTGGCCGAACGCATCTACCAGCGCGTCTACCAGGCCTAAGGCGACTATTGACTCAAGGCACGGCGCCATGGGCGCCCGCAGTATTGGTGGAGTCCGCTTCCCCCAAACCAGCCGGGCACGTGCATGACGAACCAGCCGATCTCGATGGCCGACCGGCCGACCGGGGTCGGCAGCATGGGTGAGCTAGCCACCCGCCCGGTGGTGCCGCGCGAGGTGAGACCTTCCCGAGCCCGTCCTGATGGGCCCGGTAACGTCGCGGCTGGTCCCTGGCCGGTAAACGGCGCGATGGCGTCTGCCGAGGAGCCGGGAACTCCTGATGTTCGGGCTGCTCCTCCGATCAGGGGAGGAGTCGTGTGTCGCTGCGCGCTGTTCGGGCGGCTGGCTGAAGCGGAACGCGTGGTTCAGATGTCGGCGCCGGCCGGGAGCGGGAAGACGGTGCTGATGCGGTCCTGGATCGCCGAGGCTGGCCTGGCCCGGCACGCCGCGTGGGTAGCGGTGGATAGCGAGGAGCGGGATCCGCAGCGGTTCTGGCTGTCGGTGCTCGGCGCGCTGCGCGGGACGGCCCCGGGGGCGGCGCTGGTGCGGGCGGTGACGGCGGCGCCGGACCTGGACGGCTGGGCGATCGTGGAGCGGCTGCTGACGGACCTGGCGCCGCTGGCGGACCGGATCTGGCTGGTCATCGACGACGTGCACGAGCTGGGCCCGGACGCGCTGGCGCAGCTGGAGCTGCTGATGATGCGGGCGCCGCCGGGGCTGCGGTTCGTGCTGGCCACCCGGCATGATGTGCGGCTGGGGCTGCACCGGCTGCGGCTGGAGGGCGAGCTGACCGAGATCCGCGAGCTCGATCTGCGGTTCACCGTGGCGGAGGCGCGCGAGCTGTTCGCGGCGGCGGGAGTGCAGCTGCCCGATTCGGCGGTGGTGATGCTGCATGAGCGGACGGAGGGGTGGGCGGCGGGGCTGCGGCTGGCTGCGCTGTCGCTGGCCGGGCACGAAGATCCGGAACGGTTCGCGGCCGGATTCTCCGGCAGCGATCGGACGGTGGCCGAGTACCTGCTGGCCGAGGTGCTGGACCGGCAGCCCGAAGAGGTCAGGCGGCTGCTGCTGCGTACCTCGATCCTGGAGCGGGTGAACGGGGACCTGGCCGATCTGCTGACCGGAGATAAGGGCGGGGAGCGGGTCTTGCTGGACCTGGAGCAAGCGAACGCGTTCGTGATCTCGCTCGACGGGTCGCGGTCCTGGTTCCGCTACCACCGCATGTTCGCCGGGCTGCTGCAGCTGGAGCTGCGCCGTGCCGGGTCGGATGAGGTCGCCGCGCTGCACCGGACAGCCGCAGACTGGCTCGCGGAACACGGGTACTCGGTGGAGGCGATCCGGCACGCTCAGGCCGCCGGGGACTGGGGCCTGGCCGCCCGGCTGCTCGCCGGACACTGGCCCGGTCTGCACCTGGACGGGCAGGCCGCCATCACCCACGAGCTGCTCGCCGGGTTCCCGGCCAGGATCGCCGCGGCGGATGCGGAGCTGGCCGCGCTGGTGGCCGCCGATGAGCTGGCGCGGGGGTCGCTGGGAGCGGCGGAGCGGTACCTGGGGGTGGCCGAGCGGGGGGCGGTGTCGGTGCCGGTCGGCCGGCGCGGGCAGGTGCAGGTGCTGCTCGGGGTGGTCCGGCTGTCGCTGGCCCGCCAGCGGGGGGACCTGCCGGCGGTGGCGGAGGAGGCGCGGCGGCTGCAGGCCATGGCCGAGGCCCCGGGCGCGGCGCAGCCCGGCCTGAGTGAGGACCTGCGCGCGCTGGCGCTGATCAACCTCGGCATCAGTGAGGTCTGGGCAGCCCGGCACGCGGACGCGGAGCCGCACCTGGAGCACGGCGTGGCGCTGGCCCGCCGGATCGGGCGGCCGTTCCTCGAGTTCAGCGGCCTGGCGTACCAGGCGACGATCAACATCACCGGGTCGTTGACCCTGTCAGCGGAGCGTGGCAGGCAGGCGATCGAGCTGGCCCGGCGGCACGGCTGGACCGACGAGCCGGCCGCCGGTGTCGCATACGAGGTACTCGGGGCCGTGCTGGCCTGGCAGGGGCGGTTCGGGGAGGCGGAGCCTTGGATCCAGCGCGCCGAGCGGACCGTCAGGCCGAAAGCCGAGCCCACGGTGGCGATGCTGGTCCTCTACGGCCGGGGGCTGGTCGAGCTGGGGCATTGCCGTGACCGCGAGGCGCTGGCCGCCTTCGAAGCCGCCGACCGAATGGCCCGGCGCCTGGCCGCCCTGCGGGGGATTACCCCGCGAATACGAGCGCTGCTGTTGCTAACCCTGGTGCGCCTGGGCGAGACCGAGCGCGCCGGGCAGGCCCTGGCCGACCTCGGCGAACAGGGCCGCAATGGCGGGGAGATCCGCATTGCCACCGCGGCGCTGCGGCTCGCCCAGGACGATCCGCACGCGGCGGTCGCCGCGCTCGCACCGGTCCTGGACGGCTCCGCTCCCGTCCCCCGGTGGGCCTGGCTGGTTCAGGCGTTCCTGCTGGAGGCGATCGCCCGGGATACGCTTGGCGACCGGGCTGCTTCCGGGCGGGCCCTGGAACGCGCGCTCGACCTCGCCGAGCCCGAGGGCGCGCTCTCGTTGTTCCTGCTGCACCCCGCGCCGGGCCTACTCGAGCACCACGCGCGGCACGGCACCGCCCACGCCGCCCTGATCGCCGAGATTCAGACCCTGCTCGCCGGGAACAGGTCCGAGCCGCCGCCCGGCAGCCATGTGGTGTGGGCCCGCAGTCGCGGCCTGGATGAGCAGCTCACCGACAGCGAGACCCGCGTCCTGCGCTATCTGCCGACCCACCTCACAACGCATGAGATCGCCGGTGAGCTGTACGTGTCGGTGAACACAGTCAGCACCCACAGGCGCCGCCTGTACGCCAAGCTCGGCGTCCACAGCCGCCGCGAGGCGGTGGACCGCGGCCGCGTCCTAGGCCTGCTCGCGCCCTCCGCACGAAGGCTTAAGACGGAATCACAAAAGTTAGCGCCGACTTTCGCGCCCAGCAGTCGGCCCCCAGTTGACCCATTTGCCGGGTTGGAATCTGAAGCGGGAACGGCCGATCCTTCAGTCACAATCGCAAGCCGACTAGGTCTGATCGCCTGGCGAATACCGGGAGAGAAATCCGCAGGTCAGGGGCAGATGCGGGAGCGGTCTGTAAAACGGTCGGCCCTGACGGCCAGAACGCTGGCGGGCATAGGCGGGGCGCTCTCACTCAGCGACGTTACGCACGGTAACAGGATGATGGGACAGCAGGGGCCCCGCCGTGGAACGGTTCGTGGAACGGCTCACCGGATAATCCCAGCGTTGCGGGTGCTGTCAGTGCGATGATCCGTGTCATCTGTGCAGCTAGCGCGCACGCTGCACGGGGCCGTACTTCTCATAATCCGCCGGTCGTGGGTTCGAGCCCCACCCGCCCCACCTCACTGATCCCCAGTACAAGCGCCTTTGACCTGCGATGACGCCATGTTCAAGGCCGCTTTGTCTCGCTTCGGGTATGCGGCTACGTGCGATCGCAGGCGTAAGTATGCGACCAGGCGTGGCAAATACGCGGCCAAATCAGCCGATGTCATCTGCGCTTGCTGAGATGTCGTCTGCTTAGGCATGACGCCGCACAACGCCTCGCTGGCCTGGATCTAGGTGGCAAGGGCATCACAGGGACGAGGATGCGACTGGACCTTACGACTTCTTCGCAGCGATCCAATGCAGTGGACGCCAGCGGACATCGACGGACAGTGCTTCCCAGGTCAGACATGCCGCAGCGCTGGCAGCCTGCACCGGTACTTGGCTTCGGGACGAAGAGGCCGCAGAACTGCGGCATAGGATCACCGACGATGGAACCTTAGGCTCGCACCACGCTCACGGCCCACTTGGGTAACCGCGCTGAGTACTGGCGTCCCTCACGGCAGGGGTTGTGGACACCCTGGCTTTGGGCAGGCGTAAGACGACAAGGAGGTTCTATGCCAGAACCGGCACGACAGCTAAAGATCAAGGTCGGGTTTCCCTGGATCATTAGCGTTGAGACCGACGATGTTCTCGGTCTCTTCCAGCGCCGCCGAACGTCGCGCGGACCGTTTCTTCTGATCGTTCGCGGCAGAGGGCTGGCTCTTGATACAGCATTCCGCATGGAAAACGAAAACCCGATCCTCTGGCCTGCCCACGCCCTGCCGCATCAACTGTGGTACTTCCAGAGGACAGATCATCCGGATCAGTACCTGATCGTGTCAGTCTCTAACGGACTTGCCCTGGATGCCCAGACAGGCCGTGAGGTACCTCGTCAGCCGGTGATGTGGTCACGTCACGGCCAGTCGCATCAGCGTTGGCGGTTGCACCCCACCGATGATGGGGCAGCATGCTTCGTGGAATCTGTCCGCACGGGGCATGTGCTCGATGTGCCTTGGGAGGCTGGCCAGGAGACGGAAACCCCACCAGTCTTGTATGAAATGAACGGTGGGGAAAATCAGCAATTCTTGATCGTTACGCCATCCCGTGGGCCAAGCTAACAAGGTGCTGTCAGCGGGCTGGTCAGGCCCTAGTCTCATTCCTAGTCTCATTCGGCTACTTCCGGAACCGTTCGGCGCGCACAACTGAGGACGAGTAGCCGAGGTCACGGATCGTCGTGACCTACGCCGGACCCAGCCGCGCAGAGAGGCCCAACGTGGTTCACCCCGAACGCCCGTGCTGCCACAACGGCCACGCCAAAGGTAGCCGCGAACGCGAAGACCTTGGCCAGCGTGGTCACATGCCCTACTGCTATGCGGACGCCGTAATCGTTCTCCGTCTCAGGCACGGCTGACCTCCAGAGATGTCAGGTAGCGATTTCTCGCATCTGCGACAGTTGCACCCCTTTGATCTTGCCCATGCTCATAGATCCGGTCGCACCTGTTCATACATACATATACACAGCCAGACTGGCGGAAGCTACAGCCGGTGTCTACACCCAGCTTGAACCCACGCGGCGCGCCCGTAGTGCGCCGGAGCAATGTCCGGCAGCCCGACAGTGAGTCTCCAGGGGCTTCGGGGAAACAGGGCCGTCGTGGTCTCAGTTCTGGTCCCATTCGCCAGCGTTCAGGGACGTTCGCGGTGAGCCGGACTAGACCGTCACGCGCAGCTCACAGACTGCACCGATCTAGCATGAACGGGTATCCACAGACTTGGAAAGCATGCGGGGGACAGCTGTCGCTCGCGAGCGACCGAGTGACCAGGTGAGTGACAATCGCCACCGACTCCGGTGGACGCCAGCGGACACTCACGGACGGTCTGTTCCAGCTCAGGCGTGCTGCGATGCTGGCAGTCCCCGCCGGTACCTGGCTTCGGACAAAGAAGCAACACCGTGAGCGCCATTCATGGAGAGCCAACCGCCGCCGACCTTCACCGCGACCGACCAGCCCACGCAAAAACTGGTAGCGAGTTGATACACGGTTAGCATCTTGACTACGTATGTTGCCGCGCAGCGTGGATACGCTTCCCCGTGAGTATGGGACGGCAACCTCGCTAAATGGCGCGAGCGAACGCTGATCCAGTGCTATGACCCAGGACCAACTGGGCGACCTCGACCGCGATCTGATTAGTGGCCATCATGAGCGATTCACATAACAAACATGTTGTGTCACAGTAAGCAGAAAGCCGACAACGCTGAGGATCGCCCGCATACAGGCGTAGTAACGTCACCCTGCGTGTTGGGAGAAACGGCGTTATGTTGATCTGGGGGGAGTTTATACCGTTATGGCCGATCTGATTGCCATTGGATACCCGGATGAGACCACCGCGTTCGAGGCCGCCGACGAGGCGCGTCGCCTGGCCGCCGATCTGATCATCCAGCCGGACGCGATCGCCGTGATCACGCGGGACAAGGACGGCACCTACCACGCTCACACCAGTCATCACGCCGTCGGCGGCGGGGCGCTGTGGGGCATGTTCTGGGGGTTCCTGTTCGGCTTGCTGTTTTTCATTCCGGTCTTCGGGCTGGCAGTCGGTGCCGGGATGGGCGCGCTGATGGGCAAGTTCGCCAAGACCAGCATCGACAAGCAGTTCCAGGACCAGGTGCGTGACATGGTCCAGCCGGGCACCTCGGCGCTGTTCCTGATGCTGGAGAAGGTCACCCCGGACAAGGCCTCCGAGGCGATGAGCAAGTACGGCGGCACGGTGCTGAAGACCTCCCTGTCTAAGGAAGAGGAGAAGGAACTCCAGGAAGCCCTATCTGGGGCGACTGCTCATCGACCATACGGGCCAGGAACTCCGCCTCCCGCCGCTGATCCTACATCAGAAAAAACGCGAATGGGTCTGACCCTGCTCCGATTGCAGGCCGAGGCTGCCGATCCCGAAATGCCTCAGTCTAACTGGGTGAATCGCCGCGTCGAATGTCTGGACTTCCTGGATACGCGTGCAGTCCGCAGACATGTCAGCGTAGACTTCGATGTCCCAGCGGACGCGCCCTGCATTCTCGTCGGTGAGCACCAGTTCAGGTTGGTGCCGATCACCAACCTGCCGAAAGGCAACCTGGTCACGTTTGACCTCAGAGATGAAGATGGTCGCGCCCTTTGGCTGCCAACTTCGGACTACTCCAGCGACATTGTGGCATCGACGATTGCCTATTTCGCCAAGCGCATCCTTCATACGGACTCCCTCACAAGCGACTTGAAGCAGATCATCCGCAAGGAACCAGCCGAGTACGGGAAAGAGTGGGCTCCCTTCGCGGCGGCCGCAGCCTTGATCGACGCCCAGAGTCGCTATAGAAGCGCCAGCCGAGCCCTATCGACGATATCGGGCTGGCTCCGTGCGATTTGGTCCGTCAGCCTTCGTGAACGATTGACCTGGCTCCACTTTCGTCAGCTGCGCAACTTGCAATGGCAGTGGGCACGGGCCCAGGACCGCATGAACACCGCTACTGAGGACCTACGCACAGCCCGGCAAGCCTGGAGCACTATTGCCGCAGACAAACGGCCCATGGTTTGGAAACTCATGGAGGACGAGCAGTTTCGGAACCAGCTAGAGGAATTGGCCAGAAATTTCGTTGTCCTGGCTGCCGTGACCAGCCCACCGAAGACTCGACGGATCGTGAAGCTGACCTTCGAAAGCCCGATCACGTTCCGGACGCCAACCGGCCTCTCGCTCCGGCTCATGCAAAGCGCCGGGTGGCGCTGCTGGCGCGCTGATGTGCCCATCGGTGGCCGTGGCGGCAGCCATCACCTGGAGTCAGCCGCCCCACCTGGCGTCGATATCGTCAGGATCAAGGTGACACCGTGGGAGGAAGGCAGGCCAGCCAAGCCCATTTCCGCGCCGGGAGGATCCCCGCACGTGCACGTTCGGGTCCCCGGAGCCACTCCCTACAGGTCCCGGGCCAGAATCTTCCTGCGGGTGAGCCGACCAGGGTGGCTTACCATTTCCTGGCTGATGGCACTCGTCATCGGCGCTGTGATGCTTGCGGGCAGAATGAGACTCTCAGTGATCTTCGCCACCGCACCCGGACAACCCCCGGGTAGCCAGGCCGGTACGGCAGCTACCCTTCTACTGGCCCTACTCGGTGTAATCGCCGCCGTGCTCACCAGGCCAGGTGAACATCCCCTGGCATCCAGGCTTCTCCTTCTGACCCGGATACTCATTCTGATCGACTCTGCTGTTGTCCTCAGCGCCACCGGCGCTCTTGTGTTGCACCCCAGCCAGAGGCCCGTAAGCGGGACGCTGTGGACCTGGTTGCTCGTGATAACGTTGCTGGTCGCGGCCCTGCTCACCATCTCCCGGTTCCTGCCGGTGATGGAGGTGCCTCGCGGAATAAGGCGCCTGGCAGCTATGCTTTCCATAAGGCGAGGTGAGCAGTGAAGCGTCGAAAGCGCGATCAAAAATCTGGGTTGAACCCGGCATCCGGCGCGGAGGCAGCGGACGAGGCTGGCTGGGTGCCTGACCAGACTCCTCTGATACGTGCGCTAGTGGGTGACCAGGAACAGTCCGAGCTGAACCCGCCGTCTGGTCCCGAGGAAGCGAACATCCCCGCCTGGATGCGTGACGACGAATTGCCTCCCCCCGTGTGTGACGAGGACCAATGTGGGCCGAACCCGGGGCCTAGCGGAGGGGTCGTGAACATACCGCCCGCCGACGGCTATCACTTCGGTGACGACCACCCATGGAGCGGGAAGCAGCAATCAGCCCTCGTGACACGCCTGAAAGAACTGGAAGATAGCACTCGGCCAGCCTGAAATCGTGCTGGGGCTACAGGCAGAGCGAGCTACATGACGGTAGCCCCAGACCGCAGCCAGACCAGGGCCAGAAATCCGCGTTTGTCAGCCGCGGTGCCTTCCCTGGCAGCGGGGTGAGCTGGCCGCGGCGGAGGCCAGCCGTCAGGAGAGCCACCAAGCTCGTTGATCACGACGTTCTACGAGGCGCCGCACGACATCAGGCATCGCCTAGCTGGTCCGTGGCTGGTGTTCTTGGCCCGTGGCCACCACCACTGCGCCCCTTGGCGGTGAGTAACTAAATGAGTAACAACCGCCACAGATACCAGCGGACGCCAGCGGACGTCCACGGACAGTGCGAGGCAGGTCAGACAGCCTAAAGCTGGTGGTAGGCCACATCGCGCGTTGGCTTCGGGACGAAGAAGCCATTTCAAAGGTATTGGCCTTGAGACCTGGCGCAGCACTTCGCTTGGTTACTTCCTGCGCCCCGTGCGGTTGATGCGTGATCTTGAATGTACTTGTGCCGCGGCCGCAGCTCTTCTGGCAGCAAGAGGGGTTGTCCATCCAGTGCGGTGAGGCCGGGGTACTGCTTGAGCTCTGGTGCGATCTGGATTGACCAGGTGTCAGGGTCAATTGTGATCAGCCACCTGTCGAACAGCGCGTGCAGATCCGATTGCAGGAGCAGACCGCCCCTGACGTCGTGTTCGGGGTTCTGACTGTAGAGGTAGAGGTGGGCTGCTTCGAGGGCTCCCGGGTGCTGCGGGCCGGTGAATGCGCAGGCTTCGCCGAATCGGTTCAGCATTGCCTCACGGAACCGCTGCTGGCCGACTCTGGTCTTGCTCAGGCCGGCCCCGTGACCGCCCGGGATTCGTTCGTCTTCCCGCACGTGAGTGCCCCACCACGGCGTACCGGTAACCAGGTGTGTTTCCAGGACAGGGCGGAGCTGGGCGACGTCCAGCCGCCGGATGGCATGCTGCTGGAATCTGCCGATGTAGGCGGTATCGAGTGCCTTGACCGGGAAGGGCCGGTCGGTCAGCCGGAACGTCCGGGAGTAGTTTGCCGTGAATACCTGTACCTCGAGTTCTTCCTGGGCGGGGACGTCGAACTCGTTTGTGCATGTGGCGCACCGGTAGGTGAACTGCTTCTTGCTGCGGGACTTGAAGTCGGTGCTCGTGCATTTCGGGCACCGGTACCTGATCTTGCGAGCCGCGGCGCTCTCGATGTTGTCGATCCATCCGGCGCCGAGTACTGAGCGATTATCGCGCACTACGGCGAGATCGCCAGGGGTTATGTGGCGGCCGTTCGGCACGATGGTGTCATAGACGTAGCGGACGCCGAGCTCGTCTGGGCACGTCAGCATGCCGTGCGCCGTGGCAGTAAGGCTCAGGAGGCTCCAGGCGTTGAACGCCGGCGGGTCAGCCGAAGGCATCAGCCAACGATACGGCAGGAGCGAGGCGGAACCTGGGAATCGCGTTGCCTGCTCTGCTGGGGTGTCGCAAGCGTTCGGGCGACACGCTTGGGGTTGGTCAGCTCGACCGAAACGATGGGGACATGCGTCTCATGGCCTTCTCAGCTACGGCCCGCGGTAGCTCTTCGGACCCGACCGTGGCAAATACGAGGCCAGATCGCAGCTGGCAGCGATAGCTAGCCCGGTATTTGCGCAGGTAGATGCCTCTACCGGCACACGCTGGCATGCTGGACTCATAATTCGCCGGTCGTGAGTTCGAGCCCCACCCGCCCCACATACCATCACCTGAGGAAAAGTTCGATTTGGGCCCGGCTGACTCAGCCTGCCTACCGCATGGATGCGGGCATGGTGGCCGCGATGACCCCGGCCGAGCGTTCCGCAGAGCGCCGCAAGCGCCGCCAGAACTCCTAGCTGGCCAAGCTCGAACCGGTCAGGCCCGGCCCGGTCGCGCGGCACCCCCCACGGCCGGCGCTAGGCCTCACGCAACGGCCCGGCGAGCGCCAATCCTGCCTCCTGTGCGTCACCACAAGCCGTGCGGGTCCCGGGCCGGCACCGGGCATAATTTGACCGAACGGGGTGGCGTTCCCGCCTCCCCTCAGCCGACTTGCCCCGGATGGTGCCGCCATGGCCGGCCTGCCAGAAGTGATCGGGTTGCTCTACCGCGCCGACTGGACCCGCCTGTCCCTGTCCGCCGAGGTGCGCTCCGAGACCGACCGGAACCTGCTCC
>Ga0070709_10002259_pt1 | contig 10439 bp, 8 predicted proteins | sample LARL51metaG_FD_65449 | JGI IMG/M metagenome (GOLD analysis project Ga0070709, IMG submission 65449) | Corn, switchgrass and miscanthus rhizosphere microbial communities from Kellogg Biological Station, Michigan, USA - LAR L5-1 metaG | ecosystem: Host-associated > Plants > Roots > Rhizosphere ...
GCGGTCACCGTAACTGCTCTGCTCGCTCGCATCCGCCGATGAACCGCGGCCGGCCACGGTCGGCTGCTCGTCGACGAACGTCGGCCGCCGGAGGACTCGCGTGGCCTCGTCCGCTCCGGACTCGGCCCCACTCGGCGCCGGGACGCCGACATCTGCTCTGCTGTCGTCGAGGCTGGAATGCGGCGGCCGCTCGTTCTGCGCCGCGACAGGATGCGCTCCGCTCGACGGGCCCATCGTCCACTGTGGACCAGCGGCCGGCGGCGGGAGTGGAGCAGGACTGTCCGCCTGTGGACCCGACTCGGCGCCAGGCCGATCCGGAGCGGACCACGGCGGCAGGCCGCTCGTCGAGTCCACAGTGGACTCTTGACCCGGCTCCTCGCCCTTGAGGTGCGCCAGCCACTCGTCGTCGGTCAGCTCGCGTTCGTCCGACGCCGAGTGGTCCGGCGACCACCGGCTCATCGCCTTCGCCAGGTCGTCCGATTCCCGCCTGTCGGACTCGGCCGAGGCATCGCGGTCCGGCGCCGTGTCGGGCTGGGAGCCGCCACTACCGGAGGACGTCCCACTTCGCAGCACGATCTCGTCCTGACGTTCGGATCCGTCTGCGGTCGACTTCGAGGACGACCGCCGGTCCGATGAGGCTGCTCCCGGTGCGAAGCGGGGGTTCAGCCATGCCGACGCGGTCCAGCCGGACGAGCTCGGATCCCCGGTCGGCTGGTCCTCCTCGGTGATCGTCCGTCCGGCGGACTCACCTGACCAACCAGTCTGCTCTGGCTCTCGATCCGACGCCGCACTCGACGGCCGGCGGGCGCCATCAGCACTCTCCGCTTCACCCGTGTCCGAAGCGGGCCAGTTGGGGCGGTCCCGCTCCGGGCCCGCGCCGGTCGACTCACCGGTATCGGGTGCCAAGCCACGGCCTGATTCCGGATCGGTGGCGGAGCCGCTTGGCGACGGCCAGCGCTCGGGGAGACCGGAGTCGCCGGAGTGGACCCGGCGGTAGACCGTGTCCCCTGGCGGGGTCCACAGCTCCTGCTCCGGCTCGGCCGCGGGGGCCCAGGGGTCGGCCGGTCGCGACGCCTGCGGGTCGCGCGACACGACGGCGTCCCAGCTGTCGACCGCCGGCGGCGGGGCGGGGCGGCGCTGACCGGTCGGCTGAGAGAACCGCGCCGGCGTCGACTCGGGCGGCGGCACGTGCTCCGTGCTGTCCGCGTCCCGACCGGGCGACGGGTGCATCCAGCCCTGCACGGTGTCCGAGCGCGAGAGCGCGTCGCCGAGCCCGCGAGGACGCTGCCGGTCGTCGTCAGACGAATGTTTGTGAGCACACACCGGAAGCCTCCCCTCGTCGGCGGCCGACGTACTGCCGTTACAGGCCGTCCAGCCTAGACGACGAACGGCTTACCCGGGCAATTTAGCTCAAACCGGCATACGAGTGCAGACCAGACACGACCATGTTGATGACGAAGAAGTTGAAGATCATCGTCGCAAAAGCGAGCATGTTGACCCGGGCCGCCGCGGTCCCGCGCCAGCCGGCCGTCGCTCGCGCGTGCAGGTAGGCCGCGTAGACAACCCAGGTGATGAACGCCCAGGTCTCCTTCGGATCCCAACCCCAGTAGCGGCCCCAGGCCGCCTCGGCCCAGATCGCGCCGGCGATGATCCCGAACGTGTAGACCGGGAACCCGAATGCGACCGTCCGGTACGCCATGCGGTCGAGAACGTCGGTGGTCGGCAGTCGCGAGCCGAGCGTCACCGGGAAGCGGGTCGGCGTGCGCCCGGCCTCGACCAAGACCTCCCACCGCCGGCGCACCAGGTAGAGGACCGTGGCCACGAAGCTGACCATGAAGATCCCGGTGCCGATGCTGATCGTTGTCACGTGGATCGCGATCCAGTACGACCGAAGGGCCGGCACCAGCGGCGCCGCCGGCGCGTAGAGCACCGTCCCGGCGAGGAACAGCAGCACCACGACCGGGAACAGCAGGAACATGCCGAGATAGCGCACCTGCGGGAGCCGGATCAGCACTACGAGGAAGGCGATCACCGCGGCGGCGCCGACCACCGAGGCGAACTCGTACATGTTGCCCCACGGCACACGGTGCGTCGCGATGCCGCGAAGGCTCAGCGAGGTCAGCTGCACGGCCAGGCCGAGCGCGGTCGCGCCGACAGCGACCCGGCCGAACCGCTCCGCCTGTGGTGCCCGCACCCGCGGCGGCTTCCGCGGCGCCGACACCGACTTCACCGCGGGAGCGCCATGCCCCGGAGCGGCGGCAGCAGCCGTCACCAGGACCTGCTCGGGCGAGGTCGACGCGACCTTGCCCCGCCGGCCGAACGCGTACTCGCCGCAGTAGGCGACGAGGGCGAGGCTGTACAGGATGATCGACCACGTGAACATGTGGTCCGACAGCGTCGCTAGTCCGGCGTTGACAGGCACGGCTAGTCCTTCCTGACAGGCGAAGGGTCACGGAGCCGCTCGACGACGCGGGCGAACTCCGTCCCGAAGTTGCCGGCGTCGGTGCGGGCCAGCCCCCCGACCGCGACCACACTACGGGCCCCGCCGCCGGGGCGCGCGCCGTCATCCACAGGCGCCGAGTTGTCCACAGTTTCCGAATTGGGGCTGGGCGCCGGCGTGATCCGGAGGAAGAGTCGTCGCCGGCGCACCGCGAGCGAGAGGAGCAGTCCGAGCACCACCGAGCCGGCCGCCCACAGCACGAGCGTCTGCCCCGGGTCGTGGTTGACCTGGAGCGTCGCCCACTGTGAATAGCCGTCGAAAGTGATCTTCGTCCCGTCGTCCAGCGTCACCGACTTGCCCGGGAGCAGTTGCGCGGTGGCGACCTGCTTGAGCGCGCCGATGGCGACCTGCCGCTGGTCGATGCTGTAGACGGACTGCGGCGCACCGCCGTCGACGCCGAGATCACCGCGGTAGATCTGGATCGCCACCCCGGGGTTGCCGGGCTGTGGCGACAACGACTTCAACTTCCCGTCCGGACCGAGGGCGGCGAAAGGAGCGAACGTGCCGTACAACGCCAGTTGCGGCTTGACAGTATCCAGCAGCTTCACCGCGCCCTCGGACAGCAGGGTCGTCGGGTTCTGCGGCAGGAACGGCGCCGACAGGTCTTTCACACCGGTGCCGTCGGGCTTGGTGACCGTGAACCGGGGGGCGAAGCCGTGTCCGACGAGATAGAGCCGCACGCCTTCCGCCCGCAGCGGGTGGTTGACCTCGAGGACATCCTTGCGCTCGGGGCCGTCCTGACCGAGCGAGTAGGTGATGTCCGCGCGGAACTGGGCCGGCGTCCCGTCGGGGTCGTAGTCCGCGCTGAACTTGTCGAGCGAGTCGATGCAGAACGGAGCCAGGCCGGAACCGTTGACCAGTTTCCCGGGGCGGAACGAGTCGTACAGCGGCACCGCGTTGCAGATGCCCGGTTGGCCCTCGGTGAGCAGCACCGTGCCTTGATAACCCCAGAGCTTTCCGAGCGCGACGCCCACCAGCAACACGACCAGGGCCGCGTGGAAGATCAGGTTTCCGGTCTCCCGGAGGTAGCCCTTCTCCGCAGCGACGGTGACCACGCCGCCGTCCTCGGTCCGCGTGACCGTCTTCCAGCCGCGCAGTCGCTCCACCGCGCCGGCCGCCAGGTCCGCCGGTGCTCCGGCGGCCGAGAACGAGTCGGCCGACGGCAGCCGCTCCAGCCGCCGGGGCACCGCCGGCGGCGAGGACAGCATGGTGGTGGCGTGTGCCCTCAGTCGCGGCACGACGCAGCCGATGAGCGAGATGAACAGCAGCAGGTAGGTCGCGGCGAACCAGGGTGCCGCGAACACGTCGAAGAACCCGGCCGCGTCGAGGATCTTCGACCAGCCCGGATGGGCAGTGATGTACTGGTCGACCTTCGTCGGGTTCAGCGGGCGCTGGGGCAGCAGCGAACCCGGCACCGAAGCCAGCGCCAGGAGGAAGAGCAGCACCAGCGCGGTGCGCATGCTGGTCAGCCGGCGCCAGGAGTTTCGGGCGAACGCGAGCGGGCCGCCGTGCCAGGACCGGACCGGCATCGGCTGGGTGGAAAGGCCGTCCGGCTCGGCGTCGACCGGATCGGTGCGGACCGAGGTCTCGGGATCTGCCGTCACAGCGAGGTCCCCAGGCCGGTCTGGCCCACCCGTGAAGTCAGTTCGATCGTCATCTCCCCCCAGAGTCCGGTCACCAGCAGCAGGCCGAGCACGACGAGCAGCCCACCGCCGACGTACGTCACGACGTTGGCGTGCCGGCGGACCACCCCGAGGCTGCGCACCATCCAGCGCGCGCCGACCGCGACGAGGACGAACGGCACCCCGAGGCCGACGCAGTACGCGGCGGACAAGGCCGCTCCCCGACCGGCGCCCGCGGTGGACAGCGCCAGGGACTGGACCGCGCCGAGAGTCGGACCGATGCACGGCGTCCAACCCAGCCCGAACACAATCCCGAGCACCGGCGCCCCGGCCAGCCCGGCGGACGGGAACCGGTGGATCCGCAGTTCGCGGGAAACGCCCGGAAGCCAACCGAGAAACGCCAGCCCGAGCAGGATCACGACGACGCCGAGAATGCGCTCCAGCAACCGTTGGTGCTCGATGAGCAGCCCACCCAGCCGACCGAACAGCACGCCGTACGCGACGAACACGACCGTGAAGCCGAGCACGAACAGCATGGCGCCCAGCACGGTCCGGCTGCGCACCCTGCGGCCGGTGGCGACGGCGACGGCGCCCGGGGTGACGTCGCCGGTGGGGGCGGCGGCCTCGGTGCCGGACAGGCCACCGACGTACGACAGGTATCCGGGCACCAGCGGCAGGACGCACGGCGACAGGAAGCTGACCAGTCCGGCCACGGCCGCGACCAGGGCAGCGACAACGAACGGGCCATCGGTGACGACCCGGGCGAAGCTGTCGCCGACCCCGCTCACGACTCCGCCGCCAGCTTCGTCACGACGGGTTCGATGTCCTGCCGCAGTAGGGCCGAGACGTAGACCGCCGCGACCCGACCCTGCTTGTCGACGATGATCGTGAACGGGAAGCCGGCGACGCGCAGGTCGCGGAACCGCTGCACGGTCTTGCCCGGCCGGTCGAACAGGCTCGGGTACGAGATGTTGCGGTCCTTGAGGAAGGCGGCCACGTTCTGCTCGCTGTCGCGGACAGCTACGCCCATGAACTCGACGCCGTCGGCCTTCGTCGCGGTGGCCGCGGCGCTGAAGTCCGGGGACTCGACCCGGCAGGGCGGGCACCACGGGCCCCAGAAGTTGAGCACCACGACCTTGCCGTGCTGGGCCTGCAGGTCCCAGCTCCCGCCCCCGACGAGGCTGCCGGTCACGTCCGGCGCGGACTTGCGGTCCGCGGCCGCGATCGTCTGGCCGGTGGGCGTGCCGCTGACGAACCGGAACTCGCCGCCGGCGGCCTGGTCGACCGCGTCGGACCCGGTCGTGCAACCGACCAGCGTCGCGAAGGACGCGGTCAGCAGCAGAACGACCAGGCGGGAGTACCGGCGCACCCGACGAGTGTCGCCCCCGAACCTAAAGTTCACGCACCCGGGGTGGTGTCCGGCGGCTCGGGACCGGCCGGCTCGGTGTAGGTCACCGTCAGCACCACATCCCCGGCGAACGTGATGCTGGTCAGCGACGCCAGCCCGCACTGGCGATGCGTCGGGATGTGCGAGAGCTGCTTGCCCTCCACGAACCGGCGCAGGGTCCAGATCGGCAGTTGGTGACTGACGCAGACGGCTTCGTGTCCTGCGGCCGCGTCCCGGGCCGACCAGGCCGCGGCGAGCATCCGGGCGGCGATGTGCGCGTACGGCTCGCCCCACGACGGGCGGAACGGGTTGCGCAGCAGGGGCCAGGCCGAGGGGTGCGCCCAGGCCCGGTCCCCCGGGCCGAACGGCTTGCCCTGGAAGGAGTTGCCCGCCTCAATCAGCCGCTCGTCCAGGTGCACCGGCAGGCCGAGTGCCGTCGTCAGCGGTGCCGCGGTCTCCTGGGCCCGCTCCAACGGCGACGAGACGAGATAGGTGACGTCCCGGTCCAGCAGAGCCTTCGCCGCCCGCTCGGCCATCCGTCGGCCGACCGGGGAGAGGTGGTAGCCGGGCAGCCGGCCGTACATCACGTGGTCCGGGTTGTGTACCTCGCCGTGCCGGAGGAAGTGCACCGTGGTGGTCGTCACCCCCGACCCTCCTCGGTGGCAGCCGCCGCGGCGCGGGCTGCCTCGGGCAGGGCGTCGGCGATCCGGTCCAGCACGGCGTCGTCATGCCGGGCCGAGACGAACCAGGCCTCGTACGCGGACGGCGGCAGGTAGACGCCGCGGTCCAGCATCGCGTGGAAGAAGGCCGGGTAGCGCCACGCCTGCTGCCGGCGCGCCGCGTCGTAGTCGCGGACCTCCTCCTCGGTGAAGAACACCGAGAACAGGCTGCCTGCGGTCTGCACCCGGTGCGGCACGCCTTCCTTGGTCAACGCCTCGGCGACCAGCCGGGCGACGGTCGCGGCGGCGGCGTCGACGCGCAGGTAGACCTCGTCGGTGCAGGCCCGGAGCGTGGCCAGGCCGGCCGCCACCGCGACCGGGTTCCCGGACAGCGTGCCGGCCTGGTAGACGGGGCCGGACGGAGCCAGCCGGGACATCGTCTCGGCCCGCCCGCCGAACGCCGCGGCCGGCAGACCGCCGCTCATCACCTTGCCGAACGTGAACAGGTCGGCGTCGACCGGATCAAGCCCGTACCAGCCGGTGGGGCTTACCCGGAAGCCGGTCATCACCTCGTCGAGGACGAGCAGCGACCCGTGCTCGGCGGTGATGCGGCGCAGCTCGGCGTTGAAGCCGTCCCGTGGCGGGACGACGCCCATGTTCGCCGCCGCTGCCTCGGTGATCACGCAGGCGATCTCGGTGCCACGAGCGGCGAACGCGGCCTCCACCGCGGCCACGTCGTTGTACGGCAGCACGATCGTGTCGCCCGCCTGCGCGCCGGTCACACCCGGGGTGTCGGGCAGAGCAAGTGTCGCGACCCCGGAACCGGCGGCGGCCAGCAGCGCGTCTACGTGACCGTGGTAGCAGCCGGCGAACTTCACCACGATGCCGCGACCCGTCGCTGCGCGGGCCAGCCGGATCGCCGACATCGTCGCCTCGGTGCCGCTGTTGACCAGCCGGACCTGCTCGACCGGCGGCACTCGGCCCACGATCTCCTCGGCCAGCTCGACCTCACCGGCCGTGGGCGTGCCGAAGCTGGTGCCGCGCGCCGCCGCGTACGCCACCGCCTGCACGACGTCCGGGTAGGCGTGGCCGAGGATCATCGGCCCCCACGAACAGACAAGGTCGACGTATTCGTTGCCGTCCGCGTCGTAGAGCAGCGGTCCCGAGCCGGCGATCATGAACCGGGGCGTGCCGCCGACGGCTCGGAACGCTCGGACGGGCGAGTTCACTCCGCCCGGCGTCACCGCCTGCGCGCGGTCGAACAGGGCCTGCGAAGCATCGGTCGAGGTCACCCGACGATTCTCCCAGCCGGCCGCACCCACCACAGACGGGGGAACCGAAGCGTTCGACCCCCCGAATATTGGGTGCAATTGTGTCCTCATCCTCTCGGGCGACGGCAATACGGGTTAGGGTCGACAGGGCCTGTCGGACGCACGCACCTGGACGGAGGCAGTTGATGCGCGACGCGGTACGACGGCTGTTTTCCGTTCGCCCGCAACAGCGGATAGTCCGGGTTCGCGTCCCGTCCATCATCGCCGGCCGCCGTGGGCTTCCGGTACTGCTCTCCGCGTTCGCCGTGGTCGCGGCCGCGTCGACCGCTGGGACGACCACGGTCTCCGACCAGGTTGCCGCGCCGGCCGGGACCACCGTGTTTCCGCCGGTCGCCCCGCCCACGTATTCCTACCCGGGCGCCCCGGCGGGCGCGACCGCGCTACCGCCCGGCGTGAAGCCGGGTGGCACCGGGCTCAACAGCGGCAAGTCGGGCGTGGCCGTCTCCGCGGATCTCGCGGCCAACGGCATCCCGTCCCGGGCCGCGCAGGCCTACAAGCACGCGGCCGTCGCGGCGGACTGTGGCGTCCCGTGGACGCTCGTCGCGGCGATCGGCCGGGTCGAGTCCAACCACGGCCAGTTCGCCGGCGCGACGCTACTGGCCGACGGCCGCTCCAACCCTCCGATCATCGGCATCCCGCTGGACGGACGGCCGGGCGTCGCGGAGATCAAGGACACCGACCACGGCAAGTGGGATCGCGACACGACCTGGGACCGGGCCGTCGGGCCGATGCAGTTCATCCCCAGCAGCTGGGCGACCTTCGGGCTGGACGGAAACGGAGACGGCACGGCCGACCCGTTCAACATCGACGACGCAGCTCTGTCGGCCGCGAAGTACCTGTGCCGGGCCGGCGGCGGTGACCTGAGCAGCGTGGCCAGCCAGCGCAACGCCGTCTACAGCTACAACCGGTCCACCACGTACGTGGAGACGGTCATGGCGCTGTCCACGGTGTACGCAGGCGGCACGCCGATCGACGGCTCGCCCGCCCCGAACGGCACGCCGGGTCCGCTGCCGCCGATCGCGGTGCCGACGCTCCCGCAGGCCTCGGTCGGCCAGCCGCTGGCCGCGCCGGCCACGACCCCGCCCAACACGACGCCGCCGCCGGCAACGACGCCGCCGCCGGGTGGCCCCAGGCCGACCCCGTCCACGCAGCCGACCGGCCCGACCGATCCGGGACCGACGACGCAGCCGGGCACCCCGGGACCGACGACGCAGCCGGGCACCCCGGCACCGACGACGCCGCCGGGAACGACGACACCGCCGGCTCCGAGCGGCAGCCCCAGCCCGTCGCCGTCGCCGACCTGCACGCCCGCTCCGAGCGGCAGCCCGAGCCCGTCGCCGGCCTCGTCCGGTACGAACACGCCGAACGGCACCGCCTCGGCCGCCGCCACGCCGGCGTCCTCGGCGAGCGCGGACCCGGCCGCCACGGGCACCCCCACCCCGACGCCGACCCTCCCGCCCTGCCCGAGCTGACCCCGAGACACTCACGGGCCTGGCAGGACAGCCGCACTACATGCAGCAGGTCGAGCGGGTAGCGCAGCTGCCCCCGCGTACCGCGGTCAGCCGCGGCGAGGAGGTCGGTCAGCCGCGGCGAGGTCGGTAAGGCGCGGCGGTCAGCCGAGGCGGGAGGCGACCTCGGCGGCCCAGTAGGTGAGGATCATGTCGGCGCCGGCACGGCGGATCGCGGTCAGCGTCTCGGTGATGATCCGGTCCCGGTCGATCCAGCCGTTCGCGGCGGCCGCCTCGACCATCGCGTACTCGCCGGAGACCTGGTACGCCGCCACCGGCAGGTCGACGGCCGCACGCACGGCCGCGACCACGTCCAGGTAGGCCAGCGCCGGCTTCACCATCACCGCGTCCGCGCCCTCGGCCACGTCAAGGGCCACCTCGCGCAGCGCCTCGGCCACCGACCGCGCCGGGTCCTGCTGGTACGCCGACCGGTCGCCGAACTGCGGCGCGCACTCGGCCGCGTCCCGGAACGGGCCGTAGAACCCCGACGCGTACTTGGCCGAGTAGGCGAGGATCGGGATGTCCGTGTGTCCCGCGCCGTCGAGCGCGGACCGGATCGCGCCGACCTGGCCGTCCATCATCCCGCTCGGCGCGATCACCTGGGCACCGGCGGACGCCTGGGCAACGGCGATGGAGGCGTACCGAGAAAGCGTGCCGTCGTTGTCGACCTCGCCCGACGGCAGCAGCACCCCGCAGTGCCCGTGGTCGGTGTACTCGTCCAGGCACAGGTCGGACATCAGCACCGTGTCCGAGCCGACCTCGGTCGCCAGCCGCCGCAGCGCGACCTGGACGATCCCGGACGGGTCGTCGGCCGCCGAGCCGCGGGCGTCCTTCGCCGCGGGCACGCCGAACAGGATCAGCCCACCGACGCCGGCCGACACGGCCTCGTATGCGGCCTTCACCAGCGAGTCGAGGGTGTGCTGGACGACGCCGGGCATGGACGGGATCGGCGCGGGCGCGTCGATCCCCTCCTTCACGAACATCGGCAGGATCAGGTCGCCAGGGTGCAGCCGCACGTCCGAGACGAGTCGGCGCAGCGGAGCGGACCGCCGCAGCCGGCGCGGCCGGGCGGCGGGAAACGCGCTCACCGCGCGGTCCGCGACGTCGACGAGGCGCGCCGGGTCTTCTTCGGCGGCGGCGTCGCGTCCCCGGACTCCCGCCTGGCCACCGCGAAGGCCGCCAGCGCGTCGACCAGCGTGTCGATGGCCGCGACCTCGGGCTCCACGTCCGAGCGCAGCCCGAACTCGCGGGCCGTCGCCGCAGTCTGCGGGCCGATGCAGGCGACCACGGTACGGGTGTGCGGCTTCCCGGCGATGCCGACCAGGTTCCGTACGGTCGAGGACGAGGTGAAGCACACCGCGTCGAACCCGCCCGACTTGATCGCGTCCCGGATCTCCGCCGGCGGCGGCGCCGCCCGCACCGTCCGGTACGC
>Ga0070709_10002260_pt1 | contig 10439 bp, 6 predicted proteins | sample LARL51metaG_FD_65449 | JGI IMG/M metagenome (GOLD analysis project Ga0070709, IMG submission 65449) | Corn, switchgrass and miscanthus rhizosphere microbial communities from Kellogg Biological Station, Michigan, USA - LAR L5-1 metaG | ecosystem: Host-associated > Plants > Roots > Rhizosphere ...
AAAAAAGCGGAAGTGCAGCAAGTAATACTACGGTGTTGCCAAAGAGAGCTAAAGAGACCAAAAGTGGAATCATCGCAACGATCACTGCCTCGCTAGCAACCCCATTCAGGACATCAATTGAATTAATGGTATTACCTGCTACTGGAATTATGATTAGTATCAAGGGAATATATAGAAGTGGAATAGAAGGGTCTCCAAATATGAGATTTAAATGAGTTCCGTGAGCCCCTAAAACAATCAACGGTATGGCAGCAGGAATAAGTGCAACAGGCTTATACCACCCAGGCATGACCTTTTTATCGTCAATCAATCCTACAATAAATGCAATTATTGTGGTTAATAGAATCGCGATGACCTCAGTGTTTCGAGTAAATAAGTAAAGAATAATCTCGGCGACCGCTATTCCTATGAGCAAGATAGGACCGGCAGGTCTGGGAATATTAGGCCGTTCAGGTTTATGGTAATCTTGAACAACACTTCCTATCGCTTTGAGTGATTTGATTACCCTAGGCGTCAGCAATAGTATGATTAGAAAAGAAATTACAGAAATTATTGTTCCGTATAAGAGGATATTATTCAAAAAGGACAGATCTAGCATTAGCGTTATCAATTCCGTAGATACGGTGGCTTATAAAACTACAATCACTCCAGATAAAACCACGCCGAAAATTTGCTTTCCTATTGGAACAATAATTCTAATATGGTTCCTTCTTTATTTGTTCTTTTAATTTTTTTGCCAATGTTGGACCGATTTTTGGAATGGCGGAGAGTGTTGCCTCCGGCATTTCTGTAACTTTCTTGGCGTCAATAACGCCGGCCTCATATAACGCTCGAGCTCTTGCCCTTCCAATCTCCTTTAGCCTGACGAGTGGAATAAGTTCTTCTCTTATACCGTACCTTATTCGAATCTGAAGATTATGCAATTCTCTTAGCAAATCCCCGCGTTTGAGTAGTTTAGCAATCTCGTATAACGAATGAGCAAGCCAGTTAGAGATCTCGACCATTCTATGCATATCGCCAGGTTCAATTGAGAGTCTGTCATTTAACTTCCTATCGCTGGTTTCGTGGATCCACTGATATAATGCCAATAGACTCCTAGAGCATTCAAACTCGCTAATTTGAAAGAACAATTCGCTACGATGTTCCTCAATGATTGTGGTTAATTCAAAGTCTTTCTTTCGCATAGAAAATCTAGGATAGAAGTCAGCACAACTTGTGATCACGTGCAGGAAGCCAAGGGTATGATTAATAACACAATCACTTGTATTCGCTTTGTACGGCTCAATTGCTTCGATTGCTCTTTTGAAGTCCACGGCGGTAAGAGGGTCAATATAAAGTAATGATGATCGCTTTCCAAAATTTGTAGGTATGTATCTCTCATTTTTCAATTTGATAAGGTTCTCATTTTCAAGAAAACGTAAAGCTGCTTCTATTTTGAAGGCCATAGCTTCCTTTTTATGCTGCTGAGCACACAACGTAGTAGCGAAAAATTCGTATATTTCGTCCTGCTTCATTCCGGGGATTGTGGAAATAATACTAAGAATATGCACTCTCAATGCCCTATCATTTATCAGCTGCGAGCGTACGGGCTCTGGTTCACCAAGTATGTAGTGTTCATAAATCTCTCTTGAACTAACTCCCGATTCTGCTACAATTATGGCTTCTCCAACCGTGTCGTACTTCGGTCTACCTGCTCTTCCACACAGTTGTTTGTATTCTAAAACACTTATCGGCATATTTGCACCATGATCGGCATTATACCGTAGAATACTTGAGAGTACCACTCTTCTTGCTGGCAGATTCACGCCTGACGCCAACGTGGGAGTAGCGACTAGAAGTTTAATTACACCGGTCTTAAATGCCTCTTCCACAATTTCTCTACTAGACGCTCCTAAACCTGCATGATGGAAAGCTACACCTTTGGATACCAGCTTTGAGAGATTACTCGTGAGCTCAACGTCCTCACCTTTAGTTCTGATTTGCAGTGATGCTTTGGTAGCCTTCTTTATATCGGTTCTATCAAGTCGTCTGTAAACTCCTTCGGCAGACTTGGCAGCAAGCGAAGAAGCACGTTTACGAGTTGCTGCGAAGATTAATGCCTGTCCACCATTGTCAATAGAGTCGATGGCTAGATCTATTGCAGCACTGGAATAGCTTTGAATTTCGACATGGTTACCATCTTTCATGAGTATAGTACCATCTTCGTACACTCCCTCTAACAATTTGGTTGGTCTCCAGTTAGTTTCTATTAATTCACAATCCAACCACCTTGCGACATCCGCAGAATTTGAAACTGTCGCACTTAATGCCAGAACCTGTGCATGTGGATGCACCTTTCTGATTATGGCTAATATCATCTCAAGTGTTGGCCCGCGTTCCTTTTCGCCAATCAAATGAACTTCATCAGCTACGAAGAGTCCGACTTCGGATATCCAGCTAATCCCATGTCGGATTAGTGAGTCCATTTTCTCGTTAGTTAAAACTAGAACATCGGCTTCTTCTAGTGTCCTAGCCGTTGAGGTATAGTCACTCGAGGCAACTCTGATACGGATTTTTCTATTCAAGATATTCAAACGTTCGAGCACACAAATATCATGATACTTTTCCATAGCTAAGGCCCGTAGCGGAGTAAGATACAAAACCTTCATTCCTTTTTCAAATGCTTTGATTGCTGCCATTATTGCAATTAGCGTTTTGCCGCTTGCAGTAGGAGATGTGACGAGCAAGTTTTTGCCTTCTAGCAGACCTTGTGACACGGCTTGTTGCTGTGGCGGATAGAGTGAAGAATGTCCAAGTATGTGCAAAAGGTTACTTATTCTTGGATCTTCCATCGTCATCTACGGTTTTAATACCCGTTATATGATCACTCCAAGGGCTTATTTGTAGTTGTAGCTTACCTCATCAGAAAAATCAATAGGCGTGGCAATAATGTGTTTATGGTACCAAAATCTGAATTTTACAAAATTGGAAGGAGGCAGGAATGATACCGGGGCTCCTCAGCAGGATGTGGAACTCGAACTAATATTGATAAATTAGGACGACCGGGAAAATAGTTATTACACCTAACAATTCAATTTTGTAAAATGGAGCTCACTAAGCAGGAAGAAAATATGTTGAAAGGCGAGAGCGGCGAATCGCTTGCGGTTGCATATAGAATCTTGCTCGCTATAGGCGAAGCTACTGAAGCAGAAAGACTGATCCCCGTAAAATGGGCTCATATATCGGGAGTCAATTACAATACTATTGGCGATAGCGGCGTTGACTTCTTGGAGCAGATTAGTAAAAGTGCGAAGGTCGCGATAAGAACGACAATAAATCCGATGGGTTTTGAAGAAAATAAATCTACAAATCTCTCCGAGTCATTTATCAAAAAACAAATGAGTATAGTAAAGTCCTATCGAATGTTGGGTACAACTACTTCATTTACATGTATTCCCTACGAGATTTTTGATATTCCTGAAAAAGGTAGCGCCGTGAGCTTTGCTGAAAGTAATGCGGCAGTATTTTCGAATTCAATTTTAGGATTGTTAACTAATAGAGAAAGCGCCCTGAGCGCGCTTGCAAGTTCAATCACAGGGAAATCTCCGTATTCCAACCTCATGATGGAAGAGTTCAGGCATGCAAAACTGGCCATCAAACCTGATTATGAACTCGTTACAGAACTAGATTATGGCGTACTAGGTTACTTCGCGGGAAAAACAGTTAGCGATAGTTGTGTTGAGTTTAACGCAAGCGAAGAAAAACTTGACACAATGAAAGCAAAAGCCCTTTCAGCGGCGATTGGAACTTCAGGCTCTTGTGGAATGTTCACACAAGGGGAGGGCGCGCAACAAGAAGTCGTCACGTGTGGTAAGGAAGAAGTTATTGCGGTTAAAGATGAACTAAATACGGCTGAAGATGGTGACTTAATCGCATTGGGAAGTCCTCAGCTCGGGTTAAATGAGTTACATTTATTGGCAGGACTGATTGAAGGAAAAAGGCTAAAGAAGCGTTGTATAATTTTCTGTGCAAGAGCAATTCATAATCAAGCGACAAATCTCGGTTTGACCGATCGGATTGAACATGCCGGTGGTGAGTTCATGTGCGATTCGTGCACTTGTCTAACACCCCTTATAACGCGGACCGACTATGATTCGGTAATTACGAACAGTATTAAAGCAGCATATTATCTGAACCATTCAAACAGGATAGATGTATCTCTGAAAGACTTGAAGACAATTTTGAAGGAATACGCTGACTACAATTGACTAAGTGTATCAAGTGCAGAAAAATTGTAGGTGGCTCTGGAATCGGAAATGCTCTTCTTACAGAAGAGCGAATTAATTTTCTTTCGATGATAGATACACAAAATGGCATCATAAAGGACCAGCATCATCAAATATTTGGTAGCTCTGTTAAAGGTGCCGTATTAGTTTTTCCCGGAGCTATCGGAAGTAGTGTAGGAGCGTATGCTATTTACTCGTTGAAAGTGAACGCCGCAGCACCAGCTGCAATAATATGCAGTGACAAAGCAGACATAACGACTGCCTCGGGTTGCGCAATTTCGAATATTCCTCTTGTGGATATGCCTGAGAACCCGTCGTTTTTTATTAGGACCTCTGGAATGGAAGTAAAGGTAGATGCAGACAGCAAAATGGTTTGCGTATAACAAACCAAACAGTTTAATTTCTTCCATACCCGAAATTCTTATCCTGGTGCATGGCAAATGACGGGCGAACTGACCACCATAAAGGCGGAATGACGATGTAAGTCCATGCACCAGGTTGAACATTCAGCCAATAAGTTAAGGGTAGTCTAAAATTGAATCAAAGGATAAGCAGTTAACACTAATGTTATAACTCACTTCCCCTGCACAATGCTTTTATTAGGAGCTCGACGCCTCAAATACGTTTGGCAAACTTCTGTCCTGAATGTGGAGGCGATTTGAAATTTGATCCCAATAGCAAAAATTTTCTTTGCAAGAGTTGTGGAATATTTGCTTCCCGAGAAAAGATAGATGAATTGCGCGATAAGGCAGAAAATGCGTCTATTAATAAACGAAGGAAGTTGCATGATGATTATCTTGATTGGTGGCAAACCTCTAAGAAGGAAAAACAAAAACAATAGCAGCAGAGCAGGTTTCATTAAATTAATTATGTTCCCGAGAGCTACGCGATTGCAGATTCTGTTTTTTCTGCGATATCGCATTTCAAAGGAACCATATGTTCTTCTTTTCTCGACTTTAAAACAGTCATTAGCTCTATTTCCAAAATGTGTTGTAAGGTACGTATCTTGTTTACAACTATATCTCTCATTTCCTCTAGATCTTTCGACCGAATCTTTAGTATAAGATCAAATCTACCATGCATTTCGTGAATTTCTAATACAGCTTCCACCTTCGCTAGGCCGAGAACAACTTCCTCAGCAAAGCCAGGTTCAATATTTATACCCAAAAAGGCAAGGTGGTCATAACCTAGACGGCCATTATTTACAGAAATTGTAAACTTGCCGATAATTCGAGCAGCTATCAATCTCCGTACTCTTAGATGCACCGTTGCGTCAGAGATTCCGATCTTTCTGGCAATTTCAACAAATCGAGTCGAGGAATCCCTGCTCAAGATATCTATTATCTTGAGATTAATTTCATCTAACAGTTCATCGTTGAATTGCACGCTCACAACCAAGTCGGAGGTTCTGGCATAAATGCTTTTGGTATAGGTATAAATATTGTATCTCGCAAATACATGACGACGACTTTATAAACCAGGTTATTATTCCAACGCCAAGAATAATAACCTCGATTCGATAACTGCTGCTTCTGTCAAGAAAGACTTGCACTAAATGTCACGATGGGTTAGCTGTATATCATAGAGTATACTCTGGAGAATATCTTTGCAAAAAATGCTTTTTAACTTCTATCGAACAAAAAACTGCCAAGACGATGCAGAAGTTCTCGATGCTTGGTCATAGGGATAAGATTGCAGTTGGGGTCTCAGGGGGCAAAGATAGCTTGGCACTTCTATATGTGCTAAAGAAGTTCTTTGAAGAGCATAATCGCACTAATTTGGTCGCTATCACGATAGATGAAGGTATAAGCGGTTACCGCGATGAATCATTACAAATTGTAAAAGATTTCTGTTCGCAGATACAAGTGGAAACTAAAATTTCAAGCTATAGTGACCTTTTTGGATTGGACATGGATCAAGCAATGCGTCAGAGGCAGTCTGAAAAAATGACTTCATGTTCTATGTGCGGCACATTCCGTAGGAGAGCAATAGACATGATGGCAGAAACGGTAGGTGCAAATGTCGTTGCGACAGCACACAATCTTGATGACCAGCTACAAACTTTCATGATTAACTTACTATCAGGTGACACAGAGAGAATTGGTTGGATGTATCCAGAATCGGTTCAGTATGGTCCCAATGGTCTGAAAAAGGTAAAACCATTTCTAGAGATTTACGAACATGAAATCGTATTCTATGCTATGCTGCGGGACATCCCATTTCAGTCCGAAGAGTGTCCCTATATGCATGAAAGCATCAGAACCGATCTTCGTGAGTTTCTCAATAATCTTGAAACAAGTCACCCTGGGATAAAATATAACGCTTACAACTCTATTACGAAAATCTCAAAAATATTGAAAACTTCCTCCATGGTATCTGTGCCCCACCCACAAAAATGCTTAATTTGCGGACGCAACTCTGCCGGGAGAATTTGTTCTGTCTGCAAGACCCTTCAAGTCCTAACCAAGAATAAGTAAATCAAATCCAGACTCGCCTTGTTGAACTCCACGGATCAAAGAAGTGATAAGCAAATATAATGAGTCCTACCTATAATACTTGCGGAGGCAGGGAGGATCGGGGTGCTAGCCGTACCCCACATCAGAAATCGGCTTTATGCTGGGATCAGTAACTGCTGGGTAAATCCATAAGTGTGAGGTACCTTCTTGCCCTGCTGAAATGAAATCATGCCGTGTCGGATGGTTATGAGCAGCTAACCACGCGAAGGCGGGGTCTTGACTGCGAATCGTCGAAATGGGTGAGGTCCGGGAGGGAGCAACCCTAAGGTGGCGTAGCCATGCTAACACGTCTACGTGGTGGATCTTGTAGGGCTTGAGATGGGGCCTTGTGCCTATGGTGGTACTGGCAGGCTGCCCCCGTGCTCTTAATGAATCGACAGTGTTAATGGTGAGGCGCTCGGGACTCCAAAAATGTGATGACTTCCTAGGAATTTTTCCCTAGAGTATTTTTATCGATAGGACACCTATCTTTTCCAGGAGAAAGAACTCAGGTGCATGCAATATAAACAGCTGATGAATATTAAAATACCTTAACCTAGAACAATAAATGTGATTCCCTTTTTAAAAGACAAAATTCATTCATCGAGTTTTATGATTTTAGATGATTTTATCTACGCTTTCCATTTTAATAATTTAGGTTTTAGGTTGAGTCTTGTTCGAGAATAGAAGATGAAACTCGTAGGTGCGCTAAATGGTTAGGACGCTTGATAAAACACATACTGTGCTTTCATATATTGATGGTAGTTTAAAAAATGCAACGATAGTAAACGGTGATAATAAATATGATGGATTTATTTTTTCTCTCCTAAATCCACCTGTTCCAATGGGCGGTAATATCGTCTCCTTGGATATATACGTGGATGAAATTCCGGTTCCAAAAAAATCAATTTTTATTGCGACTTCTGAGGATGTGGTCAATGCAGCCACATTATCGGAAGACCGCCCCATTCCATTTAAGCCATTTCAAAGCGCAAGATTTCTGATAATAAAGGATGATGGCTTGCAAGAACAAAGTAAACACAAGATCGTTATTTTGAGTAAACTGGAAGGATTTGAACAGATTATAATACCTTTTACTTTTAATGATTACATAAGTAATCGTAGGGAAAGAATTTTTATTCCATCAAACATGATAGATGATTCGGATTCAAATACATCGATTGAGGATACGATCTTTAAAAACTTCTCAAGTCCATTAATTCTGTCTGGCAAAAAAGCGTATATTGTATGTTCATCGAATGCTTCGCTTTCCGCTAACTGGTCTTGGATGGGCACAAGATATGATAATGGTGGATTGTACGTACCGCCTGCTAGGGCTTTCGGTAGGATCCTCGTCGAAATATCTATGGATGATGGGGTGCGTAAGAGACTCCCAAACTTTGTGGTATCATCTAGACATGAGAATGGATTTCTCTATACGAGGACCGAAGTAGCAGGTTTGCAAGTAAAAAGGACGCTATTCGTTCCGGTTGATAGCAAAGGATTTGTTATGAAGTTGGAGTTGTTAGATCGAGACGGGGATTATACAAAATTAAGTTTAAAAAAGAAAATGGAAAAAAGAAGACGGAAGATTCGTATGCACTTCGTCGTTGACGGCAATATTACCAGCTATGGATTAGCTGCTATTTCCCAGAGTAACTTTTCTAAGCTCCTTACCAGAGATAATTGCTTACAAATCCAAACTGCTGCAAAGAAAAATCTTGCTCATTTCTACGGAACAATTGGGGTTACGCCGAAGACTCTGAGGCCCTCTAGAGTTTTAATGGATTCTTTTGATAACGATTTGGAGATTTCGTATGACCTTGAGATTGAAGCAGGTAACACCAGTGAACTTGCACTAGTGGCGACAGGCGGATTTACCAGTTCTGAAGATTGTTTAAAGGAATACCGATATATTCGGGATAATTATAAACAATTGTTAGAGAGTACGCAAAATCATTTCAAATCGATCACTAATTCTACATTAAATCTTGCGTCCTCGAGTCAAAATCAGCAGCACCATACTATTGTAAAACTAGTCAGAGCATTCGAAAAAGCCAAAACGAGTTTGGAATACTTAAAGGCAGAATATGACGGACTAGGGCCAGGTATTTGCGCAGGACTGCCGAGATTCCCTAATTATTGGGCTAGGGATACAGGCTGGTCGTTGAGAGGCTATTTAGCTATTGGGGATTATCGCTTTGTTGTTGCTGTTATAGAAAATTTTCTTCTTCACCAAGCAAGAAAAACCTCTAAGCTTGCGATGAAAGGAGAGTTGCCGATGATAATTAGCGGTAAATCATTTCTGCATGATAGCACGTTCGGATCAGCTGATTCTACATTTCTTTTTCCGTGGGCAATACGTGAATATGTGTTGGCTACAGGAGATACACATTATCTACAAAGTCGATGGAAACAGATTGTTGATCTTGTCAATTGGGGATTTCTAAAAGATTTAGATAGAGATGGATTCATCGAAAACGGATTTACTGGAGTCGCCGAAAAATTACCTATTCAGGATTCTACTTGGATGGACCATATTGATAGAAGAAAGAGCGCAAATGATGTCCAAGCACTGTTCTGCGAAAGTTTGAAAATTGGAAGCGAGCTAGCAAGGATTGTGGGTGACAATTATAATCAAGAGCGATGGAGTCGAGGTGCTGATCAGCTCAGAGCCAATGTAGAGAGAGAATATTGGAATAACAAAGACGGTTTCTACTATGATACGATAAGAAGGGACGGTACCAAGGACTCAAGTATTAGACCAAATTCTCTCGTCATGTTACTTACAAACACTGTAGAAGACAGAATAAAAGCTCACTCTGTCTTAACGAGAATCGAAAAAAATGACCTAACTACCCCTTGGGGGGTAAGAACTCTAAGCAGCCTCGATCCTAAATATCATCCCAGTCTTTATCATGATGGCGCTGTATGGCCACTTGTAACGGGTTGGGCTGCAATTAGCGAGATCAAAATGAACAGGCTAGAACCGGCGCTTTATTACATCGAATCTATGGCACAAAGAATACTTTCTGAAAACGGTATGTATGCAGAAACCTATAGAGGCGACAGACCGGAACCCTTTAACTCGTGTATCCTCCAAGCTTGGTCTGTTGGGATGTTTGTATATTCATTGCAAGAGATGATGCTTGGAATGCGCTTGAATATGCTCGAAAATAGCCTTCAATTCGAGCCACGTATTCCTGAATCGCTAAGAAATAATTCATTGCCAGTCAATTTTGAGCATAATATTCAAACCCTGCAACAACCACAGAGATATCGAATAACTGTTGACCCGAATCGTGAAAAAATATCTATTATTATACACAATCGCGAACAAATCGACAAGGCGCCAGAAATTTTTAGCAATTCTTATTCAATTAACATCGAGCACTCTTGAAGAAGTTGTCAAAAAACCTGTGTCTATTTGGTCAGTACTTGTTATTGTCGGGGCAAAATAATTCGTTTATGCTCATTATTAGCGAGAAAAATAAAACCAGTGATTCTCATTACATCAGGTACAATCTTTAGCTGCGTTATCTTTATCTCTTATTTATATCCTAATCTGAATTGTGCTATGGCAGCGGCAACGTAGTTGAATTATTTCTCACCAAAGCCTTAAAATGTGGCATAGTTGCCCCTTGAATTTTACTAAAATATTCACTGGTGAAGGAAAGGA
>Ga0070709_10002263_pt1 | contig 10430 bp, 12 predicted proteins | sample LARL51metaG_FD_65449 | JGI IMG/M metagenome (GOLD analysis project Ga0070709, IMG submission 65449) | Corn, switchgrass and miscanthus rhizosphere microbial communities from Kellogg Biological Station, Michigan, USA - LAR L5-1 metaG | ecosystem: Host-associated > Plants > Roots > Rhizosphere ...
GAGCGCGGACATCTGCGAGACATAGTGCGCGTCCGGCACGAAATGGAAAACCCCGGCGCCTTCGCCGTCTTTGAGATAGCCTTCGCAATCAAAGCGCCCGGCATCGCGGGCGATGGCAAATTTAACGTCTTGCTTCCCGGGCTTAGCAAAATCGACGCCGCGAAAATCGCTGGTAGGCCAATCGGATTCGTGATTCGAATTGTTGTGCTTGCTGTGATAAATGAGCGCGAAGGAGACTTTGCCGGGCTCATCGCTGTGGGAAATGGTCCAGCTTCCAGTACGAGACTCCGAGGCGCGCGCGATCAACGCTAGGACCAGAGTGCAGGCGATCAGGATGTATGCGACGAGTGCGTGACGGCGATTCATAGCGGCGTGATCCTCCATGTTTTTTACCTCTTGAAGCCTGATGCTGAGCCTTGGACGAAGCCTTCGTCTCGTTGTGAAACGCGCCCCCGACCTGGTCGCGGCCGCTTCAACTGCGCACACCTATAGCGTTCTGCCGCTGACCGATCGGCTGTGGACCCTCAGATTTATTTACTCCAGTACGTTTGCGTGTTTGAGCTGAATCAGCTTATCCAAATCGAGATTCTTGAACCCGTGGCTTCGCGCCAGATCGATAAATTGCGGCGTGATGCCCATTACCTTCGCGCTGATGACTTCGTCGACGTCGGGTTTGAAACCGGCGGCCTGTAATCCCTTGATGAATTCGTCCGTCACACCTTGCACTTTCAGAGCAATCCATTCGTCTTTGTCAGGATTCAACCCGGTTGCGCGGATGCTACGAACGTAATCGGCGTTAATTCCCTGGACTTTCATCCCGATCAGGTCATCAACGTCTGGATGGATATTGAGTTCGTTGAGCTGATGAATGTACTCGGGACTGATGCCTTGTACTTTCATCCCGATCAGTTCGTCGGTGTCCGGTTTGAATCCGAGCTTGCGCATTTCCTCAACGTAAGCCGGCGTGATGCCTTGGACTTTCATGCCGATCAGCTGGTCGGCGTCCGGCTGAAATCCCAGCTTGTGCATTTCTTCGAGATATTGGGGAGTGATGCCTTGAACCTTCATGCCGATAAGCGAGTCAACATCCATCTTCAAATTCATGGCACGCACCTCATGAATGTATTCGGGGCTGATGCCCTGAACTTTCATGCCTACCAGTTCATCAGCGGAAGGCTTTAGACCTTCGGCGCGAATTCCGTGAATGTATTCCGGCGTGATGCCCTGAACTTTCATAGAAATCAAATCGTCGGCAGAAAGATTATCGAAGCCTTCAGCTTTCATCGCATCTATGTACGATTGCGATTTAGCCATGGGCGCGACATCTTGTTGACTATTCGCCTGAGGCGCGGCCGGCGTTGGCTTGGAGTTCGTCTTTGCCTGCGGGGTGGGGCGAGGTGCAGTAATGACGATCACGCCGTCGCTGTTAGTTTTGCCGCTGGTTTCCTGCAGCGTAAATGAATGGGCCGAAGCTGAACGCACCAGACCAAAAAGAGCGTTGCCGGCGAGCAAAGCGGCCGCAAGACAGAGCACACCAAAAGCGAAGCCGGCGTTGCGAAGGCTGCTTCCTTTTTCCGTAATACCCAGAAGACGGGTAACGCGGGAGGCTAGCGGTCCGCGGTTTGCAGCCATGGCGAATGAGGGAGCAACACGCCACTCTTCCATCAGCGCGAGGGCGCGAGCGTACTCGGCGGGATTGCCGCACGTGGTGAGCGCAACATCATCGCAGCAATTTTCGCGTTCGGCGCGGATACGTTTGCTGAGCCACCACACGGCCGGATGGTAAAAGAGCAAAGTCTCGGCAGCGACTTGAAAAAGGTTGAAGAACGCATCGAATCGGCGGATGTGCGCGAGTTCGTGAGTGATGACGGCGCGAAGTTGGAGTTCGGTTAGCCCGGATAGCGCGCTGATGGGTAACAGTACGACGGGACGGAACCAGCCGACGACGGCCGGCGCGTCCAGATGGAGCGACTCGCAATAGCGAATGACACGCGTGATGCCGAGGCGCTGCTGCATTTCGCGGCAGACAAAGAGAAGCTCAGAGCACATGGGCTTGGAATCGCGCTGGCGCAGCCGGGTCACGATAAACAACCCGCCGGCGGTGCGCAAGCTAAAGAGCAAAACGCCAGCAAACCAAAGTTCGACGAATCCTGTGAGCAGGGTGCCGGAAGCCAACGGCGACCTGCTGCTGGACACCACACGATATGAAGCAACACTTACGGCGTGGGTAATCACCGGTACCGGATTCTGACCGGGAACGCTCAGCACAGGAACAGGAGAGGATTCACGCAACACCACGTACGTGAGCACCGGCGTCGCAACCATCAGAACCAATGCACCAATCGCGATGGCATAGCGAGTCGATGCCTGACGCGCGAAGGCGATGCCGGCGGCTGCTAGTGCAGCGAGTGCCGCGCCTTGCCACAGGAAGTGAACCAGCGAAAGGCCGAGGTTGCGCAACACGTCTGGGGTAAACCAGTGGGCAATGACGCTCATCGGATGGTCCTTTCGTATTCATCGAGCATGCGGCGGAGTTCTTCGATTTCGTTCTTGGAGCTGCGGCGGCCCGCGAGTGCGTGCAGCATAAGTTCCTTCGCGGAGCCGTCAAATACCCGCTGCAGCATGTCGGACGCAAACTGCCGCTTGGTTTTTTCCGCCGGCTGCTGCGCTTCGTAAACGTGCGCGCGCTGTTCTTCGTTACGTCGGACCAGACCTTTAGCGGTCATGATCTGCATGAGCTTAAGCACGGTTGTATAACCAAGAGCCTTTTCTTCCTGCAAAGCGTTATGGACTTCGCGAACCGTGGAGGGTCCGCGTTCCCAGAGAACTTGCAGGATTTGCAACTCTGAGGCTGTGGGCTTTTGTAGTGATGTCTCGTTCATGGAATGGACCTTACTACGAACAATTTCGTAATGTCAACGAAAATCTTCGTAGTTTGTTGGGCGGTGGTTTTGGGCGACGGTGAGCAACGCGAATCTTATACTAGTCACTGTGAGAGGCAAACAGCGGTTCGCGAAGAGTGCCGGCCCCGGCAAAGGGCACGTCGGACTGGGCCGCGCATTATCTAAGTTGGGATTTTGCTCGCGCTCGCAGGCCTCCGAGATGATTCGCGCCGGACGCGTTCGCTTGAAAAATGTCGTTTGCAAAAACCCGGAAGCGGCAGTTCGCCTTGGAAAGGATCCGATCGAAGTCGATGGAAAGGCAGTCGAGTGCGCACAAAAGATTTATTGGATGTTGAACAAAACGCGCGGCACGGTGACAACCGCCGATGATGAGCAACGGCGAGAAACGGTATATGAAGGATTACCGCCGGGCTTGCCGTGGATGGCTCCCGTTGGGCGGCTTGATAAAGCGACGCAAGGATTGTTGCTGTTTACGAATGATTCGCAATGGGCAGCGCGGGTTACGGCGCCGGAATCGCATTTGGAAAAGACCTATCATGTGCAAATCGACGCTGTGGTACAAGACGATTTGCTGCGGGCGCTGGAGGCCGGAGTGCGGTGCGACAATGGCGAAGTTTTGCGAGCCACACGCGCCAAACGAATTCGCGCAGGCGAAAAAAATTCTTGGATTGAGATTGTCCTGGACGAAGGGAAAAATCGGCAGATTCGAAGGATGCTGGAGGCATCCGGAATCGGAGTTCTGCGTCTGGTCCGTGTGGCAGTCGGAAATCTGGAGTTAGGAACGCTCGGAAAAGGCGCGGCGAGAGAACTGACCGATAGTGAAGTAAGAAATCTCCACGGTACGGTAGGGCGCAGACGCGGTACAGAATGAGAGCCCCCGCGCGTACAGTAAAATCCCAATGGCGAACACGAATGGAATCCGGCAAACTACGGTTGTTCGAAGGGCTATGCTCTTCGATAGACCGGGAAAGAAGAGAAAAGGCGGAAAATCCCGAGTAATCGGGATCTCAGGGCTGGGACGTTTTTTCCTCTTCTTCCCGGTATTTTTTGCCGGGCCTCTGGAACTTTCCTTTTACAATCGACGCTATGAAAACGCTGGGTAGCTGCTGGGTAGCGTACGGCATTCTCCGTGTATGCCTGGGAGTGGCGCAGGTGTTTTTCGCACCGACGGCCACGGTGATGTTCGGATCGCTTCTGGGGCGCGTGCCGGATCCGTATACGCTAATGGGGCTGTTCCACGTAATTTATGCGTTCCTTATTTTGTTATCGTTCGCATCCGGTATTCTGGGATTCCTGGGTGGGCTCGCAGCCCTCGGAAATGCCCGAGCGGGACGCACGCTGCTGATCGTGGCCAGTCTGCTGTCGCTTTCTGAAATGCCGATTGGGATTGCCCTCAGCGTGTACACGCTCGTTGTGCTGGTTCCCTTGAGTCATACTGAGAAAATCTAAAAAATCTGTCCTTATGTTTTGGCCCGGGCTCTCGTCAGCCAATCCGGATCGGTTGGTTGAGGTGTGGCTTCAGATACCAGCATGGCTGGTTGCCAGAATGCGGGAATATCGCGTGCACGCAGGTAACAACTTCTGTCGGATTTACCTGGTCAATCTCGTACGTACTTGAACCGTTTTTCATTGGGATGGCAAGAAGACGCGCCCGGGTCATGGACTCAAACGGCCACGTTGGAGTCTTATGCATCATGCGAATTCGCAACACAATAAAGTCTGCGATATAGAGGCTCGCCGTTAGTAAAACAACGCCTTCAAAAACGCGCGTGACGATTGGCTTTCGGATCACACAGCGAGTATAGCGGAATCGACAGCCCACCAGAGTCGACGTGCGCTGCTATTGTTTGATTTCGACTGGCGTACCGATCTTGTGGCTGGAGCCGAAGCGCTTGTAATTGGCGTATTTAACGGTCATGCGGATATGAACGTTGTTCCCGGTGAAATGCAACGTATCATCGGCATGTGTGTAAGTCGGAAACCAAAATGGCCCGGTAATATTTTCGCGGTATGTTTCAAAGTGCGGAAAAACGTTTTCGTTATTTTTTTTCATAATGTCCGGCACCGCTTTGCCATAACTCTTCACGATTTGCAGATCTTTTTCGTCCACCCAAACCCGGCCCTGAAAGTAACGCTCATTTTTTTCCATTTTCTTAGGAGCAACATCAAATACGTACGCGTGGAGTTCATCGACGATCTGGCGTCCCACATAGGTGACATTGTATTTGGGCAAATCTTCGGTGGTGAGAACGAAAGGCTGAATATTCTTGAGGTCGTTCAGGTCCTGCTGCGACATGGTGATGCGAGTCAGGGTAGGTTGGGGTGCGTACGTGACTTTTTCGTAGCGCTTGCCGTCAGGCGTGAACAGGATGTCGCTGTTCATGCGGTATTCGCCGTCGGGGACGCCATCCATGTCCACGGTCTGTATAACAAAAGTCTGTGTGTAAGTGTAATTGTCGCGCTCCGTGCGGAACTCGGATTCGTGCTGCGAAAACTTCTGGATGATCTGCTCCACGGGAATTGATGGCGGTTCGTTGGTGATCGCGGATTCAGTGTGACCGATACGCCCTTCGACAGGGGCCGCCGATGCAGAATTACCCATGCCAGGCGAACCCGAAGAGGAACCCGAGGGTGCCGGTTGAAGAGGCCCTTGCTGTTGAGCGTTCGTGGAAATTGCGAACGCGAATGTTGTGCCGGCGAGCAGAACGGCAAAAGTGTGATTTCGCAAGCGGGAAACCGAGCGAATTGAGAAGTTGGCGCTGATCATTTTGATTTGGATACCGCTTAGAGTTTGGACTCAGTAAGTAAGACTTGTAAAGTGCGCTGCGGGTTGCATCAGGGCAAAGCTGCCTGAGCCCGGCGGTTGTGAGAAGTAGTCCTGTGGTAAACTTGGGAAGTCCGGTGGGGCCGTGGCGCAGTTGGGAGCGCGCCTCGATGGCATCGAGGAGGTCGTGGGTTCGAATCCCATCGGCTCCACCAAAACACATGGCAAACAAACACTTTAAGCACCCACTTCTGTACCGATTGGAACTTTTGTACCAATTGACCGCTGGGCAAGCCTTTCCATAACGTCTACGTGGGTCTCAGAAACAAGATGGCTGTAGATCCGCAACGTGGTACGCACGTCCGCGTGACGCATCTGCCGCTGTAAGACTGGCAGCGGTACGGATGCGTTCGCTAGTTCGGTCGCTAGTCCATGCCGGAACGCATGAAGCCCGGTATTGTGTGCCGGTATCCCCAGCTTTTTTAAGAATCGGCTTTAGCACGTACTTAACTAGGTTGTCCCTGTTTAGCGGACGTGTGCCTTTCTTGTTCGGGAATAGCAGTCCGGGCGCGTTAGGCTTCCAGTGGGTTTGCAAGTAGTTCCGAAGCACGGCTTCCAATGCGGACGGCATGGGAAGCGTGGCCGTGGAGTTCTTGGTTTTAGGTTCACGGATAATCCGCGTGTTGTTGTCTGCGGACTTGCTGATTGAAATGGTTTTATTGGTGAAGTCCAAGTCGGAGACGTTTAAGGCGAGAAGTTCTCCGGCGCGGACGCCAGTAAGGGCGGCCACGGCAACGAGGGTGTGATGTGGTTCTGGCGCTGCCTGAATAATCGCCTGCGAATGGCTGGGAGTGAAGCACGGCGCTGGCTTCGGGCCAATACCGCCTAGCTTTAGGTTCTCCAACCCGACTTTGCAAACCGACATCTTGCACGTCTCCGCGTGTTTGAGAATAGTGAAGACGGTTTGGAGAATGTTCGCTATAGATTTTTGGGATAGTTTTCTTCCGATTAAATCGGTAGCGAACTGTTGGAGTGTAGGAATGTCTAGGTCGTGGGGAGTCGAATCCTTGAACTTCGGCAAGATGTGAATTTTTAGATGGCTCTCCATTGTCCGGACTGTGGCGGGAGAGAGTGCGGGTGCGATAGCCCTACGCCATGCGTCCACGGCATCTAGGAAAGTTTTGCCGCGGATTGTGGGCGCAACACTGCCGCGCTTTAGGTTTACGTCCTGCATGATCCTGTCGTGTTCACGGCGGGCGGCGCGTTCACTCAAACCGTCCGCTGCGATACGTCCGATGAAATGGCGTACACGGCGAGTCTCAAACGTGCCGTCCGCACGTTCGGTATCCGCGTAGTAGAACGTGTAAGCCATGCCGTTCTTGATCTGGAAACAACCTTTCTGGAATCGTCGCTTTGGCACTGCGCCTCTTCGGCCTGTGCCTCGCGGCGTTGCTGGCGTGCATGGTAGCACGTCATGGTCTGCACACTCTGCTGTGTTGTCACGGCTGGGGAGACGGTGCAGCGTCTCGCCAACCCCCTCTAAATGTTCGATCAATCGTTTCCTTTTCTTTTTTAAGCTGCCTTAAACACGAAATTTGCCAATAATCCGTACTTGCTACGTGGTTACACCCGCTTTTTGCCGTTAGCCCCCTACGCAAACACTGGAAACGCCAAGAATGAGGGTTCTACGCGGCCTTCTTGAACGCTTCGCGCAGTCTTGCTTTGGCTGCTACCTGCTCATCTGGGCTTAGTACTTTCGGGAACCTGTAGACTCTGGCCTTTGCTGCCTGGTCTAGTAGTTCCAGGTTGGCTTCCGTTCGTGCTGCGTCGAAAGACATGCCGGGATTCTTACCGACGATCTTGACCATGAGCACGCCTACCGGCGACTTTGCTGCTGGCGTGTCGGGCTGTGCGAAGTACTCTTCGATTGCGCTGATGCTGGTTATCACTCTTGATGTCTCCATTTGGTTTACGCTGCCTTCCGTTCTTTCCAATGCGCCGCGTTTTCTTCTTTCGTGATCCGCAAAAGTTCCGCGATCAACTTCAGCGAGCTATACAGCGCGTCCACGTCTTGCACGTCACCCGCGAACAGCCTTATTTTCCCGTCCTCGGCCAAAAAATGCTGAACGCGAACCAGCTTCAATTCGCCGGGGTCAACGTCATACCGTGGTCGCAATCGTAGGATTCCCATGTTTCGCCTTTCGTCTTTCGAGCTTTTCTTCTTCAGCTTTGCGTCGTGCGGCCTTTCTGGATAGGTAGGCTTCATGCGCTTTGCGACGCACGGCGCGTTCAGCTTCTTTGCGGGCGAACTCTTCCTGCCATTCCGGGGTTGCGTGTTTCGTCTTTATTTTTTGGCACGTGGTTTCGAGCCATGCATCAAACTCCGGCGAGTCCCAATAGATTACGGGCGGCGTTGGTTCTGCGGGTTGCTGAACAGTGGGCAGTTCCCGTGATGGTTCCGGCTGTGGCGCTGGGGGCTGTGTTGGCTCATCCCATTCATAATCCGAATTTTTTAGGTCTACGTATAAGGATGGAATCTCGACGATACTCACGCCGCACGCTGCCCACACCCAAGTTTGCCGAGCGAACGGCGCTTCAGGTCGGCTGAAAAAAACCGCATGGCGTGCTCATAGTCGTCAAACGGGTACTTCGACCGCGCTCTCAAACTCTGAACGCTGTGCTTCATTAAAACTAAATCCCAGTGGGCGCAAGAGGCCCAGCGAATCAATTGCCCGGTCTCAGGAACTCCAAAAAGATGCCCGATGGTTGCTTCCCAAAACTCCGAGAACTCCGCTAGCATTAACTGTTTTTCTGCAAAGTCCATAGTTGTAGTTTCTTTTCTCTGTGTTGAATTTAGATTCCTACTGTGGTCTTCTCTCTGAATAGCGTGATTGCCTCTGCAATGGGAATATTTTTAACGCGTGCCACTAGCTGGCACAGCTTCCCTTGCCCAAGTTCACTGCGTTCTGCTGTGAGACAGATTCCATAGCGTTCGTTCTTCCGCCGCTGCTTCTTATTCTGGTGGCCGCAACCGTGGCACCTGTAGCAATCAAGGGTGAACGAAATGCTGAAAGCATCGTGTCCGCAGTCAACAAAGGGGCAGGTAAGATCGTTGAACCAGTTTTTTTCTGTAGGACTAGGTACGCTGATGCCGACATGCTCGGAAACTAGCTCGGCTCTTTGTTCCGGCGTAATGGTGTTAAGGTCAAAGTCGCCGTCCTTGGCTTCATAATCCCGGTACTCGAATCCCGATGGCTTACGCCAACGATTGCTCGGCTTGCCAGTCTTCGGGTCAAAGACTTCCATCGCGCCGTACTTTGCGTACTTGAACAGTCTTTTCTTATGGCATCCCTTCAGGCCACTTTTGAAACCTTCCCGTCCTAGTCCCGTCTCCTGCTGTAGATTCTTGCGGCCAATCCAAAACACCTCATCTTGATTGACCGTAACCAGATCCATGACCGTGACGTAGGTCGCCGTCTCTGTGACGTTCAGCGTATAAATCTTGGGTAAGCTGTCCTTGGGAAACGTGACGTAACTATTGAGGCCCTGTGCGGACAACAAGTCCCAATTGCCGGGGCTGGTCTGCAAAACTTTGCCGGGGGCTATCAGGATCTAGGAAATAGATCGTGTCGAGTGTCTGGGATGCCTTGCGAAAGATGAACCGTTGTTCTTCAAGTTCATCAAGTGCTCTGAGAACGGTACGTTCAGTCAGACCAGTGTTACGAGCGATAGTCTCTACTCTCACTCGATAAGTTAGATCGCCGCATGACCATGATCTTTTCGACTTGCCACTGGCTCTATCCAGCAAGTACAAGTAAACGGACACACTGGCTCGACCATGTAGTGAACGAATCGAACGGAAGACTTACAACTTTGAATATTTCTTCCATATACCATCCGGTTTACCGGCAGAACTAAGGTCATACCGTCTCTTCGCAACCTTGGGTAGACCGACACGACTTTGTTTGCGTTCTTCTTCTAACTCTTCTACTATCCGTAGTCCCTTTTCCAGAGAGAGTGTCTGAGTGTTGCTGTCTAACTCTTCAGCACAACAAACTCAAGCAAGAAGTCAAACAGGAAGCCAATCCAAGATTTACTCAGCATATCAATCTGCGTCTCCCATCTCCCGTACTGGGGCCAGCTCCCCGCCTTCCTACCGCTCCAGCGCAACCCAAGCCCCAACACAATCTTCATCTCCACTCGTACAGGATGGCAACGATAGAAGAGAGCCTCGGCGAACACGGAGAGATGAGCGGATTCCATTTCCCAGACGATCAATCAAAACCGAACGCCGCTGTCGCATGCATCAAGAACAAATCCAAAGATGGAGAGGTTGCTTACCTACCGGATGTACGAGCCGCGGCGTTCACCAAGCCTGCTGGGTGGAGAATCATCTAAAGAATGCGAGCTTTGATTTGCAAGAGACACGTTGTGCGATCTTGGCGGCTATACAACCGGGTAAAGTTGTCGTTCCTTATGTGAAGGAGCATATGACGAGCTATGGTCTGTGTGCGTGGTAGAGGCGAACATATTGGAGAGAGTCCCGAGTTCTGTGGAGCTGATCTTGGTAGCGAATGGAAAGCGCGTCATGGAACCGATGACGTTCGAGCTACTTGAAGAGGAGGAAGGTAAGCCGAGTATCAGACTGGTGAACTAGTGGGAAACGCTGTCAAGGCGCACATGCAGAAGTTTGGAGTTGACCGCAAGACGGCGCAATACTGGGTTAGCAGCGCAACGGGTGGGTGATTCCCGATCTAGGGAGC
>Ga0070709_10002266_pt1 | contig 10429 bp, 7 predicted proteins | sample LARL51metaG_FD_65449 | JGI IMG/M metagenome (GOLD analysis project Ga0070709, IMG submission 65449) | Corn, switchgrass and miscanthus rhizosphere microbial communities from Kellogg Biological Station, Michigan, USA - LAR L5-1 metaG | ecosystem: Host-associated > Plants > Roots > Rhizosphere ...
AGCCCCAGATGATCGATACGGCCAAGGATGCCCGCCTTGGCCGTATTTTTTTCAACAGGACGATGCGGGTCTATCCCGCTTTCGCCGGTTTCCACGGCATGGAGGACACGATCGAGCGGATCGTCGGGTTCTTCCGCCACGCCGCGCAGGGATTGGAAGAGCGCAAGCAGATTCTTTATTTGCTCGGTCCGGTGGGAGGCGGCAAATCTTCGCTCGCAGAGCGATTGAAGTCGCTGATGGAAATCCATCCGATCTACGTCCTGAAGGCGGGCGACGAGCTCAGTCCGGTCTTCGAAAGCCCGCTCGGCCTGTTCGATCCGGAGACCTTCGGACCGATGCTCGAAGAGAAGTACGGCATTCCGCGCCGCCGGCTGAGCGGATTGATGAGCCCGTGGTGCTACAAGCGACTGGAAACCTTCGGCGGCGATATCTCGCGGTTTCGAGTTGCGAAAATCCAGCCGTCGCGGCTGCGTCAGATCGGCATCGCGAAGACCGAACCCGGCGATGAAAACAATCAGGATATCTCCTCGCTGGTCGGCAAAGTCGACATCCGCAAGCTTGAGACCTTCGCCCAGAATGATCCCGATGCCTACAGTTATTCGGGCGGTCTCAACCGTGCCAACCAGGGCGTGCTCGAATTCGTCGAGATGTTCAAGGCGCCGATCAAGATGCTGCATCCCCTCCTCACCGCGACGCAGGAAGGCAACTATATCGGCACCGAAAATATCGGCGCGATTCCCTTTACCGGCATCATTATCGCGCATTCCAACGAATCGGAGTGGCAGAGCTTCAAGACCAACAGGAACAATGAAGCTTTCATCGACCGGATCTGCGTCATCAAGGTGCCGTACTGCCTGCGGGTAGCCGAGGAGCAGAAAATCTACAACAAGCTCATCGAGGGCTCCGAGCTCGTCTCGGCCCCATGCGCTCCGGCAACGCTGGAGACGCTGGCGCGTTTCTCGGTCATGACGCGCCTGCGCAAGCACGAGAATTCGACCGTCTTCGCGAAGATGCGGGTCTATGACGGCGAAAGTCTCAAGGAGTCAGACCCCAAGGCGCGCAGCGTGCAGGAATACAGGGACGCCGCCGGCGTAGATGAGGGCATGGACGGCGCCTCGACGCGGTTTGCGTTCAAGGTGCTGGCCGCGACCTACAATCACGACACCACCGAAATCGGTGCGGATGCCGTCCACCTGATGTATGTGCTCGAACAGTCCATCCGACGAGAGCAACTGTCCGAGGAAGTCGAGAAGCGTTACCTCGAATTCATCAAGGCCGAACTGGCGCCGCGTTATGCCGAATTCATCGGCAATGAAATCCAGAAGGCCTATCTCGAATCCTATTCCGATTACGGTCAGAACCTGTTCGATCGCTATGTCGACTATGCCGACGCGTGGATCGAAGATCAGGACTTCAAGGATCCCGACACCGGTCAACTGATGAATCGCGAGCTGCTCAATCAGGAGCTCACCAAGATCGAGAAGCCCGCCGGTATCGCCAATCCCAAGGACTTCCGCAACGAAGTCGTAAAATTCTCGCTGCGCTCGCGGGCGCAGAATGGCGGAAAGAACCCGTCCTGGACCAGCTATGAGAAGATCCGCGAAGTGATTGAGAAGCGAATATTCTCGCAAGTGGAGGATCTGCTGCCAGTCATCTCGTTCGGATCGAAGAAGGACGGCGATACCGAAAAGAAGCATGGTGAGTTCGTTCTGCGGATGGTGGAGCGCGGCTACACCGAGCGCCAGGTTCGCCGGCTGGTCGAATGGTACATGCGCGTGAAACAGGCCGGCTGAAATCGATGTGTCGCTGACCATGCATATCGTCGACAGGCGTCTCAACCCGGGCAGCAAAAGTCTGGAAAATCGCCAGCGGTTCCTGCGTCGCGCCAGAGCGCTGGTTCAGGATGCCGTCAAGAAGATGTCCAATGACCGGGACATCAAGGACGTTCTGGAGGGCGGAGAGGTCAGCATCCCGCTCGACGGGACCAACGAGCCGCGCTTTCAGCGGCAGGGCGGCGTTCGTGACATGGTGTTCCCCGGTAACAAGAAGTTCGTCGAAGGCGATGTGTTGCCGCGGTCCGGAGAGGGTGGGGGAGGGGGAAGAGCATCCCGGGCTGGAGAAGGCGATAGCGAAGATGCGTTCAGATTTGTGCTCAATCGCGATGAGTTTGTCGATCTGTTCCTCGACGATCTCGAGTTGCCCGATCTCGCCAAGCGAAGCTTTGCCCATGCGGAGAGCGAGACCATTCACCGCGCGGGCTACACCAACTCCGGTTCGCCGGCGAACCTCTCGGTCAGCAGGACGGTACGCCTCGCGTTGGCGCGGCGGGTCGCTCTGAGGCGTCCGCGGCCGGACACCATCGCCAGGCTCGAGGCCGAACTTGCGGATTGCAATGACGAAGAGCGGCGCAGCGAACTGGTCAGGGACATCGAGGCGCTGAAGGCGAAATTTCGCCGAATACCGTTCATAGACCCGATGGACATACGATACCGGCGTTTCGAAACCGTTCCAAAGCCGGTCACGCAGGCGGTGATGTTCTGTCTGATGGATGTCTCCGGTTCGATGTCCGAGCACATGAAGGATCTCGCCAAGCGCTTTTACATGCTGCTGTATCTGTTTCTCAAGCGCCGCTACCGTCACGTCGAGATCGTGTTCATCCGCCACACCGACCGGGCGGAGGAGGTGGACGAAAACACCTTCTTCAATGGCCCGGCGTCCGGCGGCACCCTGGTTTCGAGCGCGTTGAAGGAGATGCACGACATCGTCCGCTCGCGCTTTCGCCCCGCCGACTGGAATATCTATGCGGCGCAGGCTTCCGATGGCGACAACTCTTACTCCGACGCTGACGAGGTGGGACGGCTGTTGACGGAAATGATACTGCCCGTAAGCCAGTTCTTCGCTTACCTGGAGGTTGGCGAAGCCAACAGCTTCTCCTTCGAGATGCCCAATTCGTCGCTGTGGACGCTGTATCAGCGACTGCACGATGACGGGGCGCCGCTGTCGATACGCAAGGTCACCAGCCGCTCCGAAATTTTCCCGGTTTTTCGCGACCTGTTTCAGCGTCGCCCGAAACATCTGGCGGCCACGCCATGATCGCGAACGCAGGACGCCTGTTCGATGGTCCGGACTGGAACTTCGGTACCCTCCAGCGCATTCACGATGCTTGCGAGCAAATCGCACGAACCGAGCTGGGTCTCAACATTTACCCCAACCAGATTGAGGTCATTACCGCGGAGCAGATGCTGGATGCATATGCCTCGGGCGGTTTGCCGCTCTTCTACAAGCACTGGTCGTTCGGCAAGCATTTCGCGCATGAGGAGGCTTCATATCGCAAGGGGTTGAAGGGCCTCGCCTATGAAATCGTGATCAACAGTTCGCCGTGCATTTCCTACCTGATGGAAGAGAATACCTCGACCATGCAGACGCTGGTCATCGCGCACGCGGCGTTCGGCCACAATCACTTCTTCAAGAACAATTATCTCTTCCGGCAATGGACGGACGCCGGCGGCATTCTCGATTATCTCGAATTTGCAAAACGCTATGTCGCAAAATGCGAGGATCGTCACGGCAAATCTCTCGTCGAGCAAACGCTGGATGCGGCCCACGCCCTGATGACTCAGGGGGTCGATCGTTATCCCGGCAAGAAGTCCGTTGATCTTCAGGCGGAAGAGCGGCGGGCGGAAGAGCGCCGGTCCTACGAAGAACGTGCTTTTAACGATCTCTGGCGAACGGTGCCGTCCGGCCCGCTCAAGAGCGCGACCGCGCTGAGCGGCGAACGGCGGCGGGCCTTGCTCCGGTTGCCGCAGGAGAACCTGCTCTACTTTCTCGAGAAAACCGCGCCCCGCCTGCAGCCCTGGCAACGCGAATTGCTTCGCATCGTGCGGAATCTGGCGCAGTATTTTTATCCGCAGCGCCAGACCAAGGTGATGAACGAAGGCACCGCGACTTTTGTGCATTATCGCATCATGTCGCGCCTGCACGAACAGGGCCGGATTTCCGACGGTAACTACCTGGAATTCCTGCAATCGCACACCAACGTGGTTTTCCAGCCCGACTTCGACCATCCCTATTTTTCGGGATTCAATCCCTATGCGCTGGGGTTTGCCGTCATGCAGGACATCGAGCGCATCGTCACGAGTCCCGACGAGGAGGATCGTGAGTGGTTTCCCGATATTGCCGGAAAGGGAGACGTGATGGAGGTGCTGCGCGACGTCTGGGCGAATTATCGGGACGAGAGTTTCCTCAGCCAGTTTCTCAGCCCGCGGCTCATGCGGAGCATGCGGATGTTTCATCTGCACGACGATCCGCAGGAGAGCGCCGGTGTCCGCGTGGTTTCCATCCACAATGAGCGAGGCTATCGCCAGATCAGGCGCGAGTTGTCGCGTCAGTATGATGTTGGCTTTCTCGATGCGAACATCGAGGTGATCGATGTCGATCTTGCCGGCGATCGTCGCCTGATGCTGCAACATACGGTCGTAGGAGGCGCCCAACTGCAGGAGAAGGATGCGGAGCATGTCCTGCAGCACCTCGCCGATCTCTGGGGCTATGACGTGTCGCTCGCCGAGGTGGATGCAGGAAATACGATGCTCAAGGAATATCTGGTGAAGCCCAGGTCGTCGATCACGGCCGTCGCATAGTTAGCGTTGTCGCAGAGACATGCGGCAATCGTTGTGGATGTTTGACCTCACAACGTCACCCTTCGTCCGTCCTCAGCGGCCCAATAGCCCGCGTAATTCACCTTGATCGTCTCATAGGCGAGAGCGAGGCCGGAAAGCGGCTGCCGCCCCGTGGCGGCGCATTCCATGAAGTCCTGGATCTCCTGCAAGTACCCGCGGGTCCATTCCTCCTCGAGGCAGACATATTGCCAGCCGGTCTTCCGATCGACCTTTTCGGTGATGTAGACGGAGGCGAGTTTTTCCTCGCTGGTCTGATAGCTCATCAGATGATTGTTCGGCGTGATGTTGGCGAACAGCGAGCCGCCCGAGGTGTAGGTCTCGATCAGATTGCGCACGCCGCCCATGATCATGTCGCCCGAGAAGATCGTGGCCTTGGTGCCGTCGGAGAAGGTGAGGGTGAGCGTGCCCCAATCCTCGACATCGACAGGGTTCGCCTTGATGTAGGCGCGCTCGTCGGCCTTCAGGCAGGCCGCGACATTGCCGACGTCACAGGTGACGCTTGACACCCTGATGGTCTCGCCGCGCGCCTTTGCTTCGACCTGCTTCAGGTAGAGTACGCCAGACAACGGATGGCAGCCCATCCGGATCAGCGAGCCGCCGCCGGTCATCGCCCATTGCGCGGCATGTGCGGCGTGCGAGCCGGAGTGGCTTTCCTCGCCCTTCATGAAGAGGATCTTGTCTTTGGTGGCGCGGAGGATCTCCGCGGTCTTGGTCACCGCGGGCGCGTAGACCCAGTCCTCGGCATACATGAAGAGCTTTCCGCTCCGCCTGATCGCCTCCGCGGTCTCATCCATTTCCGCCAGCACGCGCTCGTACATCCTTGCCTTCGGCACGGTCTTGCCGATCGGCGCCTTGTCGCCGTCGCGGCCGAAATAGCCGGCGAACGGCTTCTCGCAGATCACGTGCTTGCCGGCCTGCATCGCCTCCACGATCATCTCGCCATGCAGGTTGGGCGGGGTGCAGATGTCGATCACGTCGAGATCGCGCTCGGCGATCAGATCGGCGAAGCTGCGGTGCGTGTTCGCAATGCCGTGCCGTTTGGCGAATTCCACGACATGATCGCCGCGCGCCGCGACCGCGCTGACCTCGACATCGACGCCATAGACGCGGCGGTAGGCATACATGTGCAGCTCGGCGACAAAGCCGCAGCCGGCCAATCCAACCCTGATTTTCTTCATGTCATGCCCCCGAATGCTTTTGCGGGCGACTCTAGCATGGGGAGCCGGGGGGTGTGGGGCGTTTGAAGCCGGGCCCGATGACGGCCGCGCACGGCCGAAGGCGGCGGTTACGTCAGCCCCGCCTACGTCAGCCCCGCGCGGCGCAGGCCTTCCAGGAAATGCGCGCGTTCGTCCTGGGGGATGACCCTGAGCTGCTCTTCAGCCTTGGCCAGCGTGACGCCGGGCAATGTCCGGCGGTATCCTTCCATGGCCTCGGCTGCGACCGCGGTGTCGCCGATCATGCCGGCCGCCGCCACCATGACACGCCAGCCGGCGGTAAAGGTGTCGCGCAGGCGGATGCTCTTCCGGCAAAGCGCGACGGATTCGGCATAGTCGCGTTCGATATAGGCGGCATAGGCGATAACGGCGTAGTACATCGCGGCGAGGGGATCGCGCGGAGACAGCCGAAGTGCGCGACGAGCAGACTCGGCGCCTTCGCGCGCGCGCCCACTCCATGACAACACCAGGCCGTAAATGCCGTGGGCCAGCGAAAAATTCGGGTTGAGCTGCAACGCGGTTTCGAACGAGGTGCGCGACTCGTCGTGGCGGGCAAGACGGGCCTGGGTAAACGCGAGCCCGAGATGCGCCCAGGGGTCCTCGTTGTCGATCTTGACCGCGGTCAACGCGGCACGCTCGGCGATCGGCAGCGCGACAGTTCTGTCCTCCCAGCCCATCTGGACTCCGGTGGCATGGCTGATCGCGAGCATCGCGTGCGCCTGCGCGTAGCCCGGATCGATCGCGATCGCCTGTTCGGCCAGTTGCTCCGCAATCCGAAAGTCCTCGCTGGTGATGCGCCAGAAGTGCCAGAGCGCGCGCATCACGAGGTCCCAGGCATCCAGGTTTTCCGGGGCCTTGCGCCGGGCGCGGAAATTCTCCGCCGCGTAGAGATGCGGCTCGATCGAGGCCACGATCGCGTCCGTGATTTCGTCCTGCACCGAAAACACGTCGGCAAGCTCGCGGTCGTAGCGGTTGGCCCAGAGATGGCTTCCGGTCGCGGTGTCGATCAACTGCGCGGTGATACGGACGCGGCCGCCGTCCTTGCGCACGCTGCCCTCGACGACGTACCCGACACCGAGTTCGCTCGCGAGCTGCTTCACGTTCACGGGCTTGCCCTTGTAGGTGAAGGTCGAGTTGCGCGCGATGACGAAGAACCAGCGCAGCTTGGACAGCGCCGTGATGATGTCCTCGCTGATGCCGTCGGAGAAATATTCCTGGCGCGCCTCGCCGCTCATATTGACGAAAGGCAGCACGGCGATGGCGGGCCGCTCGGGGGAGGGAAGCGCGGTGCGCGGCGAACGCTGCGGAGCCGCCATGCCGTCGGAGACCTGGCTGGCGGGCGGAAAACTCACATCCGCGATGAACCGGATGCCCTTGCGCGAGATGGTGCGGATCAGTTTCTGGTCCTCGCCATTGTCGCCGACCGCCTTGCGCGCGGCATTGATATGAGTGGCCAGGGTCGAATCGGCGACGGTGCGGCCGCCCCACACCCCCGCGAGGAGATCGTTCTTGGTGACGACGCGCTCGCGGTTCTGAACCAGGTAGGTCAGGAGGTCGAAGACCTGTGGCTGGACCTGGATTGCAACGTCGCCCCGCCACAACTCGCGCGTGTCTGTGTCAAGTACATGATTTTCAAACAGAAACCGCACAGCCTTGACCCCAGGAAGACGGCACGCGTCTCAATCAAAAATCAAGCATATCTAGGGCAAAAGCAAAGAGCTTCGCAAAGTCTTTGTATGGTTCCTCCGCTAACTGGCGCCCGCTCTACGGCCGGTGCCGGACCGCAACCGGTGCCGCCGCCAATGGCGCCCGCGCTCCTTCCCGTGTTCCTGGTGTCTCATTTTCGTCTGGCACTCGCGCTATGGTTGCCTGATCCAATCTTTGGGGCAATGACCCGTCACGGCCGTCGCCCGCCGCCCGTCCTGCTAGTCATGGAGGAAAGCATATGTCTCGCATTCGATCGTTACTGACATGCCTCGTTCTCGCGTTGTTGCCGATGGTCGTCTTCAGCCGGGCGCAGGCGGCCGACACCGGCTGGCTCGAGTCCGTACGCAAGGGCGGCTATGTCATCGTGATCCGCCATGGTCTGACGACCTCGGACAAAACCGATCCCATGGCCAATCCGGCCAAGGCTGACTCCAAGGCTGACTCCATGAGCAACATGGCCAAGAAGGGCACCGGCGAGCGTCAGCTCAGCGAAGAAGGCCGCGCCCAGGCCAAGGCGATCGGGGAGGCCATGCACAAGCTCAACATTCCGGTGGGCATGGTCATGACGAGCCCGCTGCAGCGCGCCGTCGACACCGGGACGCTGCTTGGCTACGGCAGCACGACGACCAACCCCGACCTCGGCGAATCCGGCCCCGCGCTGTCGCCGGAGGAGAACGCGCGCCGCGCCGACGCCATGCGCAAGCTCGCCGGCCAGCGCCCCGCCGACAAGAATCTCGTGCTCGTCTCCCACAAGCCGAACATTCTGGAGGCCTTCGGCAAGGACTGGTCCAACGTGACTGAAGGCGAGGCGTCGGTGTTCGAACCGGACGGGAAGGGCGGCCACAAGCTGATCGTCCGCGTCAAGTCGGACGAGTGGAACGGGCTTCAAGCCACGCACTGATCCGGCGTCGGCGGTAGGTGCGGAATCGGTGATGCCCGGGCCGGACAAATGGCCCGGGGACGCTTGGGGGACGCGGCGATGCTAGCCCTCCATCATCCGACCGCGCCTTCCGGCGCACCGAATGGGCTGGTCGGCGGAGCCGCCGAATGCGGCCGGGAGAGTGGTGTGCAGTTCAAGATCGACTTTCTGGCACGTCATGAAGACTGCCTTCCCCGGGTCGCCGAATGGCAATTGGCCGAGTTTGGCTATCTCAATCCCGGCGACACGCTCGAGGGACGGACGGCGCGCCTGAAGGGCGCTTTGCAAACCGACGGGCTTCCCTTGTCGCTCGTTGCGCTCTCGGAGAAAGGCGAGCCTGTCGGCGCGGCGAGTATCCTGGCTTCGACCGTGACGCACCGGCATCTCACGCCCTGGCTGTCGTCGGTCGTTGTGCCGGCCATCCATCGTGGCCACGGCATCGCCTCGGCGCTTTCGCTATGGGCCGTCAAGGAAGCGCGCCGTCTCGGTTTCGACACGCTCTATCTCTTCACGCCACGCAATGAATCGCTCTATGCGCGGCTTGGCTGGACGCGGATGGAGTTTGTTGTCCATCGGGAGACGGCGCTCACCATCATGTCGCGGCCCACGGGTGACTGATCGGTTCGTGCGGCAAATTGTTCAACGAGCGCCGCCTTGTTTTGCTGCAAGATCGCGCCACCGACTAATTTGCGCCGTCGGCCGTTTGGATCGCCTTGTGAGCGGCCAGGAATGATTGCCGGCCCGTGGGCGTGCCGCAATACACGGCGACGTGGGTCAGAATTTCCTTCAACTCATCCAACGTGACGCCAGTCCGCAGAGCTCCTCTCGTGTAGATTTCGACTTCTTCAAAACGTCCGCTCGCGGCCAGGATGGCAATGCTGAGCATGGACTTTGTTTTTTTGTCGAGCGCAGTGCCATCCCATGCATACCCCCAGGCGAGCTCAGTTACGATGCGCTGAAACGTCATCATGAATTCGTCCGAGCCCGCCAGGTTCTTGTTGACGTATTCGTCACCCAATACCTCGCGACGTATTTCCAGCCCCTTCGTGAATCGCGGGTCATCCTGCATGCGAGTGCTCCTATTTTCGTCCCGGCGAATACCGGCCGCGGATAGAGCTGTGAAGGACAGGCAGGTGCGAATGGTGACGGGCCATTGTGTCGCAGTCCAGCCCCTAAATGGCCCGTCGCGCCCCGCGCCGAACCAGTGCGTGTCGTCGTCAGCTTCCGTGGGTGAAGCTGAAGTCGCCCAGCGTGGTCATCGCCGACGTTTCGGGACTTCGGAAGGTTGATCTAGATCAACAAAAGCGTTGCGGCATTGGGTACGGGTCCACAGGGTTTCTGACGTCTCCAAAAGGGAGCTTCCAATGACCCGTACCCGTCGCGATGACGACAGCTCAAGGACAGAAAGCTACCTAATAAACCGCCGCAATTCGCTGCTTTGCGGCACCACACTCACCGCCGCTTACTTGGTGTGCGCGCTGGGAACAACCAGCTTCGCGCAGCAGATCACCGGCACTCCGGGCTCACCGGGGGCCACCACGACGATAGACGGAAAGTACCTTCCGCCGCCACCGCCGAAGTTCGGCGGCGACATCAACCTTCAGGCCAGCCAGTCGAAACCGTATTGGCCCGCCCGCGTGGTGCCGCCCAAGGGTGCGCCCAACGTGCTCCTGATCATGACTGACGACCAGGGCTACGGAGTTTCGGGTACCTTTGGCGGCGTCGTCCCGACACCCGCAATGGATCGCATTGCGCAGATGGGGCTGCGCTACACTCAGTTCCACTCCACGGCACTTTGCTCGCCGACGCGGGCGGCGTTGATCACCGGCCGTAACCACCACTCGGTCGGCTTTGGCATCATTTCGGAGCAAGCCACAGGCTATCCGGGTTACGACAGCATCATCGGACCGGAG
>Ga0070709_10002270_pt1 | contig 10423 bp, 9 predicted proteins | sample LARL51metaG_FD_65449 | JGI IMG/M metagenome (GOLD analysis project Ga0070709, IMG submission 65449) | Corn, switchgrass and miscanthus rhizosphere microbial communities from Kellogg Biological Station, Michigan, USA - LAR L5-1 metaG | ecosystem: Host-associated > Plants > Roots > Rhizosphere ...
CTGCTGAGCGAGAACCATTTCGACGTGGAGCAGTGGGAGCAGCGCGTGGGCGAGCTGTTACGCTCGCGGCCCGCCCCGGAATCCGACGATCAGAATGAGTTGTTCGAGTGACGGCGACTCCTGCCCCGGCGACAGCCCGAAAGAGCGTGTGGGCATGGCTCCTGAGCTGGATCTATTTCGCCGAGCGCGTCGGACAGCCGCGCGGCCTGGACCTGCTCTTTTATACCGAGATGTGGGAACGCTTCAGCTATTACGGGATGCGGGGGTTTCTCATCCTCTATCTTTCGGCCGCTGTGGCGCATGGTGGGCTGGGATTCGACGACACCCACAGCTCGAATGTGGTTAAGTGGTACACCAGCTCCGTTTGGCTTACCCCCATATTGGGCGGCCTCATCGCCGATCGGTATCTCGGCCAGTATCGCAGCGTCTTCGTCGGTGGCGTGATCATCGCGCTGGGTCATTTCACACTTGCCTTTAAGTCGCTCCCGAGTTTCTACACGGGTCTCGTCCTAATCGTGTTAGGTACTGGCCTGCTCAAGCCGAATATCAGTGCCATGGTCGGCTCGTTGTACGAGCAGGGCGACACCCGCCGGGATGCTGGCTTTTCGGTCTTCTACATGGGCATCAACGTCGGCGCCTTCCTTGGCATTACGGGAGCGGGATGGCTAGCACAAAAGGTGGACTGGCACATTGGGTTTGCGGCCGCGGGCGTGGGGATGACGATTGGACTCATCCAGTACGCGCTCGGGAAGAGACGCTTGCAACGCGCGCTAGATCGACTCGCTGCACAGCCCCGGTTAGTGTCCCCACCGGTAGCGGGCTCGGCTGGCCTCGGAATCCGGAGCCGCGTAGCACAGCTTTGGTCGTGGATACTCAGCTTCACTGGCGAGGAACGGAAACGAATCGCGGCGGTCTTCATCTTGTTCATATTCGCGGCGCTTTTTTGGGGGGCCTACGAGCAGGCTGCCTCAACCCTCAACCTCTTCGCCGATCGATATACGGATCTCAACGTGCTCGGTTACGCGATCCCATCTTCCTGGCTCCAGGCCGTACAGCCGATCATGGTGATCACGCTCGCACCGGTCATGGCGTGGCTCTGGGTGCGCCTAGGGTCTCGGGAACCGTCGAGTCCCACTAAGTTCGCGATCGGCCTCCTCTGCGCCGGGTTAGCATTTCTGCTCCTCGTTCCCGCCGGACTCATCGCGCAGAGCGGGGTAGGGATTCGTGTCAGCCCCCTATGGTTGGTGGCGGCGTACATCATCGAAGAGATCGGGGAGCTCTGCCTGAGTCCTGTGGGCTTGAGCGCAGTGACCAAACTGGCGCCCGCGAGGATTGTCAGTCTCATGATGGGGGTCTTCTTCCTATCGAATTGGCTTGGGAACCTCCTTGCGGGCTGGACTGCGGGTTTCTTCAGCTCGATGCCTTTGGCAATACTGTTCGGCGCGACGGCCGCCGTCTCCCTCGCCGCCGCACTAATCATGGCATTGTTGGTGAAGCCCTTGAGGCGCCTCATGGGCGGCGTGCATTGATGTACCGACGACCCCTTTGGGTCTTGCTCGCTTTGGCGGCCACAGCCACGTCTCGCCCTGGGGCGCAAACGGTCGCACCTCGCGAGAGCACCGCGGTGGTGTTGCTCGGCACCGGCATGCCGCGCCCCGACCCGGAGGCATCTGGGCCGGCAACGGCGATCGTCGTCGGCGCACGAGTGTTCTTGGTGGACGCGGGCCCGGGCGTCGAGCGGCGGCTCGCCGCCGCCCACCTCCCGATCGACGGCGTGACCGCCCTGTTCGTCACCCACCTCCACAGCGATCACACGCTCGGCTATCCGGACCTGATCTTCACGTCGTGGGTGATGGGGCGAACGAAACCGCTTGCGGCGTACGGTCCCCACGGCCTGCGTGCCATGACCGACCACATCCTCGCGGCCTGGGCGGAGGACATCGACGTGCGCACCAACGGGCTCGAGAAGCGCACGCCGGGCGGGTACCGGGTCGACGTGCACGAGATCAGTCCAGGGGTGGTGTACGACTCGGCGGGCGTGCGCGTGACGGCATTCGCCGTCGAGCATGGGACTTGGCGCGAGGCGTATGGGTACCGCTTCGACACGCCGGGCCGGAGCGTGGTGATCTCCGGCGACACCAAATCAAGTGAGAGCCTGGTGCGCGCGGCCGCGGGAGCGGACGTGCTGGTGCACGAGGTCTACCCCGCCGCGCGCATGGTCGCCAACGCCACCGAGACCACCCCCTGGCCGACCTACATGCGCGAGTTTCACACGTCCGACGTGGAACTCGGGCAGCTCGCGGCGCGCATCCGGCCCAAGCTGCTGATCCTGTCCCACATCGTCCGCCGCGGCGCCACCGACGAGGAGCTGCTCGCGGGCGTGCGGAAGTCGTACGACGGCCGGGTGGTCGTGGGGCACGATCTGGAGCGGTACTAGCCGCGGGCTGAAGCCTGCGGGGAGGTTTGGGGAGGTTATCGAGGTTGGGGGAGGTTGGGGGAGGTCGGTACGTCAGCGGAGCAACCTCCCCCATCCTCCAAAGCCTCCCCTAACCTCCCCAACCTCCTTTAGTTCAGCCTGGTCGTCCGCCAGAGCAGCAAGCCCGTTCCGACGAGCAGCGCCATCATCGTAGCGGCCAGACCTACCACCCATCCCCACTGGATCGACAATGAGGGGACGCGGGCTATCACACCAAATCCAACGAACACGGCCGTGGCGCCGGCGACGAGCGTCCAGTCGAGCCAGTTTCGACGGGCAGGCGCCGGGCCCGCGCTCTCGCCGGCGAGGGCGGCACGGACGTACGTCGGGTCGATGCCGTAGCGCGAGCCCTCACGCTCCGCGGCCTCTTGCCAGCGGCGGTGCTCGCCGCCCGTGGCGGAGGCGAGCGCGATCGCCGCCGCGCCCAGCGCCATCAGGAGCGAGCCGCCGATCACCTGGCCGAGCGTCGCCGCGGAACGGCCGCGTAGCTCCCCGAAGACGAGCAGGCCCCACGCCAGACCCCAGAGCTGATTCGTGTTCGACAGCGGAATGCCGCGGCTGATGCCGATGTACTTGGCGGCGTACTGCTGGAACAGGTCTCCCACCACCCACACGAATCCGCCGAGCAACAACCAGAACAGCACGTCGCGTGCGCCGCTGAGCGCCGCCAGGAGCGGGCCGACACCGCCGCGGTCGGTGACGGCAAGCGCGGTCATCATGCCGACCTCACCCACCGTGAAGAAGGTGACGAAGGCGAGCGGGTTCATGCCCGTGAGATAGGCTTTGCGGTACGGGATGTACATGGTGCCCCACAGGGCGCCCGCCGCCAAAGCGGCCGCGACGCCACGGGCCGCGTGTCCGCCCACCGCGCCGGCCGAGGAGGCGATCGCGAGGAGGGTGGCGCCGACGCACATGAGCCCGGCGCCGCCTAATACGCCGAGCCGGCGCGACCAATCCGCGCCGCGCAGCTCGTTGAAGAACACCGCGCCCCACAGAATGCCGAGTAGGCTGTTGGCGTTCCACAGAGGGAAGGCGATGCTGAGCCCGATGTCGCGGATCGCGAACACCGTGAGTGTGTTGGCGACGGCCCAGAGGCACCCCGCGAGAATCGCCCAGACCACGAGGTGCGGCGCCTGGCGAACGTCGGCGCCGATCGCCGCGGTGCCCCTCAGCAGCGCCGGAACGCTCCACCGCGCGAGAAAGACGCCGAATACCATAGTCAGCGAGATCACAACTGGCGAAAGGCCGAGCGTGACCATCTTGGTCGGTGCCTCGGCCGCGCCGAGCCAGGCGCCGGCCGCGAACCCGCTCGCGATGCCCGCGAGCTGCAGCCGCCGTAACCGCCCGGCGTCGAGTGCGACTAGCGGATCCACCAGAGAACCACCAAGCCGAGGAGGAGAACGACCACGGGCACCCAGAATTGGGCGTCCCGCAGCATCGTCCCGATGCGCCCACGTGCGTCCGGCGTCACAACGGCTCCTCGGCGAAATGACAGGCGGCGAGCTGACCGGGCGCCACTTCGCGTAACGCGGGCGGCTCGGTGCGGCAGCGCTCGTTTTTCTTCGGATGCGGGCACCGGGGATGAAACGGACACCCCGCCGGTGGATGCACCGGTGACGGGACGTCCCCCGCGAGCACGATCCGGTCACGCTGCGCCTGCGGGTCGGGCACCGGCACGGCCGAGAGCAAAGAGGTCGTGTACGGGTGGCGTGGCGCGGCGTACAGCGCACCGGCGGGGGCGCGCTCGACGATCTTTCCGAGATACATCACGGCGACCTGGTCGGCGATGTGCTTCACGACCGCGAGGTCGTGCGCGATGAACAGGTAGGTGAGCCCCCGTCGCTCCTGCAGCTCCACGAGCAGGTTCAGCACCTGCGCCTGCACGGACACGTCGAGCGCGCTCACCGGTTCGTCGAGCACGAGGAACTCCGGCTCGACCGACAGGGCCCGCGCGATGCCCACGCGCTGGCGTTGCCCGCCCGAAAGCTCGTGCGGGTAGCTCCGGGCCATGCCGGTGTTGAGCCCGACCTCCTCGAGCAAGGCCGCGATGCGCCGCTCGGCGTCGGCTCCAGTCGCGATATGATGAATCACCAGGGGCTCGGCCAGCATCTGGCGAATCGTCATGCGCGGGTTCAGGGAGCCGTACGGGTCCTGAAACACGATCTGCATGCGGCGCCGCAGTGCCCGCAGCTCGCGCGGGGGCAGCATGAGCACGTCGATGCCGTCGAGCGTGACTCGCCCCTCATCGGGCTCGACCAACCGCAGGATCGCCCGGCCGGTGGTGGACTTTCCGCAGCCCGATTCGCCCACGAGGCCGAGCGTCTGGCCCGGCGGGATGGCGAAGGACACGCCGTCCACCGCCCGCACGACGTTGCGTGGTCGCCCGAGGCCGAGCCAGGCGCGCTCGCCCGGGAAGTGCTTCACGAGGTCGTGCACGGCCAGGAGGGCCGGGAGGGTGGGGGACGCGCGGGACGCGGGGGACGCAGGCACGTGCATTACGGCTGGGGTGGGGGGGGCGGGGGCATTGGAGACGACCGCCGCTGGGGCTCGGCAAGCAACCAGCAGCGCGCCGTGTGCGCGCCGGACTCGAGGAGCGGCGGCTCCTCCGCGCGGCAACGGTCCCAGGCGTAGGGGCAGCGCGGATGGAACCGGCAGCCGTCCGGCCACGCGGTGGCGGCGGGGACCTGCCCCGGGATGCTGTGGAGCCGGCCCCGCGCGCGGCCCTGCTGCGAAGCGTCGAGTCGCGGCACCGAGGCCAGCAGCCCTTCCGTATATGGATGCAACGGGCGTGCGAACAGCTCCACGGTGGACGCCTGCTCCACCACCTGGCCCGCGTACATCACCACCACCCGGTCCGCGGTTCCCGCCACCACCCCCAGATCGTGCGTGATGAGCATGACCGCCATGCCGAGCTCGGCCTGCAGCCGCTCGAGCAGCTCGAGGATCTGGGCCTGGATCGTGACGTCGAGCGCGGTCGTGGGCTCGTCGGCGATGAGCAGCTTCGGATGGCACACGAGCGCCATCGCGATCATGACGCGCTGGCGCATGCCGCCGCTCATCTGGTGCGGGTAATGATCGACGCGTTCTTCCGGATCGGGAATGCCGACGAGCTGGAGCATCTCGATGGCGCGGCGCCGCGCCGCCGCGCGGGACAGGTGCTGATGCACGATCGCCGCTTCGGCGATCTGATCGCCCACCGTGAACACGGGGTTGAGCGAGGTCATCGGCTCCTGGAAGATCATCGCGATCTGATTGCCCCGTACGGCGCGAAGCTCTTTCGGCTCGAGCGTGAGGATGTTGCGTCCCTCGAACTCGATGAAGCTGCCGGGGCGAATGTGCCCGGGGGGTTCCGGGATGAGGCGCAGGATGGAAAGGGAGGTGACGGTCTTGCCGCACCCCGATTCCCCCACGATCCCGAGGGTCTCACCTGGCCGTACGTCGAACGAGACGCCGTCGACCGCCCGGGCCGTGCCGCTGCCCTGCTCGGTCACGAAATAGGTTTTCAGGTCGCGCACGCGCAGGAGGGGGGAGGGCTCGGGGGGCTCCGTCACACCGCCTCCTTGCGGGGGTCGAGCGCGTCGCGCAGCGCGTCGCCCACGGCGTTCAGCGCCATCACGACCAGGGAGATCGCCAGGCCGGGGAAAGTCGCGGACCAGGGCGCGACCGCCATCTTGGACCACCCGTCGGCGATCATGTTCCCCCAGCTCGGCGCGGGTGATGGCACGCCCATGCCCAGAAATGACAGCCCGGCTTCGAGCAGCATGACGTTGCCGATGCCCAACGCCGCCGAAACGATGATCGGCGCGGCGGCGTTGGGCAACACGTGGCGGACGATCACCCGACTCGGTCTCGCACCGAGCGCCCGCGCCGCGGCCACGTACTCACGCTCGCGCAGGCTCAGGACCTCGGCGCGCACCAGCCGGCTCGTGGCGAACCAGCCCGTGAGTCCGATGACGAGCACGAGCACCGGGACCGCGATGCGGTCCCACAGCGCCACGACGACGAGCAAGGCGAAGATGCGTGGCATCGCCAGTCCAACGTCCACCAGGCGCATCAGCGCCGTGTCTACCCAGCGACGAAAGTACCCGGCCGTCGCGCCCACCGCCGCGCCGATGGTCACGGCTACGAACATCGCGAGCGCCCCGATGCCCAACGAGATCCGGGCCCCGTGCGCGAGCCGGCTCCAGACGTCCCGGCTGAGTGGGTCGGTGCCGAGGATGTAACGCGTCGACGGCGCGTGATTCTGGAGGTGATCGATGTCGATCTGCTCGTACGGCTGGAACGGCGCCACGAGCGGCGCGGCGAGCGCCACCATGACGAAGAAGGCCAGTACGAACAGCCCGGGCGCGGCCGTGGGGTGGCGGAAGAACCGCCGCCCCGACGCGCTTGCCCCCGCGCGCCGCCGGACCGCCCCGACGACGATCAACGCGAGCACCACGGCTCCGCTGAGGGCGACCCAGTTCCAGATATTCATGCGCCTGCCCCGCGCACTCGGATACGCGGATCGGCGACCGCATACAACAAGTCGGCGATCAGGTTCCCAAGGACCACCATCGTGCTCGTGACGAGCGCGGCGCCCGTGACCACGTAATAGTCCCGCTGCAGGATCGCCCGTACCGCGAGCTGGCCCATGCCCGGCCAGGCGTACACCGTCTCGACGAGGACCGCGCCGGTGAGTAGGAACGGAAACGCCAGTCCGACGAGCGTGATGAACGGGAGCAGGGCGTTCCGCAGCGCGTGGACCAACAACACGCGGCGCTCCTGCAGGCCCTTGGCGCGGGCCGTGCGCACGTACTCCTGCCGAATGACTTCGAGCATGGCTGCCCGCTGGAAGCGCGCCGTTCCCGCCGCGCCGACGAGCCCAAGTGTCAGGGCGGGAAGCGTCAGGTGCCAGACGAAATCACCCAGGCACGCGGCGGAGTCGAGCCGGGGGCAGAGCACGGGATCGGAGAGTCCGCCGACCGGAAAGGCGTGCAAGCGCTGGGCGAATACGAGCAGCAACACCAGCCCCAGCCAGAACGTCGGCATCGAGTTCACGAACAAGGCGATGTTGCCGAGCACGATGTCCCCGACGCTCCGCTCTCGCACCGCCTGGTAAATCCCCAGGGCGAGACCCACGGCGAAATCGATGAGTAGGGCGGCGAGCGCGAGGACGAACGTGTTGGGAATGGCGTCCGCGAGGGCGTCGGCCACTGGGCGGCGCAGCGCGAACGACTCTCCCAGGTTGCCCGTCGCCAAGTTCCGAAGGTACAGCACGTACTGGACCCACAGCGGTCGGTCGAGTCCGAACTGGTTCGTGATCCGAGCGATCGTTTCCGGATCGACGCTTTGGCTGCTTTCCGGCAGGAATGGCGACCCGCGGGCCGCGTGAATGACGAAGAACGTGAGGGTGACGACCGCCCAGACGATGGCGATCGAGGCGGCGACGCGCCGCACCACCCACACGATCACCTAGCGCTCCACGCGGTCTCGATCCGTCAGGCGGTCAGAGGGAACGCGCCACGAGCGCACGAGCGCCAGCCACGAGTCCGGCCGGATCGTCACGTCCGTGAACCGCTTGTTCACGGCGGCGACGTTCTCGGTGGCGAACAGGAAAATGCCCGGTGCGTCCTGGTTCAGCATCTCGAACGCGGACCGCCACGCCCGGCGTGCCTGATCGCGGTTCGCCGCGGCGGAGACGGCGCGGTCTACGAGCTGGTCGACCTGCGGATTGAAATAGCGTCCGTAGTTCGAGCGGCCGAATCCCGCCTTGGTCCACGTCTGCGGGAAGCCAGAGGAGGGCGTGGGATCGGTGTTCCAGACGTTGAGCAATGCGTCGAACCGGCCAGCCCGGGCACGCTCGTTGAAGACGCTGAAGTCGACCTCGTCGAGCTGCACGTCCACTCCGGCCGTGCGGAACGACTCCTGCAATAGGCGCGCGTACTGACGGCGGATAGCGCTGGTGGTCGGCACCAGCAGTCGGAACGATAGCGCGTGGCCGTCCTTGTCGCGGATCCCGTCGCCGTCGGAATCGATCCACCCGAGTCGCTTGAGCAGGCGCGCGGCTTGCGCGCTGTCGTAGGGGAGCTCTCGGATCTCAGGATCCCAGATCCACCAGAGCTGCGACATGGGGCCCGGGGGGACGCGCGCGAGCTCTCCGAACACATTGTGCAGCGGCCGCTCGCGGTCCGTGGCCAGCACGAGCGCGCGCCGCAGGTCGCGGTCCGCGAACAGCGGATGCGGCTTCGTCGTGTCGCCCGGTGCGGCGAGATTGAAGCCCACGTAGCCGTAGGCCGATCCTTTGTAGGGATAGCACGCGAGCTTGGGGTCGGCGCACGCGCGTTGGACGTTGTCCGGCGTGATCAGCACCTCGATCGCGTCAGCGTCGCCGGCGAGCAGCTGGGTCACCGCGACTTGCTGGTCCGGCGTGAACCGCCAGATGAGGCGCCGGATGTACGGCCGCCCCAGGAAAAACGTCGAGTCCGCCGCCAGCTCGATGCTTTGGCCCGCTTTCCACGCGACGAAACGATAGGGCCCGTCGCCCACGGGGGCCCGCCCGAACGCCGTGCTCCGCCACTGGTCGCGCGGCACCTCGCGCAGCAGGTGCGAGGGCATGATGCGCATGTGGTAGACGGCGTCGTAGAACATCTCGGGGTACCGCTGCCGGAACCGGAACACCACCGTGAGCGAGTCGCGCGTGGTGACGGCCGAGATCTGGCGCAGCGACGACCGGAACGGCGAGTTCACGAGGGTGTCGGTGTACACCTGGTAGGTGAACGCGACGTCCGCCGCGGTCACTGCCTGACCGTCCTGCCAGTGTGCCCGCGGATCCAGGTGAAATACCAGTGTGGTCGGGGTGTCCCATTCCCAGCGCTCGGCGAGCTGCGGCTGGAAATCCTCGTCGCCCACCGTGTTTCCCGAGGGACCCAGGTCGGCCAGCTTGAGAAAAATCGGCTCCGTCACGTCCCGCGTCGCCGCGAATTCACTCACCGGAGGCAGCAGGATGTCCGGCTCGCCCGCGTAGGCGATGACCAGGGTCCCGCAGTGGTCGCCCGTGCAGCCGCCGCGCCGCTCACAGCTTCCGAGCAGCGCGAGGCACGCGACGGCGGCAAAGACAGTCGGTCGAGGAGTTTGCATGGCGCCTAAGATTTCACCAGCGCCCGGGTGGAGCAAGGTATTGGAGGTTGGTGGAGGTTGGTGGAAGTTGGTGGAGGCTGGGGGAAGGTGAGCTCCGCGCCCCACGCGGCGACGATGGCATTGGCCACCTCGTCGAAGCTCACACGTCGTCCGAGGACGGCGGACAACGTCGTCTCACCGCCCGCCGCCGACCGCTGACGGCTCACGATGCTGACGATGTCCTGTGAGCCGTCCAGCAGGATCGATCCATGTTGCAAGAAGGCGCTCCGCATCCGGACCTGCGCCGAGCCGATCAGCTTGCGGCCGGCGACGAGCACCTCGCCGCCAGTTGGAAAGGCGAAGCACGCCGCAGGATGGTTGAGGATGGTGGAGGATGGTGGACGATGGTGGAGGGCCAGCGTGGCGTCCACGCCGAGGGACCGAAGCGCGAGCGCGAGCCGGTCGTGGATCGCGTGGTAGGCTTTCCGCAACCCGCCGAAAACGGCGATCGGGGCGGCGACGGCGTAGGTGACCTCGTCCCGGTGCCACACGGCTCGCCCGCCCGTTGGCCGCCGGACGACATCGAGGCCGAGGCGGTCGATCGCGGCCTGATCGTATTCGTCCGCGGGCTCGTTTCGTCCCAATGAGAGGCAGGGCGGGTCGAACCGGTAGAGGCGGAGAAAGGCTTGACCGGTGACGTTGGACTCCGCGAGAAGGGCCGCGTCGGAGGCCATGTTCTCCGCACCGGTTCGGCCCGTCGCCTCCCTAATCAGCCGCCAGCGCATACGCCTCCATCGGCGGGCAGACACACACCAGATTCCGATCCCCGTAGGCTCCGTCCACCCGGCTCAC
>Ga0070709_10002271_pt1 | contig 10421 bp, 9 predicted proteins | sample LARL51metaG_FD_65449 | JGI IMG/M metagenome (GOLD analysis project Ga0070709, IMG submission 65449) | Corn, switchgrass and miscanthus rhizosphere microbial communities from Kellogg Biological Station, Michigan, USA - LAR L5-1 metaG | ecosystem: Host-associated > Plants > Roots > Rhizosphere ...
TGCTGGCCCAGGGGGGCGACCCCCTGGAACCCCCGCTGGCCTGCGGCCCCATTCCTTCGTCATGGGGTCTTGGCCCTGGCAGTGGCGTTAGAGCCTCCGGGACGGCGAGTCGTGTGTGATCGGGACTTTTTCGGGAAACTCCCGATGAGCACAAGCCGCGCGGGGCTGGCGTGGGATCGTGGGAACATTTCCTGCGAGGCATGTGGTTGCAGGGGCTGTACGGGCGTGACCGGCTACGCTTAACCGGATGGGAGCCTTCCTGTGAGATTGAGCGCGACCAGGCCTACGTACCCCGAGCAGGTCACGGCGGGGGACGCTGAGGAGGCGGCGCGGCGGCAGGCACTCGCTGCACAGGCCGCGCAGGCCGCGAAGGATCTGGCGGATGCCCCCGCGCGCGAGGTCGTCGCGTGGGCGGTGGAGACCTTCGCCGAGCGCATCTGTATCACCTCCTCCATGACCGACGCGGTCATCATCCACTTGGCCGCCGAGGTCAAGCCCGGCATCGACGTGATCTTCCTGGACACCGGCTACCACTTCCCCGAGACCATCGGGACCAGGGACGCGGTGGCGCAGGTCTATCCCGTCAACCTGATCAACGTGACCCCGTCCCGCACCGTGGCCGAGCAGGACGCCGAACTGGGCCCGCGGCTGTACGGCCGCAACCCCGATCTGTGCTGCTACCTGCGCAAGGTGGTCCCGCTTGAGCGGGCACTGGATCCCTACGACGCATGGATCACCGGTGTGCGCCGCGAGGAGACCGACGCGCGCAGCGACACCAAGGTGGTCGAGTGGGATCCCAAGCGCGCGATGGTCAAGGTCAACCCGATCGCTGGCTGGACCCAGGAAGAGGTAGACGCCTACATCGCCGAGCACGGGGTGGTGCTGAACCCACTGGTCGACGAGGGCTATCCCTCGATCGGCTGCGCCACCTGCACGCTGCCGGTCAAGCCCGGCGCCGACCCGCGGAGCGGCCGCTGGGCGGGCACCGGAAAGACCGAATGCGGCCTGCACGTTTAAGGGGCTGGTGGGCGTGGTGACCCTGGGACCGCGGGTCACCCATGAGGTTCTCAACCAGGTGCCGGTGCTGGCCGGTCACGACGTGGCGGCCGACCCGGCGCTGCTTGAGGCCGTGGACCGGGAGGGCGCCGGCTGGGCCGCGGGCGCGCTGCACGAACTGGGGCTGCTGGCGGGCCGTGCCGAGACCGCCGAACAGGCCCGTCTGGTCAACGAGCACCCGCCGGTGCTGCGCACCCACGACCGGTACGGTAACCGCATCGACGAGGTCGAGTTCCACCCCGCCTGGCACGCCCTGATGGACACCGCGGTCAGCCACGGCCTGCACGCGGCGCCGTGGGCGGACCCGCGGGCCGGGGCGCACGTGGCCCGGGCGGCGAAGTTCTACGTCTGGACCCAGGCCGAGGCCGGGCACGGCTGCCCCATCTCGATGACCTACGCCGCGGTGCCCGCACTGCGGCACGCCCCCGGCCTGGTGGCCAGGTTCGAGCCGCTGCTCACCGCCTGCGCCTACGACCCGGGACTGCGCCCGCCCGAGGGCAAGCGGGGCCTGCTGTCCGGGATGGCCATGACCGAGAAGCAGGGCGGCTCCGACGTCCGGGCGAATACCACCCGCGCGGAGCCCATCCCCTCGGCCGGCGAGGGCGCCCATCTGCTCACCGGGCACAAGTGGTTCTGCTCGGCGCCCATGTGCGACCTGTTCCTCACGCTCGCCCAGGGCCCGGCCGGGCTGACCTGTTTCCTGCTTCCCAGGGTGCTGCCCGACGGCACGCGCAACGGAATGCGCCTGCAACGGCTCAAGGACAAGCTCGGCAACCGGTCCAACGCCTCGGCGGAGATCGAGTTCGACGGCGCACTGGCCTGGCAGGTCGGCGAGCCGGGCCGGGGTGTGGCCACGATCATCGCGATGGTGAGCGCGACCAGGCTGGACTGCGTCCTCGGCAGCGCGGCGGGCATCCGGGCAGCCACGGTCGCCGCCGTGCACCACGCCAGCCACCGGCTGGCGTTCGGCAAGGAACTCGCCGCACAGCCGCTGATGGCGAACGTGCTCGCGGACCTGACGCTGGAATCCCAGGCGGCCACGGTGCTGGCCTTTCGCCTGGCCGGCGCGGCGGACCGGGCGGCGCGCGGGGACGCGGCCGAGGCGGCGCTGCTGCGCCTGGCGCTGCCCGCGGCCAAGTACTGGGTGTGCAAGCGCTTCCCGGCGCACGCGGTCGAGGCGCTCGAATGCCTCGGTGGCAACGGGTACGTGGAGGAGTCCGGCCTGCCGCGGATCTACCGGGAGGCCCCGCTGAACTCGATCTGGGAAGGCTCCGGCAACGTGACGTCGCTCGATGTGCTGCGGGCGCTGGCCAGGACCGAGGGCGCGGCCGATGCGCTGCTCGCCGAACTGGACGCCGCGGCGGGCGCGAACACGGCCCTGGACGGCGCGACGGCCGCGCTGAAGGCACAGATGGCCGGGCTGGCGGCGGCGACGAGCCTGGAGGCACAGCAGGCGGCCAGGCGGCTGGCCGGGCAGATCGCGGTCACCCTGGCCGCGGCGCTGCTCGTGCGGCACGCGCCGGGCGCGGTCTCCGACGGGTTCTGCACGTCCCGGCTCGGCCCGCAGTCGCTCGGCGGCCCCGGAGCACCGTTCGGCACGCTGCCCGCCGGGCTCGACCTGGCAGCCATCACCGACCGTGCCCGCGCCGTGACGGCGGGCGGGGCTCGCTGATGCGGCACTGGCCCGGAACCCCTTACCCGCTGGGCGCGACCTGGGACGGCGGCGGCACCAACTTCGCGGTGTTCTCCGAGGTCGCCGAGGCGGTGGAACTCTGCCTGTTCGACGACGCCGACGGCGGCTCTGCTAGCCCCGACCCCACCACCCCACGCTCTGCCAGCCCCGACCCCACCACCCCACGCTCTGCCAGCCCTGACCCCACCACCCCACCTCAACGCGCCGAGACCAGGATCGCGCTGACCGAGGTGGATGGCTTCGTCTGGCACGGCTACCTCCCCGACGTGACCCCCGGGCAGCGCTACGGATACCGGGTGCACGGCCCTTACGCGCCCGCCGAGGGACACCGGTGCAACCCGGCAAAGCTGCTGCTCGACCCGTACGGCAAGGCCGCGGACGGCGAGGTCATCTGGAACGAGGCGGTGTTCGGTTACCGGTTCAGCGACCCGGCCTCGCCGAACACCACCGACAGCGCCCCGTACATGCCGGTCAACGTGGTGATCAACCCGTTCTTCGACTGGGGCGACGACCGGCCGCCGCGCATCCCCTACCACGAGACCGTGATTTACGAGGCGCACGTCCGCGGCCTGACCATGCGCCATCCCGACCTGCTCCCCGAGGAGCGTGGCACCTACGCCGGGCTGGCCCACCCGGCGGTGATCGAGCACCTGACCAGGCTCGGGGTGACCGCCGTGGAACTCATGCCGGTGCACCAGTTCGTGTCCGAACATGCGCTGCAGCAGCGGGGGCTGACCAACTACTGGGGCTACAACACCATCGCGTTCCTCGCGCCGCACAACGGCTACGCCGCCGCCCGCCAGCCCGGCGGGCAGATCGCCGAGTTCAAGGCGATGGTGCGGGCGCTGCACGAGGCGGGCATCGAGGTGATTCTCGACGTGGTCTACAACCACACCGCCGAGGGCGATCACCGCGGCCCGACGCTGTCGTTCCGCGGCATCGACAACGCCGCCTACTACCGGCTCAACGACGACGACCGGACCTACTACCTGGACTACACCGGGTGCGGCAACAGCTTCAACGTGCGCTCGCCGCACGCCCTGCAGCTCATCATGGACTCGCTGCGCTACTGGATACTCGAGGCCCACGTGGACGGGTTCCGGTTCGACCTCGCCGCGGCGCTGGCCAGGGAACTGCACGACGTGGACCAGTTGTCGGCGTTCTTCGACCTGGTCCAGCAGGATCCGGTGGTGTCCCAGGTGAAGCTGATCGCCGAGCCCTGGGACGTGGGTGAGGGCGGCTACCAGGTGGGCAACTTCCCGCCGCTGTGGAGTGAGTGGAACGGCAAGTACCGGGACACCGTGCGCGACTTCTGGCGCGGCGAGCCCACGGCGCTGCCGGAGTTCGCGTCCCGGCTGTCCGGCTCCAGCGACCTCTACGAGACCAGCGGCCGCCGCCCCGTGGCCTCGGTCAACTTCGCCACCTGCCACGACGGCTTCACCCTGGCCGACCTGGTGTCCTACAACACCAAGCACAACGAGGCCAACGGCGAGGGCAACAGGGACGGCACCAATGACAACCGGTCATGGAACTGCGGCGTGGAAGGCCCGGCCGGCCCGGCGGTGAACGCGCTGCGGGCCAGGCAGCAGCGCAACTTCCTGGCCACGCTGTTCTGCGCGCAGGGCGTCCCGATGCTGCTGGCCGGCGACGAACTCGGGCGGACCCAGCGCGGCAACAACAACGCCTACTGCCAGGACAACGAGATCTCCTGGGTGGACTGGGACACCGCGGGCAGCGCGGCCGGCCTGCTCGCCTTCACCCGCGCCCTGTCCGCGCTGCGCCGCGAGCACCCGGTGTTCCGGCGGCGCCGGTTCTTCCTCGGCCAGCCCGCTGGCGACGGGCACCTGGCGGACATCGCCTGGCTCACCCCGTCCGGCCGGGAGATGGACGACGGCGACTGGGGAGCACGCGGGCGCGCCATGACGGTCTTCCTGAACGGGGACGCCATCACCGAACCGGGCCCGCACGGCGAACGGGTCCGCGACGACTCGTTCCTCGTCCTGTTCTCCGCGGAGCAGCAGACGCTGGATTTCAGCGTGCCCGGTGTCAAGTACGGCGAGCGCTGGACGGTGGTGGCCGACACCGCTGCCGGCGATTCGGCCGATCCGGCAGACCGGCCCGAGGTTGCCGCCGGCGACCACGTGGCGCTCACCGGCTTCTCCATGGTGGTACTGCGCCGCAGCGCGCCCACCGAGCCTTAGCGGGTGACGCCATATGGGCGGGCGGTCTGATTGACTGCGGTGATGCGCCAGGTCTATCCGGGCGGCTCCGCCCTTGACGATGCCGCTCTCGCGGCGCTGTACGGCTACCCGGACCTGGGCACGCCGCCAGCGCGCTGGCTGCGGGCGAACATGGTGGCGAGCGTGGACGGCGCGGCCACGGTGGACGGGCGGTCCGAAGGCCTGTCCAGCGAAGCGGACCAGCAGGTCTTCGCCATGCTCCGGGCGCACGCGGACGTGATCCTGGTCGGTGCGGGCACCGCGCGCGCGGAAGGCTACGCGCCGGTGCGGCCGGAGTCCGAGGGACTGCGGTGGGCCTGGCTGCGGGACGGCCGGCCGCCGTCGCCGCCGATCGCGGTGGTCACCCGCGCGCTCGACCTGGACCTTGACAGCGCGCTGATCACCGACACTCTCCCGCACGCCCGGACGATCGTCATCACCACCGAGTCCGCCGAGCCCGGCCGGCGTGCCGCCGCGGCGGCACGGAACGCGGAGGTGATCGTCGCGGGCGAGGCCAGCGTCGACTTGATGGCCGCGGCGGACGCCCTGGCCGAGCGCGGGCTCCAGCGGATTTCCTGCGAGGGCGGGCCGCACCTGCTGGCCCAGCTCGTCGGCGAGGGCCTGCTCGACGAGCTGTGCCTCACGGTCAGCCCGCTGCTGGCTGGCCCGGAGGCCGGGCGGATCGTGACGGGCGGCCTGCCGATGCCGGGCGGCGGCACCAGACCGGTCACGCTCGCCCACGTGCTGGAGGACGAGGGCTATCTGCTCTGCCGGTACGTGCGGCGGGGCGCGCGCTGACCATGGGGTAAGGGCGGGCCAGGCCGGGCGGCTACCCCAGGATGTCGCCGAGGTCGAAGCTCACCGGCTCTTCGAGCTGCGCATAGGTGCACGATTGCGGTTCCCGGTCGGGGCGCCAGCGGACGAACTGGGTGGTGTGCCGGAACCTGCGGCCTTCCATGTGGTCGTAGCGCACCTCGACCACCCGCTCGGGGCGCAGCGGGATGAACGACAGGTCCTTGCCCGCGTTCCACCGGCTGACCTCGGCCTCCCGGGGCGTGCCCACCACGCCTTCCGGCCTGGCCCAGTTCCACGGGTGCCCCTCGAACGTGGTGACCAGCGGCTGCATCTCGGTGAACAGCTCCCGGCGCCGTGCCATCGGGAACGCGCCGACCACACCGACGCTGGCCAGCTTGCCGTCATCGGTGAACAGGCCGAGCAGCAGCGATCCGATCGCCTCTTCGCTGGACTTGTGCGTCCGGTAGCCCGCCACCACGCAGTCGGCGGTCCGCTCGTGCTTGACCTTGAACATGACCCGCTTGTCCGGTTCGTACCCGCCGTCCAGCCGCTTGGCGATCAGGCCGTCGAGCCCGGCGCCCTCGAACTGGGAGAACCACCGGCCGGCCAGCTCCCGGTCGGTGGTGGCCGGGGTGACGTGCAGCGGGGCGCGCACCGTGGCAAGGGCGTCTTCCAGGGCGGCCCGGCGCTCGCTGAACGGCCGCTGGGTGTAGTCGGTGTCCCCCAGCGCGAGCAGGTCGAACGCCACGAAGTGGGCCGGGGTCTGGGTAGCCAGCAGGTTCACCCGGCTCGCCGCAGGGTGGATCCGCTGCAGCAGTGCCTCGAAGTCGAGCCTGGCGCCTTCACCGTCGGGGATGACGATCTCCCCATCGATCACGCACCGTTCCGGCAGTTGCTCGATGACCCCGGTGACCAGCTCGGGAAAGTACCGCGTCATCGGCCGCTCGTTGCGGCTGCCGATCTCCACCTCGTCGCCGTCGCGGAAGACGATGGACCGGAACCCGTCCCACTTCGGCTCATAGCTGTACTGGCCGTCGGGTATCTCCTTGACCGCCTTGGCGAGCATCGGCGCGACCGGCGGGCTGACCGGAAGTCTCATGGTGCCATCCTCCCCTTCCGCTTCGGACATGCTCTCATCCGACACTCCCCCGGCTTCGGAGCGGCCGCCCGGGCGACCGCACTCTCTTGACATCTCAAGGCCAGGCGAGAGGATGTGTTTGATTTAGTTCGTATTTCTGATCGTTAGTGAGTGAATAAGTTCGACAAAGGGCAAGGTGAGGGCCGTGGACCGTGACCAGAGCAACAACCTCCCAGCGGCGACCGGCGCCTATGCCAACGCCTACCAGCCGGGCTTCGACGACTCGGGCTGGCAGGCCGTCGACGTCCCGCACGACTGGGCCATCTACCTCACCCCGGTGGACCTGCCCGGCACCAGCAGCGGCACCGGGTTCCTGCAGACCGGCCTTGCCTGGTACCGCAAGCACTTCACGCTGCCGCCGTCGCTGGCCGGCCAGCGGATCTCGATCGAGTTCGACGGCGTCTACATGAACTCCACCGTCTGGCTCAACGGCCAGCTCCTCGGGAACCACCCATAGGCCTACACCGGCTACACCTTCGACATCACCGGCCTGGTGCACACCGACGGGGCGACCGAGAACGTCCTGGCGGTCCAGGTGCCGAGCGCGCAGCCGAGCAGCCGGTGGTACTCCGGCAGCGGCATCTTCCGCAACGTCTACCTGGTGGTCACCGGCCCGGTGCACGTGGCGCGGCACGGTACCTTCGTCACCACCCCGGACCTGGAGAGCAGCCTCCGGTCCGGGTATGCGGCCGTGCAGGTCCAGACCGACGTCGCCAACGACGGCGGCGTGGCGGCCACCGTGGACCTGGCGCTCACGATCACCGACCCGCGCCGGCCGGCCGGGCAGGGCACGGCCACGGTGAGCGTGCCGGCCGGCCAGGCCCGCCCGGCGCGGGCTTCTCACTCAACGGCCAGCCGGTGAAGCTGCAGGGAGTGGACCTGCACGCCACCGAGGGCGCGATCGGCGCCGCCGTGCGCTACGACGCGCTGGTGCACCAGATGGAGCTGATGCGGAGCATGGGGGTCAACGCGCTGCGCACCGCGCACAACCCGCCCGCCCCGGAGCTGGTACAGGTCTGCGAGCAGCTCGGCATCCTGATGATGGTCGAGGCGTTCGACTGCTGGCACACCGGCAAGCTCCCGTTCGACTATCACCTGTACTTCGACCAGTGGAGCGACTACGACATCGCCGAGATGGTGCACGCCGCGAAGAACTCGCCCGCGGTGGTGCTCTGGTCGATCGGGAACGAGACCCCGGACACCGGCCTGCCGGGCGGCCCGGCCATCGCGCAACGGCTGATCGCCGACATCAAGGCCGTGGACACCACCCGGCCGGTGGTCATGGTGGTTTCCTGATGATCGCCGAGCTTCAGGCCCGCCGCGGCGGGGTGAAGCTCGGATAGCGGTGTTAGCCGGGACGGCAAGCCGCCTCCGGCGCCGCCGGTGCTGGCCCGGGCCGGCTTGGCAGGGGGCCTGGCTCACCGGCCAGCGCCCCCTGCGACAATTCATGCTTATGCCCCTGCACACCGATGCCAGGCAGTCCGGCGAGCCCACCGAGTTCGACATCAATCCCCTGTACGTCCGGCTCGCCCACGAGCCAGTGCCCAAGCACACTCTTCCCAGGGAGCCGATGCTGCCCGACACCGCCGCGCAGGTGGTACGGGACGAGTTGTTGCTCGACGGGAACGCGCGGCTGAACCTGGCCACGTTCGTCACCACCTGGATGGAACCGCAGGCGCAGGTGCTGATGACCGAATGCCTGGCCAAGAACATGATCGACAAGGATGAGTACCCGCAGACGGCGATGCTGGAGTCGCGCTGCGTGAACATCCTGGCCGACCTCTGGCACGCCCCGGAGGGCGGGGACGCGACCGGCTGCTCCACGACCGGATCCAGCGAGGCGTGCATGCTGGCCGGGATGGCGCTGTTGTGGCGCTGGCGCGAGCGGCAGGCCAGCTCTCACCCCACCACCCCGGGTAAGGCCGCGGATGCGGGCGCCGGCCGGCCGAACCTGGTGATGGGCGCGAACGTGCAAGTGTGCTGGGAGAAGTTCTGCCGCTACTGGCAGGTGGAACCGCGCCGGGTGCCGATGGTGCCGGGACGCTACCACCTGACCGGGCCGGAGGCGGCCGCGCGGTGCGACGAGAACACCATCGGCGTGGTGGCGATCCTTGGCTCCACCATGGACGGCAGTTACGAGCCGGTCGGCGGGATCAGCGCGGAACTGGACCGGCTCGCCGCGGCCGGCGGCCCGGACGTGCCGATCCACGTGGACGGGGCCTCCGGCGGGTTCGTCGCGCCGTTCCTGCAGCCGGACCTGGTCTGGGACTTCCAGGTGCCGCGGGTGGCCTCGATCAACACTTCCGGGCACAAGTACGGCCTGGTCTACCCAGGCGTCGGCTGGGTGGTGTGGCGCGAGGCCGCCGCGCTGCCCGAAGATCTGATTTTCAAGGTCAACTACCTCGGCGGCCAGATGCCGACGTTCGCGCTGAACTTTTCCCGGCCCGGCGCCCAGGTGGCCGCCCAGTACTACAACTTCCTGCGGCTCGGTTTCCCCGGGTACCGGCGGGTGCATCAGGAGTGCCAGGACGTCGCCGTGCACATGTCCGGGCGCATCGCCAAGATGGGCCCGTTCGAGCTGATCACCGAGGGGCGCGAGCTGCCGGTATTCGCGTTCAAGATCGCGGATCCGCAGGCCCGCTATTCGGTGTTCGACCTCACCGAGCGGCTGCGCAGCCGCGGCTGGCTGGTTCCCGCCTACACCTTCCCCGAGAACCTCACCGACACGGCGGTCATCCGGCTGGTGGTCCGCAACGGTTTCGGCCGGGACCTGGCCGACGCGTTCCTGGCTGACCTGAACCATCATTGGCGGACCCTGGCGGCACACCCGTCCGACTGCCCGCCGCTCGTCCCCAAAGGCAAACGCCAAAGCTTCGCCCATTAGGTCGCCGCATCAGCCACGCGGGCAGCGGCCCTGGCGAGGGAGCGCAGCTACCGCGCAGGGTTAGCCCATATCAGCCGTTTAGCCCCGCCGGATCCTGTTGAGCGCTTCTTCCAGGATGGCGGCGCCGTCGGAGTCGGTGCGCCGCTCCTTTACATAGGCCAGGTGCGTCTTGTAGGGCTCGCTGCGCGGCGGGTCGGGGGGTTTGCCCTCGTCCCGGCCGGCCGGGAAGCCGCACCTGGGGCAGTCCCAGTGCTCGGGGACCGCCGCATCGGTCGCGAAGCTCGGCCGTGTCTCATGGTTGTTCGCGCACCAGAAGGACACGCGTATCCGCGGTGCCGCTTCGCCACGTTCCGCCTCACCCATGGGGCCCGCGCCTACGCGGCTCCCCCGGATGGCATTGCCACTACCCACTGACCACCCCTTGCTTAATCCGCTCACCCGACCAGGAGCGGGCCACGACCCTTAGTGATTGAGCAACAGATTCAGGGCCACGATGCAGAGGAACCAGAGCACTCCAGTGAAGATCGTGAGCCGATCCAGGTTCCGCTCCACTACCGAGGACGAGCCGAGCGAGGAGGAGACCCCGCCGCCGAACAGGTCCGACAGGCCGCCACCCTTGCCCTTGTGCAGCAGCAC
>Ga0070709_10002275_pt1 | contig 10412 bp, 6 predicted proteins | sample LARL51metaG_FD_65449 | JGI IMG/M metagenome (GOLD analysis project Ga0070709, IMG submission 65449) | Corn, switchgrass and miscanthus rhizosphere microbial communities from Kellogg Biological Station, Michigan, USA - LAR L5-1 metaG | ecosystem: Host-associated > Plants > Roots > Rhizosphere ...
TCAGTCCCGTTGTCGGGTCCTACGACTGGGTCGAGTACCTGGCCGACTATCGTCGCTACGATCCGATCATCTTCAACTATCTCACGCTCGCCGCTCGGCTGTACGGCGATTTTTCGATTGGTCCAGACGAGACGGCCTTTCCCAAGTACATCGCGCGTCCGGATTTCGTCCGCGGCTATGATCGGAACAGCACATTCTATTTGTCTTGTCCGGTCATCGGCGCCAACCCCACGAACTGCAGCGCGGTTCAGCTCCTGGGCAGTCGCGTGGCCGTCGCTAACGTAGAGCTGCGGTTCCCGCTCGTACGTCGGGTTGAGCTCGGATTTTTGCCGGTCGACCTCCCGCCGCTCGATGGGTTGTTCTTCTATGATGCCGGCCTCGCTTGGTCGAGGGGCCAAGCCGTGTACGCCTCGCGACCGGGCGACTACAACGTCGCCGATCAACGCTATCCGCTTCGGAGCTATGGCTTCGGCCTGCGGCTCAATCTCTTCAACTACGCCATCGTGCGTTGGGATTATGCCATCCCAGTCGATCAACCAGGACATAAAGGAGTGTGGACCTGGTCGTTGTGGCCAAGTTTCTGAGGGGGCGTCACGGATAGCTGATCCGGCATGGCTGTGTATGTTTCCCCGGTGCGCTCGTTCATTGCGTTCGCGCTCATACTCGCCGCGTGCGGCGGGGGCGACGAGTCCGCGGTTCCTGCCACTCGAACGGCCTCGTCGACGTCCTCGCAGCGAGGGCCGGACGCGTTGCTGCTGCGAGTGCCTCGAGACGGCGGAGTCGGTCGAGTCGTCGGCTACCCGAACACTGATTCCACCGTATGGACGGCGACCGATCCCGCGCCGCCGCTCGATCGGGTGCTGGCGTTCGACCCGGACGCCGGTTTGATCGCCGCCGTCGACGCGCACGGTCTTCCCGTCTGGATCGACCTCCGCGTCGGAAGCGTCACGCTTCCCCACCGCGGAGGGCTGAAAGGAATCACCTCGATCGATGGCTCGAGCATTTTCGGCGTCGGCGACGACGGTGCCGTGCTGCGATTCACACCGACCGGAACTTGGCTTTTCAAGCCGCCCAGTCCCGCGCGTGCCGTGTTTCCGCTCTCCGGAGGAACGCTCCTGGTCCTTGGAGGGAGCGGCCGCGTGTCGCGGATGTGGCGCATGCGCCCGCCAGCGACCAAGATTCTCGACTCGCTCACGCTCCCGGAGACCGTCACCGGGGCGGGCGCTGGAGCTCCCCTCGCCGACCGCGTCTACGTCGCCACTTCAAATCCGTCGTTGCTCGGCGTTCGCGCCAGACGTCTCACCTCGACCAGGTCGATAGCGTTTGATCATATCATTTCCGACATCGTCGCGACGCCCAGCGGCGATCGATTCTATGTCATCACCGACTCGTCGAACCGGATGAGCGTCGTCGACCAGTACCAGGATCGCGTGAGCCGAACGATCGAGCTGACCGGCCGGCCGCGCGATTTGCGCATCGACCCATTCGGACGCTTCCTGCTCGTGCGCGCCGCGAAGGGCGACGAGGTGTGGGTCGTGGGCATTGGCACCGATCAAGTCGTGGGGACGATTCATTCGGTCTGGCGCGGCGATGTGCCGTTCGTTGCACCCGACGGCGCCATCGCGGTGTCCGATGGCCGCGACCTGACGTTCCTCGACCCCGCGACTTTCCACGAGACGCGCCGGGCGAGCGGCGGGGCGTCAGACTTCTGGTATCCATTTCTTTGGAACGGCTTCCGCGCGCGCGCGTCGGCGCTCGACAGGCCGGTCGAGTTTCCGAGCGATAGTCCTGCGACGGCGCCGGCGCCCGCGCCGCCCAAACGAGACTCCGGTGTTGCCCCGGCGACGCCGACGCAGCGCGTGGATTCGTCGAGAATCGGCTTCACGGTCTCATTCGCCGCTGTCCTGAGCGAAAGCGTGGCGCGCGACCAGGCCGCGAAGATCGTCGTGGACGGACATCAAGCTCGCGTCGTGACGGGGACGACCAGCGGAGTGACCGTGTATCGGGTCGTGCTTGGGCCGTACGCAACGCGCGACGAGGCCGAGCGAATTGGACGCGCGTCCGGTTTGAGCTACTACGTCATGGTGGGTTCGCCATGACGGCGCCGACGACCAGGCGCGGGTTCGACTGGGAGTCCGCTGGTCGCGACTTCGGCGCGACGCTCGATGGCTACAGCGCGCTCGTCGTCATCGGGAACGATCCGGTCGCGACAGGTCGCGTGGCGATCGGTCTCGCTCGCGCGCAAGCGGTGCGACGGCGCGTCGCCGTCGGCGACCTGTTCGCCGAGTCTCCGCCGATTCAAGAATTGGTAACCACCGACGATCCGCACGGATTGGTCGACAGCTTCTTGTACGGCGTCTCGATCAGCCGCATCGCGTATCAGGTACCTGACGCCGGACAACTCTTCGTGATGCGGAGCGGCACCGAGCCTCCGACCTACGAGGAGATTCTGCCGCATCCGCGCTGGCATCGGCTGGCTGCGGGGTTTCGCGAAGTAGGTGCGTTGCTCGTGCTCGCGGCGCCGGCAAGTGCGCCCAACATCGAGGACCTCGTCGCGGCCGCGGACGGTGCCGTGCTCGTAGGTGACGGTTCGCCGCGGCAGCTTCCACTCGCGGCGATTGTGGGTACCGTACGTGAGCCGCGATCTGCCCAGCCCGAGGCGGTTGCGCCACCTCCTGCCGAATCCACACCGTGGTTCAAGAGTCGGGCGGCCTTGATCCCCGGAGCGTTGATGACGGTCCTGCTGGTCGCCGTCGGGCTCTGGCTCGCGTATCGGCCCTTCGATCGCTCGGGAAAACCGAGCACGGGTCCCAAGCCAGACACCGCGAGAGGCGTGGGTAGAGTGCTACCTGCCGGAACCGAGGCGTCCGCGGCCGCAGACAGTGTGGCCGCCAGCAACGCCCTAGCCAACTCGCCTCGCGTGATCAATCCTGAGGACTCCGTCGGCGCGGCGGCATTCGCGGTGGAGTTGCTGGCTGCGAATACGCAGGCGGGTGCTATCTTGAAGCTTCAACAAGATGGCAAGAATCTGCCGGCGGCGACATTCTCGCCGGTCCTCATTCAGAACGCGCGCTGGTTCAAGGTGATTGCTGGTGCCTTCACGCGCCGACCTGAAGCGGACTCGCTGCTCACCGTTCTTCGTCGCCGGCGTGTGGTGGACGCTGGAAGTGGTTCCGTTGTCCGATTGCCACTCGCATTCCTGATCGACTCCGGCGTGCCGTCGGGAGCGGTCGCGGGAATGGTGGCCACATATGCGGACCGCGGTCAGCCAGTGTACGCGCTTCGCCAACCAAACGGATCGGCCTGGCTCTTCGCGGGGGCGTTCGAATCCCCCGCGCAATCATCGTTGTACGCTGAATCGCTTCGCGCATCGGGCATCACACCGGTGCTCGTGTATCGCAAAGGGAGAACGTTCTAGTGCGGCTGACCAAGCTCGAGTTGCAGGGGTTCAAATCATTCGCCGATAGCACGGACATGGTGTTCAATCCGGGCGTCACAGCGATCGTTGGCCCCAACGGGTGCGGCAAATCGAATGTGTCCGACGCGGTACGCTGGGTGCTCGGCGAGCAGCGCGCGCGGTTGCTGCGTGGCGCCAAGATGGAGGAAGTCATCTTCCAAGGCTCGTCGGCTCGCCGCGCGGTGAACGTCGCCGAGGTCTCGCTGCACTTCTCCAACGAAGACGGCGCGCTTCCGATTGCCTTTCAGGAAGTCGTGATCACGCGACGGCTGTCGCGTTCCGGAGAAAGCGAATACTTCCTCAACCGCGCGCCGTGTCGGCTGCGAGACATCGCTGACTTGCTTCGCGGGACTGGCTTGGGCGCCGACACGGGCGTCGTCATCGAGAGCAAGATGATCGACGCGCTGCTCTCCGATCGTCCGGACGATCGGCGAGAGCTGTTCGAGGAAGCGGCGGGCGTCGGATTGTATCGTGATCGCCGCCGGACGACCGAGCGCCGCCTCGAGGAAACCACGGTCGACCTGCAGCGTCTCGACGATTTGATCTCCGAGGTACAAAGCCAAGTGCGCTCGCTCGCGCGCCAGCGAAAGCGCGCCGAGCGCTACTCGGAGTTGATGGGACGTCGCTTCACGATCGAGATCGCGTTGGCCAAACGTGAGATGGTCGCGTGGCACGATGAGCTGAATCGTCTCGACGAACGCGTGCGCCAACTTCGAGAGACCGGGCCACAGACTGAACAAGCGGTGGCCAACGCCGAGCAAGGTCGCGATGCCGCGCATGGAAACCGGGCCGCGGCCGAGGCGCAACGCACGGAGTTGCTGCGGCTCGTCTCGTCGCAGCGTGAACGCGTGCAACAGATTCGATCGGAGATGGCGGTCGCCGAAGAACGCCAACGCAACGCGCTCGCGCGACGCCAGCGTGCCGAGCTCGAGGCGAATGAGGGCGAGGCCTACGGCGTTCGGATTTCCACCGACCGCGAACAGGCGGCGGCGGAACGCACGCAGGTCGAGGAACAGCTTCGCGCCGCGCAGGAAGCGCTGTCGGATCGGCAGCGCCATGAAGACGACACACGACAGTCCGTCGGACACGCTCGTACGGCGCTCGATGAGGCCGAGCGTCACCTTCGCGAATTGCAGGATCGTTCGCGACGCGTCGAGATCGACCGCGAGCGTGCGAGGCACGAGAGCGATGAGCTCTCGCAACGGTTCGAACAGCTGACGCAAGAGCGGGCACAGCTCGCCGACGCGCTCACGGCAATCGATCGCGAGCTGGAGACCGCGGCCGTTGCGGTTGAACACGCCCGCTCGCGCGCCGCCGACGCCGCCACGATGCTCGAGGCCGTGCGAACCGCGGATCGCGAAACGCGCGACCGCGAAGCCGCGGCGCGCGCGGATTTGTTCCGCGCCGACGAGGCGCATACATCGCTCCAAGGAAAAGTCAACGCGCTCGACACGCTGGAGCGGGAGCGCGTCGGCCTGGCGCCGGCTGCTGCTCGATTGCTGCGCGAGCGCGACCAGTTCGGCGAGGGCGCGGTTCTGGGCCCCCTGAGCGATTTCATCAGCGCCGACCAGAATTCCGCGTTGCTTGTCGAGCGGTTTCTCGGCGCCACTGTGCACGCGGTGCTGGTTCGCGATCGTGCCGCGACTGACGCGGTTCGCGCTTGGCACGCGACGGCGAACCCCGGGCCGCTGCTCCTGTTGCCGCTCGATGCCGCCCAAGACGCACAAGGCGGCGAGATCACCGAGGATGCGCTCTCCCATCGCGTCGACGCGACGGGTCCAGGACGCGCTTGGGTGCGCGCGCTGTTGGGCCATGCGCACTCTGTTGACGACGGGTCGGCATTCACGGACGCGCGCGGAGCGGTCTGGCTTCCCGGTACAACGGCCGGTCCTGGCCCGCTCCGCCGCCGCGCGGAACTGTTCGCTCTTCGCGCCGAGTTGATCGCCACCGACACCGCGCGACAGCAAGCGATGGCGGCCGCCGATACACTTCGAACCGCGGTGCAGGAATCCGAGCGCAAACTGATCGAAGCCTCGGCCACCCTCGAGTCGGCACAGGTTGACGCGCGACGCGCGGCAGAGCAGCAGGGCGAGCTCGCTCGTCGGCGGCAGCGGTCCGAGCGTGAGGTCGCGGACGCCGACGCTCTCGCCGAACGTCTGTCGGCACGACGTGACCAGCTCGTCGAGCAACTCAGGCGGCTCGATGACGAAAGTCGCACGTTGGCCGATTCGCTGTCCACGCGAACCGACGCGGCCGCGGAGGCACGCGCGCAGCTGAGCGTCGCCGAACGCGGCCACGAAGAGGCTCGAGAGGCGCGCACCACAGCACAAGTGCACGAAGCGCAAGCACACGCCCGCGTGCAAGTCGCGCACGACCGCGAGCGCCGCCTGGCCGAGGAGCTGCAATCGGCCGCGGCTCGTCTAGCATCGCTCAAGGCCGAGTTGACGGATCTGTCGCAGGCCGACTCGGCACTCGCCGAGCAGATGGGAACGTGGCAATTCGATCTCGAGACGCGCGAGGCTACGTTGGCCGACGGCGAGGCGCGGCTCGAGGGCGCGGAGGCGGCGGTTCTCGCCGCCGACGAAGCCCTCACCACCGCCGAGCACACGCTCGACGACGCCCGCCGGCGGGCGCAAGCCCACAACGACGAATTGCATCACGCTGAGCTTCGGCATACCGAGCTCGGAGGTCGCCGAGCGGCGATCCGCGAGCGGCTGGAGGCTGAGTGGCGACGGCCGCTCGACGATATGCTCGCTGAGGCGCAGACCATCGACATGGACGACGACGCACTGCGCACCGAGGCCGAAGCGCTGCGACAGGAGCTCGAGCGACTGGGCCCCGTGAACGTCCTGGCGATCGAAGAGCATGAGGAAACGCTCAAGCGGCAAGATTTCCTCACTGGCCAACGCGCCGACTTGTCCGACGCCAAGCAATCGCTGCTCCAGGCGATTCGTGAGATCGACAGCACGGCCAGAGAGCTCTTTCTCGCGACGTTCGCGCAGGTGCGGGAGAACTTCCGGCAGATCTTCATGTCGTTGTTCGGCGGCGGCGAATGCGATCTCCGTCTGGAGAATCCCGACGCGCCGCTCGACTGCGACATCGAGATCCATGCGTCGCCGCGCGGGAAGCGCACGCAACGCATTCATTTGCTGTCGAGCGGCGAGCGCGCGCTCGTCGCGTTGTCGCTGCTGTTTGGGATCTTCCTGACGAAGCCGAGCCCGTTCTGCCTCCTCGACGAGGTGGACGCGCCGCTCGACGACGCGAACGTCGGGCGATTCGTGCGGATGCTCACGCAATTCAAGACCCGCACGCAGTTCATCGTCATCACCCACAATCCCCGCACGACGACCGAGGCGGCCGACGCTGTTTACGGCGTGACGATGCAGGAGCCCGGCGTCTCATCGTTGGTCAGCGTCCGGATGCGCGGCGCGCCGTCGGTGGACGAGGAGTTGGCCGTCGCGGCGATCGGCGGCGCGGTACCGACGACGGTATGATGCAGTGGCGCCGCTTGGCGGCGCTCACGCTCGTGTCGGGACTGCTCGCGGGCGGAGCACGGATGGTGTCCGCCCAGGAAATCACGATCAGAGTCATTCCGACGACGTCAGATAGCATTTCACCTGGGCCCACGATCGAAGTCCAGGGTTCGCCGGTGCCCGTGGCGTCGCAGCCGTCTACCGTGACGCTCGAGCTGTCGCGGGAATCGCTGTTTCGTTCGCCGTTTCTCGTGCGAAGCGCCGCCGGGTTCGCCGCGTCGTTCGGTGTCGACTCATTGCTGCCGGAACGGGCCAAGATCTATTTCCGGGCGCGCGTCATCGATGCCGCGGGCCTCGTGCGCCAGCAAAAGATCGATTCGTTTCCAGTTCAAAGCTGGTTACGGCTCGTCGATCCGATTGCGGCGAGCAACAACGTCGTGTTCAGCAACAAGCCGCGGTTCGTCTGGAGCAGTCCGGCGATCACGCTGCATCCGGGCCCGTGGCAGTATGTGATCGAGATCATCAATACCCGAACGGGACAACTGGACCGTCAGAACTTCGTGAACGACACGTCGTTCGTCCCCACGACACCGCTCGACGCCTGCACATCGTACAAGTGGCGCGTCACCGCGCGCGCGGTCAATGGAGGACCGAACGACCAGGTGACGATCACTGCGCCCGGTACGTTCGTTATCCAGTCCCCCGAATGTCCGAGCCTCACGCTGTTCTATCAGAATTTTCCAAACCCGTTCGGCCGGGGCGCGTTGTCGGAGAGCACCTGCTTTTGGTTCGACCTGGCCCACCGGAGCACCGTGACGCTGACCATTTACGACATCCGTCTGCACGAGGTACGCAAGATCGTCCCGGCCCCGAACGTGCTCGCGCAACTCGATTCGGGCGCGTACGGCCGACAGCTGAACAGCCAATCGGGATGCGATCCGTCGTTCGCCTGGGACGGCACCGACGACCGACGCCACCCGGTGCCGCCCGGCGTCTACATCGCGGTGTTCGTCGCCGACGGTGTGCGGTCGACCAAGAAGATTCTCTACAAGGGGCGCTAAGCGTGCGATTCACGACGCTCGGCACCGGAACGATTTCGTTGTCGTCCCAGCGGACCTGCTCGGGTTACCTGCTCGAGGCGGATGACTTGCGTCTCCTAATCGACTGTGGAAGCGGCATCACACGCCGCCTCGCCGAGCGCGGCGACGAGTGGCGAACGATCACCCACGTCGCGATCACCCACTTTCACATCGATCATCACGGCGACCTGCCCACGCTTGTCTTCGCGTGGAAGTACGGATTTCTTCCGCCGCGAAGCACTCCGGTCACGATCATCGGTCCCGTAGGCACTGTTGCGCTGCTCGAGCGACTTGCCGCGGCCTATGGTGCTTGGCTCACGGACCCCGGATTTCCGCTCTCGGCTCAGGAAATAACGCCTGCCGACACGCTCCAACTGCCTGGCGGCGTCCGCTTGACGTGCCACGCGGTTCCACACACCCCGGAGAGTGTGGCATATTCCATGGAGCGCGGCGGGCGGCGGATCGTCTACACCGGCGACACCGGGCCGTCGGACGCGCTGGCCGCGTGGGCCCACGGATGCGATCTGCTCGTGTGCGAGTGCTCGTTGCCGGCGGCGATGGCGATTCCCGAACACCTGACACCGGAGCAGTGCGGCGAGTTGGCGGGCGCCGCGACGCCGAGACATCTGGCGTTGACGCATTTCTATCCACCCGTCGAGGACGTCGATATCCGCGCGCTCGTCGGCGCACGGTACACGGGGCCCGTCACGTTGGCGACCGACGGGTGGTACTTCGATCTCGAGGACGAGTAATGCTGGTCGTAATGCAGAATCATGCGACGCAAGCCGACATCGATCGCGTCGTGAAAACAATAGAAGAGATGGGCTACTCGGCGCGTCCGATGCCGGGCGAGACCCGCACGACAATCGGCTTGATCGGCAATGACGGACGCGTCGACGGCTCGCGCGTCGAAGCGCTGCCCGGCGTCGCCGAGATCATTCATGTCAGCAAGCCGTACAAGCAGGTGTCACGGGAATGGAAAGCCGCAAACACTATCGTCACGATCGCGCCCGGCGTTTCGTTCGGCGGCCCCGAGATCGTGATCATCGCCGGCCCATGTTCGGTCGAATCGGAGGACCAAATCGTGGCGGCCGCACGCGCCGTCCGCGACGCCGGCGCAACAGCGCTTCGCGGCGGGGCGTTCAAGCCCCGAAGCTCGCCGTACTCGTTCCAGGGACTCGGTAAGCCCGGTCTCGAGCTGCTCGCGCTCGCACGACAGGAAACAGGGCTGCCGATCGTCACCGAGGCGCTCGACGAAGAAGGCGCCCACATCGTTGCCGAATACGCGGACTGCATTCAGATCGGTGCGCGCAACATGCAGAACTATTCGCTGCTCCGCGCCGTCGGACGAATGAACAAGCCGATCCTGCTCAAACGCGGCATGGCCGCGACGATTACGGATTTACTCATGAGCGCCGAGTACATCTTGGCCGAGGGGAATGGTCAGGTCATTCTGTGCGAGCGCGGCATCCGCAGCTTCGACACGATGACCCGCAATTTGTTCGACCTCACGGCGATTCCGATCGTGCAGCGCTTGTCGCATCTGCCGATGATCGCGGACCCGAGCCACGGGACGGGCCTGCGCGACAAAGTCATTCCGATGGCGCGCGCCGCGGTGGCCGCTGGCGCCGACGGCGTCCTCGTGGAAGTCCATCCGAATCCCGACCGAGCGCTGTCCGACGGCGGGCAGTCGTTGTTCCCGGAACAGTTCGCTCGCCTCGTAACGGAATTGCGGGCCATCACGAGCGCCATTGGACGCTCGATGGCGCCCGTCGGCGGAACGGCCGCAGCCGCTCACGTGTAGTAACCAACATGCGATTTCCGATTCTCGCGCTCTTTGCCGCGCTGCCACTCACCGCCGGCGCTCAATCCGTCGATGCGACGATCGATCGAGCTGTCGCGGCGTGGGCCAAGGTCGCCACCGTGCGCGGGACATTCGAGCAGACCGTCAGCAACTCGCTCACCGGGTCGAGCGCGACGGCGCACGGCGAGTACACACAAGAGCGGCCGAACCGTCTATCGATTCGATTCCTGGCGCCGGATTCGGGCGCAATCGTCTCCGATGGAAGAGCCGTGTGGGTCTTCTTGCCCACGAGCGCCCCCGGTCAAGTCGTGAAGCGGCCGGCCACCGATCGCAGCGCGTCGCCGATCGACCTGACGGGTCAGTTCCTCGACGCGCCGCGCTCCAAGTACGACATCTCCGCTGCCGGAACCCGCACCGTCGACGGGCACGCGGCGCGCGGTCTGATCCTCGTCCCAAAGAAGGGATTGAGCGCGCCATTTTCCAAAGCGACCGTCTGGGTCGACGATGACGATTCACTCATTCGCGAATTCGAGGAAATCGAGCCGAGTGGCGTGACGCGTCACGTGCACATCACGGCGATTCAGACAAACGTGCCGATC
>Ga0070709_10002276_pt1 | contig 10410 bp, 7 predicted proteins | sample LARL51metaG_FD_65449 | JGI IMG/M metagenome (GOLD analysis project Ga0070709, IMG submission 65449) | Corn, switchgrass and miscanthus rhizosphere microbial communities from Kellogg Biological Station, Michigan, USA - LAR L5-1 metaG | ecosystem: Host-associated > Plants > Roots > Rhizosphere ...
TGGTCCGGCTGCGCGGCCAGTGGGTGGCGGTGGACCCCGACCAGCTCAAGCGGGGCCTGGAGTTCCTCGCACGGAACAAGGCCGGGCGGATGTCAGCGGGGGAGATCCTTCGCCTGGCCGCCGCACATCCCGACGACTCGGCCACCCCGCTGCCGGTCACCGGGATCCAGGCCGACGACTGGGTCGGCGAGTTGCTGGGGGGTTCCGTTTCGGACAAAGTGCGTTCTATCCCCGTGCCGGCGAATTTCCACGCCAAGCTGCGGCCCTACCAGGAGCGGGGGCTTTCCTGGCTGGCCTTCCTTTCTTCGCTCGGCCTCGGCGCGTGCCTGGCCGACGACATGGGGCTGGGCAAGACCGTGCAGCTACTGGCGCTGGAGGCGGTGTACCGCGCCGAATGCCCGGACGACCCGCCGACGCTGCTGCTGTGCCCCATGTCGCTGGTCGGCAACTGGCAGCGGGAGGCGGAGAGGTTCGCGCCCGCGTTGCGCGTGTACGCCCATCACGGGCGGGAGCGGCTGCGCGAGGGGGAACTGGCCGGGCGGCTGGCGCAGGCCGACCTGATGGTCACCACGTACGCCACGGCGACCAGGGACATCGAGGAACTGGCCGGCTATGAGTGGCGGCGGGTCGTGCTGGACGAGGCCCAGGCGGTGAAGAACAGCCTGTCCCAGGCGGCCAGGGCGGTGCGGCGGCTGCGTGCGGGGCAGCGGGTCGCGCTGACCGGGACCCCGGTGGAGAACCGGCTGGCCGAGCTGTGGTCGCTGATGGACTTCCTCAATCCCGGCCTGCTCGGGCCGGCCGACAAGTTCCGCACCCGCTATGCCATCCCGGTCGAGCGGCACGGCCAGACCGAGCCCGCCGAGCGGCTACGCGTCATCACCCGCCCCTACCTGCTGCGCAGGCTGAAGACCGACCCGGCCATCATCAGCGATCTGCCGGAGAAGATCGAGATCAAGCAGTACTGCCGCCTGACCACCGAGCAGGCGTCGCTGTACCAGTCGGTGGTCGACGACATGATGGAGAAGATCGAAAACTCGCAGGGGATCGAGCGCCGGGGCAACGTGCTCGCGGCGATGGCCAAGCTCAAGCAGGTGTGCAACCATCCCGCGCTGCTGTTGCATGACCGGTCCGCCGTGGGTGCCCGGTCGGGCAAGGTGATCCGGCTGGAAGAGATCTGCGAGGAGATCCTCGCCGAGGGGGACAAGGCCCTGCTGTTCACCCAGTTCACCGAGTTCGCAGCGATGCTGCTGCCGCACCTGGCGGCGCGTTTCGGCACCGACATCTCCTATCTGCACGGGGGGACCTCGAAGAAGCGCAGGGACGAACTGGTGACCAGATTCCAGTCCGGGGACGGCCCGCCGTTGTTCCTGCTGTCGCTGCGCGCCGGGGGCACCGGGCTGAACCTCACCGCGGCCAATCATGTGATCCACCTCGACCGGTGGTGGAATCCGGCGGTGGAGAACCAGGCCACCGACCGTGCCTTCCGTATCGGCCAGAAGCGCAACGTGCAGGTGCGCAAGTTCATCTGCACCGGAACCCTGGAAGAGAAGATCGACGAGATGATCGAGGAGAAGAAGGCCCTCGCCAACCTCGTGATCAGCGACGGGGAAGGCTGGCTGACCGAACTGTCCACCGGTGAGCTGCGCTCGATGTTCGAGCTGTCCGCGGAGGCCGTCGGTGACTGAGGACCCGGGCGCGCGGCGGCCGCGGCGCTGGTTCCCATCGGAGCCGACCCGGCCGCTGGCCGTGGAGGGCGGGCTCAAGGCGCGCAGCACGCGCGGCGCGATCGGGCAGACCTGGTGGTCCGGGCGGTTCATCGCGGTTCTGGAGGCCATCATCGTGGGCGGCCGGCTGGAACGCGGCCGCAACTACGCCCGTCGCGGCCAGGTGATCTCGCTGGATGTGGCCCCGGGCATGGTCGGCGCGCTGGTCCAGGGCAGCAGGGTGCAGCCGTACCGCGTCCGCGTCGGGCTTGACGCGTTCGGCGTGCCGGAGTGGGACGCGGCCGAGCGCGCGCTGGCCGCCAGCGCCTGGTACTCGGCAAAGCTGCTGGCGGGCGAGATGCCGGAGGACATCGAGGATGTCTTCGCCGAACTGGGTCTTGCGCTGTTCCCGGCCTCGGCGGCCGAACTGTCGATGTACTGCTCCTGCCCGGACTGGGAAGTCCCGTGCAAGCACATCGCCGCCGTGTTCTACCTGCTCGCCGAGGCCTTCGACGACGACCCGTTCAGCATCCTGGCCTGGCGCGGGCGCACCCGGGAGGATCTGCTGGCCGGCCTGCACGCCGCCCGCGGCGGGGTCACGGTGGACACGGGCGAGCCGGGCGGGGTACCGCTGGCCGACTGCCTAGGCTCGTTCTTCGCGATGCCTGCCCAGCTGCCGGTGACTCCGCCCGCCACGTCGAGCACCTCGGTCCTTGACCAGGTGCCGCCGCTGAGCCTGGCGCTTCGTGGCCATCCGATCGCCGACCTGCTCCGCCCGGCCTACGACTCCTTCGGCGCGGCCGAGTCCGAGCCGGATCCATAGCCGTCGGGGCGGCGGCCGGACCCGCTGCGTGCGTTCGGCTTCACGTGTCTGGCTGGGCGGTGGCGGTCCGGGCAAGAGCGGGGACTGTCGCGCGCGGCCCGGTGCCGGGGAGCCACACCGACACGTGGGCAGGCTGGAACGCCTCATCGACGACGCTGGCAAGATCGCCCCGGACCGTGTCCAGATCGATCGTGTGGCGCAGCCGCGCGGTGAACGCGGCCACGATTGCCTCGGCGTCGTAGTGGGCCCGGTTGAACCTGCGGTCGACGGCACGCTGCACCCGCTTGCGCAGCGGGTTGAACAACGCCGCGATGACCAAGGTGGCCACGGCCACGGCCAGCGGGCCCTTGACCGGCAGCACCCGGGTGGCCAGGAGGATCAGGCCGGCGAACACGCCGCCGAGCAGGACGGTGATCAGCGTGTAGGAGATCACCCGGCTGATGATGCGGTTGAGTTCGTACAGCCGGTACTTCAGTATCGCCACCGCCATGCAGAGGGGCAGCGCCGCCGTGCCGAAGGTCACCAGCACGTTGGCCGCCAGCTGGTTCGCCCAGCCGGGGGCCTCCTTAAAGGCGAGCGGGACCACGAACACGCCGAGGATCGTCGCGGCCACGAAGATGGCCGCGCCGCTGTAGAGCCACTTGAGCTGCTGGCGGCGCTCACCGCTGGCATGCCGGTAGGCCGGTATCTGAAGGGCCAGCCATGCCACCCAGCTGACCAGCGTCCCGGCGATCAGCACCACGATGAGGACACGCAGCGCACCGGGCAGCGGGTTGGCCAGGTCGCCGTTGGCGTGAATACGGACGTCGCCTCCGGCGGCGACCAGCACGCCCCAGCTCGGGCCCGCCAGGCCGACCAGCAGCCAGCCGACCGCGCCGGCCACGGCGGGCCGGTGCCACCGGCCTTCCGGCAGCGTCCCGTCGGGGAACAGCCACAACAGCAGCGTGACGAGGACCAGGAACACCGGCCAGCATTCCTCGAGCACCACCGCCACCCAGGCCAGAGGCAATGCCCCGTGATGCATCCGGTAGTCCAGGATCAGGTACTGGCTGGTGGGGCTGAACTCCACGATCATGATGGCCAGCAGCATCCATCCGATCGGATTGCGCGGCCGGCGCGCGGCGAGCAACGTCCCCACGGCGGTAACGGGCACCGCCCCGGCGGCCGTGAGGAACGCGTCGGCCGCCGGTCCGCCCGTGCCGGGCTGGTGGGTGAGACTGTCCAGCACCACGGAGGCCACGGCGAGACCGAGTATGACCACGCCGAGCGCGACGGCCGCCACAGGTGCCGCCCGCACCCGCGAGATCGTGCTCACCGGAATGCTGCCCTTCCTCGACCCCCCGCGATGAGCCAACCTTAGGCGCACCGCGTCCCGAGATCGTTACGGGCCAGTGTCATGGTTGGCGCAACCACGACAGAAGAATGTTGTGGTTGCGCCAACCATGACAAACGCATCGGCGAGGTGCCAATACGGTCAGCTTCCTGGCCAGCCTGAAGCGGCTGGATCGGCGGGATGGTGTCGGGGACGCAGGTTACTGCTCGCGGAAGCCGCCGAGGAAGCGGCGGAACAGGCCGCCCTCGCGGGACAGCGCCGGAGCTGGCGGCGGTGCCACCGCGCGCTCCGTGGCTATCGGCGTGTCGTAGTCGGTCCGGGCGATGGCGTCCACGACCTGCGCCTCGTCGAAGTCCTCGGAGCCTTCGATCTTGGGCACGAACCCGACCAGGTCCCCGTCCTGCATAATCTGAGCCTCAAGTCCGATGGTGCCGTCGGTGTCCCATTCGGCCTGGCGGCCGTCGTGCAGGTTCACCCGCACTCCGAACTGATCCACTCCGGCATGCAACATGTGGGCATCGATGCCGTGGTCGCGCAATGCATCGACCACCCGGCGGGCCCTGTTCTCTTCCACGGCCCCAAATTAGCTGGTCGGCGAGACTGCAAGATACTCTTCGGGCCTATGGTGCAGCGCTTGGGCCCGCTGGCGGGTGACCCGTCGGCGGGGGATCCACTGGCGGACGATCCGCTGGCGAGCGCGCCGCCCGCGTTTGCCGACGAGGCGGCCCGGCAGATCCTCAACGATGGCTTCGGCGTGATGGGCTCCCTCACCGCGCTGGCCGGCGAGCGGGACCAGAACTTCCGGGTGGACACCGCTGCCGGGCAGCGGTTCCTTTTCAAGATCTCCAACCCGGCGGACACCCGGCCCGTCCTGGACATGCAGACGGCCGCCCTGCGCCACATCGAACGGGTCGACCCGGGCCTGCCGGTGATGCGCGCGATCCCGTGCATTAGCGGGGACCCGTGGACGGAGGTGCCCGGGCCGGACGGCCGGACCTACCCGGTGCGGCTCTTCACGTTCCTGCCCGGGCGGACCATGGCAGCGACGGCGCTCAGCGCCGGGGCGTTGCGGTCCATCGGGCAGACCACGGCCCGCGTGGGCCGGGCGCTGCGGGGGTTCTTCCACCCCGCGGCGGACTACGAGATCCTCTGGGACATCACCCGCCTGCCAGCGCTGCGGCCAATGCTCGGCCACGTCCCCGACGCCGCACGCCGGGCGCAGGTGGCACGGGTCATTGACCGGTTCGAGGCCCAGGTCGCCCCGGTGCTGCCCGGCCTGCGGGCCCAGGTGATCCACGCCGACCTGAGCCTGAACAATCTGCTGCTCGGGGAGGATCTCCAGGTAAGCGGCATCGTCGACTTCGGGGACATGACCCATGCTCCGCTGGTGTGCGATCTGGCGGTCGCCATCGCGGATGTGCTGCACGGGCGGGACGACGCGATCGGCGCGGCCGAGGACATGATCGCCGGCTATGTCGCGGTGACACCGCTCGACGACGAGGAAGCCGGCCTGCTCGCCGACCTGGTGGCCGCCAGGCTCGCCACCGACATCACGCTCACCACGTGGCGGCTCGGGGTCTATCCGGACAACGCCGCCTACGCCGCGGACAGCGAGGCCGGTGCGCCCGCCTTCCTGGACGCCATCGAGGCCGCGGGGCTGGACACGGTTGCCGAGCGCTTCGGCGACGCTTGCCGGGGGCTGCCGTACCGCAGGTCCGCGACCGCCACCCTGGCGGAACGCCGGCGCCGGGCGTTGCCCCGGTCACCGCTGTTCTACGACCAGCCGGTGCATCTGGTCCGCGGCGAGGGCGCCTGGCTGTTCGACTCCGGTGGCCGACGCTACCTCGACTGCTACAACAACGTCCCCGTGGTCGGCCACGGCCACCCCCGGGTGGTGCGCGCCGTGGCCGAGCAACAGCGACTGCTCGCCACGCACAGCCGTTACCTGCACGAGGCGATCGTCGAACTCGCTGAACGGCTCCAGGCCACCCTGCCGCCCGCACTGGACGCCGTGATCGTGGTGAACTCGGGCAGCGAGGCCAACGACCTCGCCTGGCGGATCGCCCGGGCCGCGACCGGGCATGCTGGCGCCCTGGTGACCGAGTTCGCCTATCACGGGCTGACCGAGGCCACGCACGCGCTGTCGCCCGAGGAGTGGGCCGCCGCGGAACGGCCCGCCCACGTCGGCACCGTGCCCGCGCCCGACGGGTACCGCGGCGCCTACCGCCGGGACCAGGCGGGCTGGGCGGAGCGGTACGCCGCCCATGTGGACGAGGCCGTCGCAGGGCTCGGCGAGCGCGGGCTTGCGGCGATGTTCGTGGACCCGGCCTTCACCGCGGACGGCATCCTGGCCCCGCCGCCCTCCTATCTGCACGAGGCGGCCCGGCGGGTGCAGGCGCTTGGCGGCCTGCTCATTGCCGACGAGGTCCAGGCCGGCCACGGCCGGTGCGGCGGCCACCTGTGGAGCTTCCAGCCGTCCGGGATCGAGCCGGACGTGGTGGTGATGGGCAAGCCGATGGGCAACGGCTTCCCTGTCGCCGCGCTCGTGGCCAAGTCGGACGTGCTCGGGGCGGTCCCGGAGGAGACGGAACTGTTCAGCACGTTCGGCGGTAACCCGGTCGCCTGCGCCGCCGCGCTCGCGGTCCTCGCCGTCATCGAGGACGAGGGTTTGGTCGAGAACGCGGCCGAGGTGGGCGGCTATCTCCTGGACGGCCTGCGGGCGCTGCAGCGGCGGCACCCGGTGATCGGCGACGTCCGGGGCGAGGGCCTGCTGCTCGGCGTGGAACTGGTCGAGGACCCCCAGACGCGGGTGCCCGCGACCACGCGGGCGAACCAGGTCACCGAGGCCATGCGCGAGCGGGGCATCCTGCTCGGCACCACCGGCCCGGCCGGGAACGTACTCAAGATCCGCCCGCCCCTGGTCTTCCAGCGCGACCATGCCGACCTGCTTCTGGAAACCCTCGGCCACGCTCTCGGTGCGTTATCCGGGGGCTGACACAGCCACCCCCGGGCCGTGGGTCTGGTTGATCTGCGTACCCCGGAAATGACGTAGGCAGTCTCTACGATCGTGGCGTGAGGCGGCGTTACGACGTGTCTGAGGTGCCGCCGCAGGGCGGCTACCTGGCCAAGCAGTGCCCGGTGCGGGCGCAGTGGGATCTGATCCGGCCGTGCGACCCGCTCCCGGTGTCACGAGTGCTCGAGCGGCGGTTCGCGGCGGGCCGCCAGTTCGAGGCCGAGGTCGTCGCGCGCTTGGCGCTGCTGCACCCCGATGCCTGCGTAGTGGCCGCGGCGGACCGGGAGGAGCGTGAGGCCGCGACGGCGGCCGCGATGAAGGCCGGAGCGCCGGTCATTGTGGGCGGCCGGCTGCCCGCCGACCCGGACGGCCGGCGGGTCGGGGAGCCGGATCTGCTGGTGGCCGCGGCGGGGTCCGGGTACCGGGCGGTGGACATCAAGCATCACCGCTGCCTGGACGCTGGCGACGGCGGCCTGCCCGCGCTGTGTTCCGGTCTGGGCCTGCCGGCCTGGGAGGCAGCCGAACCCGACCCCGATTCGTCGGCCCGCAGGCGCCGGGACGACCTGCTGCAGCTTGCCCACTACCAGCGGATGCTGGAGGCCTGCGGCATGGCCGCGCCCGATGGACGGCACGGCGGCATCATCGGCATCGACGGCGTCGTCACCTGGTACGACCTGGACGCGCCCGTTTGGCAGGCCCCGTCTGCCAGCGGCCGGGTCAAGCGGCGGTCGACCATGGACACCTACGACTTCGAGTTCTCGTTCCGGCTGGACATCCTCGCCGTTGCCGCCGAGTACCAGGACGATCCGCAGGCCGGCCTGCTGGTGGTGCCGGTGCGGATCGGCGAGTGTGCGGAGTGCCCCTGGTGGTCGTGGTGCGGCCCGGTGCTGCAGGCAGGCTCGGGAGATGTCAGCCTGGTGCCCGATGTGGGCTGGCGGGAGTGGCGCATCCACCGCGACCACGGGGTGACCAGCCGGGCCGAGCTGGCGGCGCTCGACCACCGAACCGCGGCGCTGGTAGCCGCCGGGGTTGACCTGCGTCCGGTCGTCGCGGCCCTGGATGCGATGCCGGACGACACGCCGCTGGCTGACGTCATCGGCGGGCGCAGGAAGGCGCAACTGACGCGACTGGCCGGGGCGGGCATCGACGTGCTCGGCGATGCCCGCGCGCTGGCCCCGCGCACCGCCGCCTACAGCGATGCGCCCATGCGGGACCTGGCTGAGCAGATCGACCTGGCCAGGGCCGCGCTGGGCAGTTCACCTGCCTACCGGCGCCGGGGGGTCACGCGGGTGCGGGTGCCGCGCGGCGATATCGAGATCGACGTGGACATGGAGAACACCGAGGACGGCGTCTACCTGTGGGGCGCCCTGCTTTCCGCCGGGCCTGGGCAGGCCAGCGAACCGGACGGCTACTACCCGTTCGGCACCTGGGCGCCGCTGACCGGGGACATCGAAGCGGAGGTGTTCGGCCGGTTCTGGGCGTGGCTGACCGGGCTGCGCCGGGATGCGGCCGCTGCGGGCCTGGTGTTCCGCGCCTACTGTTACAACGCGGCCGCGGAGAACACCCAGATGCGGCGGATCGCGGCGGCCGCCGGGCTGGCCGACGAGGTGGCGGCCTTCATCGGGTCCGGCCAATGGGTGGACCTGCTGCGGGTGTTCGGCAATCAGCTCATCACCGGCGGGCCGGCCGGGCTCAAGCAGGTCGCCGGCCTGAGCGGTTTCACCTGGGACGTTAAGGATCCGGGCGGCGGTGAGTCGATGCTCCGGTATGACCAGGCCGTTGGCGCCTCCGGAGCCGGGCTTGCTGAATCCCAGGCGGCCCGCGACTGGCTGCTCACCTATAACCGCAACGATACCGAGGCGACCCGGTCGCTGCGGGAATGGCTCGAACGCATCGCCAGCGGCTGCCCGTCAGTGGAGGGCCTGGGGGAGTGACGCCGGCCCACCCGTGCGCTGGGCCGTCAGGCTTTGTGCTTTGAATTATGGAATCTGTGGTCGCGGATGATGAGCCGCTCAACCTGCTCGCGTTCGGGTTCGGACAGGGCGGTCGCGGAATCGTCGAGCAGGCCGATGACCTGGCTGGTCGTGGTCGCGACATGCACGGTCGGCCGGACGCAGTTCCCCAGCCGGGACCGTGGGTGGGTGAGCAGCACCACGCGTTCGATGGCTACCGGGTGGCCCCTGGTGCGCAGGAAGCTTTCGAGCTGGCTGGCCGGTTCGTTGACCTGCTGGCTGGGCGAGCGTCCCCGGCTGTCGGTCATTTCCCCACGCTCAACCGCGTTGCCGTACTTGTCGAACTTGGTGAACCACCAGTGGTCGCCGGCGCAGTGCACCAGCGCGTTGCGGTGCTTGCCTTCGATCGCGATCAAGCCCCGCGGGCCGAGCAGCAGATGATCGATCTCGCCGCACCTGTTGCGGTAGCCCCGGATCAGCGTCCAATCGTCGTTCAGAACGCGTCCCAGCCCGCTGGCCACCAGTTGCTCACCTTCGATGCCCGCCATCAGGATCTCCTGCTGGTCGGCCGACGTCCCGGTGGCAGGCGGCGGTTCGGGTGGGTGCCGCCGTGCCCGGCGGACGGCGAAGAAACCGCGTAGCCATGCCCACCGCCGGTGCGCGGCACGGGCCGTGTCCCGCGCCTGCTCGGCCTCCCGGACGTGCTGACGGTGCTGCGCGAGGGCGGCCTCGTATCTGGCCGCACCACCGTCGTCCCCGTCGGGCCGCAGCCGGATCTCCCGGAGCATGGCCCCGGGATGATTCGACAGCTCCACGACCCGCATGCTCACCCTGTTCCCCGCGCGGCCCGGGCCATGTCCGTGCTCGTTGTCAGCCCTGATCGGTCGGGCATCACGGCCTGGCCCCGAGGGGGAACAACGGAGTCCGGCTACGAGGTGATCCGACTAGCTCAGTTCGGTCGTCGGCCATACTTTTGCCGGGGCCCCGGCGGCCACTGCTTGTCCTTCCGGGGCAGGGATGAGCCTGACAAGCTGGGTTTCCCCCGTTGCTTGGTTCCGGGCGATGATGTCGTGGCCCGATCGCAGTTGATCATCCACGAACTGGTACAAGATGATCGCGCGGTTCGCCAGATCGGTCTTGGACAGGCTCGTGCGCTCCTGCAGTAGACGCAGATCCTCCGTTGCTTTTGAGATCAAGGTGACCGCAATGCGATCACCCGCTGACTGCGATCCTTCGACGTTCTCTGCCGGGATGCCGTTCATAGGGATCACCTCCTCGGTAAGTGCCCCGGATGCAAGTTGAGATATCTGCACGTTGGTCGGCCTCCCCTGCGGCCTGACCCTCCCTTCGGCCCGTCCCCGTGGCGGTTTCGCTATGCCAGAACTGTAGCTACTCTGGAGCAGTGATGCAACAGTAATTGTACAGCTTTTTTATGTATTACATCTGACCTGGTAGGCAGGCCGCTCGTGCCGCCATACGAGCGAACGGCGTCGAGTGGGCTGGCGGGACCTGGGGTTCGGGGCATGGTGCCGGAGGCCGTGGCTGAGCCTGCACGGCTCGTGGCGATGACGAGACGGCCGCCACTG
>Ga0070709_10002279_pt1 | contig 10406 bp, 9 predicted proteins | sample LARL51metaG_FD_65449 | JGI IMG/M metagenome (GOLD analysis project Ga0070709, IMG submission 65449) | Corn, switchgrass and miscanthus rhizosphere microbial communities from Kellogg Biological Station, Michigan, USA - LAR L5-1 metaG | ecosystem: Host-associated > Plants > Roots > Rhizosphere ...
GAGTTCGGCATTCCGCAGGGCGGCCAGCGCGTGGTCGCGACCGTGCTCTATCTCAGCGACGTGCATTCGCTGGGACTGAAGATCGCGCAGGGCCTGCAATTCACCGAGTCGTTCTACTGGGACCTGAACGACGACACGCGCGCTTGGGCCAAGCGCTTCGCGCCGCGCAACAATGACCGCTATCCGACCGCGATGCAGGCCGGTGTTTATGCGGCCACACTGCATTATCTCAAGGCGGTCGACGCAGTCGGCGCCTCCAGCGACGGCAAGGCCGTCGTGCAGGAGATGAAGAAGCTGCCGACCGACGACCTGTTGTTCGGCAAGGGCACGGTGCGCGCCGACGGCCGCAAGCTGCACAACATGTATCTGTTCGAGGTCAAGAAGCCCGGCGAGTCGAAATATCCCTGGGACTATTACAAGCTGATCAAGACCATCCCACCGAGCGAAGCCTGGCGGCCGCTGGAAGAAGGCGGCTGCGATTTCCTGAAATCATGACGCGGACGATTGAGACGGCACGGCCGGTGGCCCTGGTCACCGGCGGAGGCGGCGATATCGGCCGGGCGATCGCGCTGCGGCTGGCCCGGAGCAGCGAGGCCGTCGCCGTCGTCGATATCGACGAGCTTGCGGCGCGCGAGACGGCCGATCTCGTGATCGCGGCCGGCTGCCGGAGCATGGCGATCTGTGCCGATGTCTCCAGTGACGCCGAGACCGCAGCCTTTGTCGATATTGTCGAGCGTGAGCTCGGGCCGATCGGTATTTTCGCCAACAATGCCGGGATCGAAGGCGTCGTCGCACCGCTGCACGATTATCCCGTCGACACGTTCGACCGCGTTTATCAGGTCAACATGAGAGGCGTCTTTCTCGGCCTGAAGCACGTGCTCGCGAGGATGCGTCCGCGCGGCGAGGGGGCGATCGTCAACACGGCGTCGACTTCCGCGATCCGCGGCCGCGCCGGGCTCGCCGGCTATGTCGCGTCCAAGCATGCGGTGCTTGGTTTGACCCGCACGGCGGCGCTGGAAGTCACGGGCACGCGGATTCGCGTCAACGCGATTCTACCCGGACCGGTGGAGTCACGGATGATCAGGGAGCTCGAAGAACAGGCACGGCTCAATTCATCCAGCCCGCGCCGCGCGGGCACCGCGCCCTACGGCCAGCGCGAAAACATCGCCGATGTCGTGGCGTTCCTCGCATCGGAAGCCGCCGCGCATGTCAATGGCGCCGCACTCGTCGTCGATGCCGGAATGACGGTGGCTTAGCCGTTTTCGAGCGTGATCTCACCGGAAAACCGCTACGGACTCTTCCGGATCATGCGTAAGCGCTGCCGCCGATCTTCTCCGAGACGAGCTTCGCGGCCTTGCGCAGCTCGGCGGCGATGTGGACGGCTTCGGCCGCCGGGATCTTGTCCTGCCGCACCAGCGGCACCGTCAGGGCCGCGACCGCGCGTCCCGAGGCCTCGATGATCGGGCAGCTATAGGCGAGAATGCGCGTATAGCCGTCATCGTTGGAGAAATTGCCGCCTTCCGACGAAATTCTGTCAAGAGCGGCGAGCGCCTTCCGGCCGCTGATGTGATCATGCGCGGCGATCACCTCCGCCAGTTCATTGCGCCGGCCCTCGAGCTGGAACGCCGCGAGAACTTTCGCAGAGGCATATTGCTGGGTGAGCGGAAACACCGCGCCGACCTTGACCGACCAGCCCATCAGCCATTCCGGCTCGATGCGCGCGATCACCATGAACTGCTCGCCATGCAGCACGGCGAGATGGCAGGAGAGCTGCACGCGGCCGGCCAGTTGCTCCATCGCGGGAAGCGCGGCCTGCAGCAGCCGTTCGGTCGGCGGGAATTGCGAGGCGATACGAAACAGTTTCAATGTCAGTGTGTATTCGCCGCTCACGGGATCGCGCGTGACATAGCCGCGGCGCTCCAGCGCACCCAGCATGCGGAAGATCTCGCCGACCGAGCGGCCGACGCGTTCGGCCAACTGCTTCTGGCTCAGGCCGTGCGATTCCGCAGCCAGCGCTTCCAGCAGGTCCAACCCCTTCTCCAGGGCCGGGGCTCCCGGCTGAACGGCTTTCTTCGCCTTTTTCATGTCTTCAAAAAAACCTTACGCGACATCCGAGCAATGGTTGTGGATGTAGCCCATCCGCCCGCGCGCGCAAAGCTGCCGGCGCGGGATGTGAACATCGCTGTGAAGTCGTGATCAGGCCGTGTAGAGACCCTTGTCCCGCGCCTTCTGAATCGCAAGCGCCGCGATCAGGTCGAGCATCGGCGTCGCAAGCCCGGCGGTGCGGGCGAACGCGGCCGGCGCTCGCACCAGCACATCAATCTCCATGGCCCGGCCGAGCTCGTAGTCCTGCAATATTGAAGGCTTGTGCTCGGGCGCGGGGCCCGTGCGGGTGACGCGCTTGACCTCGGCGATGCAGCTCTGGGCGATCGCGTTGGCCTCTTCGAGCAGGCGCGGCACGACCTCGCGCAACGCCGGATCGTCCCGCACGCCCCGGGCGGTCTGCCCGGTCAAAAGACACAGCACCGATAGCGACATGTTGGTCAGCAGCTTTGACCAGATCGATTCCCTGATCTGCCTGACCTCTGGCGACTCGATCGAGGCCGCCTCCAGCATCGCGCGGAATTGCGCGATGCGTTCGCCGGCGAGGTCGTCGCATTCGCCGATCACGAGCCGGTTACGATCGGGCGACAGGTTCGCCGCCACGCCGGGCGCGACGACCTCGTTGGAGGAGAAGATCACGCCGCCGATGATCCGCGCTTTCGGGATCGCGGCGCGCAGGCGCCCGCCAGGATCGAGAAAGGAAAGATCCGGTGTCGGCGGATGATCGGGTGGCAGGCCGATGTCGTACCACCAGGGGATGCCATTCTGCGCGAACACGACGGCCGTGTCGTCATGGAGCAGGGGACCGAGGCCTGCGGCCAGGCTGCTGACGCCGGTCGCCTTCAGCGTGCTGATGACGAGATCCTGCGCGCCGAGCTCAGCCGGATCGTCGGATGCTTTCACCTTTGCGGTAAATTCGTTGTCACCCACGCGTAGTGTCAGGCCGTTTGCCTTGGCAGCGTCCAGATGCGGACCGCGCATCACGCAGGCGACCTCGTGACCGGCGCCCGCGAGTCGAACCGCGAAATGGCTGCCGACGGCGCCCGCGCCGAAAATGCATATCCGCATTGTGTGGATGTCCTGTGAGGCGTGATAGATTGAGCCTAGTTTCCGACAGACTCGCGTGCGGCGCAACCGGTCACATCTGCGAGGATAAGAGCAATAGCAGGGAGTCTCACCATGATCACCGCGATTGTCCGCTTCAAGTTGCCCGCAACCATCGACGCCGCCAAGGCGGCCGAACTTTTCCAGGGCTCGGCGCCGAAATATCGGGGCCTGAACGGTCTCGTTCGTAAATATTATTTGTTCGATGCCGAAAGCCGGACCGGCGGCGGCTGTTATCTCTGGGAGAGTCGCGAGGCCGCTGAACGCGTTTATAATGCCGAGTGGCGCAAGATGATCACCGAGCGCTACGGCAGCGCGCCCGAGATCAGTTTCTTCGAGACGCCGGTCATCGTCGACAATGCGCTCGGCAAAACAATTCTGGACGCAGCGGAATAGAAGGCTGCCTGAGGAGAGAAGTTGATGTCTGCCAATCCCGTGTTGTGGGACCTCGATGCGCGCGGCGTCGCAACCGTCACGTTGAACCGGCCCGAGGTGAACAACGCCTATGACGCCGGGCTGATCAACGGCGTGCTCGCAGCCATGGATGATCTCGGAAAGAAGGCGTCGCTGCGTGTCGTTGTCCTGAAAGGCAATGGCAAGCATTTCCAGGCCGGCGCGGACCTGAAATGGATCAACGCCGTGCGGCCGCAATCGTCAGCCGAGAACGAGAAGGTGTCGCAGGCGACGTTCGAGGCCGTGCAGCGGCTCAACCGCCTGCCGATCCCGACTGTCGCGCTGGTGCAGGGCGGCTGCTTTGGCGGCGGCACCGGCATCATCTCCGCCTGCGATGTCGTGATCGCGGCGGACAACGCGCTGTTCTCGATCACCGAGGTCCGCTGGGGGCTGACGGCGGCGATCATCATCCCGCAGCTCTGCGACGCCATCGGCGTGCGCCAGGTCCGCCGCTATGCGCTGACCGGCGAGCGCTTTGGCGCAGAGGACGCGCGGCGCATCGGCCTCGCGCATGAGGTGGTGCCGCTCGCGGAGCTGGAAGCGGCCGGCGGCAAGGTGGTCGAGCAACTGCTCGCCAATGCTCCCGACGCTCTGGCGGAAACCAAGCAGCTTGCGATGGAGAGTTCGTTCGGCGGCATGGCCGTCGATGATGAAGCCTATGCGCGCCTGGTGCGGATGCACTCGGCCAAGCGGCAGACCCGGGAAGCGTCCGAAGGCCTTGCCTCGTTCGCCGAAAAGCGCGCGGCGAACTGGGATGGCGGTAAAGTCTAGCGTCGCCGTGAGCTGCGGCGCTTCCGGCGCGTCGCGGGAGAAGCGCGGCGACTGCTACCATTCGGCGAATCGCGCGCTGTCGCATAGCAGGCCTGCAGATCTGCGGTCGCTTGGAAGGCCGATCACCCGCTGGTTGATCGGATTTCGTCTTTCGTCCCGAGGATTTTAACGGATACGGCCTTAAGACCTTAACCATAAATCTTTGGTACGCATGCACGCACAGTCACGGCAACGGTGCGACATGCGCGGACAGACACGACGATTTTGGATGGCGGGGTCAATGATTGCAGCGTCGTCGCTGCTGCTGCCGCGCCGGGCTAACGCTTCAATCCGGATGATCTCGCTGGCGTTCAACTCCCAGCAGCAGAATCCGCAGCAGCTTGCCGCGGACGAGTTCCGCCAGAAGCTGATGGGAATGGCGGGCAAGCATTTCGTCGTCGATGCGCGCGCGGGCAATTCACTCGGCAGCGAGAACATCATTCTTGCCGCAGCGCAGTCCGGCGCCGTGGATGTGGCCGTAATCTCCGGCGGCGTGGTCAGCGCGACCGTTCCAGAGATGAGCGTGTTCGACATTCCCTTCCTGTTTCGTGACTCGGCACATGCCAAGGCCGTGGCGCAAGGTCCGCTCGGGACTGCGATCGCCGCCAAATTCGCCGACAAGAAGCTGACGCTGCTGGCGTTCGGCAAGCAGGGTTTCCGCAACATCACCAACTCCAAGCATCCGATCCGCTCGCCGGCCGATGTCAAGGGACTGAAGATCCGCGTCATCCCGAACGAGACCTACAAGATGACCTTCAAGGCGCTGGGTGCCGAGGTCGTCCCAATGGAATTTCCGCTGGTCTATGCCGCGTTGAAGGACGGCCGCCTCGACGGTCAGGAGAATCCGGTGGCGACGATCGCCGCCAGCCGCTTCTACGAAGTTCAGAAGTACCTGACTCTCTCCGGCCATTTCTTTGCGCCGATCGCGCTCGTCGCCAATCGCGCGATGTTCGAACAGCTCGATCCAAGCGAGCAGGAGCTGCTGATGACGGCCGCCAAGGCGGGAGCCGAGGCGACCTGGCAGGCGCAGCTCGACGGCCCGAAGCTCCAGGATCTGCGCGGCGGCGGCATGGAGGTGGTCGAGACGTTCGATCGCCAGGCCTTTGTCGATGCGGTCAAGCCGCTCGATGCCGAATTTGAGAAGCGCTTCGGCAAGGAACTCATCGCCGCCATCAGGTCCACACATTAAGTTTTCGGTAACCCCATGAAACTGTCTTCCATTCTGTCCCGGATTGGTGTTCGCCCGCGGATTTTTGGCGGCTTTGCGCTGGTCCTGAGTTTTCTCGTCCTGCTCGCCGGCTTCGCCATCATGCAGGTCGAAGGGATCGGCGGCACCGTTAACGAACTGGTCACCAGCGCCTCCGGAGACGCCGGCATGTCGCAGGTGCGCGCCGCACTGCTCGGCGCGAACAACGCGGTGGAGAAGTTCATTCGCACTTGGAATGTCGGCGACAAGGATGCCGCGACCAAGGCGATCGAAAACGTCGGGAAAATGGCTGATCAGGTCGAACGCGATTTCGGCAAGCTGCCGGCCATCGGCGAAGGCATAGGCCCGGTCCGCACTGTGCTTGAAACCTACCGGTCGTCCTTTGCCGCCGCGGCCGAAGCCGTCGACCGCTTGCGTGCGTCCACGATCAAGACCGACGCCCACGGCGCCAACGCCGGCCTGAACGTCGGCGCCATCCAGGTCGCGTTGGCCAACCGACTCGATTCCGAACGGTTCTATAACCCGATGCGGCTGGCTGCCGTCGTCGACGCGGTCCGGATCGCCGTGATGCGCTACGGCGTCACGCTGTCGACGGGCGACTCCGACGACGCCAAGCTTGCATTGGGCTATGCCCAGATTGCCATCGCCGACAGCGAGGCTGAAATCGCCGGCAGCAGCGACACCAAGCTGAAGTCGCAGGTCGCCGCATTGAAGGGCGTGATCGCGGCTGACGCGACCGCGCTCGACGAGGTGATGAAGGTTGCGGGCGATCTGCGCGCCCGGCAGGTCGAACTGATGAAGGCCAGCACGGCGATCGACGGGCAGGTCGACCAGATCAATCAGAAGCTCGGCGCGATGCGTGCCCAACATGGCGAGAAGACCGCAGGCGCCGTGCAGCAGACGCGACAGACGGTGATCTCCACCGCGGCAGGCGCGCTCGTTCTCGGAGCCCTGCTGGCATGGTTGATCGGCGCCAGCGTGTCCGGCCCGATCCGCAGCATGACGGACCGCATGCAGTCGCTCGCCGCGGGTGAGCTCGACCAGCCGATTCCGGGTGGCGAGTCGCAGGACGAGATCGGCCGCATGGCGCGCGCTGTCGAAATCTTCCGCGAAAATGCGCTTGCCGTTCGCCGCATGGAACGCGAAGCCTCCACGCAGCGCGAGGCGACCGAAGCGGATCGTTCGCGCATGATGGCCGACCTTGCCGGCCGCTTCGAGCAGGGCATGCAGGGTGTGATCGCCGGTGTCGGCGGCCGCGCCGCGGACATGGGCCGCAGCGCCGAGGAATTGGCGCGCGTCGCCGAACGTGGCCGCGGACTGGCGGAAGCCGTCGCAACCCGCGCCGAACAGGCGTCGGTGAACGTGCAGACGGTCGCCTCCGCGACCCAGGAACTCGCTGCCTCGATCCGCGAAATCTCCAGCCAGGTGCAGCGCTCCGTGACCGTGTCGAGCCGCGCGACGCATGAGACGCAGCGGACGTCCGAGTTGATCAACGGCCTCTCCAGCGCCGCGGAAAAGATCGGCACGATCATCCAGCTGATCCAGGCGATCGCCAGCCAGACCAACCTGCTTGCGTTGAACGCGACCATCGAAGCGGCGCGCGCCGGTGACGCCGGCAAGGGCTTTGCGATCGTCGCCAGCGAGGTGAAGAATCTCGCATCCCAGACCGCACAGGCGACCGAGCAGATCGCGAGCCAGATCGCGACGATCCAGAGCGCGACCGACGAGACGGTGGCGGCGATGACGCAATTCGGCGCCACGGTGCGTGAAATGGCCGACATCTCCACGGCGATCGCCTCCGCGGTCGAGGAGCAGGGCGCTGCGACCGGTGAAATCGCGCGCAACGTCGAGGAGGCGGCAACCGGTACGGCCGCGGTCACCCAGGAAATCGTGGATGTGCGCGCGGTGGCAGGCGAGACCGACGCCGGCGCCGAGGCCGCGCTCGCGGCTGCGGCAGCGCTGCAGCAGCAGGCGGTGTCGCTGAAGAACAACGTCGACGAGTTCCTCCACACCATCCGCACGGCGGCCTGAAATTAAGGTTCCGCCGGCGGATCAGTCTCGCGAGAAACCTCGGCCGGATGGTCAAACCAACCTGGCCGGGGCATGATGGGGGATCACATCCGGGATCCCCAGGCTTGCCTCTCAAAACCATCGAAGAGCCCGCGCGCCGTATTCCCCTGTACGGTGAATACGAAGTCGCCGTCCTCGGCGGCGGTCCTGCCGGCATCGCAGCCGCGGTAGCTGCCTCACGCGCAGGACGGCGCACGATTCTGATCGAGCGCTACGGTTTTCTCGGCGGCATGGGCACGGCCGCCGGCGTCACCAATTTCTGCGGCCTGCATGCCAATGTGCACGGGCAAGCGCGTCGTGTGGTGCAGGGCGTCGCGTCCGATCTGCTGGCGCGGATCGACCGGCTCGGCGGGCTGAACGCGCCGCATCTGGTGCTCGGAAAGATCTTCGCGCAGGCCTATGACACCGCAGCCTACAAGATCGCGGCCGACGATCTGCTTGAAGCTCACAAGGTCGATATTCTCTTCCATGCGCTTGGTGCCGGGGTCGTGATGCACCACGACAAGCGCATCAATGTATTGCTGGTCGAGACCAAGGGCGGCCGGCAGGCGATCCGCGCCGATATCTTCATTGACTGTTCCGGCGACGGCGATCTCGCCGCCTGGGCCGGAGCGCCGTTCGAGGTCGGCGATGACCAAGGCCACATGCTCTATCCTTCGATGATGTTCCGCCTCAATGGCATCGATCCCGCGAAGGCAGGCGAGGCCTGGCGGACGATTCCGCAATTGATGGAAGCGGCAGAAGCCAAGGGCACGCATAAATTCCCGCGCAAGGCCGCGATCGTGCGTCCGCAGCGATCGGGCATTGAATGGCGCGTCAACTTTACCCAGCTTGCACGCGAGGACGGCAGTGCGGTCAACGGCATCGAGCCGGACGATCTCACCCGCGGCGAGATCGAGGGCCGCCGTCAGGCGGTCGAGGCCTTCGCATTCCTGCGCACGGTGCCCGGGTTCGAGAACTCCTACATCGTCGATCTGCCGCCGCAACTCGGCATCCGAGAGACCCGGCGTATCAAGGGCGACTATCAGCTTAGCGGCGACGATGTGCTCGGCTGCGCGTCGTTTCCGGATTCCATCGGCGTCAATGGCTGGCCGATCGAGGCGCATATCGCGGGTGATGTGATCTTCAAGTTCCCGCCGATTCCGGAGTCGCGAGGCTTCAATGAATTGCCCTATCGGATGCTCCTGCCTGAGGGGATCGACAATCTGCTGGTGGCCGGACGCTGCGCGTCGATGACCCATGACGGCCAGTCGGCGGCGCGCGTCTCAGGTGCCTGCTTCGCGATGGGGGAGGCCGCCGGATCGGCCGCGGCGCTGGCGCTCTCCGGCAACACGATTCCGCGCGAGATCGCGGTCGAACGGCTGCAGCAGGGACTGCGGCAACAGGGTGCCTTCATCGGACGCGATCAGGTCGTCCCCGAGCATCGATTCTGATTGAATCAGAACCGATGCTCTCGTTCTTCATTTTGACGCGTTTTCTTAACGCGAACCGGTACCCACTTCGCTCGAAAACGCTATGAAGGCCTGTAAATCGGAGGACATGGAATGAGGGGATTGGCGCGGCTCGCGCTCGCAGGCTTGCTGGCGATGGCTGCAGGCGGCATGGCGCGCGCGGAAGAGCCGTTGAAGGCGAGGATCGGCGTGCTCAGGCTGCAGTCATCGGCGCCGGTGTTCATCGCGCAGGACAAGGGCTATTTCCGCGACGCCGGCCTCGATGTCGAACTGAAATTCTTCGACGCGGCGCAGCCGATCGCGGTCGCGACGACTTCGGGCGACGTCGATTTCGGCATCACGGCCTTCACCGCTGGCCTTTATAACCTTGCGGGCAAGGGCACGCTGAAGGTGATCGGCGGCATGAGCCGCGAGAAGGCCGGCTACCCCCTGATCGGCTATTTCGCCAGCAATAAGGCCTATGCCGACGGGCTGAAGACGCCAAAGGACCTTGCCGGCAAGCGGGTCGCGATGACCCAGGTCGGCTCTAGCTTCCATTATTCGCTCGGGCTGCTCGCCGACAAATACGGTTTCAAGCTCTCCGATGTGAAAGTCGTCCCGCTGCAATCGCTGTCGAATGCCGCTGCGGCCCTGAAGGGCGAGACTGTCGATGCCGCGCTGCTGCCGGTCTCGACCGCGCGCAAACTGATGGATGATGGCGGCGCCAAGCTCTTGGGCTGGGTCGGTGACGAGACGCCCTGGCAGCTGGGCGCCGTGTTTGCTTCGCCGAAGACGCTGACCAACAAGCCGCTGGTGACCAAGCTGCTCGCTGTGCTGGACAAGGCAGACCGCGAATATCACGACGTGATCCTCGCGTCGGTGAAGGACGGCAAGGCCGACATCAACGACAAGACCAGGCCGCTGCTCGAGATCATCGCCAAATATACCAACCTGCCGGTCGAGCAGGTGGTCGGCAACTGCGCCTATATCGATCCGGACGGCAAGCTCGACGTCAAGAATGTCGATAACCAGATCAAATGGCTGCAGGAGCAGGGCTTCGTCGACAAGGGATTCGGCGCCGATGCAATTGTTGCCAAGGATTTCGTGAAGCCGGATTGATGTGAGGCATCGTGAGCGGGCGTAGTCGGCACTGCCCCCGTCAGGGTCACTCCGGGATGGTCCGAAGGACCAGACCCGGAATCTCGAGATTCCGGGTTCGATGCTTCGCA
>Ga0070709_10002287_pt1 | contig 10394 bp, 9 predicted proteins | sample LARL51metaG_FD_65449 | JGI IMG/M metagenome (GOLD analysis project Ga0070709, IMG submission 65449) | Corn, switchgrass and miscanthus rhizosphere microbial communities from Kellogg Biological Station, Michigan, USA - LAR L5-1 metaG | ecosystem: Host-associated > Plants > Roots > Rhizosphere ...
CCCCGTGTCCATTCGACGGTTCCTCAGCCGCAGGACGGCTGCCGCCGGGTGGTCGGGAGACCACGCCATGTCCCGCCTCGGCATCTCGGTTCGCCTCGAGGATCACCTTTGTCAGATCGGCATGTGGGAGCTCGACGCGCTCCACGAACGGCTATCCCCTGCAGCACAGCGCGCTCGCGTCGCCAACTTCCTCGCCTGCGTCGGTCAGGCCATCATCGACCAGGACCACGGCGGCGCCTACCACGTCGTCCGACCCGCGCTGTGCGCCGCCATCGACACCGAGTTCCGCGATAGCTGCGTCGAGGCGGACACAGGGCTGCCCGCCGCGCGACTGGCAGCCGCGATCTCGATTGCCCACGTCGCCGCTCTCAAGCTCCCGGTTGTCCCCACGATGCTGTCGGGAACCAGCAGCGCGATCGAGATGCAGTGGGCGGCCGCACGACTGCTGATCGAGTGTGCGGTGACAGCGATGCGGCAGGCGTACGAGCTGCTCGCGCCGTACGAGCGCCGCGACGACGACGCGCTCACGGAAGCGGCCGCCCGATGACACGGCCTCAGACCCGCACGATCTACCTGCTCCACTTCGACCGCCCGCTGAACCACGCGCGCCACTACCTCGGTTCCGCCGACGACCTCGCAGCACGCCTCGCCGACCATGAGCGGGGCTGTGGCGCTCGACTGCTCGCCGTCCTCCGCGAGCGCGGGATCGGCTGGCGACTCGTCCGGACGTGGCGCGGCGACCGCACCCAGGAGCGGCGTCTCAAGCGCTACGGCGGCCACGGGCCCGCCCTCTGCCCGGTCTGCCGCGCCGCGGCGGGGCGTCCCATCGTCCGCTCGCGCCTGGTCTCGCCCGCGCCCGGTCAGCCCGTCTGATCGGGCGGGGCTCCGGTGGCGACCCGCGCACTCCGCGCACGGGCCACTACCCTGCGCCCTCTCGCGTTGCTGTCGGCGGGAGCCGGCGGGGCGACCCCCCGACGCCCTCGCCAGAGCGCCGGTCAGATCGGTCTGGGGGGCGGTCCCCCCAGCCGCTCGGCCTGCGGCCTCGCTCCCCTCCCCGAACATGATCGCCGGGGGCCCCGTGGAGCTGGGTCAAGGAGTTCTCGCGAACCCCCGGAACGGCTGTGTCACGGCGCTCCGCGCCGTCAGGCTCGGTCGCAGCCGCTCCCTCGGACACACCCGTCCCAGGAACCGCTGCGCTCCTCCTTGACCCAGCTCCTCCCCGGCGGTGCGAGTGGGGCTTCGCCCGGACGGTTTCTCAGCCAGGGACGGCTGCCGCCGGGTGAGCGGGAGACACGTCATGCTCGCCACCGCACCAGCGCCCGCCGCCACCACCGCACCTGTCCGCTCCGTCCGCCTCGATGGCGCACTCCCCCGCTCGGTTCGGGTGGAAGGCCGCATCTGCTCGGTGCCGACGCTGGCGCACACCGCGACCGGCGTCGCCGTTGCCCACTTCCTCCTCGACTGCGACGAGCTGCGCGATCCACGGCTGCGGGTCCTCGCCCATGACGGCACCACGGTGATCGACGTCACCGTGTGGGGCCCGGACGCCGTCTTCGTCGCCGACCCGGGCAGCGCCTCGCACGCGCGTTTCCGGATCGTCGCCGAGGCCCTCAGGCCGATCAAGCGCCTCGACCTGCCGGATGAGGAGAAGGCGATCGCGCTCATGGAGGCGATGAACTGGGACATCACCCAGCCCAGCGCGATGCCGATTCGCTCACGCGTGCGCGTCTCCGTCGACGGCACGCCCCGTCGAGGCTGCTGGCATCCCATCGGCCACCGAGGGGATCTGCCCCTCGGCCTCGTCGCGGACGCCCTTCCCACTCCGCTCCGGCGCGCGTACCGCGCCTGACAGGCGACCCATGCGGGCGGGAGTTCACCCCTTCCCGCCCGCACCCGGTCGGGGCGCGGCTGACGCGCGGCGTGCAAACGGCGATGACGGCGCCGGCCGTCCCGCCCTTCGGTCGTCATCGCCCCGACCACACGTCCCCCAGCTCCTCGTGTACACGCCCGCCAGCCGTTGCTTCGCTCCCCGCACACGCTGCTCATCTCCTGGCTCACACAGTTTCACCTACTGGTGTGTAGCAGCCGCTTATGTCCGCAACGCGCCGTCCATCGCGGTTGGAGGACGTGCATACCACCGCGGTCTCCACGTCGACGTGATCAGCATTGGCAAGGTCACCTCCTCCGGCGCGGCCATCGAATACTTCGAGGAGGCGCTCGAGGAGAGCAAGGCGCTGCCCTTCGAAGGCCTGCACCAGTACCTCGCCGGGGGCGGTCAGTCCTTCGGCGTGTGGCGCGGACGCGCTGCGGACGATCTCGGTCTCAGCGGCGCTGTGCAGCGTGAACACCTCCTCCGCATCCTCGACGCCAAGCACCCGTTCTCCGAGCACCAGCTGGCCACAAAGCATGCGGAGAGCAAGAACGTCGCGTTCGACGTCACCTACTCAGTTCCGAAGAGCGTGTCTCTCCTGTACGCGCTGGGGGATGCCCCGGTCCGCGCCGCTGTCCTGCAGGCGCTGCGCGCCGGCGCCGACGCCGCGCACGAGTATCTGGAGGAGCACGCCGGCTGGGGGCGGAAGTTCAACGCAAAGACGAAGGGCCCAGAGATCATCCGCGCCGGGCTGGCCACCGCGGCCTTCACGCATCGCACCGCCCGGCCGGTGACGCACGACGGCATCACCGTGGTGGACCCCCAGCTTCATGTACACCTATTGGTCTCGTCCTTCGTCCACCGGGCCGATGGCTCGTGGGGTCAGTTGTACAGCGTGCCGCTGTACGCGCATGCCGCGGCCGCAGGCGCGATCGGCCAGGCGGTCACGCGCGACTCCCTGGTGCGCCTGCTCGGCGTGCGAGTGCGGACGAACGCGAACGGCACCTTCGAGGTCGAGGGCTTCACGTCCGAGCAACTCGCCGAGTTCTCCAACCGCCATCGTCAGCTGCTGGCGGCCGCGGCGGCGGCCGGCACGACGAGCCTTCACGGCACGAAGATGGCGGTCCTGGCGACGAGGGAGGGAAAGTCCGAGCCCGACGCCACGCCAGAGCTCGTCGTGCTTTGGCGCGAGCGCGCTGCCGCCGTCGGCCTCTCGCCGGACCACATCGCGTCCCTGCTCGACCAGGAGCAGGTCCGACACCTCCGCTGGATCGACGTCGACACCGTCGAGCAGATCGTCGGACGCGGGGAGGGCGGGCTGACAGCGGATCGGTCGGTCTTCGCGCGGCGTGATGTGATCCGCGCCCTGGCCGCCCACGCACCGCTCGGGATGAAGTCCGAGGCGATCGAGCGCCTCGCCGACGCCATCCTCGCCGCGCCTGCCGTCATCACGCCGATGGTGCCGCCGCACCAGGCCGGCCAGTCCGCGTCCGAGGCGATGCAGGCATGGACGGAGCGCGGCATGGAGGTCCACTACTCGACCCCAGAGGTCGTCGATCGCGAGCGTCGCACGCTGGAGTCGGCCGAGAGACGCGCGGACGCCAATATCGGTGTGGTGCCGCCATCCGCGGTTCGCTCCGCGATTCGGGCGTCCCGCGCGAGGCTCACCGCGGGCCAGCGCGAGATGGTCGACACCGTCTGCACATCCCCCGCCGGCGTCCTCGTCATCGAGGGCGCCGCGGGCACTGGAAAGACGACGGCGGCGCGGGTGATCCGCCGTGCGTTCGAGGATCGCGGGGTTCCCGTCGTCGGCTGCGCGCTCTCGGGGCGCGCCACTGTGGGTCTGCGCGACCAGGCGGGGATCACCTCGTACACCGCGGCATCCCTCATCTACCAGCTCACGGTGATGGAGGGTCGGCTGAAGCCCGGTACGGTGGTGATCGCGGACGAGTGCTCGATGATGGGCCCGGACCTCTCGACACTGGTGTTGCTCGCCGAACGCGACAGCGCCAAGCTGGCCCTCATCGGGGACAGTCGACAGATCCAGCCCATCGACGGCGGCGGGCTGTTCCGCTCCCTCGGTGACCGACTGGGCCGCGTCTCCCTCAACGAGGTCCTGCGCCAGCGTGAGTCTTGGGATCGCACCGTCCTGCGAGCACTGCGGTATGGGAATGCCAAACCGCTGGTCAGCGCCTACTTCGAGCAGGGACGCATCCGCGAATGCGAGGACGAGGCCGAACGCATCGGGGCGATGGCGGCAGATTGGGTCGCCCTGACACGCAAGCGCAACGACGTCATCGCTGTCGCGCGCGAGCGGCACGTCGTCGCGGCGCTCAACGTCGTCACCCGTCGGCAAGCTGTCCGGGCCGGCCTGGTCAAGCGCGGCGGCGTCCGGCGGGCGTGCGTCGACCACCTCGGAGACAAGCCCGTCGACCTCGGAGTTCTTCAATTCGCCGCGGGGGACCGCATCCTCCTGGTCGGCAAGAACAAGCGCCGGCAGGGTCTCGTCAAGGGGGTGCGAGGGACCGTGCTGCGGACCGAACGCGACGGCACCCTGGTCGTGGCACCGCACGACGGCGGCAGGGAGCTCGTCGTGCCTCCGGACTACACCGGCGTCACGCACGGCTACGCGCTCACGGCCCACCGGGCCGTCGGCGCCACCGCGGATATCGGCCTGATTCACGGGTCCGATTCCGCCGACAACCAGTGGCACTACGTCGCCCTCACACGGCACCGGATCCGTGCCCTGTACTACGACATCGAGTTGCCGCGAGACATCGACGGTGTCCATCACGATGAGAGCGACGATGAGGGCAGGGACGAACGCCTGCTGAAGGTCATGTCCCGAGACGGGACGAAGGCGACGACACTCGACTACCCGCGCGAGTACGCGCGTCAACTGGTGGCCGCGCACGTCATCGCCGCGGACAACCGCACCGAGCGATCCGTGGCCCCCACCGAGCAGCAACTGGCGATCCTGCGGCGCCGCGGACAGCTCGACCGCCTCCCGGAGAACGCGACGTGGCTCCATGCCTCACTGGCCATCGACGCGCTCGACGGCAACGACATCGGGGTGACCGCGCGCGCCTGGCTCCTCGAGCGGGGAACCGCGCCTGCCGACGCCGACCACATCATCAGCCTCGCGCTCCACGACCTCAAGGCGGCGACGCACCGCCCTCTCGCCGCGAGGGCTGGTCACAAAGCGCAGCCCGCCGCCCGACAGCATCCGCGCGCGGCGGGCCCCCGGCCGGTCGGGTACACGAGTGCCGACCGTCAGCCACCCATCGACACGTCGATCACACGCGGCCTGTAACGGCGTTCGACATGGAGGACACGCACATGCTTGATCAACACCAGGACGATTCTGTCGACAGGGAGGCACGTCGCCGGCGCGAGGAGGAGCAGCGCCGCGTAGATGCCACTCGTCGCCGGGAAAGCCAGGAGGCGCGGGCCCGCGACGAGCAGCGCCGGCGCGACCAGCGTGATCGCGACATGGAGTGGGGAGGTCGGTGACCGACGGGGCCGTCGTGCCGGCGTCGCAGCGTGACGGTCCCCGTCCCCGGCATCACTCAGCCCAGTCCCGAATGCCATCGTCGGGCGCGGTCTCCCCGACCGCGGCGCTGAGCCAGCGGTCGAACGCCGATTGTCGGGCCGCGGCTTCATCATCGCGCATGGACAACGTTCTATCCGTTGCCTCCGAGTCGCGCACCAACAGGGGCTTGCTCTCTGCGCTCGTCCCTGCCAGGCGCGCGACCATTCGCCAGAGCGCATCGTGAAAGTCGACGAGGCTACGCGCGTGTTCGCGGCGCACGTTCTGCTCGTGCCGGTACCACTCGATTACCGACTCCGGGCCGTCCTCGGTCGACAACGGCTCGGTCAGCGCAGCAACGGACACGTCGACGAGCTCGCCGTGCCAGGCGCGCATCGCGGCCAGCTCTTCGCACGCCCCAGGGCACGCCCACCATGCGCTCCACGCAGTGGGCGGAAGCCTGTATGCCTCGATGAGCCAGTCGACCCAGTGCGCAAGGTCCATCCAGCGCTCACGACGCTCTCGCGACGTCAGATTCCGCCATGCCACGGGCGACGGGGTTGCGCGAGTCGGACCCTCGAGGGAGATCATCGCCCCGACTAGGCGCCGGCGGATGCCGGAGCCCCCAGCATCGGGTCCCGCTCCTGGCGGCACGGCGAACTGGCCCTCGGGATCGTCGGCCGGCTGTGGACCAGGGGGGAAACGAAGGCGTCCCTGCCGAGACATCGTCAGGTGGGCGCGGGCACGCCGATGAGGCGTGCGAATCGCCGTTGCGACTCCCGGATGAGAGGCGCGACCTCCCGTCGCTCCCACCAGGGACGCATGACCAGCTCCGTCGCGGGAAGGTTGCGCGCCAGCAGGACGGCGTGACCCTTCGGCAAGGTGCGGAGCTGCTCGGCGGTCAGCATCGGGACACGCTGGAGGCCGAGCTGCGTTCCATAGCGGTCGGGGTACCGCGAGCCGGTGAGGAAATCGAGCCAGTCCGGACGCTGGCGCGTCAGCGTCTCCTCGTAGACCTCACCGCAGAGATCCTGCATTTCGCGCAGGTCTTGAGCCTCGACGCTGCCTCCGAACCAGACCCGCCAGTTCGTCGACTGCAGGATCTCCCGCGCCGCATGCAGTCCCCACCGATTCCGTAGTTGCTCCAGCGCCTGCACCGCCCACGCGGTGCACACCCCAGATCCCGTGCCAGCGCTCAAGTAGTAGGTGAGATCCGGCAGTGGTGCGATGTTCGCGAGCTCATCGAGGTCGAGGAGCAGCGGGGGGTCGAGACGTCTCCCGGGAGCGCGCGCCGCCCGCGTGAGCGCCTCCTCGACGATTTCCGAGATCACCAGCGCCACGAAGGGTCCGATTGACCGCTGCTCACGGCCAGAGCCGACGATGTAGAGGCGCGCCCGGGCGTCGAGGAAGCCGCCGACGTCCAGCGTGTGCCGGTGGCCGCCGCCGAACGTCCGCACCACGTCGGGATCAATGAGGCACGCGAACGCATTGCGAAGTTCGCCCGCGGTGCCGGCGGCCTGCGGTCCACTCACTGCGTAGAGCTCGCGAAGCATCTGCGCGTCGCTTTGCGCCTCTGCGCTTCCCCGCTCGGACTGAAGGATCTCCACCGGCTGCTCCGAGCCCCAGCGCTGCGTCCAGCGCAGGACCGCCCCCAGGCCGGCGTCGCCCAGGCGCGCGGCGTGGAGAAAGGCGCACGCCGCGCTCGTCGCCTCGCCGATGAAGAACTCGATGTTGCCGCTCAGCGGCGTGTCGCTCCTCGCGGTCGCCGCCCGCACCAGCAGACTGGCGCGCCGATAGGCGACGCCGTGATCCTCGCAGCCGGCGAGCACGTCGATGCCCACCGGGTCGGGCCAGCCCACTCGATTCTCCGGGTCTTGGACGAGGACCGGACGGTCGAAGTCCGGCTGGCACGCGCTCATGGCCAGCAGGTCGGGCCGATGCGTCTCGGTCATGATCGCCGGGCCCGGGAAGTGAATCGGGAGCACGCCCATCGTCGAGCTCGTCTTGCCGGTCTGTGGCGCCGCGATGAGGCCGAGATTGTTCTGCAGGCTCATCCACACCGGAGATCCGTCGCGTGCGGACTCGCCGACGCGAACCGCGACATCCGCCACCGCGATCGACCCCACCAGGGAGGGGCGAATCCGCGATGCCTCGCGAAGCACCGCGCGCGGGCTGCACGTTCCCTGGAGTTGCGATGCGCTCGCCTGTCCCTTGTACCGATCGTTCCCGATCGCCCAGCGCCAGATGCGCACCGTGAGGCGACTTGCGGGCCAGCCGCACCCGGTCGCGACCAGCGCCGTGATCGTCCACATGAGCACCGGGGGTCCCAGCTGCGCCGCCGGAGTTCCAGGCGCCCTTTGCAGCAGCATGGCGAAAGCGTTCTGGGGTGCGCCCAGCCTGACCGACGCTTTGCCAGACAGGACCGCGGCCCCCTCCACCCCTGCCGCCGCGGCCAGCCACGCGACCGCCACGGCAACAAGCGCCGCCGCGCCCACGCCAAACCAATGATCTGTCGTGACGGGACCGCGGTTCGGCGCGCGCCGGATGTGCATGCTCACGGCTGGAAGTCCTGGGGCACGGGGATGTATCCGACGATGGCCGGATCCTTCACCCACACCGTGCGCTCGTCGACGATGAAACGCCCGGCAACGTTCATCTCGGTGATGCGGACCCCGTCGCCGTGCGCGCCGATGACGATGCCGACGTGCCCCACGGCCGTCGCCGGCGTTCCGCCACGACCGAAGACGATGATTGCGCCGAGCGACGGAGTGTCGCTCACGCCATAGCCCTGCGCCGCCGCGTTCGCGTACCACTGCCATGCGTCGCCCCACCAGGACACGCCTCGGCCGTGGTTTCCCGGCCAGAGCGCCGCCGCCCACGAGGTGCACTCCCCGGGAGGCGAGACGAAGTCGTCCGGATAGAACGTCGACGGAACATAGGGCAGCTCTGCCACCGGCTGCTGGCAGCGGACTGCGACGATGCACCACGATCCCGGGCCGATGATCGCCTCGTCGGGCGGAGGCGGTGTACCGCCGGTCCCTACATCAGCGGACGACACAACTCCACCGGGCGACGCGAAGAGGAGAAGGGGACAGAGCAGGAACCCCAGGACCACGGCGAAGCACCCACACCCCGCCCAGCGCAGGCCCTTCATGCCGGGTCTCCGAGTGGTTCCCGCATGCGCGCATCGGTGTCGCAGATGCGCTGCTCCAGTGCGCTCAGCCGCAGGTGGACGACGAAACTGCGCCGTCGCACCCGCCACAGCGCGCGTCCCCGGGGAAGATCGGCGATCACGTCCGCCTCGGTGTCCGTGAGGCCGAGCAGGTTCTTCGCCACCTCGACCTCCGCTCGACTCATCCCGTAGATCACCAGCGTCTCGGTGTCGGACAGCAGACCGCGCGTGATCGCGACCACCTCGCTGTCGGCAGCCCCAGCGGCGAGCACATCGGTGAAGCGGTGCATGACCATGATCACTTGGACCCCGTACTGACGGCTGAGCTTCTGCAGGCTGCGCAGCCACCGAGCCACCTCGACGTTGGCCATGCACGACCAGGCCTCCTCCAGCACGAAGATGGATCGCCGCCCGGTGTCCGGGTCGCGCGCCAGGAGGCGCTGCACCCAGGCCGCAACGCAGACCATGAGAACGGCGAGGGTGTCGTCGCTCTGTGCCACCTCCGACAGGTCGAACACGACCAGCGGGTGCTCGAGGTCGACGCTCTCGCTCGTCGGTCCGTCGAACATGCCGGCGAGGTCGCCGTTGACCAATCGGTCCATTTCGAGAGCGACGTCCCGCGACCCTGCAGCCAGCTCGGCGCCGGACATCCCCAGACGGTCGGCGTCCTCGTCCCGGGGCGCCAGGAGCGCGACGCCAACATCGCGAAGGGTCGGCTGCCCATCGGAACCAACGACAGCACGATCCAGCGCGACCCGCAGCGCCGCCTTCTCGACGGAGGTCAGCGCTCGCCGGCACGCCGCTCCAGCGAGGGCGATGAGGACGTCCACCTGATCGCGTCGAGTGTCCGCCGTTGTCATCCCTGCCGCGGCGCTCAGCCGCGCATCGAGCGGATTCAGACGAACAGCGCCGCCTCGCTGCAGGCGTATCGGTCGTGTTCCCGCCGTCTCGCAGAGACGGTCCATCTCCCCCTTGCGATCGAGGATGACCACGCGCCGGCCGAACACCAGCGATCGCGCCGCGTAGCTCTTGACACTGGCTGACTTCCCGTTGCCCACCTGGCCGACCACCAGCATGTTGGGGTTGGTCAGAAGGCCGGCTGCGTACAGCGACCAGGGGTCATAGCAGAACGCACCGCCTCCCCCGCAAATGTCCTCGCCGATGTAGACGCCCGGCGCCCAGTCCCCGGAACCGGCGAGAAACGGATACGCCGATCGCAAGTGCGCCGTCGTGAAGCGGTGGGCCGCGTTGCCTGCGCGCCGCATCACCGCAGTCCCCGGCAGAGCGGGAGGGAGTAGGTGAACGCCTCGTCTTGCAGTCCGTACTCGCGCCGAACATCGAGTCGCGCCTGTCGTGCCTGCTGTTCGACGTCGACGCAGGCATCCTCGAGCTCCGTCGCGGAACCAGCCGACACCGTGATGTACGCGCTCACCCGGAAGACCTGATGGCCCTCGTTGATCTCCTCCTCCGCGCGGACCACGTTCTCCTCCTCCCGCTCCTTGCGCACGGTGGTGCGGAACCCCAGACGCTGGCGCAGCGAGCGCGTCGTCGCGTCGTCGACCCGTGCTGCCTCGATGCGGCGGAGAGCCATCGACGGAGCGCACGGCTCCATGACCACAGAGACCGTTCGTCGCGCGCGCGTGCCCAGCAGCAGCGGAGCCATCCAGTCGGTTCCGACCGTCGCGCGCGGCCACTCGGAGACCCAGTACGTCGCATGGTGTGCCCCCTCCGTCCGCAGGTGCGACCACCCGCAGTCCGTGTGTCTTGGGAGGGCGTTGCGTGGCGAGGCGCCGCCGATTTCCGGGCAGGCCGCGGTGCGGTGG
>Ga0070709_10002288_pt1 | contig 10393 bp, 9 predicted proteins | sample LARL51metaG_FD_65449 | JGI IMG/M metagenome (GOLD analysis project Ga0070709, IMG submission 65449) | Corn, switchgrass and miscanthus rhizosphere microbial communities from Kellogg Biological Station, Michigan, USA - LAR L5-1 metaG | ecosystem: Host-associated > Plants > Roots > Rhizosphere ...
ATCAGCATTGACTTGTGCCGTCATTTTACCGGACGCAACGCCGCTCGCGGTTCGGCACCCGATTTTCCGTTTGGTTGCGAGTCCAGCGCCTCATCCGCCGGACGACGCGAGACGCGAACTGGAAGAGATGCTCGTACAGTTCGAGGTGCTCTACCCCGATGAGGAGGTCGCGCGAGTGGCGATCCGGGGTGCGGCGACATACGGACTTTCGTGGTTCGACGCACACATGTGGGCGTACGCCGAGCGCTTCGGCCTCGACACGCTTTGGTCCGAGGACTTCGAGAACGGAAGACTCTACGGCCGCGTGCGAGCGAGCGATCCGTTTGTCGCCTGATCAGTCGAGCGCGATGCGGACCCCAGTGGCGGCAGCGAACGGAACGGCGACGATGGCGATGAGCAACCCTGCGCCAAGTAGCGACAGCTCGGCGGTATCCGAAACACCCTCGTGCACGGCATCCACCGCGCCGGCGCCGAAGATCAGGACGGGCGCGTACAACGGCAGCACGAGCAACGCGAGCAGACTGCCGCCGCCGCGGGCGCCGAGCGTCAGCGCGGCGCCGACAGCGCCCAGCAGCGACAGGATCGGCGTGCCCAGCAGCAGCGTGAGCGCGAGGGTCATCAGTACGGTGGAGTCGAGCGCGTATTGCGCACCGAGGAGCGGCGCCAGCACGGCGACGGGCAATCCGGTGGTGAGCCAGTGCGCGGCGATCTTGCCCGACACGAGTGCCGGCAATGGCCGCGGCGACAGCGCGATCTGCTCGAGCGTGCCGTCGGCGAAGTCGCTCGCGAAGAGGCGCGGTAACGACAGCAGCGATGCGAGCAGCGCGGCCGTCCACAGCACGCCGGGGCCGATCGTCGTCAGAACTTCGCGCGTTGGCGACGCCGCCAGCGGAAACAGCGACACGACGATCACGTAGAACAGGATTTGCACGCCAAGCTCCGACTTGGAGCGCATGGCAATGCGAAGGTCGCGTGCAAGCGCCCAGCCGACCGCGGCGAACACCGAATCCTGCGCAGAGGGGTCAATCCTATTCACGCGCAGGCCCAAGTGCCAGCGAGCGCGCGCGCTCGCGTGGGATCGGCAGCGCCTGGTGCGACGCCGCGATGCAAACGCCGCCGCCGGCGAGATGCGCGTCGAGCAGCGCGCCGAGTGCATCGACGCCGTCAGCATCGAGTGCCGTCAACGGCTCATCGAGCACCCACAGCGGACGCCGGACGAGCCGCAGCCGCGCAAGCCCGATCCGCCGCCGTTGGCCCTGCGACAATACGCGCACCGGCAGCCGTCGCTGCCGCGCCAGGGCGACCGCGTCGAGTGCTTCGACGACCGCATCGGCGTCCGGCGATCGATCATCGAGCGCAATCCACGCGCGCAGGTTGTCTTCGGCGCTCAATTCATCCTTCAACGCGGGCAGGTGACCGTTGAACGCGACGGCCTCACGCATCCGTCGATCGAACGGACGCATCGCCTGTCCTTGCCAGCGAATCTCGCCTTCGACCGGCGCCGTAAGACCCGCGATGATGCGCAACAGCGTCGTCTTGCCGCTGCCGTTCGCGCCGGTGACGGTCAACGCGCAGCCGGCCATCACGGAAAATTGCAGATTCGCGAACAGCGTCGCATACCCGCGCCGTGCGCCGAGTCCTTCCGCGGCAACGCCGTCAGCGCACGATGTCATCGATGGCGATCGACACGTCATGCGCGCCCGGCGTGACGGCCGCGCTCGTTCCCCGAAGGTCGCCGGGTGCCGGCGTCGCGCTGCCGGACTTCGAGACGCGCGCCTCGACGATCACCTGACCGGCTGCGGACAGGCGCGCAGTCGGCGTCATCGCCATCGAATCGTCGAGGCGGAAATCGCGCGGCAGGTCGCTGGCGGTCGTGCGCACCACGGCGAGCGGCATGCGCGGTCCGTCGACCGCGCGGGCGAAGATGAACAGTGTATCTTGCGCGCCGACGCGATCGCGCAACTTCGGAGCCAGCGACACGCGGCCGGTGATCGCCGACGCATCGACGGACGCCGCCTTCGGCGCACCGCTGCGCGCGGCTTCCGCTTCGGCGATCATTGCGTCGATCTGCTTCGTCTCTTCACCACCGGGCGGAAATTCCATCTTCAGCTTGCGCCATTCGCCGATCGCGCCGCTGTAATCCTTGCGCTCGAGTGCGGCAGTGGCCGCGAGCGCCAGTGCCTTGGGATACCTGGGATCGAGTGCTAACGCGCGCGCGACGAGCTTCGACGGCTCGCCCTGCAGCGACCGATTCTGCATCGCGAGCGCATCCGCCCAGTCGGCGAGCAGCGGCGCATCGGCCGGTGCGCGCGCGGCGGCCTCGCTGAACGCCGCGACCGCTTCGCCGAAGCGGCCCATCGACGCATACGCACGCGCGAGCAGACGCCAGCCGACCGGGTCCTCCGGATGCTCCTTCATCCGCGTCGCGAGCTTGTCCACCATTGCGACGATCTGTTCCTGCGACATCGACGGCGCCTCGCTCGCCCGCGTCGCCGTGCGCAGCGATCCGGGATTGCCGAACGATGCGTACAGCAGCAACGCGCTTGCCGGAATCACCGCGACGAGTATCAGCGCCGCGATATACGACGACCTGGGTGAAGTGCGAGGCGCGGGCGGCGATGCGGCCGCGAGCTCGGCGCCGAGGCGCGCGCTCAACTCGTCGAGTTGCGCATCACGCTCGGCGCGCGTCATGGCGCCTGCTGCGAGCTCGTCGTCGAGCTGGCGCTTCTGATCGCGGTAGACATTCGTTGCGGCCGAATCGTCTTCCGGGGAAGGCGAGCTGCGCCCGCGAAGGAGCGGCCACACGAGCGCCGCGACAGTGCCGGCGACGAGCAGCAGTGCGATGAGCCAGAAGAGGGAAGCGAAAGGCATCAGGGAGCCGGCATTATAGCGACGCAGGGTGTCGTGCCCTGCACGCGACCGGGGATTCGGCGGGCGGCGTTATCATGGACGCTCGCGTCGCTCATCAGCAGCGGAGAGCCATGTCCGACCAGGATCAGAACATTCGCGACGATTCGCTGGCCTATCACCGGCGTGCGCCGGCCGGCAAGATCGCGTTGCTGCCGACGAAGCAGCTCACCAATCAGCGCGACCTGGCGCTCGCCTACACGCCGGGCGTCGCCGCGGCCTGCGACGAGATCGTCCGCGATCCGCGCGAAGTGTCGACGCTGACGGCGCGCGGGAATCTCGTCGGCGTCGTGACCAACGGCACCGCGGTGCTCGGCCTCGGCGCGATCGGCCCGCTGGCCGCGAAGCCGGTCATGGAAGGCAAGGCGGTGCTGTTCAAGAAATTCGCCGGCCTCGACTGCTTCGACATCGAGCTTGCCGAGCGCGACGCGGACAAGCTCGTCGACATGATTTGCGCGCTCGAGCCCACGTTCGGCGGCATCAACCTCGAGGACATCAAGGCGCCCGAGTGCTTCTACATCGAGCGCAAGTGCCGCGAGCGGATGAAGATTCCGGTGTTCCACGACGACCAGCACGGCACGGCGATCATCGTCGGCGCCGCGGTGCTGAACGGACTGCGCGTCGTCGGCAAGAAATTCGAGGACGTGAAGCTCGTCACGTCGGGCGCCGGCGCGGCGGCGCTCGCGTGCCTCGACCTGCTGGTCGGTCTTGGCTTGAAGCGCGAGAACATCTACGTATCGGACATCAAGGGCGTCGTCTACCAGGGCCGCACCGAGGAGATGGACGACAACAAGGCGCGCTATGCGCAGGCCACGCCGGCGCGCACGCTGCGCGAAATCCTTCCCGGCGCCGATGTCTTTCTCGGGCTCTCCGCCGGGCGCGTGCTGAAGCCCGAATGGCTCGCGACGATGGCCGACAAGCCGCTGATCCTGGCGCTCGCCAATCCGGAGCCGGAAATCATGCCCGACGTCGCGAAGGCGGCGCGTCCCGACGCCGTCATCGCCACCGGACGCTCGGACTTTCCGAACCAGGTCAACAACGTTCTCTGCTTTCCGTTCATCTTTCGCGGCGCGCTCGACGTCGGCGCGACGGCGATCAACGAGGCGATGAAGCTCGCCTGCGTGCGCGCGCTGGCCGATCTCGCGACGATCGAGCAATCGGACATCGTCGCCACCGCATACAACCTCCACGAGAACCTCCGGTTCGGCCCCGAGTACCTGATTCCGAAACCATTCGATCCGCGGCTCATCGTGATGATCGCGCCCGCGGTGGCGAAGGCGGCGATGGACTCGGGCGTCGCGACGCGCCCGATCGACGACTTCGATGCGTACCGGGCACGGCTGACGAGCTTCGTCTATCACTCGGGCCTGCTGATGAAGCCGATCTTCACGGCGGCGAAGCAGGCGGCCAAGCGCATCGTGTACGCGGAAGGCGAGGACGAGCGCGTGTTGCGCGCGGTGCAGGTGGTCGTCGATGAAGGACTCGCCAGGCCCATCCTGGTCGGCCGTCCCGCGGTGCTGGAGCGCCGGATCGAACGCTTCGGATTGCGCCTCAAGCCGGACGTCGACTTCCAGACGATCAATCCCGAATTCGACGAGCGTTACCGCGACTACTGGATGAACTATTACGAGCTGACGCAGCGGATGGGCGTGTCGCAAACGTACGCGCAGATCGAGATGCGCCGGCACCTCACGCTGATCGGCGCGATGATGATCCACCGCGGCGACGCCGACGGCATGATCTGCGGCACGTTCGGCACGCACGCGCTGCACCTGCACTACATCGACCAGGTGATCGGACGCCGGCCGGGTGTATGCACCTATGCGGCGATGAACGCGGTGCTGCTTCCCGCGCGCACGGTGTTCATCGCCGACACGTACGTCAACGCCGACCCGACGCCTCCGCAGATCGCGGAAATCGCGCTCCTGTGCGCGGACGAGATACGCCGCTTCGGCATCACGCCCAAGGCGGCGCTGCTGTCGCATTCGTCGTTCGGCACGAGCGGTCATCCTTGTGCGCAGAAGATGCGCGATGCGCTCGCGCTCATCCGCCAGCGCGCGCCGGATCTCGAGATCGACGGCGAAATGCACGGCGATGCTGCGCTCTCCGAGAACGTGCGCGCGGCCGCGTTTCCGAATTCGCGGCTCACCGGCGACGCCAATCTGCTCATCATGCCGACACTCGATGCGGCGAACATCTCGTTCAACCTGCTGAAGGTCGCTTCCGGCGCCGGCGTCACGCTCGGCCCGATCCTGCTCGGCGTCGCGAAGCCGGTAAACATCCTCACACCGTCGGCGACGGTGCGGCGCATCGTCAACATGACGGCGCTCACCGTCGTCGATTGCGCGATCGACCGGCAGGCGCAGCTGCCGTATTGAGGCGTGCGTGGCTGTCCCGCGCGCTTTACGGCGTTGGCACAGCGATGCCAACTCACGCTCTACGATGCCGCGTATCTCGAACTGCGGAATGCGTTTCGCCTCGCTCCTTTGTCCCGGGCCCTGCTAATCGTCGCGTGCGCCGGTCACCGCAAACCGCGCAACCGCTTCCAGCGCCTCGTGCGGCCACTGCACGTGGCGCACGCCGTTCACGCGGGGTGCGCCTTCCAGTCCGATCACCAGCTTGCCGAACTGGCGACCGAGGGCAACCTCCGACAGCGTGCCGAAGCTGTTACCCACTGCCATCAGGCACAGCGCCGCGCGCGCGATGAGCGCGTTGCGTGCCTCGCCGATGCCGGTGGCGATCGCAATGCGCACGTGGCGATTCGCCAACGAGTCATCGGGATCGGGCAGCAGGCCGATCGTGATTCCGCCGGCAGTCGCTGCACCCTTGCACACGGCTTCCATCACCCCGCCGCGACCGCCGCAGATGACGACGAAGCCCATCGCTGCGAGGCCATTGCCGATCGCCTCGGCCGCCGCAAGCTGCGGCGCTGTTGCCTCGCGCGGACCAATCACGCCCACCGGCGCGCGCCGCGGGCATCCGCTTTCGCGTTGCAGCCACGTCGCGGCGCCGATCGTGTCGACCGACTCGAACGTTCCGGCGGCCCCTTCGCGCGCCGGATGCCACGTGCCCGCTTCGCGATCGTAGCGTCGACCCTGCGCGTCGAGCAGCGAGCCCGCAGCGCGGTCGAGCCTAAAGGTACCGCTCGTGTTGGCTGCCAACCCATTCTCCCGTGGCCATGATCGCGGAGCACGCCGCGGTGATCAGCAGTGCGAGTGCAGCAGCCGCCGGAAAGTCCGAGCCCGTTTCGGAAATCAGGCTGTAGAGCTGCAGCGGCAGGATACGCAGTTGCGTGCCTACCAGCGCGAGCGCCGTTCCATAGGCGCCGAACACCACGGCGGCGACGAGGCAAAGCGCACTGGCAACCGGTGCCATGATCTGCGGCAGCATCACCTGGCGAAACGCCTGCGCGCGCGTCGCACCGAGCGACTCGGCGGCCGCGAGCTGCGCGACATCGAAGTTGACCAATACCGGCAGCAGACCCATCACGACCCGCGGGATCAGGTAATACGACGAGGCGAACGCGAGGCCGACGGGCGTGAACAGCGCCTTGCCGATGGTTGCGCTATCGAACCCCGCGTAGCCGAGGAGTTGCGTCGCGAACCCGGCGCGGCCGTAGCCGAGAATGAATCCGTACGCGACGATCAGGCCGGAGAAGGTCAGCGGCAGGGCGATCACGAACGACAGCAGCGTGCGCCGTCCCGTGGGAAGTCGCGACAAGTGCAATGCCACCGCTACGCCGACGGCCGTCGACAGCGTCGCCGCGACCACCGTCAGTGTCAGGCTGCCGGCGAGCGACGGCCAGAACGTTGGCAATGCGAATGCACGCCCGAATGCCGCGAAGCGCTCGCCGAATGCGTCGAGCGTGACCGCCGCCAGCGGCAGCACGAAAAATACCGCGAGCAACACGACGGCCGGGGCCGCGAGTGCAATCGAGCTGCGCAGGCGCATGAGCTGTATCAGCGATCGCGTCGATGACGGTCGCGTGCTCTCGGCGTTGCGCGCAGTCGTGATCGCCCGTCGACGAAACGCATGCGTCGGCGCGCTATTTCGATCCGGTCGCCGCGACCCACCCCTTGTCGATCTCGCCCTTTTTCGCCGCCGCGGCCTTGACGTCGAGGGGCCGCACCTGCGGCGCCGGCGGCAGTTTTTCGGCGACGCCCTCCGGCAGCTTCACGCCCGGCACTGACGGCCGCACGAATCCCTGCGCGAATATCCCCTGCCCGAAGTCGGTCATGATCATGTTGAGCCACAGCTTGCCCGCGTTGGGGTGGGGCGCGTTGTTCACGAGGCTGATCGCGTACGGCGCCGCAGCCGAGCCTTCCTTCGGGATCACCACCGCGACCGCATCGCCAAGGCCATCGGTGTACTTGGCCTTCAGCCCATCGTTTTCGTACGAGATCCAGATCGGAATCTCGCCCTTCACGAACTGTGCGTACGGCGTCGTGCCGAGCACGCGCAGGACGTTTCCGGACTTGTGCAGCTTGCCGAGATAGTCGAGGCCGGGCTGGATGTTGCTCATGTCCCCGCCGGCACCGAAGTTGGCGGCAAAGGTCATCACCTGTCCGACGCCGGTCGAGCGCGGATCGAGGTACACGATCGCGTTCCTGTACTCCGGCTTCAGCAGATCGGCCCACGACTGGGGCACGTTCTTGACGAGCTTCGTGTTGACGACGAAGGCGACCGTCAGCGTATGAATAGTGAACCATTTGCCGTCCGGATCGCGGAATACCGGCGGCAGCTTGTCGAAGTTGACCGGCTTGAACGGCGCGACCAGGTCCTTGCTCGTCGCATCGATCGCGGAAGCGGCGAAGTAGTAGGCCGTGTCCGCCTGCGGCCGGTTGCGCGCCTTGTCGAGCGCGACCACCGTCGCTCCCGAACCGATGTCGTTGAACACGATCTCGACGTCCGGATACCGCTTCTTGAATGCCGCAAATTCGGCGGCCCAATTCGCCCACGTCGGGCCGGTGTCGAAGCTCACCACCAGGCCTTCCTTCTTCGCCGCGTCATAAAGCGTCTTCTCTCCCGGATACAGCTCGGACGAGTCGAGCACCGTCTGCGCCAGCGCGCCGGTGGCGAACAGCGTTGCCGCGACGATCGGAATCCAGCGGGCAAGCGTTTTCATCAACGACTCCTCTACGTGGGGGGCAGGAATTGCACCGCTTCGCGCGGCACGCGAACGTGCGTGACCGGGCCGCGCTCCGAGGTTTCGATCTTGAGTTCTCCGCCGCCGGCGGTCAACTCGATATGCCGCGACGCGCCGAAAAAATGCTCTCGCCGAAGTTGCACCGGCAGAATGTTCGCGATGCCCGGCGCGGGGCTGCTGCAGGGCAGGATGCGCTCGGGCCGGATCAGCAACTGCGCCTTCGCGCCGACCGTGACGTCGTGGGCAAGCGTTGCCAGTGCGCCGACCGGCGTACGTACGGAGTCGCGTCCGGTCACGGTGGCGTCGAGGAGGTTTGCGCGACCGAGAAACGTGGCGACGAACGCATTCGCCGGCCTGTCGTAGATCTCCCTGGGGGCGGCTACCTGCAGCAGTCGACCCTCGCGTAATACGGCAATGCGATCGGCCAGCGACAGCGCTTCGTCCTGGTCGTGGGTGATGAGCAGCGACGCGATGTTTTGCGTCTTCTGGATGCGCCGGATCTCGTCGCGCATCGTGAGGCGTGTGGCTGCGTCGAGCGCCGATAGCGGTTCGTCGAGCAGTAGCGCGCGCGGCTCGAATACGAGCGCACGCGCGAGCGCCACCCGCTGCTGCTGCCCGCCGGAAAGCTGGGCCGGGACGCGCTGCGCGAGATCCGAAAGGCCAACCAGCTCAAGCATCGCCGCGGCACGGCGGCGGCGCTCGGTCATCGCGACGCCGCGCACGCGCAGCGGATACGCGACGTTTTCCCAGACGCGCATGTGCGGGAACAGCGCGTAGGACTGGAACACGACGCCGCATTCGCGTGCGCGCACGCTGGCCGCCGCCATATTCTCGCCGCCCAACTGCAGCGTTCCCGCCTGCAAGCGCAGGAAGCCGGCAATGAGCTTCAGCAGCGTGGTCTTGCCGCAGCCGCTCGGACCGATGCACACCATCAACTCGCCGGGCGCGATGTCGAGCGAGACGTCGAAGATCCCGGCGTTTGCGCCGGGATAGACGAAACGGGCGCCGCGAAGCGACACGCCGAGGCTTGCATGTTTCCCGCCGGCGCTCATGGATTGGCTGCCGCCACGCGGGTCGCGCCTCCCGCCGAAAGCGCACCGGCAATGGATGCCGTGAGGGCGAGTCCGAGCAGGATGACGGTTGCGGCACAGGCGAAGCCCGTCGCCCCGTAGAACGCCTGCAGAAGCACCACCGGGTAGGTGCGGTTGAGAAAGCCGGCGACCAGATTCGTGAATTGAAATTCGCCAATGGACAACGCGGCGACAACGATCAGCCCGGACAGGATCGAGTGCCGCAACGCCGGCACGACGACATGAATAAAGCGCTGCAGCGCCGTGCTTCCCAGCGATTCGGCGGCGTCCTCGAGCGTTCGCAAACCGAGCCGCTGCATGTCGGCGACGACGGCCTGCAGGAAGTACGGCAGGCCGAGCACCGTGTGTCCGGCGACCAGCAGCCACACGCTGCCGAGCCACGGCAACGCTTCCGACGAGAACGCGAGAATGAAGCCGAAGGCCAGCACCAGTGCGGGAAGGGCGACCGGCAATTGGTAGAGCACGCGCGCGGCCGCGCGCACCCGCGCGCTGGGCGTGCGAAACACGGCGTAGGCGAGCGGCAGCCCCAGCGCAACGCAGGCCGCGCAAACTGCGACCGCGACGAACAGACTCGTCGTGAACGCGCGCCGGAAGCTCGGGTCGGTGGCGACTTCGCGATACCACTTCAGCGTCGCTCCGGTCGGCAGCAGCGTATTGAGCCACAGGTCCCCGAACGAACCGATCAGCAGCAATGCGATCGGTATCGCGAGATAGACGAGATAAGCGACGCTCACCCAGCGGGGGATCATTCTCGCGCCAATTGCACGATAAAGGCGGTCAGCTTATCAAACCGGATCCGACGACGAGCATTGCCGGCATCCGGGCCTGCCTCATCGGATGGCGCAGCGCCGGAACCGGCCGCAGCTTGCGACACACACCGCGAACCGAGGTGATTCGGTCGGCGCATTCGTCACGCCGCGCGCTATACTCCGGCGCGCCTCGCGCGGCGCCCATTCCTGATCGATCGGCCGACGGTTATCACCTTGAAGCGCACTCACAAATTTCTCGACCGGCTTGGACCCGGTCTCATCACCGGCGCGGCAGACGACGATCCGAGCGGCATCGCGACCTACTCGCAGGCCGGCGCGCAGTTCGGTCTCGCGATGCTGTGGAGCGTGTTCCTGACCACGCCGCTGATGGTCGGCATCCAGGTGGTGAGCGCGCGCATCGGCCGCGTCACCGGGCACGGCATCGCACGCAACCTGCGCGATCACTATCCGCGGCCGCTGCTGTGGTTCGTGGTCTGGGC
>Ga0070709_10002289_pt1 | contig 10393 bp, 8 predicted proteins | sample LARL51metaG_FD_65449 | JGI IMG/M metagenome (GOLD analysis project Ga0070709, IMG submission 65449) | Corn, switchgrass and miscanthus rhizosphere microbial communities from Kellogg Biological Station, Michigan, USA - LAR L5-1 metaG | ecosystem: Host-associated > Plants > Roots > Rhizosphere ...
TCCGAAAGCCGTGTTGCACCTCATCGTGCCGCTCCTGACATTGCGCGCGGCAGGCCCGAGCGCGGACGATTTGCGGCCGGCCCGCAAGGGCATGGCGGGAACGCGAATGCAGCGGCGCGCGAGCTCAACCGCAATGCCGGCGAGCGCGATCTCAATCGGCATGCCACCGGACCGCAGAACGCGCCCGAAAATCGTCACGCGCTGGAGGGCTCCAGGCAACAGCCTGGCGGCAACACCGCCGAGCGGCGGGGCCCTCCTGCCGAAGCCGGTCACGAGACGGTCGGCAGCGTTTCGCCGCGAACCAATGAAGGACGCACCGCGCAAAGCCGGCTGGAGCAACGCCGCGCTCCGATCATCCGAAATCAGGTCTTCGCCGATCAGCGCATGGCGAGCAGGAACGGGGGAGCGGCGCAGACGCCAATGACCTTCCGCGGCCGCTATCCGCAATCGGCGTTGCGCGATCACGGCCGCCGCCACCATGGCGGCATCGTGCTGGGATTTGCCGGCCCGCTGTTCTGGCCCTATGCCTATAGCGACTTCGTCGACTACACCTTCTCGCCCTACGCCTACGACACCTTTTGGCCCTATGCCTATGACGACGTGTTCGCCGGAATCTATGGCGGCTACGCGCCGGAATATTATGCGCCGGAGGACGCGTATGCCTATGCGGGTTCACCTGCCTCCGAACGCGCCTACGGCCGCGCCACAGGCTCGGGCGCAGGTTCAAGCGCCGGCACTGCAGCGCAGGCGGCGCGCACCGAGCGCATTTGTTCGGGCGAAGCCAAAGGCGTGACGGATTTCGCGATCCAGAAGATCGCGCAACAGGTCACCCTGGACCAGAAGCAGCAGGACCTGCTCGATGACCTCAAGGCTGCAACGGTGAAGGCCGTCGACATCATGCAGCAGGCCTGCCCGACCGATTTGTCGAGCACGCCGACCGGACGGCTGGCCGCGATGCGCTCGCGCGTCGATGCGATGCTGAGAGCGGTCGAGGTCATTCGTCCCGCGCTCGACCGGTTCTATCAGTCGCTGAACGATGAGCAGCGTGAGCGCTTCATCGCTGTCGATCAGGGACAGCAGACCGCGAACAAGCAGAGCGGCGCTGATCTCAATCATCTCTGCCAGGGCGATCTGGCAGCCAGGAGCGGCGTGCCGGTCGACAAGATCCAGCGCACGCTGCGCCTCGATTCCGATCAGTAAACCAGGCTCAAGGCGCTCGATGAGGCGACGATCAACTCTGCGAAGTTGCTGGAGGCGAAATGTCAGCCTGACGAGAGCCTGACGCCACCCGGCCGTCTCACGGCGATGCAGGACCGCCTCCAGGTCATGCTGAAGGCGCTTGATACCACCCAGGCCGCGCTTTCGAAGTTCTACGGCTCGCTGAGCGATGAGCAGAAGGCCCGGTTCGACCGCATGAGCGTTCGGGCGTCCTGAGCAAGGGCGGTCAAAGCGGCTCGCCGGAAGAGTGACGCCCCCGCGGGCCGCATCGAAGGGATGCGCTGCGAGGGCGTAGCTGCGACTTGATCCCGTCTGACTTTCCCGCAGAATGCCAGTCCCGTTCGCGGGCAATAATGATTGCAGGGGAGTCGTTCATGGCAGGAATTCTTGACGGCAAGGTCGCGTTGGTGACCGGCGGCGGATCCGGCATCGGGCGGGCGACCGCGGTCGCCATGGCGCGAGAGGGCGCTCGCGTCGCCGTGTCCGACCTCTCGAAAGAAGGCATCGAGGCGACGGTGGGGCTGATCAATGCCGGCGGCGGCCAGGGGATCGCGATCGCCGGCGACGTCGCCGACGAAGCCGCCGTCGCCAACATGGTGGCGCGCACCGTTTCGGCCTTCGGGCGCATCGACTGCGCGTTCAACAACGCAGGCGTCGCGGGACGCTCGGTCGGACCCGTCGGTCAGCGCACGCATGAACTGGCCCAATCCTCCGTCGCAAAGATGTTCTCGATCAATCTGATAGGCGTGTTTCTGTGCATGAAACATGAAATCACGCAGATGCTGGCGCAGGGCGGCGGGGGAGCAATCGTCAACACCGCTTCGATCGCGGGGCTGATCGGGCTTGCCACATCGGCCCATTATGTCGCGGCAAAGCACGGCGTCGTCGGCTTGACCAAGAGCGCGGCGATCGAATACGCGCAGGACGGCATCCGGGTGAATTGCGTCAATCCGGGTTACATCCAGACGCCGATGACCAAGGAGACGATGGAGGAGCGGTTCGACGAGATCATGGCCAAGGTGCCCGTGCGACGCCTGGGCGTGCCCGACGAAATCGCCGAAGCGGTCGTGTGGATGTGCTCGGACAAGGCCTCGTTCATGACCGGCGCCTCGCATGTCGTCGATGGCGGATATACGGCGGCGTAGCCGAACCGACCGGTGCGCGAGGGCATTTCCCGGCCGGGTTTTGAAAGACCCGGGGCACCGGCAATGCCCCCTGCAAGTTCCAGAATTAACCTGAAACGCCGGTATTAAGCTGAATCAGCAAGGTTAACGGATGCTTTCGATTGCGTCATTCACCACGACGATTGAAACCCATGAGCGGAACCCTCCACCCTTGGACGTTGGGAGTAATGCGTCATGAGTCAGTCAACCAACGGCATTCCGCCGGTTGATATCGAAAGCGAAATTCGTTCGGGAATTCGAAACCGGCAGGCCTTGCAGGATCCACATGTATCGGTCGCTTCGCCACCGATCGACGCTGCAGAGCAGGCGATGCCCGATTATGTCGAGCACCGCGATGGAGCTACCGAAATCGGCAAGCTGTCGGCGGAAGCCGTTCTTCGCGAATATGAGGCGACCGCAAAAGAGATCGAGTCGATGGGCGCCGATCTGGTCGACCGCGTCAAGCAGTGCGAGGCCGTGACCCGTGACGCGCTTGCGGTGACCGCGGAGTTGAAGGAAATCGCGGCGCGCTATCGCGAAGAGGCCAAGCGGGTGTTCGAACACATCGAAAACTGCTCGCACATGGTGGCGGAAGCCCGCAAGACGGCCGCGGAATTGAGAGACAAGTTCGCAACTCCGCTCTCGTCGGAAAAGCTGAAACCGAAACGGAAATAGTCTCCGGGATGGCGTGAAGGAGGCGATAGACGCCCTCCGCGCGTGAAGTTCGTCACACCACGACAGGGGTACGGACGCGTCCGGCCTCGCCGAAGACGCGCAGATAGCGTTTCATCTCGGAGGGATCGCCGGTCGCCTTTTCCGGATTGTCGGAGAGCTTGATCGCGGGCCGTCCGTCCACCGACGTCACCTTGCAGACGATCGAGATCGGATCGAGATTGGCCGATCCGTCCGGCGCGCAGCCGACGAAATCATTGGTGAGGTTGGTGCCCCAGCCGAACGAGAGCCGGACCTGACCCGAGAAGCGGTGATAGGTCTCCTCGATCGATCCGACGTCCATGGCGTCGGAGAACACCAGAAGCTTTTCCTTCGGGTTGCGGCCCTTCTGCTTCCACCATTTGATGATTTCTTCGCCGGCCTCGATCGGCGGCGCGCTGTCGGGCCGGAAGCCGGTCCAGTCGGCGACCCAGTCGGGCGCATCGCGCAGGAAGGCCCTGGTGCCGAAAGCGTCGGGGAGCGCGATCAGGAGATTGCCGCCATAGCTCTGCCGCCACTGGTCGAGGATGCGGTAGGGCGCCCAGCGCAATTCCTCGTCGTCATTGGCGAGTGCGGCGGCCACCATCGGCAGTTCATGGGCGTTGGTTCCGATCGCCTCGAGATCATTGTCCATCGCAAGCAGGATGTTCGACGTGCCGGTGAACGCCGGCCCCAAACCTTCCTTCACCGCCTCGACGCACCAGCGCTGCCAGAGAAAGCCGTGCCGCCGCCGTGTGCCGAAGTCGGACAGGCGCAGGCCTTCGAGCTTGCGCAGGCGCTCGACCTTGCTCCAGAGCTTGGCCTTGGCGCGGGCATAGAGCACGTCCAGCGCAAAGCGGCCCTGTCCCTTCATCGCCGCACGCGAGCGCAGCTCGTTCAAGATCGCAAGCGCCGGAATTTCCCACATGGTGGTGTGGGTCCATGGCCCGTGGAAATGCAGCTCGTATTGGCCCTCCACCTTGCGCAATTCGTATTCGGGCAGGCGGAAGGCGACGAGCCAGTCGATGAAGTCGGGCGCGAACATGTGGGTCTTGCCGTAGAAGGTGTTGCCGGCAAGCCAGATCAGTTCCTTTTTGCTGAAGCGCAGCGTGCGCGCATGGTCGAGCTGAGCGCGCAACTCCTGCTCGTCGATAACCTCCGCAAGGCGCACCTGGCGCGAGCGGTTGATGACGGAAAAGGTGACCTTCTGGTTCGGGTAGCATTCCCGAATCATCTGCACCATCAACAGCTTGTAGAAATCGGTATCGAGCAGGCTGCGGACGATCGGGTCCAGCCGCCAGGTGTGGTTGTAGGTCCTGCTCGCAATGTCCGTGACTGTCATGGGGGAACCTTATCGCGCTGGATAGGGGCAGCCAACGGATTTCGAGCCGGGTCAGGCATTCCCGAAGGAACTTGACGAGGCCCGCCGGCTCCCTGCAGCGTGCCGGACGACCCACCGGGCGGACACCATGACCGACGCGAACGAAGTTGCGATCTCGCACCTGCAGCGCCGCAAGATCGAAGGGCGCGTGCTGATACCCTTCATTCAGGCCTTGCGCGACAAATTCGGTGACGCCGCCGCGCGCGATGTCATCGACGCGACCATCCGCAAGCTCGCCGCCGAGGACGGCGCGCGATGGGCCGAGAGCTACGGACAATCGATCCCCTCGTTGCGCAAGGTGGCGCAGGAGGTCTGGGCAGGCGGCGGTAGCCTCGAGGTTCAAATCCTCGATGAGTCCGGGGAGCATCTGGATTTCAACGTGACGCGCTGCCGTTACGCCGAGTTCTACAAGGAGATGGGCCTCACCGATCTCGGCTTCCGCATGCATTGCAACCGCGATTTTGCGATGGTGGCGGGCTTCAACGGCGAGCTCGAACTGTCACGCAGCCAGACCATCATGGAGGGCGCGGCGTGCTGCGACTTCCGTTTTCGCAAGCGGGCATGACAATGGCGTGCACTCCTGATCGCGGTAACATTCGGAAGCCAAATGTGAGTTGAGCTGATCTCATTCCGGCCTAGGTTCTTGCGAATGGGGCGGGCCATCATTTTCGACTTTGACGGTGTCATCGCGGATAGCGAGGTGTTGTCCAACACCGTGCTTGCCGAGATCGTGAGCGAATTGGGCGTGCCGACGACGCTCGAGGATTCCTATCGCGACTATATGGGCAAGCGATTTCACGACGTCATCGCAGCGATCGAGAAGACCGTTGGCCGCGCACTGCCGCCATCCTTCGGCGAGGAGTATCAGGGCCGGACCTTGCAGCGGTTCAGGCAGGAGCTCGCGCCGATTGCGGGCGCGCGCGAGTTCATCGACAAATTCATCGATGTGCCCCGCTGTATCGCATCGTCCTCCTCGCCGGACAGGCTCGCCGTCTGCCTCGACGTTCTGGACATGACCGGGCTGTTCGAGGGACGGGTGTTCAGCGCTTCGGAGGTCGCGCGCGGCAAGCCGTATCCCGACATCTTCCTGCATGCCGCGGCTCAAATTGGAGTGCCGTCGTCCGACTGCATCATCATCGAGGACAGCGCCAGCGGGGTCATTGCGGGACAGGCCGCGGGCTCCATTGTGATTGGACTGCTTGCGGCCGGACATATCCGCGATGGTCATGCCGCGACCCTCAAGGAGGCCGGCGCGCATCATCTAGCTGAGGACTATGTCGAGCTGGAACGGATCGTCGGCGAACTCCTCGCCCGGTAGCGCGGGTGCTGATCAGCGGGCTCGGGCGGACGCTGGTGGTGGATTGTCGTAGCAGCTATTGTCGTGATTAATCTTGTTGCATGGCTGATGAAGTAGTCGAGCGCACAGGACGCTTTGGCGCGTCAAGGGTGCCCGTACTTGCTGCGTGCGCTGCACATCGCGCACAAAGCACGGTGATGCCGGGACCGACTTCCTAGATAACGAAGACGGCTCCGACGCTAATGGGGGGCGCGTCGGAGCCGTCCCGCTCCGCCGACCGCTCGTATGGGGGGGGCGCTAAACGGTCGTCGGTAGAATACAAGCGAGCGGCAGGATAGCGCAGCAACCTTTGATTTAGATCAAGTCGGAGTTTCACTCGTCGGTGAGCGAGGGCCGCATGAAACCTCTTCATCGTCTCGGGTGATGATGTATCGCATCTTCGATGCGATACGACCTCTCCCACAAGGGGAGAGGTGAACCGTTAGCGTGGCGCTAACTCGGCAACCGCGCGTCTTCCAGGATCATGCCGGCGCCCTTCTCGGCGATCATCGCGGTCGGCGTGTTGGTATTGCCTGAGGTGATGGTCGGCATCACGGAGGCGTCGACGACGCGAAGTCCCTCGAGGCCATGGAAGCGCAGGCGCTCGTCGACGACGGCGGTGGGGTCGCTGGCGGCGCCCATCTTTGCGGTGCCGACGGGATGGAAGATCGTGGTGCCGATGTCGCCCGCGGCCTTCGCCAGCGACGCATCGTCGTCGCCAACGGACGGGCCGGGCAGGAATTCGACCGGATCATATTTCTCCAGCGCCTTCTGCTTCATCAGCCGCCTTGTGGTGCGGATCGCATCGGCGGCGACCTGGCGGTCGTCGTCGGTCGCAAGATAATTCGGCGCGATCGAGGGTTTGTCGTCCACCTGCGGCGAGCGCAGGCGGACCGTGCCGCGCGAACTCGGCTGCAGATTGCAGGCGCTTACCGTGATCGCGGAGAAACGGTGCAGGGGATCGCCGAACTTGTCGAGCGACAGCGGCTGCACATGGAACTGGATGTTGGCCCGTTCGTGGCTCGCGTCGGAGCGCGTGAAGATGCCGAGTTGCGACGGCGCCATTGTCAGCGGCCCGCGGCGGCGAAACGCGTAGTCGAGGCCCATCAGCGCGCGCCGCGGCAGCGAATAGTAGGTTTCGTTCAGCGTGCGTACGCCAGACACTTTATAGATCGCGCGCTGCTGCAGATGGTCCTGCAGATTGCGTCCCACACCCTGCCGGTCGAGCACGACGTCGATGCCGAGCGGTGAGAGCCATTCGGCCGGCCCGATGCCGGAGCGGTGCAGCACCTGGACCGAACCGATCGAGCCGGCGCACAGGATCACTTCGCCCCTGGCGCGCGCCTCGATCGTCTCGCCGTTCTGCATGAAGCGCACGCCGGCGGCGCGGCCCTGCTTGACGAGAAGCCGGTCGACCAGCACGTTGGTTTCCAGCCGCAGATTGGGCCGGGAGAGCACCGGCTTCAGGAAGCCGCGCGCCGACGACCAGCGCCGGCCGCGCTTCTGGTTGACGTGGAAATAGCTGACGCCCTCATTGTCGCCGGTATTGAAGTCGGGGATCTTCTTGATCCCCATCTGCTGCGCGGCCTCGCCGACCGCGTCCAGAATGGTCCAGGACAGGCGCGGCGCCTCGATCCGCCAGCCGCCGCCAGCCCCGTGATGCTCGCTTTCGCCGAGGAAGTGGTCCTCCAGCCGGCGGAACACCGGCAGCACGTCGTCATAGCTCCAGCCGGCGAGTCCAAGCTGACGCCAGTGATCGTAATCGGCGGCCTGCCCGCGCATGGAGATCATGGCGTTGATGGCCGAGCAGCCGCCGATCACCTTGCCGCGGGGATAGGATAGCGCGCGTCCGTTGAGGCCGGGCTCGGCCTCCGTCTTGAACAACCAGTCGGAGCGGGGATTGCCGATTGCAAAGAGATAGCCGACCGGGATGTGGAACCAGATCCAGTTGTCCCTGCCGCCGGCCTCCAGGATCAGCACGCGCTTGCTGGGGTCTGCCGACAGGCGGTTGGCGACGATGCAGCCGGCGGTGCCGGCGCCCACGACGATATAATCGAAATCACCTTCAAGCCTTCTCATAACATCTCGCCCGGACAGCATTTTTGAGACGCCATAGCGCCACCGCGATCCCCTGTACAGCATGCTAGCGAAGGGATTGGGTCGATCATATTTTTGGTGCTAGAGAGGGGTGAAGCTTTAAACAATAACCCTGAGATATTGCCATGCCCATCGTGAACCGCGTCGCCGATCTGCAACCCGAGATTCAGGCCTGGCGGCGGGACATCCATGAGCATCCGGAACTTCTGTACGATGTCCACCGCACTGCAGCATTCGTTGCGGACCGGTTGCGGGAGTTCGGCTGCGATGAGGTCGCGACCGGCATCGGCAAGACGGGCGTGGTCGGCGTCATCAAGGGCAAGCGGCCGGGCGGCAATGGCGACGTCAAGGCCGTCGGGCTGCGGGCCGACATGGACGCGCTGCCGATCCAGGAGGCGACCAATCTTGCCTACGCGTCCAAGACGCCCGGCAAGATGCACGCCTGCGGCCATGACGGCCACACCGCGATGCTGCTGGGTGCGGCGCGCTATCTTGCCGAGACACGCAACTTCGCAGGCGACGCCGTCGTGATCTTCCAGCCCGCGGAAGAGGGTGGCGCCGGCGCGGCGGCGATGATCAAGGACGGTTTGATGGACCGCTTCGCCATCGACCAGGTCTACGGCATGCACAATGTGCCAAGCCTTCCGGTGGGCTCGTTTGCGATCCGCCCGGGTCCGATGATGGCGGCGACTGCAAGCGTCGACATCTTGATCGAAGGCCGTGGCGGCCATGCGGCGAAGCCGCACCGTTGCATTGACACCTTGCTGGTCGGCGCGCAGCTCGTGACCGCCATGCAGCAGGTGGTCTCGCGCAATGTCGATCCGCTGGATTCCGCGGTCCTCTCGCTCTGCCAGTTCAACACCGGCAACGCCCGCAACGTGATCCCGCAGACCGCCGAGATCCGCGGCACCGTGCGGACGCTGAAGCGCGACGTGGCCAATATGGTCGAAAAGCGCATGCACGAGATCTGCAACGGCGTGGCGCAGATGACCGGCGCCAACGTCAAGCTCAAATTCGAGCATTTCTATCCCGTCACCATGAACCACCCCGCGCAGACCGAGATCGCGGCCAGAGTCGCCAGGGAAGTCGCGGGCGACGCCAATGTGTACGAGAATCCGCCGATGATGGGCGGCGAGGATTTCTCCTACATGCTGCAGGCACGGCCCGGCGCGTTCATCTTCTGCGGCAACGGCGACAGCGCGGAGCTGCATCATCCCGCGTACAATTTCGACGACGAGGCGATCCTCCACGGCTCGTCCTACTGGATCAGGCTGGTGGAGAACACGCTGGCGGCGTGAGCGGCGCGGCGGTTCAGGGTAGCTTGTCATGCCCGGCCATGACGAAGCGCCACAAAAGAAAAAGGCCCGCGCTCGTCACGCGGGCCTTTTTGTTTGCGAAATCTTCGCCGATCAGAAGATGGAGGCGAAGGTGTAATAGAGGAAGCCGGAGAGCATCATCGCGATCGGCAGCGTCAGCACCCAGGCCATCGCGATGTTGCGCACCGTCGACCATTGCAGGCCGCTTCCATTGGCGGCCATGGTGCCGGCGATGCCCGACGACAGCACATGGGTGGTCGAGACCGGCAGGCCGTAGATATCAGCGGCTGCGATGGTCGCGGCTGCCGTGATCTCGGCGGCTGCGCCTTGCGCGTAGGTGAGGTGGGTCTTGCCGATCTTCTCGCCGACGGTCACGACGATGCGCTTCCAGCCGACCATGGTGCCGAGGCCGAGCGCGATCGCGACCGCGATCTTCACCCAGGTCGGTATGAATTTGGTCGAGTTGTCGAGCGAGGCCTTGTAGGCGTTGAGGGTGGCGACCTCGCCGGCATTGAGCTCGGATTCCTTGTCCTTGGCCAGGAAGCGCAGCGCCTCGGACACCAGATACATGTCGTTGCGGGTGTTGCCGACGGCTTCCGCCGGAACCTTCGCCAACGAGCCATATTGCTGGACCTGCCTGGCGATGTCGCGCACCAGCACAGCGAGCGAGGGGAAGGTGCCTTCGTTGATCTCACGTGCGGCGACATATTGGGTCACGGCCGGGCGGGGATTGCCCAGGATCTGGTGGCCGCCGGCCTTGCTCTCGATCACCTTGCTCGCGGCCTCCGAGTTGTGGATGAAGGCCTCGATCTGGCTCGCGGGCATCGCGCGGTTGAGCGCATAGGCCGTTGGTACGGTGCCGATCAGGATCAGCATGATCAGGCCCATGCCCTTCTGGCCGTCGTTCGAACCATGAAAGAAGCTGACCAGCGTGCAGGTGAGGACCAGGATGCCCCGGATCCACAGCGGCGGCGGCTGGTTGTTGACGGGCTCCTTGAACAGCGCCGGCGTGGCCTTCACCAGCGCCGTCTTCACAATGAAGAGCAGCATCGCGGCAAGCGCGAAACCAAACAGCGGCGACAGCAGCAGCGCCTTGCCGATGTTGGCGGCCTGCGTCCAGTCCACGCCCGAGGTGCCGTCACGGCCGCGCATCAGCGCGTTGGCGATGCCGACGCCGATGATCGAGCCGATC
>Ga0070709_10002291_pt1 | contig 10386 bp, 15 predicted proteins | sample LARL51metaG_FD_65449 | JGI IMG/M metagenome (GOLD analysis project Ga0070709, IMG submission 65449) | Corn, switchgrass and miscanthus rhizosphere microbial communities from Kellogg Biological Station, Michigan, USA - LAR L5-1 metaG | ecosystem: Host-associated > Plants > Roots > Rhizosphere ...
GGCCATGTCCGACCAGGAGATCATCGACCGCCTCACGACCATCTCCGGCATCGGCCCGTGGACGGTGCACGGCATGCTGATCATCGCGTTCGACCGCGCCGACGTCGTGCTGCCCGGCGACCTCGCGCTCCGCAAGGCCATCCAGCGCGCCTATCGGCTCGGCCACCTGCCGAGCCAGCAGGAGGTGCTGCAGATCGCCGAACCGTGGCGGCCGTACCGGAGCCTGGCGACCGCGTACCTGTTCCAGGTCGCGCTGGATGACCCGGGCACGCCGTTGCCTGAGAAGCAGCAACAGTAACCGGTCGGGCTGGCGGGACTCGAACCCGCGACCTCGTGCACCCAAAGCACGCGCGCTAGCCAAGCTGCGCTACAGCCCGTTTTGCACGATGAGTGTATCGCCTTGGCGGGGTACCTCAGGGCTGTGCGGCGGGCTTCGCCGGGTGTGAGCACGGCGAGTACCGACCGGACGGCGTTGGTGACCTGCTGGAGTTCGATGTCCGGCGGCAGTTCGCCACCGTCGGCCGGCGCGACGCCGGCCGACGTATCGTCCGCGACCGAGCGCAGCGCCTCGCTCAGCCGGCGCACGGATATTGGTGAGGGCGGGGGAGGGCCCGGCTGATCGCGGCGACCGTCGTGGTGATCGCACGTAGCCGCCGATATGCACGCTGGTTGTGACCGACAGGCAGGTCGGTGAGCACGTACCGATGGATCGTTCTGTAGTACCCGAACGCCCGGAATGGGTTGCTGGAGCCGTCGCAGGAGCCGGGCCTCCAAGTGGGGAGCGCCTGGTGCAGATTCTGCCCGGTCCGCTCGAGATTGGTACCCGGGGTGTAGGCGGCCGCGAGGTCCCGGGGTCGACCTCGAACCAGGGAACTCCGCGATCGTCTCCCTAGCCGTCGACGACGGCACCCCGGCCGCCATGGCCGCCGCGCGTATCGCCGGATCGGCCCGCGCTGGCCGCCTCCGCCGGTCCTTCCACATCTCCACCAGCGAGGCAGATGTCGACCGCGCCATCGACATCTTGCGCCCGCACATCCTTCCCGGTCACCTAGCGCCGCGATGACCTGCGACGCATGGTCAACTGGTAGTCGCGGTCGGCGCGGTCTCCTGCTGGCGCATCGACGGCTTCGCCGGGAAGGCCGTAAATCCTGCCCGGGCCCGCAGAACACCTGCTGGGATGTCCGGGACTGGCTGGCGGCTCCGACCAGGAGCCGAGCGCCCGCCCGGGCGCGGCAGGAAGGAGCACGCCATGAAGTACATGATCATGATGTTCGGCGGTCTCAGCGCCGCCATCCAGGACAGGCGGCCGGAGTGGATCGCCGGCATGCACGATCTGATGATGAAGCTGGACACCGAGCTGAAGGAATCGGGGAAATAGCTCTGGCTGATGCCCTCGCGCACCTCACTCGCTGCCGATCGCAGAGCGAGGTCCGCACAACCCGGCGGTAGACGCGCGAAGAGCTGCCGATCCGTACGCGGGCCCGTCTCACGGTGGTGGTCACTGTGACGCGTGCCGAAGGAACGATCCAGGTGGCAGGACATGCCCGGCTGGGAATGTCCTTGATGACCTGAGCGTGCGTATCGTCCTGCTGGTAGTTTCGCGAGGGTGGCTGCGGAGTTCGCGACTGCGTTCACGAGGCTGGTCGGATGCCGGGTGCCGATCCAGCTGGCGGTGATGGGCGGTGGCACCGGTACGCCGGAGCTGGCCGCCGCGGTGAGCCAGGCCGGCGGGCTGGGGATGCTCTCATCGACCTTCCCGATGCCTGTCGATGAGCAGTTGAGCTGGGTCCAGGAGCGCACGGAGCGGCCGGTCGGTGTCGGGTTCTTTGCCTTCGACCTGCCGGCGAGAACCAGGGAGCTCGAGCTGGCGGCCCGTCGCGCACGCGTCGTGGATGTGTCCTGGGGTGATCCTGACGCCGCCGTAGTGGACCGCATCCATGCCGGCGGCGCCGTCGCCTTCTGGCAGGTCGGCTCGCTCGATGAGGCGTTGGCCGCCGTCGACGCCGGCTGCGACGCGGTGATCGCCCAGGGGATCGAGGCCGGTGGCCATGTGCGGGGCACGACGCCATTGGCCACGCTGCTCCGGCAGGTCATCGGGGCCGTTGAGGTGCCGGTGATCGCGGCCGGCGGAATCGCCATCGGCGCCGCGCTGGCCGGGGCCCTGAACGCTGGCGCTAGCGCAGTCCGGGTCGGCACCCGCTTCCTGGCCACCGCCGAGTCCGGTGCCCACCCCGACTACGTGACTGCGCTGCTCGCAGCCACTGCCGACGCCACCGTGTACACGACCGCGTTCGGCGAGGGCTGGCCGGACGCCCCTCATCGCGTTCTGCGCGTCGCCAGGGAGCGCGCGGCGGCAGGCGCGGACCGGGTCGTGGCCCGCGCCGCCTACCGGGACAGGAGCTGGGAGGTCGTTCGCTGGTCTTCGCAACCGCCAACGGTATTCACCACTGGCGAGGTGGCGGCCATGGCCATGTACGCCGGCTGCGGTGTGGGCGACATCGCCGATGTGCCGGCCGCCGCGCAGATCGTTGAGCGGATGATGGCAGAGGCTGCGCCGTTGCTGCCGCCCCCGGCACGCTGAGGCCGTACTCATGCGCGCACCCGGGCAACGCCGGCGCCCTGCAACACTGATCTCCGGGTGCAAGCAGCGAGGGTGACGACAGTCAGCCACGGGCCCGGCCCGCGGTGCAGCTGTCAGCCGGTAACGCGATCGAGATGTCCGCGGCCGGCGGCTGTCTGTGGTGCCCGCGGGCCTGCTGCAGGAATGCCGCCCAAGTGAACGGCTGCGCGCCGATGCCCGCAAAGACGGCCCGGGAGGGCAACCGGGGAGCCACTCTGTCTCCAGGGCGGCCGGCTCATACCCCGAACACCGGCACTTCGGACAAGCCACTCCCGGACCTGAAACCAGCCTACGAGCTGGCAGGACCCACGTCGGCCATGCCACCCCGGCATCAGCGTAAAAGACCCAGAGAGCCACTTGACAACGGACGAAGCAAAGAGAATTCGATCTGGCGGCTCCTGGCTCGGGTACCGACGTGGGCATAGCGCGCTCATCCGCAATGGCGCCCCAGCCCGGCCGAGGCTCGGCGACGCCGCCCCGGTGCGACGCCGAGCACACTCGCGCAAGCAGGCCCGCGAACCCCGGCGTCGTGGTCGTTTAGCTGGCCCGCAGGCGCGCAGTCATCGCCGCCATGGTCTGGCTGGCGGCCAACCAGTGCCTATGTGCGGCTCTCGAGCACCCGCTTCAGCTCGGCGAGCGCAGCGACCTCGGACTTCATCGTCTTCGCCACCATCGGCGCCATGAGCTTCTTCACGCCGCCGAGCGTCGCCGCGAGGCGGAATGTCACCATGGTCCCGCCATCGCGGGCCTGCACGTCGTAGCTCCCTGTGGGGCGGACCGGGCCCTTGGTGGTGCGGAACGCGATCCGCTGATCGGGGACGAACTCGGTGATCTCGACGTCGGCATCGATCCGTCGTCCACCGGGACCGGCGACGATCTGTCGGTACGTGGTCCCCACGCCCTGCCCGCTCGTCCTGGTCATCTCGATGACCCCGCCACGCCACTGCGTGTCGTTCTCCGCGTTGGCCAGGAACGCGAAGACGTCGCTGACGGGGCGGGCGATGGTAATGGTGTTCGACTCCTCAGGCATCGACCTGTCCCTTCATGGTGATTGCATCGAGCTTCTCCAGTCCCTCGTCCCATCCCGAGCGGTACGGCGATGTGTCGTGGCCGGCGGGGAAGCGTTCGTGGGTGACGACGACTTCCGTGCGCCCATCGCCGAGGTCGGTGAACTCGACGGTTACGAGCGACTCATGATCGGATGCGGCCGGCCCGGTGTCCCACCGCCACGTGTACACCAGCAGTGCGGGCCGATCGACCACTTGGTAGGTGCCGGCCACCGACATCAGCGGGCCGCCGCCGGGCGCCTGCATCACGAGCCGGTAGGTACCGCCGATCCGCAGGTCGACCCGCGCGTCCGGGCAGGTGAAGCCTCCGGGCCCCCACCACCGCCGCAGCTGCTCGGGTTCGGTCCAGTTGCGGAACACGCGCTCCCGCGGCGCTCCGATGACGCGGCGAACGACCACGCGCTCGCCGACTGCCGGCTCGTGGGTCACTGATCCCCTCCCGATTCGATGTGATCGGCGAGCGCGTCCAGGCGCGCGCCCCAGAAGGCGCGGTAGGTTTCGAGCCAGTCATCGGCGAGCTGCAGGCGCTCGACCGCGATCCGGCAGTTCCGGACTCGTCCGGTCTTGTGGTGGGTCAGCAGGCCCGCCCGCTCGAGCACCAGCACGTGCTTGGCGATCGCCGGGAGCGAGACGGGGAACGGCGCCGCGAGCTCGCTCACCGAGGCCTCCCCCTCGCGTAGTCGGCCCAGGATGGCCCGGCGAGTCGGATCTGCCAGGGCGGCGAAGACCTCATCGACCGCCCGGGGGTCGGATCGCTGATACAAAACCATGCGGTTTAGTATAGAGTGCGCATGGGCGCCCGCCGCGCTGCGGTGCACGGGGCGCCGGAAGACTTCGGTGCGCGAGGAGGGTTCACGATGACGAAGTTCTTGGTGCTGTACAAGTCCTCGGCAACGGCCGCCGAGCAGATGACGGCGAGCGATCCGGCAGCGGCCCAGGAGGCGATGGGCCTGTGGATGGCGTGGATGGAGAAGGCCGGTCCCGCCATCGTTGATGGGGGCAGCCCGCTCGGCGACCCCGCGGTGCTGCCGTCCGACGGCGGCCAGGGGGACCGGCAGGTCGGCGGGTACTCGATCCTCCAGGGCGAGTCGGTGGAGGAGATCACCAAGCTGCTCGACGGCCATCCGCATTTCCACTCGCCGAATGCGTCCATCGAAGTGCGGGAGTTCCTCTCGATGCCCGGCATGTCGTAGGCGCACCCGCCAGCGTCGCCGGGCTCAGTGGCCGCGGACCAGCGCGTTGGCCCCGTGGCGCAGCCGCCACGCGCCTCGAACCCGACGCCAACGACAAGGATGGCGAGGAACACGAGGCCTTCGCTCCCGAGCACGAAGCTCCGTCCGACCGCAAGCTCGACGGCAATGAGCACGGCAAGCGCTAGGGCGCTGAGCGGTAGCCGCACCTGCTGTGAGGTTCCGGCGGCCGGGCCGGGAAAGCAAGGCACGCTTGAGGCGGGCACGGAGGAAGGGAGTTCTCGTGGCTTATGACGAGGAGCTGGCCGGCCGGGTCAGGGCGGTACTCCCGCGCGGCGAGGCGGTGACCGAGCGGCAGATGTTCGGCGACCTGGCGTTCATGCTCGGCGGCCACATGTCCTGCGGCATCGTCAAGGACGCTCTCATGGCCCGGCTGGGCCCCGAGGCCGTCGGCCGCGCCCTAGGCCGACCTCACGTGCGGCCCATGGATTTCACCGGCCGGCCCATGAAGGGCATGGTCTTCATCGATCCCGCAGGGCTGCAGGGTGACGCGCTGCGGCCGTGGATCGATGCCGCAGCCGGCTACGCGCGCGGCCTGCCGCCCAAGTACCCGGCACCGGCCGCCCGCACGCGCCGGTGACCCATGCGGGGCACCCGAGCGACGGCCGGTGCTGACCGTCACGGGGCACCCAGGCGGCGAACCCGGGGCGGGCCGTTCTGGTGCCGCGGCCGGCACTTGGCCGGTGACCAGGCCCGACGTTCTGGACTACCTGGTACAGTCCGCGGCTAGCATAGGCGCATGCCAGGTGAGCCGAGAACCAGGCGCGGGCGCGCCAGCCGGGAGCGGATCGTGGAGCGGGCTGCTGAGCTGTTCGCCGAGCGCGGGATCGCGGCCACGAGCGTTGAGGAGGTGCTGGCGGGCGCGACGGCGGGCAAGGGCCAGTTCTACCACTATTTCCGCGGCCGGGATGAGCTGGAGGCGGCGGCGGTCGGGCACCGCTGCGCGCAGGTGGTGAGCGGGCTCACCCTGGCCCTGGGCGGCGTGTCGTCGCTGGCCGGGCTGGAGCAGGCGCTGGCGGACTTCATCGCCGGGTTCGAGCAGATGGGGCTGCCGGGGTGCCCGATCGGGACGCTGGCAACCGAGGTCGCCGGCCGCAACGAGGACGCGCGCCTGCAGGCCGCTGCCGGATTCGACGCCTGGGAGCGGCTGCTGGCGGGCGCGCTGGAGCGGATGCGCCAGCGCGGTGAACTCCGCGCGGACGCCGAGTCTGCCCTGCTGGCCGCGGGGCTGCTGGCCAGCATCGAGGGCGGGATGGTGCTCAGCCAGGCCCGCAAGGACATAGCGTCGCTGCGCATCGCGGTGGACGCGGGGCTCGCGCAGGTCCGGGCAAACCTGCGCTGAGTCTGTACTAAACCGTCCACTTACTGTTAGGCTCGAGATTGTACTAATCCGTCCAGTCTTGGAGCCGGCCACAGCCATGAACATCACTGTCTTCGGAGCATCCGGCGGCACCGGAAGCCACGTCGTCGCCTTCGCCGCCCAGCGCGGCCACGACGTCCGCGCCGTCTACCGGGAAACGCCGCGCACCCCGCCCCCCGACCAGGCCGGGATCCTCATCGCCCCGGACATCTTCGACCCCGCCTTCGCCGCCCGCGCCGTCCGTGGCGCTGATGTGGTGGTCTCCGCGGTCGGCCCGAACTTCGCGACCCGCCACAACCCGCGGACCGCCATGACCTCACCGCCCGACCTGCACCTGCGGCTGGCCCGCACCCTCATCACCGCGCTGCGGGACTCCGCCCCCCCAGCCCGGCTCATCTGCGTCAGCACTGCCAGCATGGGACCAGCTGATGCCATCATGGGCCCCGGGCCGCGGCTGGTGTTCCGCTTCCTTCGCACCGTGGCCGTCCCCAACCTCGGCCGGGTCGGCAAGGACCTGCGCGCAATGGAGGAAGAGCTCGCCGCCAGCGGGCTCGACTGGCACGCGCTGCGCCCCGTCAAGCTCACCGACGGCCCGCTTACCGGCAGCATCCGGGCCAGCGACCGGTTCCGGATGAAGGCCATCTCCCGCGCCGACGTCGCCTGGCACATCCTCGCCCTCGCCGAGGACCCCTCCCCCGCAACCTCCCGCACCCCGGTCGTCACCACCGGCACCGGCCGCACGTCCCCAACGGCGGCAGCCAGGGACAGGGACCCTTCCACCCGGCGAACGCCTACCGTCAGTTAGACCAGGGGTCCGGCACCACCGTGGAGCCGGGGCAGCTCCGCCGCCCGGGCAGAGGGCCGGAGCGTGCCGTGGCCCGGTTACGGGCGGGGGGCCCGGTCCTGGTGCCAGGGGTCGGGGCCGGGGTGCTTCCCGGCGGCGGCGCGGGTGAGCCTGGCAAGGAAGTGCTGCCAGCCCGTGGCGTGGATTTCTTCCTGGCCGGGAGGGAGGCCGCGGTGGACTAGCCGCAGGCGGGTGCCCGCGGGCGTAGGGGTGAGGGTGAATTCGACTTCGGTGGCGCCCGGCGGCATGCTGGCGTTGCCGGCCACGCCCCAGCTGACCAGGATCCGGCGGGGCGGGTCTATCTCCAGGTAGTGGCCGCGGACGGGCACGCCGTTGATATCGACCTCGAAGGCGCCGCCGGGTACGGGTTTGAGGATGGCGTGCTGGCCCATCCAGCGGATCATGGCCGCCGGGTCGGTCAGGTACCTGAAGACCTCCGCGGGCGGGGCGGGCAGGTCCACCTCGGTGGTGAATACGTCAGTCATCGGCTGCGTTCCTGCCGACGGCCGGCTTACCGGGATCGGCGAGCGCGCTACCGAGCCGGGCCAGGTGGTCGGTCCAGAAAGCCGCCAGGAACTCCTGCACGGCGCTGAACCCGGCGGGGTTGACGACGAACAGGTGGCGGGTGCCCTCGCGCCGCTCATCGACCAGCCCGGCTTCGCGCAAGACCTTCAGGTGCCGGGAGACCGCCTGCGGCGTGATGTCGAGGTGACCGGCGATATCGCCGACCGGGCGCGGCTCGCTTGCGACGAGCGTGAGGATGATGCGGCGATGCGGTTCGGCGAGCGCTTTGAGGGCCGTGTCCGGGTTCACGGCCGCCTACCCAGGAAGGCGACTAGCCGCTGGGTCACGGGGGCGTCCGCGGCGACGTGTATGGCCGGACCGATGCGCGCCGCGCGGCTTTCCGGGGTGGCGAGGGCCTGCTCGGCGAAGCCCAGCACATGCGCGGCGAGACGGCCGTCCAGGTCGGCCGGCTGGCCGGTGGCCCGCGCCAGGTCCCAGCCGTGAACCAGGATGTCCAGCGTGGTGAACCCGGCCAGGCCCGGCCCAGGCATCTCGCCCAGCGGCGTGACATGCACGCGGGTCAGCGCATCGCCTGTGGCCGCAGCCGCCAGCGCGGCCGCGGCCGCCTCGGCGTAGGCCGCGGCCGGGTCATCCCCAGCCAGGTCGCCCGGCGGCAGGCCACCCGGCACCATCGGATGACGCGGCGACTGGTCGCCGAACAGGGCCTCGGCTAGCCACAAGGTGCCGATTACGTGATTCAGCAGCGCGCGGACGTCCCACTCGGTGCACGGGGTCGAGGAGCCCATCCTGCCGGCCGGTGTTGCCTTGACGATCTCGGCGGTCGAGGCGACCGCATGCTCGAACGCGGGGAACAGTTCCATCGTGGTTCCTCCCGGGAAGATCACTGCCTGGTAGCGGTCACTGCACAACTATTAGATTGCACAATAAGATGTTTGGCAAACAATCCGGTTGCATTCAGGTCGATGAGCTACTCGCCCGGGCCAGGGCCATGCTGCCCTATCGCCCCTCGCCTGCCGAGGCACTGCGCGCCCAGGCCAGCGGCGCCCTGCTCATCGACATCCGCGGTGACGACCAGCGGCGCGACGACGGCCTGATCCCCGGCGCCATCGTGCTGCCCCGCAACTGCCTGGAATGGCGCTGTGACCCCGCGTCGGAATGGCGGCACCCCGCCATCACCCGCCGGGACTTGCACATCATCCTGGTCTGCGACCAGGGATACCAGTCCAGCCTGGCCGCAGCGACCCTGCAGCAACTCGGCCTGATCCACGTCACCGACCTGGACGGAGGATTCACCGCCTGGGCCGCAGCCGGCCTACCCGTGATCACCCCGGCCACAGCCGGCCACGACCCATCCGGTAGCCAACGACACGCGCGACAATGACTGATCTGCACGAGCCAGCCGCTCGGCCGACCTGGCTCACCGGGCGCGCCGAGTCGGCGATCGGCACCCCCTTCGCGCAGAAGTGCCCTGAGCTGCCATGGCTGTTGTCTCCCGTTTCCATGTTGCGCTTGGTGGCAATCACTCGGCCGCTTCCATGTCCAGATCGCGACTCGCGGCACGTTTCAGGATCTGCGGCAATGGCTGGATCTGAGGTTTGGGTGGCTGCAGGATCGCGTCCCTAACGCCACCACTCCATGAGGGGAAGGCCCAGCCGTGGTCTGCGTAGCCGGCGTCTTCGGTGGGATCAGGCTCTGCAGATCAGACGGCGGCGGGCTTCCTCGCTAGTTACCGAGGGCGATCATCCCCGTATGGCATTTAGAAAGAGCTAGGACAACTGGGATCCGAATGAAGAGATTGATTGCGGCAGGGTTTGGTATGGCAGCACTTCTCGCGCTCGCGGCGTGTGGGGCGTCAACGCACAGCGCATCGTCATCAACCACTAGCAGTGCCGCTAGCAACACGACTCCCGCAGCACCGTCCAAGCCTGAGGCTGCAAAGAACTACCTCGCCATCGTCACGCCGGCCAATAGTGCCGTTGCCGCATTCAGCAAAGCGGCAAATGCATGGACCAACTCGACCACGAACAAGCAAGCGGAGTCTGCTGCTGAGCCACTCATCTCCGCACTCCAGACCACCGACTTGAAACTGCTAGCGGCTACATGGCCCAACGCTCAGACCACCGCTGATATCCACGCTCTGGTCAATGCTGACGGTGCAGTAATTGGCGGTCTCCTGGCATTGAGTACCGTGAACCTCCTCAACGCCTCGACGTGGGAGTCGGCGTTTGAGCGGGATGTCACTGCACTGTCCACGGCAGCCGGCACGGCCCGCAGCGACCTCGGCCTGCCGCCTAACTCGTGATGGGCCATCCTCTAATGTCGGGGTGATCTTGGAGAACACGCTGGGACTTGCGGACTTCCTTCTGCTGAGCTGAAGGGAGCTCGGACCGCCAGCGGTTGATTTCACCGAAAATCGGCGTTCATTTGCTTGGGGTTGCGAGTATTCAACTCGCCCCAGTGCACTGTGGGAGGGTTGGCGGCCGCACCCGAACGCGGCGCGACTGCCAACCCAGGCCGTACCTCTCGACCAGTCCTGTGCGATCGAGGAGAAGGGCAGGACCAAGGCCGGTGACGTTTCGTGAAGGTGCGCCTCTCTTTAGCCGGCGCGGGATCCGCCTGTACGAGAGCGGGTGCTGAGTGCAGGCCAGCGGCAGCGTCCGGATCGAGACGATATGGGCGTGCGCCACACAGGCGTGCTCAGCTTCGACGAAGGCAGGGGG
>Ga0070709_10002293_pt1 | contig 10383 bp, 5 predicted proteins | sample LARL51metaG_FD_65449 | JGI IMG/M metagenome (GOLD analysis project Ga0070709, IMG submission 65449) | Corn, switchgrass and miscanthus rhizosphere microbial communities from Kellogg Biological Station, Michigan, USA - LAR L5-1 metaG | ecosystem: Host-associated > Plants > Roots > Rhizosphere ...
ACTCGACGATGTCTGCTGGGAGGTGGCGACTCCAGTCGAGCGAACGATCGCATTATCTCCAATCTCGGTAACCGTTCCCTTGAATGTCTTCTTGGGAATCGCATCAATCGTGACTTCTGCGGGCTGGCCCAATTTCACATTTACGATATCGGTCTCGTCCACGCGCACTTCCGCTGTGATCACTGACATGTCAGCAATTGTCATCAGAGTGCTGCCCGGCGAGTTCTGGATACCAATCACGACTGTTTCGCCCTCACGAACCGGCAAGTTCGTCACAACGCCGTCATAAGGAGCCGAGTACGAGGTCTTCTTCAGCACGTCCGAAACTCGTGTTAGATTCGCCTGATTCAAATTGATGTGGCGCTCGGCCGAATCCATCTGAGCTTTGGCCTGAGTGACTCGAGCCTGGGCTTGAGCCAGTCCGGCCTCAGCCGTCAAAAAAGCATTCTTGCGACTCTCGTATTCCGCCGTAGCAATCAAGGCTTCCTTGTACAAGGCCTGCGCTCGCTCCCAGTCCAGCTTGGTACGTTCTGAATCTGCCTTGGCTCGATTCAGATCTGCGAGCGAAGTTTTATAGCCTGCTTCCGCAGCCGCGGTGTCAGTTTCGGAAGCCGCCAGTGATGCCTTGGTAGCGGCCACGTCGGCATTCGATTGGACATTTTCCAACTGCGCTAGCAACTGGCCTCTCTTTACGCGGTCGCCTTCTCTGACATAAAGCCGGACAATTTTTCCGAATGCGTTTGCACCGACATTTACATAGGTCTTGGGTTTGATTTCGCCTGACGCGCTTACGATCGAGGTCAGGTCTTGCCGCTGTGCTTTCCCCGTCTGTACTGTGACAACGTTGCGCCCGCTGAAATAAATGGTTAGAAAAACAATTCCCACGACCAGGATCAGCGCACCGATCCCGATTGCCACCTTGTGCCAACTTTTCATTGTGTTCCTGTAACAAACCCTGGATCTTGGGGTAGGTATTCAGCCCTGTTTCGAACGCTGGCAGCACTGGCTCGGTAAGGCCCCGGAAATCCCCTCGAAAGGTGATCAAGGAACACACCGGCAGATACGTCAGACGAAGTGCAAAAGTTCCCCGCGGTTCTGTACGTTATGAACGGTTGATTGCCGTTTCGACCGAAGCTACCGAAGGAGTTTGTGACTCTGAATTATATCGCGATCCAGCGCACTTGGAGTACGAAGCGAACCCCCATCGGACCTCTCCTGCGACTTGGCTAATAGCTAGGGAAAATGAGACTTAGAATGCCTCTGCAGTCCGCATCCAAGTATCTAATTCTTGCCTTGCCGCATCCAACGACATACAATAGAAGTACTTAGTGTGTCGGCAAGGAGTGCCTCCTCATGTCCCAGGCGAGTTTGCGTTATCGCCTCATAGCGTTTTGTTTCATTTCTTCCTTTTGGTTAGTGGGAATTTCGGCGCAGGCGCAGAGCAAAAGTTCTGATCCCGCACCCCAGGCAGCGGCTCAAGATCAGAATGGCAAAGATCAGGCTGGGCAGGATGTCGATGTCGACCCTCTGAAGCGTCCGCTGTCGGAAAAACAGAAAAAGACTAATCAGAAAGCGCTCAAACAAGAACTCGGGAAAACCTACCGCAAGTGGTTGGATGAGGACGTTCGCTGGATCATTAGCGACGAAGAGCGTTCCGCTTTTAAGCAACTCTCCAACGACGAAGAGCGCGATAACTTCATTGAGGCTTTCTGGGCTCGCCGCGATCCGACTCCGGACACTCCTGAGAACGAGTATAAGGAAGATCACTACCGCCGAATTGCTTACGCAAATGAGCATTTCGCCGCCGGTATTCCCGGCTGGAAAAGCGATCGCGGCCGGATCTACATCATGTATGGCCCCGCCGATGAGATTGAATCTCACCCCTCGGGAGGAACTTACGATCGTCCTCAGGAAGAGGGCGGTGGAACCACTTCGACATATCCATTCGAACAGTGGCGATATCGGTACCTCGAGGGTGTCGGGCAGGAAGTCATCATCGAATTCGTCGACACTTGTATGTGCGGCGACTATCACATGACGATGGACCGCTCCGAGAAAGATGCTTTGCTCTATACGCCCGGTGCTGGACTGACTCTGTATGAGCAGATGGGCATGGCCAACAAGGCTTCCAGATTCAATGGGGGATTGGAGCGACTGGGTGCGGGACCATTCAACTCGACCAACCAGTCGAAGCAGTTCGACCGTCTTGATCAATTTGCGAAACTAAACCGGGCGCCTACCGTTAAGTTCAAGGATCTGGAAGAAGTTGTTTCACACAAAATCAATGTCAACCTGATGCCTTTCGATGTCCTTACGGACTTTGTCAAAGTCACGAGCGATACCGTCTTGGTCCCGGTCACGGTCCAGGTGAAAAATCATGACATTACATTCGTCAACAAGGATGGTATTCAGCGGGGCACAGTCAACATTTTCGGCCGCTTAACGACCATTGCCGGACGTACGGCGCAGACCTTCGAAGACACGGTTCAGGTTGACGTACCTGCGGAGCTGCTCCCCAAGACAACTGAGAACGCGTCGGTGTACTGGAAAGCGCTCCCTTTACGTCCTGGGCGCTATCTGCTTGAGATCGTAGTTAAAGACGTGAATGGTGACAGAGTTGGTACCTGGCGCAAAGGAGTTCAGGTTCCGGAATACAATGAGGACAAGTTAGCCACTTCTTCGTTGATCCTTGCCGATACCATGCATCCCGTGGCCACCAAAGATGTTGGCAGCGGCAATTTCGTGATTGGATCCAGTTATGTGCGGCCGCGGGTGCCTCCTCCGGACGGCAAGCCCGTCAGTTTCAAAAGGAATCAAAAGCTCAATCTATGGATGCAGGTGTATCATCTGAGTACCGATGAGAAGACCCACAAACCTTCCGCAACCGTCGAATACGATGTTGTGAATTCCGCTACTAACAAGGCGGTAATTCACACGATCGAATCGACAGATCAGATGGGAAATGTGGGCGATCAAATGACGTTGCAAAAATCGTTATCTGCAGCAAACTTGCAACCTGGAGTTTATAAGCTACAGATTAAGGTTAACGACCACATATCCAAGCAGTCAGTAGATCCTTCGGCGACTTTTGCCGTCGAATAATATTGGCGCCGACTGGAAGGCGATACAACGTTCTGTCTGAGGGGATGGAAATGTTTCAAAAGCTAGGGTACCTGGTGCTCGCATTGGGCCTCGTGCTTCCGGCGTCGGCCTCAGCGAAGCCGGGCTCCATCTCTGGATTTGTGCGCGACTCCGCTGGGGTTCCCCAGATGGGAGCAGTCGTTGAGATCCTGGGATCCGCGTCGAATACTCTCAGGGTCTTTACCGACGAAAAAGGATTCTACACAGCTACTGGCTTGCTGCCGGGCGTGTACAACGTCAAGGCTTCCGCTCCTTCTTTCCTTCCGGCCTTGCGGGAGCGACTGGGGCTTCGTTCGGGCTCGGCAATTGTCGTCAACATCACCCTCAACACTCTCTTCGAGTCTTTTCAACTGGCGCCTGTGCATGGCGCGGCAGAAGAAGATGACTGGAAGTGGACCTTGCGAACCGTTGCGAGCCGGCCCATTCTTCGCATGGTGAATGGAGATCCGACCGTCGTTGCTGCCCGCAAAGAGGGCAATGCCGACGGGCAACTCAAGGGCACAGTCTCCTTCGTTGCGGGATCTTCTTCCGAGGGCTACGGTTCCTCGGACATGAGTACTGGGTTCTCACTCGAGCATTCGCTGTTCTCTTCAGGAACCTTGGCTTTGAATGGGAACTTAGGATATGCAGGTGGCGCTTCGCCCACTACGGTTTTGCGTGCTTCTTATGCGCACTCGCTTCCCAATGGTTCGCGTCCTGAAGTTGCTTTGACGGTGCGAAGGCTGGCGGCGCCCGATGACAACCTTCATCCGCTGCAAGCTCTCGCGCTTACTATGTCGGATTCGATCTCGTTGGCGAATTTCATAGAACTTAACGTCGGAAGCGAGTTGCAGACCATCCAATTTATGGGACGAGTAAACGCATTCCGTCCCTTCGGTGCTGCTGACATCCATCTATCACCCAACACCTTGGTCGAATATCGCTACACTACCTCTATTCCGAATGGCCGATTGTCCAAGGGTTTCGATTCCGCTCCTGCAGACTTGAGCGAGTCCAACCCACGAATGAGCCTTGCGGGCGATATCCCCTCGCTCGAGCGGGCCCATCATCAGGAGGTTTCGGTTTCGCGACGAATCGGAGACACCAGTCTTCAGCTCGCCGCCTTCACGGATCGGATCAGCGATACGGCCCTAAACGGTGTGGGAGACACTACGGGTGATCATCGGGATGTGCTGCCTGACCCTTATTCGGGCACTTTCACCTACCAGGGAAAGCGGCTCGACACTAACGGAATGCGCGCCGTTCTGCAGCGCAAACTGAATTCGGATTTGACTGCAACCCTCGACTACAGTTATGGCGGAGTGCTTGATCTTGATTCAGCACCATCGAGCTTGCACAGCGTGCGCTCTTCCACGCGCACCATATCGCGTCACGCTCTCGCTGGCAAAATGGGCGGAACTTTACCGCGCGCGAAGACTCGTTGGATTGCCTCTTATCGGTGGACCAGCGGCAGAGCGCTGACCCCGGTTGACCTGTTCAATGATTCGCCGGGGCAAGCGGACCCATATTTGAATATCTTTGTACGGCAACCCATTCCCAGCATGGGCTTCCTACCTGGACACATGGAAGCTCTTATTGAGCTTCGCAACCTTTTGGCGCAGGGATACATCCCGGTGCTAGGGCAGGACGGACAAACTCTGTACCTGGTACAGTCGGCTCGCACGGTCAGGGGCGGCGTCTCCTTCACTTTCTAACCCTGAGCTTGGGTACTGGTTCTCGACACAACTTTCTGGACAACGATGGATGCTCACATCAGCTTCCGCTGCTCGATTAGACTCTGGACGTTTCCGAGATGATCGCATCGTGAACTTCGTCCGGTGGTTCGGACGGGTGACGGTATAATTCGCTGATCATAAACGCTGTTCAATTGCATTTCGAAGCTGCTGATCAATCCAGCATTTCTCTTGGGGCACAAAGGAGAACGATTCATGAAGCTGTTCAGGACTTTGGCGTTGGTAATTTGTTTCGCTGTCACTGCAGTGGCACAGAGCTTCCGCGGCGGCATTGTCGGAACCGTGGTAGATAGCACCGGCGCCTCCGTGGCTGACGCTAAGGTAACAGCGATAAATACCGGCACTTCTCTAGTCCGAGATTCGGTGACCGGTCCGGACGGTAATTTCGGCTTCCCGGAACTCCCCCTGGGAGACTACTCCATCACGGTTACGAAGGCGGGATTCCGCACTCAGACCGCAAACGCCATCCATGTTGGAGTGGGTAATCCTCAAACCGTAAATGTCACCCTCACACCCGGTCAGGTTGAGCAGAAAATCGAAGTCAATGCCGACGTGCCGTTAGTGGAAACCACCAGCAACACCTTAGGCGGAACGCTTGAGTCCGCGCAAGTTTCAGAACTCCCCATTAACGGCCGCGACTTCACCAAGATGCTCGTGATGATTCCCGGCTCGAACGCCGACCCGAGTTCGGTGAATGATTCTCCGGGATCGTTTGGAGTATTTGCCGTGAACGGCAACCGTGGCCGATCCAATAATTTTCTGATCGACGGCACTGACATGAATGACGGCTTCCGCAACGATCCTGCAATCAACCAGGGCGGCGTTTTCGGAATTCCAGCAACGTTGCTGCCCATCGACGCGATTCAGGAGATGGCGATCCTCAACAATACCGATGCCGAATACGGGCGGAATTCCGGGTCGATCGTTAACATCGTGACGAAGTCCGGAACGAATACCATTCACGGTACGGCTTTCGAGTACTTCCGAAATAATCATCTCGACGCGCGTAACTTTTTCAACAAGAGACCTGACCCCCAGAACATCTTTATCAATAATCAGTTTGGTGGTTCCATCGGCGCACCCATCATCAAGGATAAAACCTTCGTTTTCCTGGCGTATGAGGGACAGCGCGAAAAGGTCGGTTTACCCGCTCCTGCAACAGTGCCTTCTCAGGCAGAGGTCGCTCTGGATACACCGGTCGGAGGAGTAAACCCCATCATCCAGAACATCCTGAACACCAATCCTTGGGGACCTTTGCCAGTTGTTGGAGACGATGGTGGTCCTACTCCACACACCTTTGAAGCAACGACTATCGCGACCAATCGCCTTGACAGCGTGATTGCAAAAGTCGACCACCACGTCGGCGCGAACGACCAACTGACGGGACGATATTATTTCGGCGACAGCGCGCAGAGTGCGCCTTTAGCGATTGTCGGCGGAAACCTGCTACCTGGATTCAACACCGTTGTTCCTACACGAGTCCAGATCGCATCGCTTTCCTTCACGCACGTCTTTTCGCCGAAAACGCTGGTCGAGCTTCGCGCCGGATGGAACCGTTTCTTCGAAACCTTTTCTCCCCAGGACGTAAACCTTAATCCTGCCAACCTGGGATTGAACACAACCAGTAATCCCAAAGACTTCGGGCTGCCGGTTATCAACGTCGGTGACTTTGCCGGGCTAGGCGCCAACAAATCGAATCCTCGCGGACGCATCGACACCAACTACCAGTACTTCACCAACTTTTCCTATAACAGCGGTAAACACAATTGGAAGTATGGATTCGAATGGCGCCGCACCGGGGTCAACGAATACTTCGATCTGAATCACCGGGGCAAACTCAGTTTCGATACCCTCGCCGATTTCTTGAGCGGAACCATCGACGGTGGCAGTCAGACGATCGGCGACTCGCATCGCCACATGTACCAGGGCAACTACGCGTTTTACATGCAGGACAGTTTTCGCTTCACGCATCGTTTAACGATTAACTACGGAGTACGTTGGGATTATTTTGGCGTGATTGGAGAGAAGGACAACCTGTTTAGTATCTTCAACCCGAGTGTTGGGCTGGAGCGCATAGGTGTCGCGGGTAGTCCGAGCAGCTTGTATCCCAAGGACTACAACAACTTCTCTCCGAGAATTGGCGCCGCTTACGATTTGACGGGTAGTGGCAAAACCATTGTTCGTGCGGGTTGGGGACTGGCTTACGATGCGTTTTCGCAGGACTTCTTTGGCGGTCAGATTCCCTACAACAGTTCGAATGCAGGCGCGGTTTTCAACGGGGTCGGGCCGCGTGCGATCCTATCTTCTGGAGGTTTCGACCCTCTCGCTCTCGTCGCCCAGCCCGGCCCGTGCGGCGCTGGCCAAATCAGCGTGCCCGGAGTTGCGAATGGTTGCACGAATCCGATCTTTAATGACTTCAAGGCCTTCGATGTTTTCACGGTCGACCAGAAAATTCGCACGCCATACGTTCAAAACTACAACGTCAACATTGAACGGCAGCTGGGTGCCAAAACTGCCGCTACCGTCGGATATGTGGGCTCACTCGGTCGGAAGCTTTTCCGTTTTCGCGACATAAACCAGGCAACCGAAATTAATGGTATTTCCGGTCGGCCCTTCGATCTGAACGGTCCTTTCACACCCACCGGCGACCAGTTCGGTTTTGTTAACCAATTTGAATCCACGGCGACCTCGTCCTATCACAGCCTGCAGGCGAAGTTGACCGTCCGCGATTTGCACGGTTTGTCCTCGACCGTGAATTACACCTGGTCGCATTCGATCGACACGGCCAGTGACGGTCAGGACTACGCCCCGAACCAAGCCATGCCCGACAACAGTTTCAATCCAGGTGCTGAGCGCAGCAACTCAGGGTTCGATGTGCGCCATCATTTCACCTGGCTGTTCAACTATAAATTTCCAGGAAGCCAAACTATGCACTGGTTGACCTCAGGCTGGGGGCTCGATGGAGTTCTGTCCCTCTCCACGGGGACTCCGTTCACGGTTAGCGATTTCAATAACATCAACGGAAGCGGCGAATTCATCGAGAGGCCAGATTTGGTCGGCAATCCGTTCGCCGGCACCAGCACGCCGAATAACTTCCTGAACCTGTCGGCTTTTCAGGCGCCTTGCCCGGTTGCCAATCTGGATGTAAATAACGGCGCATGCACGGGTACCCCTCACTTCGGAAGTTCAGGTCGCAATCAATTCTACGGGCCACATTTCCGCAACTTCGATTTAGCCTTCAGCAAAGATAACCAGCTGACGGAGCGGGTCGCGATGCAACTGCGCGTTGACTTCTTCAACGTCTTTAATCATCCCAACTTTTCCAACCCGGTGTTGCCCAACTTCATTGTCGATTGGACGTCCAACGGCATCGACCCGGCAACCGGTCGTGGCTCCGGCTTTCTACCGGTGACAGTTACCCCCGACGTTGGGGCGCAGAATCCATATCTCGGCGGCGGCGGACCTCGCGACATCCAGGTCGCGGTTCGCTTTAACTTTTGACAGGCATCCTCGTGGATGAGCAGGAGCCTCGATTTTTCGAAGGCTGAGAGGCCCTGCCCGTCCGCGGAGTTGGACTCGATGGGGCTCAATTGGGAGCAAGACCCGACGTCGGACACTCGGGCTCCGCATTCAATAACTCGTAGATATAGACAGACAGGTTGCCGTTGGGGCAGCGCGGCCTTCGCCTGACTGTCGTCTGTGATTCCATTTCCTGTCGTTTCTGCGGCCTTAGAGCGCTTCCTGGACCGGGGGCGAGGCTAGACCCTCCTCCCGCGCTCCCGATGCCCCAGAACCTCAGGAAATACCACGGGCGGCGATGTTATTATCTTTCAGCAATATGCGCCAATCGTCAACGACATAGCCGCCCCATCTGGCTCGTGTTTCACGAAGGTCGACGTAACTCCGGTAACTTGGTTGCCCATTACGAGCATGTTAGCCTCCGCTCAAGAAGTGAAATTTTCCTCAGAGAGAACTGCCATGCGGCGTTTCGGATTCCTGGTGATTTCCGCGCTATCTCCGTTATTGCTGTTGCAGCTTTCCTTCGCCAAGTCGGCGGACAAAGCTAAAGGATCCTCAGCTACGCTGACGATTACAACTTCCTCATCGGAAGCTCGCGAAGCTTTTGAAAAGGGCATGGTTAACTATGAGAACCTGCACCTGGACCGCGCGAGCGAGGAGTGGCGGAAAGCGATAAAGGCAGACCCGAACTTCGCACTGGGTCATGCCTGGCTTGCGTTCAACAGCACCGATCCTTCCGAAGTTATCGCCGAACGGCAGCGGGCAAAATCTCTACTACCCAATGTTACCCTGGGCGAGCAACTCGTTATCAAGTGGCTCGTGAACGTGCAAGAAAATAATTTCGTAGCTGGCATCGCTGCAATGAACGACATGCTGGCCTTGTATCCTAAGGACAAGCGCCTTTTCTTCGTGGCAAGCAACTGGTTGATGGCCGAAAACGAGAACGAGCAGGCCAGTAAGATGTGCCAACGCGCTCTTGCAATTGACAAGAACTATCCGGCGGCACTGAACAATTTGGCTTATGCCGATGCCCGGGACGCCAACTTCCCGGTTGCATTCGCTGCCATGGAACGATACATCAAGATTTTGCCAAATGAGCCGAATCCCCACGATTCGTATGGTGAACTGCTCCGTATGTCGGGTAATTTCGAAAAGGCCTTAGAGCAATACCGGGCATCGCTTAAAGTTGATCCGAAATTCTATGTATCTCAGTTGGGCCTCGGCGACACCTACGCGTTGATGGGCGATCAGGTCCGAGCCCGTGCGGAATACGACAAAGCGATTCAGGAAGACCCGGATCCCGCGGACAAGCTCAACTTTGAATTGCAAAAAGCCATGACGTGGGTTCGTGAAAATAATTTTGACGAGGCGGACAAGGCGTTCGCAGCCGTGGCGGACGAGGCTCACGGCAAAACGTTCGACTTGTTCGAGGCCCGTGCCCACAGGATGATGTCGATGTACCGTAAGTCAGACACAGACGCGCTGAAGCACCTGGAAGCGGCTGAGGCAGCGCTTGGCCATCAGCAGGAAATTTCTCAGGCTGACCATGAAGAAGAAAGAGCACGAATTCTTCGTGCTCGTGCGATCCGGGCGGCCCAATCTGGAGATAACGACCTCTCGGCGAGAGCTTTGGCGCAGCTCGAATCTATGGCCAAAACCAGCCGCAATACTGTGATCCAACAGTCTTATCACGCAGCTTCGGGAGCCCTGCTTGTCGCCCGTCAGAAGTACGCCGAAGCAATCGCCGACCTGCAGGAAGACGGTGACGATCCTTTTTCCATGAATCTGCTGGCCCGTGCTTACGATCAAACAGGCTCATCAGGTGACATGCACAAGGTTCAGAGCAAGCTACGTGCAGTCAACCTTCCTACACTCGAGCAGGCCCTAGTGGTGGTTCCGGCACGTGAAACTCGGCCGGTGAGATAGTCGCACCGGATCGGCATTTCGACGTCAGTTCCGAATGGGAAAAAGCGAGCCTAAGGTGGGAAAG
>Ga0070709_10002299_pt1 | contig 10372 bp, 7 predicted proteins | sample LARL51metaG_FD_65449 | JGI IMG/M metagenome (GOLD analysis project Ga0070709, IMG submission 65449) | Corn, switchgrass and miscanthus rhizosphere microbial communities from Kellogg Biological Station, Michigan, USA - LAR L5-1 metaG | ecosystem: Host-associated > Plants > Roots > Rhizosphere ...
CTCAGCCGGTCCGGGCCCGCGCCCTCGCGCAGCCCGAGCCTGACCAGCAGCGGCCAGGTCTCTTCCACCGTGCGCAGCAGGTCACGCCCGGCGCCCGGGGCCGGGTCGTAGACGTCGACGTCCAGGCCCATGCGCAGGAAGTGCAGCGCCCACCCGCCGCCGATCACCCCGGCGCCGACGACACCGGCCCGGCGCACCTGGTCTGGCTCTACCACGGCCCCTCCTCAGAAGTGTTCATCCAGCCAGCTGATCACCAGGTCACGCAGCTCGGCCCGGTGCCAGGCAAAGGGGTGGTTGGCGCCATCGACCTCGACGTAGCGGCAGGGCTGGCCCGCGCGGGCGCTCAGCCGCCTGGCCTGCTCCGCCGGGACCCACGCGTCGTCGGTGCCGTGCACGATCAGCAGCGGCCGGGGCGCGATCGAGGCCACCACGTCCAGCGGCCCGGGCCGCCGGGACACCTCCGCGGCCTGCCGGGCGAACTCCTCCGGCGTCACGGCCAGGAAGCGGGTCATCTCGCGGTCGAGCTGCTCCAGGCTGAGCCCGATGCCGCCCAGGTCAACCGCGGCGCCATAGATCGCCGCGGCCCGCAGCCGCTGGTCAGCAGCGGCGGCGAGGACGGCCGCCCAGCCGCCGAGGCTGTGCCCCAGCACGGCCAGCCGGGCGGGATCGACCGTGGGGTACTCGCCCGACTGCAGGTGGTCCACGGCCGCGCTCACGTCGGCCGGGATCGTGCGCAGGTCATAGCCGCCCTCGCTGCCCCAGCAGCCGCGGTAGTGGAACACCAGCGCGTTCCGGCCGCGGTCGCGCAGCGCGGCGGCGAGGTCCAGATTCTTCTCCAGGCCCGGGCAGCCGTGCAGCAGCACCACCGTGGGCTTCGGCTCCGCGCCGCGGGCCAGGTGCAGCGTGCCGACCAGCCGGTGCCCGCCGCTGTCGAAGGTGACCCCGGTCAGCCCCTCGTGCTCCCCCGCCGCTCCTGGCTGCTGCGTGGCAGGCATCTGCGCGGTGGGCGGGGAGGTGGCGGGCCGGCTAGTAGCCGACGTTGTCCAGGCCCTTGAGCCCGAGAAGCTCGCGTGCCTCCGCCGGGGTCGCGATCTCCAGGGAGAGCGCCTCCAGGATGCCGCGGATCTTGCGCACCTGGTCCGCGTTGGACTCGGCGAGCTGGCCCTTGCCCAGGTAGAGGCTGTCCTCCAGGCCCACCCGGACGTGTGAGCCCATGATCGCCGCGGCGGTCACGATGCCCATCTGGAACCGCCCGGCACCCAGCGTCGACCACTGGTACGCGTCGCCGAGCAGCCGGTCGGCGGTGCGCTTCATGTGCACGATGTGGTCCACGTCGGGCCCGATGCCGCCCATCGTGCCGAAGATGGTCTGCACGAACACCGGCGGCTGGACCAGCCCCTGGTCCAGGTAGTAGGCCAGCGTGTAGAGGTGCGAGGTGTCATAGGCCTCGGCCTCGAACCTGGTCCCGGTCTCCGGGCCGACCACCTTGAGCATGTACTCGATGTCCGCGTAGGTGCTCACGAACGGCTCGGCGCGGGTGCTCTCCAGGTACGGCTCCTCCCAGTCGTACCGGAACGTGCCCTGGTACCTGCCGATCATCGGGAACGAGCCGTAGTTCATCGTGCCCAGGTTGAGCGTGCACAGCTCGGGCCGGAGCTTGAGCACGCCCTGCAGCCGGTCCTCGACCGACATGCCGGTGCCGCCGCCGGTGGAGATGCTGATCACGACGTCGCTGCGCTGCTTGATGCCCCGGGCGTACTCGGCGAACACCGCCGGGTCCGGGGTGGGGCTGCCGTCCTGGGGGTTGCGCGCGTGCAGGTGCAGCACGGCCGCGCCGGCCTCGGCCGCGGCCACGCCCTGGTCGACGATCTGCTCGACGGTGTAGGGCAGGTGCGGCGACATCGACGGCGTGTGGCCGGAACCGGTGAGTGCGCAGGTGATGATGACCTTGCTGGAGCCAGCCATGGCAGCGGCCTCCCGAACACGCGTTCACGATGTGAACAATCTGTTACTATCGCGACGCTATCAGCGCGCTGAACCGGTGGTCAATAGGGTGGTGGGCGGGTTCGCGGGGCGGCGCGGCGGCGGGTTAGTCCAGGAGGGCGCTGGCTGCTTCGGCGGTGCGGGCCGCTTCGCGGCCGATCTCGTGCAGCTTCCTGGCCGGGTTGCGCGGGGCCGGGCCCCAGACGTTGATCACGGCGATCGGGTACCGCCTGGTGTTCAGCACCGCGGCCGAGGCCCCGGAGGAGAACTCCTCGTACTCGCGCGCGCAGAGCGCGTAGCCGGTCTTCCTGATCTCCGCGAACTCCCGCTCCAGCCGGTCCCGGTCGGTGACCGTGTGCGCGGTGTAGCGGGGCAGTTCCCGCGGCAGGATCGCGTCCCGCTCGTCCCGGCCCAGCCAGGCCAGGAACGCCTTCCCGCCCGACGTGGCGTGCAGCGGCAGCGGCCGGTCCAGCCAGCTCGGGACCAGCAGGTTCGGCGGGTCCACCTGATCCACGTAGACCAGGTTGAAGCGCCGGGCCACGGCCAGCGTGACCGACTCCCCGGTGGCCTCGGCCAGCCGTCCGAGCAGCGGCCGGATCCGGCGGACCAGCGCGCCGTCGGTGACCGCGGTCGCGACCGAGATCGCGCCGTACCCGACGGTGTAGCGCTGCGTGACCGGGTCGCGGTCGACCAGGCCGTGGTGCTCCAGCGTGCGCAGCAGCCGCCAGGCGGTGCTGCGGTTGATCCCGCAGTCGCGGGCGAGCTCACCCGCGGTGGGCGGCGTCGCGCTGGCCGCGACGGACTTCAGCAGGGCGACCGCCCGGTCGACCGCCTGGATCCGCTGGGTGCCGGCCGGGCCCGCCTCTGCGGGACCGGGCGATTCGGCGGCTGCGGCCGGGCGTGACACAGGTGCAGCATAGCCACGGCGGCCGGGACTCCCTGACATGCGGAACGGGATCCCGGGTGGTGAGTCGACCGGCCACCCAGGATCCCGTTCTGGTTATTCATGCGTTCCGGAGCGCTCCCGTCTGCTCCGGTGCGCGGTCAGCGAATGATCACGGACCGTCGGTGCCCGCGGCCTCGATTTCCTGGTGAGGCCGGTCGCCGATGCTGTACTCGTGCTCCCGGTGATGCCCGTCGCCGATGCGGTACTTCTCCGACCTCTCGAGCAGCTCGATCTGGCGCCTCAGCTTGTAGTTCTCCAGCTCCTGGCTCTCCAGCTCGAGCTCGATCGCCCGGTGGCGTTCCGGCTCGCACGCGTTGCATTCGTCCAGGCAGGCCTTGACGGTCACGCCCGGCGTGGGCAGGCGCACGACCCGCTCCCAGCTGAGCGTCTCCACGATCTCCCTGGTGCAGTGGCCATCGCCGTTGATGATTCCCTCGCCCTTCAGTTCGTTCGCGACCTGGCCGAGCGCGGCGTCCCGGACCTCGTACGAGACTGGGCCGTTGTGGCCGTTGTTGCCGTAGCCCGCGCCGTTCTCTGACCCGTACGGGTGCTTGCTCACGCCGCTCGGGCAGGCCGGGTCGTACACCTTGCGCTCGATCGCGACCAGCTTGAAGCGCACCGTCTCGATCTTGTCGATCCGGTAGAACAGGTACGTCACGGCGTGGCAGGTGTTCGGGTTGGAGAACACCCGGCTCGCCGCCTCGTACCGCTCCTGCTGCTGCCCCTGGATCTGCGTGCGGGTGGCCACCTCGCTGATGGACAGCGAGCTCGCGGCCCGCACCGAGGCCTCGACGTGACGGCTGCTGGTCTCGGCGTGCTCCTTCAGCGAGGAGGCGAACCGCTTGGCCGCCTCCGCGTCGTAGGAGGTGGCCGACACCCAGCCGCCCAGGTCCAGCCAGCCCAGGTGCAGGCCCGAGTGAGACCCGGACTTCTCGAGCTGGCTGCGGAACGCGGTGTCCTCGCTGGCGCCTTCCAGCACACTCAGGTTGCTCATCGAGTCCGCCATGCCGGCCAGGAAGAAGGACTCCTGCGAGGTGTTGTACTCCTCGCCCTTCGCCTGCGTGTCCTCGTTGAACGAGAACCGGCTGTTCCGGTCGGTGGTCAGCAGGCGGACCTGCTCACCGGGCAGCAGCGTGGTCGTGTACAGCAGGTTGCCCAGGGTCAGCGGCCCGCTGCAGCGCTCCAGCCGGAACCTCAGCGTGACCACGACCAGGACCTCCTGGCCGTGCACGGTCCGCCGGAACGGAAGCCGGTACCGGAAGTCGAGCTCGTCGCACGCCTCATACGGGTGCAGGATGGGACAGCAGTCTGCCTTGCAGAGCTCTGTCCTTTCGGTGATCGTCATGATCGCCCCTCTCAATGACAAGGACGGGCGGGCGCCCTGTCCTGCTTGTTACTGAGCGTCATGACATGCCGGTGATACACGAATGGGTGTTGATAGGTAACGGAGTGCAGCCTGTTGCCTGGCGTGGCGATCAGGCCGGGTCGACCCGCACCGGGAGCGTGTCCAGGCCGCGCAGGGTGTTGTTGAGCCGGGGCCGGGGCTCGCCGGCCAGGTGCCAGGAGGCGACCCGGGCGGCCAGCGCGCGCAGCAGCGCCTCGCCTTCCATGCGCGCGATGACCTGGCCCACGCAGTTGTGCACGCCGGTGCCGTAGCCCATGTGACCTGCGCACTTGCGGCGGATGTCGAACTCGTCGGCCCGCTCCCAGCGCCGCGGGTCGCGGTTGGCCCCGGCGAACGACACCATCACCTTCGCGTCGGCGGGCAGGCCGGTCCCGGCCAGCTCGGTGGCCCCGGTGGTGGTGCGGAAGAAGTTCGTCACCGGGGCCTCGAGCCTGACCACCTCCTCGAACGCGTTGCGGGCCAGCGACGGGTCCTCGCGCAGCGCCTGCCACTGATCGGGGAAGCGGGCGAAGTTCAGCACCCCGAGCGCGATCGCGCTGACCGTGGTGTCCAGCCCGGCCGACAGGAACGAGCGGACCAGCAACGCGGCCTCGTCCTCGGTCACCTCGCCGGCGTCGGCCCCGGCGTAGATCTGGGCCCCGAGGCCGTCGGGCCGCAGCGCCGCCCGGGAGCACTGCTCGGCGATCCAGGCCAGCACGTCCTGGGCCCCGGCCATCGAGGCCTCGAACAGATGGTTGCGCGGGCCCATCCCGTTGAACACCATCGCGCCGTAGGCCAGCAGCTGGTCCCGGCCGTTTTCCCTGATCCCGAACGCCTCGGGGAACACCTGGGTCGGGAAGATCTCGGCCAGGTCCGGCACGGCGTCGAAGGAGCCGCGGGCCACCAGGTCACCGGCCAGCTCCGCGGCCTTGCGGTCGAAGATCTCCTGCAGGTAGGCCAGCGAGCGCGGGGCGAGCGCGCGGGCCACGACCCGGCGGTTGTGCGAGTGCACCGGCGGGTCGACCTCGAGCAGGATGCTCGGCTTGCGCCACGCCTTCCCCTGGCCGAAGTGGGTGAGGCCCACGCCCGCGGCCGAGGAGTACACGCCGGGGTTCTTGAGCACGGCCTGGACCTGCTCGTGCCTGGTCACCGCGTACACACCGTAGAGATCGAGGTAGACGACCGGACCGGTGTCCCGCAGTTGAGCCAGGTAACCGAACGGGTCGGCCAGGAACTCGTCGCAGAACGGGTCGATACCGGAGCGAGGGCAACCCGCGGATATTTCCGTTCTGGCGGTCATGACTTCTCCTGGTGAGGTCAGCGCCGGCGGGCCGGGCTGAGCCGGCGCAGCGCCCGGTCGAGGCCGGTGCCGAACGGGTTGTCCTGCACGATATAGGTCCAGGTGGTGCTGGGCCGTTTCAGCCCGGCGGCGTCGAGGTCGGCACCCGCGCTGGTGATCGTGGCCGTGCGGAACGTCTCCGCCGACCGCTCCTCGACCTCCTCCATCAGGCGGGCGAACTGCTTGACCGCCTCGGCGTGGAACTCGGCCAGCGGGTCGAGCGCCATCCCGAACGGGTTCGGGCCGTGGCCGAGCGCGCGCAGGTGGATGCCCTCGCGGACCCCGGCCAGCGTGGCCAGGTGGTCGGCCCAGCCGCGGTCGAGGTGGTAGAGCACGATCTGCCGGGCGGCCTGGGCCAGCAGGCCGGCGTCCACCGTGGCGGCGAGCTCCGCGTGCCGTTCGGGGCAGCGGGTGGCCATAGCCCGGTCGGCCGCGTCGGTGCGCAGCATGCGGTCGCGGTGTTCGAGCACGATCTGGCGCTGCTCCTCGATGAGCTTGTTGAACCGGAACGTGTTCCGGTGGATCTGCAGGTTCTGGCCGTCGGCCACGCGCTGCGCGTGGCCGACCGCGGCGTGGGCCCGGGCGTCGCGGACCCGGCCGTCGGCGGACACGTCGCGCGGGGCCTCGGCATCCGGGGCGTACGCGATGATCAGCTCGTCCTCCAGGCTGACGAAGAACACCGAGCCGCCGGGGTCGCCCTGGCGGCCGGACCGCCCGCGCAGCTGATCGTCGAGCCTGCTGCTCGCGTGCCGGCCGGTGCCGATCACGTAGAGCCCGCCCAGCCCGGCGATCTCGTCGCGGTCCTCGGCGCTGGCGTCGCGGCCGCCCAGGCGGATGTCGGTGCCGCGCCCGGCCATCTGCGTGGACACGGTGATCGCGGCGCGGCCGCCGGCCTCGGCCACGATCGCCGCCTCCTGCGCGTCGTTCTTCGCGTTGAGGACCACGTGCGGCAGCCCGGCCGCGGCCAGGCTGCGGCCGAGCCGTTCCGATTCGGCGATGTCCAGGGTGCCGATCAGCACCGGCCGGCCAGCCAGGTGCGCGGCGGTCACGTCCGCGATGATCGACTTCTCCTTCTGGCGCACTTTCGCGTACAGCCGGTCGGGCTGGTCCTCGCGCACGCACGGCCGGTTCGGCGGGATCACCGCCACCTCCAGGCCGTAGAACTCCCTGAGCTCCTCGCCCACGGTCACCGCGGTGCCGGTCATGCCGCAGGCACGCGGGTAGCGGCGGATCAGGGATTCGATCGTGATGCTGTCCAGGATCTCGCCGCTCTCGGTGGCGGCCAGCGCCTCCTTGGCCTCGACCGCGGCCTGCAGCCCGTCCGGCCAGCGCTGCAGCTGCGCCACCCGGCCGCGGGAGGCGTTGATCAGGTGGACCCGGCCGTCGCGGACGATGTAGTCGACGTCGCGCTGCAGCAGGGCGTGCGCGTGCAGGGCCACGTTGAGCCGGGTCAGCGTGTCCAGCTGGTCCGCGGCGTACAGGTTGATCCCGCCCAGGGCTTCCTCGGCGGCGTGCCCGCCCTCGCTGGTCAGCGTCGCGTTGCGGCCCTCGTCGTCGATCTCGTAGTGCAGGCCGTGGACCAGCCCGCGGACGATCTCGGCCATAGCCGGGTCGGACTGGGCCTCGCCGGACGGGCCCGCCAGCACCAGCGGCACCAGCGCCTCGTCGATCATGACCGAGTCGGCCTCGTCGACCAGGGCCACGTCGGGGCCGGTGGTGACCAGGTCGGCCGCGTCGGTGACGAACCGGTCCCTGAGCACGTCGAAGCCGATCTCGCTGACCGGGGCGTAGGTCACCTGCTGCGCGTACGCCTGCCGCCGCTCGTCCGGCGTCGAGGCCTGGCCGACGCAGCCCACCGTGACCCCGAGCAGGTCGTAGACGGGGCGCATCCACTCGGCGTCCCGGCGGGCCAGGTAATCGTTGACCGAGAGCACGTGCACCGACCGGCCGCGCAGCGCGTAGGCCGCGGCGGTCAGCGCGCCGGACAGGGTCTTGCCCTCGCCGGTGGCCATCTCCGCGACGTGCCCGGACAGCATGACCAGCGTGCCGAGCAGCTGCACGTCGTAGGGCCGCTCGCCCAGCGCCCGCCGGGCTGCTTCCCGCCCGACCGCGCAGAACGCGGCGTCGTCGGGCGCCTCGCGGGCCAGCCCGGCCAGCTCGGCGTCGGGCACGCCGCGGAGCGTGTCCTCACGCGCGGCGATGGCGGGCAGCAGGCGCTGGTACTTGCTCAGGTCGGCCGTGCCCGGCTTCTGCAGGAACCGCCGGACCCGGTCGCGGAGAACGCTCACGCCCTCCAGTTAACCGCCTAACCTCCGGTGAGCACGCTATCCAGGATCTGCCGCGCCTCATCCTGGACCCGGGCCAGGTGCTCGGGGCCCAGGAACGACTCGGCGTAGAGCTTGTACACGTCCTCGGTGCCGGACGGCCTGGCCGCGAACCAGGCCGACTCGGTGACGACCTTGAGGCCGCCGAGCGGCGCGCCGTTACCCGGCGCGGTGCTCAGCCGCTCCCGCACCGGCTCGCCGCCGAGCTCGGCGATGGCGGCCTGGTCCGGGCTGAGCTTGGCCAGGGCCGCCTTCTGCTCGCGGGTGGCCGGGGCGTCGACCCGGGCGTAGGCCGGGTCGCCGAGCTGCTGGGTGATCTCGCCGTACCGCTCGGAGGGGGTGCGGCCGGTGACCGCGGTGATCTCGGACGCGAGCAGCGCCAGGATGATGCCGTCCTTGTCGGTGGTCCAGACCCGGCCGTCCCGGCGCAGGAACGAGGCGCCGGCGCTCTCCTCGCCGCCGAAGGCCACGGAGCCGTCCAGCAGGCCGGGCACGAACCACTTGAACCCGACCGGGACCTCCATCAGGCGGCGCCCGGCCGTCTCGGTGACCCGGTCGATGATGGACGAGCTGACCATGGTCTTGCCCACCGCGGCCCCGGCGGGCCAGTCGCCACGGTGGCGGTAGAGGTAGTCGATCGCCGCGGCCAGGTAGTGGTTCGGGTTCATCAGCCCGGCGTCCGGGGTCACGATGCCGTGCCGGTCGGAGTCGGTGTCGTTGCCGGTCGCGATCGCGAACTCGGTCTTGCGGTCGATCAGCGAGGCCATGGCGTACGGCGACGAGCAGTCCATCCGGATCCGGCCGTCCCAGTCCAGGGTCATGAACCGGAAGGTGGCGTCCACCACCGGGTTGACCACGGTCAGGTCAAGGCCGAACCGGTCGGCGATCTCGCCCCAGTAGGCGACGCTGGCCCCGCCCAGCGGGTCGGCGCCGATCCGGACCCCGGCCGCGCGCACCGCGTCCATGTCCACCACGGCGGCCAGCTCGGACACGTACGCGCCGAGGAAGTCGTGCTGGCCCGCGCTGGCCCTGGCCTGGTCGTAGTGGATCCTGCGGACCTCCTTGAGCCCGCCGCGCAGCAGGTCGTTGGCGCGGTCCTGGATCACCGAGGTGATCTCGGAGGCGGCCGGGCCGCCGTCGGGCGGGTTGTACTTGAAGCCGCCGTCCTCCGGCGGGTTATGCGAGGGCGTGACCACGATCCCGTCCGCCTGGGCGGCCGGGCCGTTCTCGTTGTGCACCAGGATCGCCCGGGACAGCGACGGCGTCGGCGTGTAGCCGTCCCGGCTGTCCACCAGCACCTGCACGTCGTTGGCCACGAGCACCTCGAGCGCGGTCGCGAACGCGGGCTCGGACAGCGCGTGCGTGTCCCGGCCGATGTACAGCGGCCCGGTGATCCCGGCCCGGGCCCGGTAGTCGCAGATCGCCTGCGTGGTGGCGGCGATGTGATCGTCGTTGAACGACAGCCGGAACGCGGAGCCCCGGTGGCCCGAGGTGCCGAACGAGACCTGCTGCGCGGGCTCGCCCGGGTCCGGGTGCTCCGAGTAGTACGCGGTCACCAGCGCGGCCACATCAACGAGGTCAGCCTGGGTCGCTGGCTGCCCAGCCCTCTCATTTGCCGGCACCGGTAACTCCTCTCGCCGCCGTGATGCTGGTGAGTCATACCCGGGCCGGGCGCGGTCAGTCCCCTATCGAGCCGTCCAGGCGATCGGAAGCTGCTTGACACCGCGCTGGAAGTTCGACCGGAGGAAGGCCGGCGGCCCGGCGTACCGGAGCGCGGAGGTCCGCGCGAGCACCTCACGGAGCAGCGCGTCCATCTGGGTCCGGGCGAGGTGGGCGCCCAGGCAGAAGTGCGGGCCGTGGCCGAAGACCAGGTGCGGGTTGGGGTGGCGGCGGACGTCGAACCGGTCGGCGGCGGGGAAGACCGCCTCGTCCCGGTTGGCCGACGTGAACGACACCACGACCTTGTCACCCGCGCTGATGCGCTCGCCGCCGACCTCGCAGTCCGCGGTGGCGGTGCGGCGGAACGTCATGACCGGCGTCCACCAGCGCAGCATCTCGTTCACCGCCGCTGGCATCAGGGCCGGGCTGGCCCGCAGTTCCTGCTGCGCGTCCGGGTGCTCGAGCAGCGCGATGCAGGCCCCGGGCAGGCCGTTGCGCAGGGTCTCGTTGCCGGCCACCGCGAACAGCCAGAACAGGTTCTCGAACTCCTCGACCGAGACCTGGCCGCCGTCGTCGTCGACCTGGGCCAGCAGGGTCGACATGATGTCGTCGCCGGGCCGGCGGCGTTTCTCATCGGCCAGCAGGTGCGCGTAGGCGTACAGGTCGGGCAGGCCCGCACGGGTCCGCGGGTCGGGCAGCCGCCCGTCGGGGCCCGGCCCGGGCCGCAGCGCGACGGC
>Ga0070709_10002301_pt1 | contig 10370 bp, 7 predicted proteins | sample LARL51metaG_FD_65449 | JGI IMG/M metagenome (GOLD analysis project Ga0070709, IMG submission 65449) | Corn, switchgrass and miscanthus rhizosphere microbial communities from Kellogg Biological Station, Michigan, USA - LAR L5-1 metaG | ecosystem: Host-associated > Plants > Roots > Rhizosphere ...
GTCGCCGCTTAGGCGACCTACCGGCTGAGAAGCGGCGGGCACCAACGAAGACGCATCGGAACTGCTCCGGCGCAAGAACGCGGCCGGCGCGATGGTTGCGAACGCGTTGGGATAGTGCCGACGCACGGCTTCTCCCCATCTCTCGGCTTCCGCCAGTGTCCCGAAGTACCCCATGTGGAGGTACAACCGCTCGCTGCCATCCGGCTGGCGCGCACGGCTCATGAAGAAGGTGTAAGACTTCAGCTGCGGTGCTTGGGGCGGCCGAATGAACACCGGTGCGGCCAGGCGGCACAGCGTCAGCATGAAATGGCCGGTATCAGCCTGCGCCCGATCCACTGGACTGGGGTTCGACGACCCAGTGGGCTGTGCCGATGGTGATGTCATAAGCGCTCCCTAGAACGAACGTTCGAGTCACGGTCGGAGAGCGTCAGATCTAAAGCAGACGAGCTTGCACGCTCACACCCGGGAGTGGAGTGGCAACCCCGCTGTCTTAGGCTGTTACGCCCTTAGACCGGTAGCTTTGCGTCCCCGCCTTTCGAACGGGTATGCCTTTATCGGTGCCTGGCTCGGTCTCGGGACGTGTCCAGAATGGAGCACATCCCAAGGTCGCGCTGTCATAAGCATGGCCGCTTGAGGACGATATGTCTAGTGGTCTGGCACCTCGAGGGAGGGCCCGGAGGCCCGAATCCAGCCCTGCGGGCGCTTCCGGGTCGGAGCGAACGCCGTCTGCACGCACCGGCGCGACCAGTGTCGACCCCAGCTGGACGCTGTCCAATTTGTGGGTCCTGGATGATCCGTTTCGGCGAAGGCTCCCCGGTCAATTGCGGACGGTCCTGCGCGCTGGCGTGAGTGGTGACGGGGACACACGCCCCGGACTTCCTCAATTCAATCTCCGGGATGAGACCGCTGTGCGTGCCGCGACAGAAAATACTAGAGCGCGCTTGCGCGGGCGGTGTGTCGGGTGACTCAGTTAGAATCCATGCCAGTTGCGGCAATGCTGCAGACCAGAGGTCTATGCGCACGGTGAGGGCAACAGTACTTGCGCTGTTGGTTTCACTCGCACCGTTGCCAACTCCTGCAGCGAATCTTGACAGCCCGGACCTGGGCCTCCGCGTCACGAATCTTCCCGATGCTGTGGGTAGACCGCTCATTCTGAAGCGGCCCCATGGTTGGGGTGCTTTGGCGCAGAACCCGGAAGTCGTGGTCGACCTGTACCGGCAGGAGGAGCCACTTCCTCAGTCTCTTTTAATTTCGGATCAGCAGTACCAAAACGGCCTGCTCACCGGCTTCGAGAGCGGGCTGATGGCCGAAGGGCGCCAGTTGAAGGCCGGGAAGATCGATGGACAGGACGCGCTCATCCTCATTGGGGCGGGGCGCGTGCCAGCGCGGCACACGATCGTTCACTTCTATTGCCACGTTTACCTGCTGGTCGATCACCAGCTCGTGCGTATGGCGGTCGACTCCCTGCAATTCTCATCGGGGGCGACCCAGCGGCCCGGCGAGTTTGACCAGGCCGTGAGGGCGATACTGGGGGCGATCTTCGAGCCCGTGACGCACCAGTCAGCGGTCCCGGCGGACCCGCAATCGCTCCCGCAGATCCTTCAACCGCACCTCGTGATCACCAGTGTCCCGTATCCGGAGCACGCGCTCACAGTCGGTGACGAGGGGATCGTCGACGTTGAGTTCGCCGTCGACAACGACGGGCAACTTAAGACTTTCAAGCAGACGTACACGGATCTCGCGGGACTGGGAAAGGACATACCTTTCTTTCTCACCAACGTGCTTTTCTGGCTCCCTGCCGACTGGGACGCATCGCAAACCGTGTCCATGGAATTTCACTACTCCTGGGTGGGATCGGTAAAGGACCAGTGTCCGGTGAAGCCCCTGCATGGCGCAGTCAGCAGCGTCATGAACGTCTGTTGCGCGCGCGCCGATCGGCTGTATCACGGCGGAACGGTGACGCAGCTGTTCCAGTGCCGCGAAGACGTGCAGTTCCGCTGACATCCGTCGCACTAAGCAGCAAGAGGGGGCCATGACCAGAAGCATACTGATTCTTGCCTCAGTGGTCGTTCTGTTGGGAGGTTGCGCCTCGACCGTCAAGAAATCGGACGAGAGCGCGCCGGTGCCGGTCGGAGTCAAGGCGACCGGCAAAGCCGTGGTTCTCAATATGACCGGCAGCACGGTCGCCACGACCGCCAAGGACTGGACCGACTTCAAGGGCGTATGGCGCGAGAAGTGCGCGGAGGAATTTGCCACCGCGGGGGCCCTGTTCTCGATGCAGGAGGGCGAGCCGCGGCCGACCGGTGCGGCCGGAACTCTGGTCGTGGTCAACGTCGCGGACTATCGCTACATCTCGGCGGGCGCACGCATCATGTTCGGCGTGATGACGGGTAATGCGTATATCAACGCGCAGGTGGCCTTCCGTGATCTCAACACCGGCGAGGTTCGGTCGACCAAGGCCTACGACACCTCGTCCACGGCCTGGCAGGGTATCTTCTCGGGCATGACCACGAAGCAGGTCACCGCCATGTGCCATGAAATCGTTGGCGAGGTCGCGCGGTATTAGACTCGATCCATTGAGATAACCTGCCGGCCGCGGACTGGCAGGGGAGAGACATCGCCGATGGACGCCCGCAATCTGATCGTCTGCTGCGACGGTACCGGCAACATCTGGGGCAACGGTCACGACACCAACGTCGTGAAGCTCGTGCGCCTGCTGGTCAAGGACGACTCCCAGATCGTGTACTACGATCCGGGCGTCGGGACCACCGACAACTTTCCGCCGATCGGCCTGTGGAACAAGGTCAAGGCGTTCAGCGGCCGCGTCGTGGGCCTGGCCATGGCGGGCGGCATCTACGAAAGCATCGGGCAGGGCTACGAGTTCCTGGTCGACAATTTTCGCGAGGGCGATCGCGTCTGCGTGTTCGGCTTCTCGCGGGGCGCGTTCGCCGCGCGCTCCATCGCCGGCATCGTCGATCAGTTCGGGATCGTGCGGCCGGGCGCCAAGGCGATGGTGCCGCTCCTGGTGAGCACGTACTTCTCGCGCCCCGGCAAGCGCGCCGGTGGCACGCAGAAGACCCGCGAGACGTTCGCGGCCGATATCCGCAGCAACTTCTGCGCGCCCAGCGGGGCAGCCGCCGGAGTTTACTTCGTGGGTGTCTGGGACACCGTGGCGAGCGTTGGCCTGTTCGGGCTGCGGATCACGACCGACGCCAACGTGCGCCACAAGCGCTACCAGCATGTCCGGCACGCGGTCGCGCTCGATGAGACGCGCTGGAAGTACTCCCCGCGCCTGTACCGTGACGAGGGACCGCCCGTCGTGCCGGGGCAGACCTTCGAGCAGACCTGGTTCACGGGGTGTCACAGCGACGTGGGCGGCTCGTACGCGGATGCGGCGCTTGCGAACCTCACGCTGCGCTGGATAGTCGAGGCCGCATCCGCGCCGGCAGTCGGGTTGCGCTTCCTGCAGCCTGCCTCCGCAATCATCGGGGACCCCAATGGACTGGCCCATGACGAGGCGTTCGCCGCGCCCTGGTGGACGCTCGCCGGGCTGTGCGAGAGATTCCGCCCCGCAGGTGCGGTGCAGGATCCGTCGGTGGCCGCCCGCCACGCCGGCCGGAGCGTCTGGGTGCCCTGGTGGCGCCGCCCGATCTTCTGGGTGCTCGCGCTTACCACTGCGATCCTCGCCTTGGCGCCGGGACTGCTGTACGCGTGGGGCGTCGCGGACTTCTGGCCGCAGGTGCTCGCGGGGCTGAAGCTCCAGGTGCACCCGTGGCGGTACCTGCACGATCCCACCTCGGTCGCCGCCACCACCGCGTGGAGCGCGACGCTGCTCGACTGCGTGCTGATCCCCTGGTACGTGTCGCTGTTCGCCTTGTGGACGGCGCACGCCCGCCACGGCCTGCGGTACTCGGCGCAGAGTCTCGTCGCGGCGCGGCTCGATCGCTGGCTGTCCGCCTGGCCGCTGATCATCCTGGCCGCGGCGGATCTTGCCGAGAACGCCGGGGTATTCGCCGGCCTGAACCATGAGGGCGCCGCCCGGCTCAGCGCCTGTCGCTGGGTCGCGGCGTTCGGGGCCGTGAAGCTCACCGCCCTTGCCCTATTCGGGCTGTACCTGTTGGGGGTCTGGGTGTTGGGGACGTTCACACGCCGGTCGGCTGGCTAGCCTGGGTACAGATCGGGCGTGAGCCTGACGCTTCCCCGGGCGCAAGCGCGCCATCTGTCATGACCGGCCCGGTTATCTCACCACTGGGAGAAACTATTCTGGCCTCTGAGACCGGGCCCCGTTCCGGGACAGTAGTCACTATGCGGGTACATCACTCCGATGGCTCGCGAGAAAGTACCAGCATGATGGAGAGGAAAGCCCGTGAGCCTGAGGCTCAACCATTGCCGATCGGCAGGACAGCCTGCCCCTTGCCGGGCGCCTTCCCGACCCGTCGAGCCACGGGGCGACATCTCGTGCTCTTCGGCGCAGGGGTCGAGAGGCGGGCGTCCCTCGCGATCCTGCGGAACGTCGCAGGACTGCGCGCTGCCCTGTCGTCGGACTTCGCGGGCACGGCTGTGCCCGATCATCTGGCACCGGGGGAGGGCGTTCTGTTCGAGAGGCTCGGTGCGGCGCTTCTCCTGGGCGATCCGGATCAGGCGCGGGCACTCGCACAGGCGCAGGGTCCGGTACTTCGGGTAGTGCCCGAGCGCGGTGTCCGCGCCAATGCCCTCATGACCGAATTCGTACCTCAGGCCGATCTCGCCTCCCAGGGAGCGCTGCTCGCGGATACCGCGTTCGCCACCTGGGGACTGCAGGCCACCGGCGCACTCTCGTCCTCCTATAGCGGGCGGGGGGTCCGGGTCGCGGTCCTCGATACCGGGATCGATGGCGACCACCCGGACTTCGCCGGGCGCAGGATCGTCGCGCAGTCGTTCGTGCCGGGGCTGACCGCCGACGATGCCAACGGTCACGGCACCTTCTGCGCGGGCGTTGCCTGCGGGCCCAAGGCGCCGCGTGACGCGCCGCGCTACGGCATCGCGCATGGTGCCGATCTCTTCGTTGCGCGGGTACTCGATGACACCGCCACCGGCGTCGACGGCAACGTGCTCGCGGGCATCGACTGGGCGGTCCGCCACGAGTGTGCGGTGGTGTCGATGTCGCTCGGCTCGCCGGTGTTCGTCGGCGACTCGTACCCGGAGGTTTATGAGCAGGTCGCAGCGCGTGCGCTGGCGGCAGGCTCGCTCCTGATCGCGCCGGCGGGCAATTCCAGCTCGCGCCCCGACGAGATCTCCCCGGTCGATCACCCGGCCAACTGCCCTTCGGTGGTGGCGGTGGGCGCCGTGGACCGGAGCCTGACGCTCGCTCCGTTCTCGAACGGTGGCCTGAATCCCGGCGCCGAGGTCGATGTGGTCGCTCCCGGCATTGCCATCAGCTCGGCGGCCCCGCGCCCGTCGCTCTACCAGACCGCGAGCGGCACCAGCATGGCGGCGCCCTGCGTTGCCGGTATCGCCGCGCTCCTCGCCGAGGCGAATCCGCAGGCGCGCGGTGTTGCACTCAAGGCTCTTCTTCTCAAAACCGTTCTGGCGTTGTCCGTTCCCGCGCGCGATGCGGGCGCAGGCCTCGTCCAGGCTCCGCAATAGGAATCCATGATGGGACGCTTTGCCTTTGGATGGGACCGGCGCGGGATGGAGGCGGTGAGCCGGGCGAACGTCGCCATCGCCGTCGCGGAGGACGCCCGCGGGCGCATCTACGAAGTCGCCGCCGTGTGCAAGGCGGTGGGACTCGAGCACACCTCCACCCTGACGGACATCGGCGTGCTCCTGGGCTCCGTGGAGCTCGACAACCTGCTGAGCCTCAGGGCGGTCCCCGGGGTCGTCGCGGTCGAGATCGAGCGCGAATTCCGCTTGAAGCAGTTTCTCTGGAGCCGCTAGGCGCCGGAGGCAGGATCAGGAGCGCTGCGGTTCCGCAGCCTTGAGGGTGAAGGGGAAGGTCTCCGCTCCCTTGCCCCCCGCAGTCTCGACACTCAGCACGTACCGGCCGGCCTTGAGGCGCGCCGCGTCCGCGTACGAGTGCACGTAACCATCCTCACCCGGGACGAGCCCGACGAGCTCGCCGACGCTCGTGGCGCCGGCCCCTTCCTGGCGGACGAGCCTGACCCGGTAGCGCACGTCGGGCTCGTGCGCGGCCGGCATCGCCCGCAGCTCGATGAGCCCGCTCGCGGGCAGGGTGAGCACGGGATCCGAGGCACCGCGGACCGACACGAACGTGAAGTGGGCGGCGACCCACGGGGCTGCGTGGCTGGCACTGACCGGCTGCAGGGAGCCCATGAGGACGGGCTCGGGACTGCGGCTCCAGAGGAGCGCGATCGCAATACCCGCGACGGCCGCCGCGGCGAGGGTCGGCAGCCAGCTCTGGAAGATGCGCGAGCGGGAAGCCCGCGCGAAGTAGCCCTGCTGGCGCAGTTCCGCCAGTCCTTCGCGCAGCTGCACCGATTGATCGAGCTCGCGGGCGAGGGCCGGGTCGCGCACGAGGCGTTCCTCGAACGCGCGCAGCTCCTCATCGGACAGCCGCCCGATCACGTAGTCCTGCATGCGCTCGAGATCGCGCGAGACGTCGATCATGCAACCTCTCCCTGGCTGCACGCGCTGGCGCAAACCGCGGCCGGCGCGTCGTGCGCCGCGCGCGCGGAGCCCACGATGCCGGCGCCTGCCGCGGCGAGGCCCAGGCCGACGAGGGCGATCGACAGCAGGTCCGCCTTCCAGATGCCGCGCTGCTCGAGGAGCTCGCGGAAGCGGTTACGGGCACGGAATATCACGCGATTGAAGTGCTCGGTCGAAAGGCGCAGGTCCTGGCAGATCTGCTCTTTCGCCTCGTCATTCAGGTAGAAGCGGACCAGGAGATCGCGGTCGCGCGCGGCCGGCATCTCCTCGAGCATCTTGCGCGCGGCGTTCGCCCATTGCGGTCGCCCGACGCGCGTCCACTCCGGGTCGTCCTCGCTTTCCCTCAGGTCGTCGAGGCCATCCGCGCTCGAGAGCGCTGTGCGATCCTTGCGGCGGTGATTGCGCAGGTGATTGAGCGCGACGCGGTAGAGATAACCGCCGACGTTCTCGGGGTGCGAGATCTCGCCGCTGCGCAGTTTCTCGAGCGTCGTGACGGCGGCGTCCTGCAGGATGTCCGCGGCCACCTCGGGATCGCGCACGCGCCTGAGGATGAGGGCGCGCAGGCCGGGATAGTCGCGATACACTTTGGAAAGGTGGGAGATGGGATCGGGGACGAGCGCCGGCACGTCCGCTGTTGCGGGAACCGGGGCGGGTGCTGCCTGGTCCTCAACGCCAATCATAAGCTTGAGTATAGGCCTCATTCTTGAACCAAGGCAGGTGCGCCAAGTGCGCCACCGGAGAGGTTCCTCGATCTCGGCACTCTGTATCCTGGCCGCCCCCCTGTTTGGGGGGGTCGCGCAGGCGGCCTCCTGTACCGCGGCGCTCGGGCAGCCGGAAGCCACCGCTGGCCCCCTGAAACTCGAACCCAAGGCTCCGGTGACTGCCGAGCTCGCCCTCACCGCAGGCCACAGCTGGCTGGTCGAGATCGGGGAGAAGGGGAACGACGCAGCAGTCGAGATTCTGGATCCCAAAGGGCAGGTCCTGGCGCGCACGGACAACCCGGAGAAGCGCACAGCAACTCAGCGTGCGGTGTTCGTCCCGCAGGACCCGCACATCGCGGTTCACTTGGACGGACAGGAGGAGTCGAGCGGCCTGGCCACCGTGCGCGCATTCGACCTGACGCTGCTCCAGGCTCTGCCCGAATGCGTCGCCGTATACCGGTCACTTGCAGCAGGCGACGGGAGTTTTGCCGACGCCAGGGAAATCTCGGGCGGGCAGGCAACATCGAAGACAAAGAATGTGCGGACGCTCTACCAGCAGGCAGCGGATAGCTATCAGGCGGCCGAGCGGGCACTCACCGATCCGGCAGACCGCGCGCTGCGCGGAGAGACCCAGCTAGCCATAGCGGGAGTCGAGGTCGACTGGCTCCAGGACTGGGCGAAGAGCGCCGAGTGGGCGACGACCGCCTCGAAGACCCTCGCCACAGTCGACGATTACCGGCGCGCCCGCGCGGACGGCATCCTGGCCGCTGCCTTGATCGAGATCGGCAACGCCGCGACCGCCGGTCACCGCGTGTCGGGCTTCGACGAGCCTGCACCGCAGCTGCTGGCGCGCGCACGCGGCCTGCTGACCTCGCTGAGCGTCTTCCACATGCAGCGGGGCGAGCGCTACGACGCCGCTCAGGCGCTCAACAACGCCGCGCTCACCTACTACTACGGCGGCAACTACGCTGACTGCGCCGCGACTGATGCGAAGGCCGAGAGCTTGTATGCCTCCATTCACGAAACGCGGCGCCAGTCCCAAAGCATTCAGAACCGTGCCTTGTGCCTGTGGGGCCTCGGGCGGCTTCCCGAGGCTCTTGCGCTGCTTGAGCAGGTGCGGCCGACATTGATGAGTGACAACTCACTACCGATCGCCCAGACGACGATCCTCAACAACACCGGGCTCCTGCATTTTGCTCTGGGTCACTTCGACGACTCACTGCGACTGTTCGACCTGTCGCTCTCCCTCGCGCAGCAGCGGCAGTGGCGACGCGACGAAGGCCAGGCGCTCTACGGCATCGGCATCAACTACTACGCGCTCGGCGACCGTGAGCGGGCCCTGCAGTTCCTGGAGCGCTCGCGCGAAAAGCGCGTGGAGTCCGGTGATGCGCGGGGCCGTATGCAGACCGTGCGATCGCTCGCCACCGTGTATGCCGAGCAGGGCCGACTGGCCGATGCCCTGGCTGCCGATCAGGAGGCTCTGAGTCTTGCGGTCGCCCCTTCCGCGATCGAGCGAATCCGCATCCAGATGGCCGCGCACGCCGTTGCCGCCGGCAATCCCGGCGAGGCGCTGGCGCAACTCGATGCGTTACTGACTCCCGGAGCCAAGGGCGACGTGGTGCTTCGACCGGAGGCACTCCTGGAGCGGGCGGTCGTGCTGCGCGAGATGAGTCGTCCCCATGAGGCCCTCCAGGACCTGAATGCCGCCCGGCCAGGACTGCAGCGGCTCGGCAGCGTGATGGACGAGTTCCGGGCGGATCTGGAGCGGGCGCGCGACCTGCGGCAGCTGGGCGAGCCGCGCGCAGCTCTCCTCGCCGTCGATCGCGCATTGTCCCGCTCGGATGCAGTGCGCCAGCAGACCGCCAACCCGGAGCTGCGGGCGCAGCTCGTGACACCGTTGCGAGCGGCTTACGACCTGAAGCTCGATATCCAGCGCTCGCAGTACAACCTGTCGGTCGCTAGCGGTAGGAAGCAAGAGGCGTCGAGACTTGCTGGCGAAGCTTTTCTCACGGCCGACTCTTCGCGCGCGCAGTCGCTCGCCGATCTCGCCGGCCTGAAGTACCCGCCCGCAGTCCGCGCCGCGCTGTCCCGCGAGCTGCGCCGGCGCGAGGCCCTCTACCAAGAGCTCGCCGGCCGGCGCTTCGCCTACGAATCACGTGTCGACGCCTCGGGATCGACCGACCCGCGGGCCCAGCACCTGATGCGCGACATCGCCGAGCTCGAGCGGCAGATCGACACCGTGAACCTCGCCATCGCCGCGCGCACCCGGCCCGGGGGCGCTCAGCTGCGGGCGGGCAGGACAATCGGACTGCCGGCGCTGCCCGGGGACACGGCGCTCGTGTCCTACTGGCTCGGATCAGACTACGCGTACGCGTGGGTGCTGTCGGACAAGGGGCTCGAATGGGTGCAGCTGTCCGCTCCCGCCCTGATCGCCGAGCGCAGCGCGGCGCTGCAGCGCGCGCTGACGCGGCTGGTGGATACCCCGCTTGAAACGCGACTACAGGAAGCGCGCGCGCTCTACGGACTCGTCATTCAGCCCCTGGAACCATGGCTGACCCCGGCGCGGCAGTGGCTCATCGTTCCAGACGGCGCGCTCGACTACGTGCCGTTCGCGGCGCTGCGCGGCCCGGGCGATGAGGCGGACGCCTTCGTTGTCATGCGCCACGACGTCGCGGTTACGCCGGCCGCGTGGATGCTCGGCGCGCCCCCCGAGCCAGGCACGGCCGGCCGCGGGATGCTGTTGGTCGCCGACCCCGTCTATCAGGCCGATGACCCGCGGCTCACCGCGCCGCGCAAGGTGGCCGCCGTCACCGCGGTGTCAGAGTCTCCGGCGCGCGGCCGGCGCGAGTACGCACGGCTGCCATACACTGCGGTCGAGGCGCGGGACATCGCGGCACTGTTTCCGGCGGGGCAGGTGCAGGAGCTTTTGGGTACGGATGCCACGCGCGAGCGAGTGCTATCGCTCGACTGGTCGAAGTACCGTTACATCCACCTGGCGACGCACGCCGTCGTGGATGCGGAGGT
>Ga0070709_10002303_pt1 | contig 10367 bp, 6 predicted proteins | sample LARL51metaG_FD_65449 | JGI IMG/M metagenome (GOLD analysis project Ga0070709, IMG submission 65449) | Corn, switchgrass and miscanthus rhizosphere microbial communities from Kellogg Biological Station, Michigan, USA - LAR L5-1 metaG | ecosystem: Host-associated > Plants > Roots > Rhizosphere ...
ACGCCCGAAACTCGAACAGGAACATCGGTGCCTTTAAGTTTCTCCCGCAGTTGAAACGGCAATCCTGCAGCATGAAAAAACCGAAGAACTTCGTACCCTAGTGTGCAGTCTGCGATCTCTGGGAAATGAAATTATCCCGGCACTGTTTGGCGGCGGAGATCAACTCTGCAAACTCCGGAGTACCTCGAAGTTTCACCCACAGGGAATCATTCTGCAAGCCACTGTAGGCGCAATATTGCCCAGCGATCGAACTCTTGAGCAGTTGCAGCGCTGCATTTTTTTGGCCGCAGAAAAGAAAATCGGCTGCAACTATGTAGCGAGGTTCGGGATCGGGATCGGTAAGCACCTGGGCCTGGAATTCCAGGGCGGACTTGACGGCGTTCGCAGAGGATGGGTTTTTGGTGCATTCCGACACCATCTGTATTCCCCGGTTGTCTTTAAATTTCTCCGCGATTTCTTGCGCCTGCGCTAATTTTCCTTCCCGAAAGTAATGTCGCATGAGGTTGCTGGATACCCAAGCTGACCCGGCGTCGAGTTGCAGAAAATCCATCGCGCGCTTGTAGTTACCCAGTTGATCGAAGGTAAACGCACACGATCGCAGCATGAAGTTTCCGGAATCCAGGGCCAAGGCGGCTTCGCACTCCTGAGCGGATTCCTCCATGGCACCACCATATCGAAGGACGTACGCCAGCGCGAAACGGGCTTCAGCATTCTCCGGGTGATTGGCAACGAGGGCCTTCGCATCCTGGTATGCCTTGGCCAACTGATTCTGCTCAACCCGGTTGGTAATCAGCCACGCAATTGCAAAGATGTAATTAGGATCAAGGGAAATCGCTCGCTCGAGCGCTGCATCTGAGCGCTTGCGAGCAGGGTCGCCGCCATTCGAATAAGCCGCGTCGTAGTGGTATCGAACTCCTAGATAACCCCAGGCGGGCGCGTATGCGGGATCCAGGCCGACGGCGCGTTCCAGCATCGCAATAGCATCTTTGTTGGGAAGTGGATCATGCGGCAAAGCGATGCTGCGGAGATATAGATCGTAGGCTTCTTCGCTCTTCGGATGCGTGCCCGTTTCTGTTGCATCCGCTCCGGCGCCGAGCGCAGGAACTAACCCTTGCCGAACCTTGGCCGTGATCTGACTTCGCATGGCAATCAGGTCGGGGACAGCTACCGTCATGGTGTCGCGCCAAAGCGTGCGGTTATCCGCGACATCAACCGCTTCCAGAGTAATTTGAAGCTGGTCGCCTTGCTTCATGTAGTGCCCGGTGACGACGTCGGTTACGTGCATCGCTTTGCCAGCTTCCTGCAAGTCAACGCTGGGAGTGTCGTACTTGCGCGTGGTAGCGAAGGGTCGGATGGAAAGCGAGCGAACATAGCTTAAGGCGGTTGCGATTTCATCGGCCAAAGCCAGCCGGAGGAAGTCCACGTCTTTATCGGCGCCAAGGTTCTGCAAAGGAAGAACGGCGACGGCCCTCTGACCGGCATTAACCACGACCGGCGCGGAACGCTGCCTCAAAAAGAACAGCAGAGCGGCGAGCGCAAGAACCGCAATGATGGCAAGTACTCCGACGATGATCTTCGCATTGGAGCGCTTCTGCGTCGGAACAGTCGACTTATCGATAGCTGGAGCGGCAGACACCGACGACGGTGACGTTGCGGGAGATGGAGCCAACGCCCCGGATGATGCGGTGGAAGTGGAGAGGCGCGGGGAAAGCTGCGAAGGGCTCTCCTGTAGGGCGCCAACCGATCCCGAACTATCGCGTGCTCCTTGACGTGACTCGGTTTCGCGTTTGAGCCGCTTTAAGTCGGCTCGCATATCGGCAGCGTGCTGATATCGTAGTTCGCGATCTTTCTCCAGCGCCTTGTTGATGATGTCTTCCAACTTCGGCGGAAGATCAGGGTTGAGGCGCACTGCTGGAACCGGATCACGATCCAGAATTTCGTGGCAAATCACTCCCGAGCTTTCGCCTCGGAAAGGTAGCGTACCCGTGGCCATTTCGTAGAGCACCGCGCCGAAAGAGAACAGATCGCTGCGCGCGTCCAGTTCCTTCGCGCGAACCTGTTCCGGCGACATGTAGGCGACGGTGCCGAGGGTTGAGCCGGGGCTGGTGAGGTGGTCCTCATTCAATGTCGCCTGTGCCGTTGGTCCAGCTGCGTCCAATTCTCGGCTGGCGCCCGGCATGACCTTCGCTAAGCCGAAATCCAAAATCTTGGCATGTCCGCGCTTGGTGATAAAAATGTTTGCGGGCTTGATATCGCGATGGACGATACCCTCCGCGTGCGCGGCATCGAGCGCATCGGCAACCTCGATCGCAAAACCGAGCAGAACATCGGTCTCGACGGGCCTGCCAGAGATGCGATGCTTCAACGTCACCCCGTCGAGAAACTCCATTACGAGGAAGGGATGGCCATCCTGCTGTCCAATCTCGTGGATGGTACAGATATTGGGATGATTGAGTGCCGATGCGGCCTGCGCTTCGCGCTGAAAGCGCCCCAGTGCCTGCGCGTCTTTCACGACATCGTCGGGCAGAAATTTCAGGGCAACAAATCGGTGGAGGGTCAAGTCCTCGGCCTTGTACACGACGCCCATACCCCCGCCGCCTAACTTCTCAATAATTCGGTAGTGCGAGATGGTCTGGCCGATCATTCGAAAGGATCTTTGGTTTCGTGCATCATCCTACGGTTGCAGCAGCGGGCAGTCAACGAATGGCTGTGTCGGCGTGGTCACACGCGGTGGCGCCTCCGCAACGAGATTAGCGACCAATCAAGTTCGAAGCGCATCCAACTGCCTGAAGTAGACTTACGCTCATCATTCTTAGTTCCTCATTTTGAACCAACACTGGAGAGGACATTCATGCTTCCTACCAAAGGATATGCCGCGCAGGTTTCGAAGAGTCCGCTGCAACCGTTTACCTTCGAACGGCGCGAACCCCGGGAACACGACGTGCTCATTGATATCAAGTATTGCGGTATTTGCCATTCCGATATCCATCAGACACGCGACGAATGGAGCGACTACCAGGACGAGTCGATCTTCCCGATGGTGCCGGGACATGAGATCACGGGAGTCGTGACAAAGTTGGGCAGCAAAGTCACTCAGTACAAAGTGGGGGATAAGGTTGGCGTCGGGTGCTTTGTGGATTCGTGCCGCAAATGCGAAGAGTGCAAGCGCGACCTGGAGCAGTACTGCGCAGTGCAGACATCGTGGACCTACAATGGCCGCGAGCAGGATGGAACGCCGACATTCGGTGGCTACTCGGACAAAATCGTTGTCGATGAGAAGTACGTCTTGCGAATCCCCGAGGGTATTCCGCTGGATGCGGCGGCACCATTGCTGTGTGCAGGAATCACTTTGTATTCGCCGCTGAAGCACTGGGGAGCGGGGCCCGCAAAAAAAGTGGCAATCGTAGGCTTGGGTGGCCTCGGCCACATGGGAGTAAAGCTCGGCCACGCACTCGGGGCAGAGGTCACGGTGCTGAGCCGCACGCTAAAAAAGCAAGAAGACGGCAAGCGGTTGGGTGCTGATCACTTTTATGCGACATCGGATCCGGAGACGTTTACGAAATTGGCGCGAAGCTTTGACCTGATCATCAATACCGTTTCAGCCGATACGAATTGGGATGAACTGCTGGGCCTGCTGAAAGTCGACGGCACTATGGTGCTGGTGGGACTGCCGGAGAAGGCGGTGCCGCTGGGGGCGTTTCCTCTGACTGGCGGAAGAAGGAGCTTAGCAGGATCGTCGATTGGCGGGATCAAAGAGACACAAGAGATGCTCGATTTCTGCGCTCAGCACAAGCTGGCAAGTGACATTGAAATTGTGCCGATCCAGAAGGTTAATGAGGCGTATGAACGCGTGCTGCGCAGCGACGTTCGCTACAGGTTCGTGATCGATATGGCAACGCTGAAGAACAGTTGAAGACCCTAGCAGATTGGGTACGGGCGGGCAGGCTAAGGCCACTCGCCGGATTTGTTTTCTTCACGCAGCATGACAGCTGCGATTTCCTTAAGAACTTTGGCCGCTACAACGGCGGTTTGGGAATTTATATCTCGAGTGGGGTTGTATTCGACAATATCGGTGCCGACCAGATTCACTTCTAGCTTTTGAATTACTTCCAGTGCTTCACGGACAGACATGCCTCCGGGCTCGTAGTGGGAGACGCCCGGCACAAACGCAGGATCGAAGACATCGAGATCGAAGGAAATGAAAAGCGGCCCCTCCAGCTTCAGTTCCGCCAGGCGCGCGAGATTCCGCATGGTGACGATTTCGACGCCAAATCGTCTGGCTTGATCCAGTTGATGCTGGTTAAGAGTGCGAATGCCAATTTGTACGAGCCGGCGTGCAAGCTTCTCTTCCAGGATGCGCGCGAACTGGCAGGCATGTGAAAAGCGGTTGCCTTCGAAGTTGTCGTAGAGATCGGGATGGGCATCGAAGTGGAGGATGGTGAGATGTTGATAGTGAGCAGCAAGGCCCTTGACCACGGGATATGTGATCGAGTGATCACCGCCCAGGCAGATCAGAGGATTTCCCGATGCGGACAGCTCACGCACTTTCGCTTCGATTAGAGGAAATGCTGAAGCAGTATCCGATCCGAGAGTCAGGTCGCCAAGGTCGTGAAGTAAGTTGTTGCGGCCAAGGTCAAGGCCGTTCTCTGTCCATAGATTGCTGGAATCGGAAAAGAGAGAGGCACGGATGAGAGGCGGAGCGGCGGCGGCTCCGCGCAGGTAACTGGAGTTCGCATCGAAAGGAATGCCGGCCATCGATAAATGGCGACCAGAATTGGCGGTATATTTCGTCATCGGAGTTCCTGAATCTTACGCGAGGTGGGAGGATCGGTGATTGCGAATTTCCAGCTTGCAGATTGAAGATTGGACATTGAAGATTTGCAAACCGAGGTCGCAGATTCCGGCTGGAGATTTGCTGCGGGCAGAGAAGTATTTGGGGGCTGGTTCTAGCGATAGACGGCTGCAGTGCGAACTCGATTCACCTTCTCGAATTCACGAAACAGCTTCGCCAGTTCGCCGCTAGGGCAGGCGCGCATGTCGCTGGAGAGGACGGCGCTGGCGGCCATGGTGAAGCGCAAAGCATCCTGTGGACTTTCAAAGTAAAGAACCACTTCGCTGGGCAATACAGGCTCATCAATGGGCTGCCCATTGCCGCTTGCGGGCACGAACAATTCAGAGCGAACGGGCTCTTGGGATTCCATTCGGCTGGGCGAGGCCGGCTGGATGGGCTCTGAACGGGTTGCGTAGGTTTCCACACGCTGTTCTATTTCTGCGAGAACTTCTTCGGAGTAAACAGCCACGGGGGCCGCGTCCAATGTCTCAATTTCAGGATCGGGCGAGTTGAATTCGGGGCTGACGTACTGCTCTTGTGGCGGTGGCAGAGTGGCGTACCGGCTGATCCCGAGCAATTCTTGCAGATCGTTTTCCATCTGCCGACGATCTTCGTCGTTCAACCCGGTGAAACGGAAGGGTTGCAAGCAACCGTCGGTAGCCCACATCGGTGAGAGAGTTCCGACAAAAGTTCGTACTGTGGTAGAGCCGAGATGAAAAATCAGTTCGGCATTGGTCTCGGCGTCCAGCGGTTCGGCCAAGTGCAGCAGGCCGCCGTTGAAGGAAAGTTGATGCAGGCGGGCTCGAACCTGACGCTGGTTCTCGGGAAGAATCAACGCCAGCACGGAGCCGGCAAGTTTCACGCGGGGGGTGCGTTGAACGGGATAGAAATTGGGGGAGTGCGTCATATCAGCCTGAACTATGCCACGTGCCTTTAGTACGCGGGAGATTACGAAAGACGTTGGTCCGGGAGTGAGTTACTGAGCAGCAGGTCGATTCACAGTATTGATGATTGAATTGTAAGCGTTTGCTGGGTTGTTGAGGCCTTATTCACTGCGCTGCGCGTCACGGTGATCTTTCCGCCGACCGACGACTCCGGCAGCATTGAGAGAACCGCTAGGTTAACCGAAGGACTAGGGAGTTACTTCAGTTCTCGGGCAGCGGAGCAGGCTGCTTGTCCGGATTGAAAAGCGGAGTCGCCACCGGATTTCGGAGTGGAGTTGACGGCTGTGCCATGGGGATGGCGGTCGAATCTTCCATCGGCGCAGATTGTGAAGCTGAAGGTGAGATCTCGGTGCCACTCCTCGCGGCATCCCTTACCACTAGCAGGTTATGGCGTCCTTCGGGCAATCCATGTTCGGAAGCTTTGCGATACCACTGCTCAGCCGCCGCGAAATCCTGGTGAACTCCGCTGCCGTGCTCATAGGCGTAGCCGATCTGGTTTTCCGCGGCAGCGGATCCATGCTCTGCGGCTCGGTGGAACCAATTTAGAGCTTCACGAAGATCCTGGCGAACCGCCTTGCCCTCGAAATAAAGAACACCAAGACCGAACTCGGCACTGCTGCTTCCGTCCTTAATGGCTCGACGAAACCAGCGAACGGCTTGCTCTCCATTCTGTGGCAGTCCACGACCCTTAGAGTAAAGCACGGCCAAGTTTGCTTCGGCGGGGGCATAGTGGTTATCAGCTGCCTTTGTGTACCACCGCAAGGCGGAGGTCAGATCCGGTGGCACGCCGCTTCCAGTCGAGTACATGTAACCCACATTGTTCTGGGCGGGAGGATAGCCTTCGGCCGCAGCGCGCAGATACCATCTCACGGCCGCTGCTTCATCGCGCTCTACCCCAAGCCCTCGAGCATACATTCCGGCCAGATTATTTTGTGCAGCAAGGTGTCCGCGATTGGCGGCTTTCTGATACCAGCGTGCCGCCTCGGATTCGTTGCGCTCGGTTCCTATACCAGTCTCGTAGGCTAGTCCCAGCTGGAATTGCGCGAGTAGATCGCCAGTTTCGGCTTTGTGCAGCGTGCTCGCGAAATCCGCAGGTGGTTTGGGAAGTTTGTTGAACGAACCGTGTATTTCAGAAACTTGCCCGAAGGAAGTGAGACTGAACAGGAACGAGAAGAACCCGAAGACGCAAAGCGATCGCATGGTCCCTACCTGTTGACATCAGCGACTTGCGTGCAAATGTGGCGGCACGATAGCGCGAGTGTGCGCGGGAGTCAAAGGAAAACGAACGTTCCTGAGCAAATTTTGGCAGGCAGACGCCGGGACAGGAATTTGGCAGGCGTGTCTGAAACCGGCAACCTCGCCCTGATGTTGGCCAATTCAGGCGTGAATGAGAAGATTAAGAGAAGATATGATTCAACTTTCACAGGCCGGCAAGCGCTACGCCCACAAACTTCTCTTCGAGAATGTGGACTGGATGGTCACGCCACATGACCGAGTTGGCCTGGTCGGGGCAAACGGCACCGGAAAATCGACGCTGCTGAAAATCCTTGGGGGAATGGAGGCGCTCGATTACGGCGGCATGAGTAGTACCCGCGGCATCAGCGCCGGCTACCTACCACAGGATGGACTATCGCTCTCGGGACGGTCGGTGTTTGCGGAGTGCATGACAGTTTTTGCGGAACTCCGGGCGATGGAGCAGGAGATGGAGGACTTGACGAGGCGCATGTCGGAAATTGATCACGCTTCGACTGAATACGCGCAAGTCGCGGACCGGTTTCACCGGGTCGACCATGAGTTCACCACTCGTGACGGTTACGCTATCGAAGCAAAAGTCGGCTCAGTCCTGACTGGACTAGGATTCGACAAAGAGGATTGGGCTCGCCAGACCGAAGAATTTTCGGGCGGGTGGCAGATGCGTATCGCTCTGGCGAAGCTGCTGCTGCAACAGCCGAATCTTCTGCTGTTGGATGAACCCACCAATCACCTTGACCTGGAAGCGCGGAACTGGCTCGAAGAATACCTGACGGACTACCCGTATGCTTTTGTCCTGATCTCACACGATAGGTATTTCCTGGACGTGACGGTGGACCGCATCGTCGAAATATGGAACAAGCGAATTCATTTCTATTCCGGGAACTACGACAAGTACGTCCAGCAGAAGACAGAACGCCGCGAGCAACTGGAGTCCGCATACCGCAATCAGCGCGAGCGCATTGAGCAATTGGAAGTCTTCATCAACCGGTTTCGCTACCAGGCGACCAAAGCAAAACAGGTGCAGAGCCGAATCAAGGAACTGGAAAAGATTGAGCGTATCGAACTTCCCGAGGAAGAGAAGACCATCCATTTTTCATTTCCACAGCCAAAGGCAAGCGGCCGGATCGTGGTGGAAAGCGTTGACGTTGCCAAGAGCTACGGGCCCAAACAGGTTTTCCGAGATGTGAATTTCATTATTGAAAAAGGTGACCGCATCGCGCTGGTGGGCGTGAATGGGGCCGGAAAATCAACGCTGATCAAGTTGCTCGCGAGTGAAGAGCCTGCGACCAAGGGCCAGATGCGACTGGGACACAACGTGGAAGCTGACTACTTTGCGCAGGATCAGTATAAGCAGTTGGACCCGGATGCGCGGATTCTCGACGACCTGGGGGAACTATCGCCCAAGTCGACACAGACGGAGCTGCGGAGCTTGCTGGGATGTTTTCTGTTTTCGGCGGACGATGTCTTCAAACGAATCGGAGTATTGTCCGGCGGCGAGCGAAATCGTTATGCCCTGCTTCGCATGCTGCTGCATCCTGCGAATTTCCTGCTGCTCGATGAGCCTACCAACCACCTCGATCTGCGCGCCAAGGACGTGCTGCTGAACGCGCTGGCGGAGTACAACGGCACGGTGGTGTTCGTCTCCCACGATCGCTACTTCATCGACAAGTTGGCGACCCGAGTTTTCGAAGTCGGCGAAGGGCGAGTCGAAGTCTACCCCGGCAATTACGAAGACTATCTCTGGCGCAAACAAGGTGGACACTCAGCTCAGATTACGGCCGAATTTCCTGTCACAAAGGCTGCTTCTGGTAACGGAAGTACCTCAGCAGATCATGCGAGTGCGGGGTCAAAAGAAGGAACTGCCCTGACTGGCAACGGAGACGGGATTGGTGCAACAGGAGCGCCGCAGAAGCGTTTGAATCCTATCAAGCGCAAGCAGCTGGAAGATCGTTGCCAGGAACTGGAAAACCAGATATCGCGGGTGGAAGGGGCTATTGCGCATTGCGAGAGCGAGTTACAAACCTTCGTGAGCGTTGACGAGACACAACGGTTAACTCACGAACTTGAGGCTGCGCGCCAGGAATTACAGGCACACATGGTGGAATGGGAAGAGTTGTCGCAAACCTTGCACCAGCAATAGTCTGGAAATCCAGTTCCCACGGCCCATTCCGAGATGCGTATAGGTCCTTCCGTAACAATCTGACATCACGAGAAATGGCCCAAGTTCCACGATGCACATGGTCAAACGGGACCGGAGAAAGTGTCCAATTAGACAACTCTGGCGGCTTTGCACCGTTTTTCTCTGGACGGCACAACAGCAGTCCGGCTTCGGATGGGGACTATGGCGAATGCATCACGATGATGAGGCGATCATTCAACGAAGCGCTCCGATTCGATCACTGCGTAATGCACTTACCGTCGAGTTGCCGGCTAACCATAAAGACCACATTCGTGCTCTAAAAGGGATTTCCGGATTGCCCATAACTCGCGCAAGATCCTACTTAGGCCAATAGGCTTCACAGGCAGATGAACTTGCTAGAGTTTTACAGCCCCGAGAGGTCCTGAGAACGTGATCGCCGATTGCCGCAATAGTTGGCAACGACGGGCTCTCCCGCATGCTTCAGGCGTGAACTGTATAATGACGCCTCACGAAAGAGACACGCTGAAGGACACGCTGGAGGCGCCAGGGGCCTTATCAAGAAGACAAGTGTATCTGCCGCGATGAACCGTTTGGCTCTGGGGCTGGGTTTGATTGCCCTGTTCTCGGCGATCCTGCTGCTTTCCGATTTAGGCCATAGGAAAACAGCATCGGCGTCCTACTCGGACAGCGGTTCTCAAGCTGGAGCCACGACCCGAAACATGAAGGCGGCGATCGTCTACTATGCTCCGGGCATCGCTACTGAAGAGTGTGTGCAGGGACTGATTGACGGCTTGAAGGAGAGCGGCCTCGAGGAAGGGAAAAATCTCGAAGTTCGCAAGGCAGATGCCCAAGCCGACATGATGAACATTCCAGCCATCCTCCAGAACTACGACAACTCTGACGTTGATCTCATCATGACCATCAGCACGCCGTGCTTGGCTGGGGCATGCAACAACGTCAAGCACAAAAAAGTGGTCTTCACCTGTGTGAGCGACCCCATTGCTGCAGGAGCCGGGAAGGGCCGTGCTGAGCATTTGCCGTTTGTCACCGGTGTCGGCAGCTTTCCGCCCGTGGCTCACATGCTGGACCTGATGCAGAAGCTGATCCCCGGATTGCGCGGAGTGGGCACCATCTACAATCCAGCGGAGGCCAACTCTGTGCGGGAGCAGGCAGTGGCTCGCGAAGTCTATCAGAGTCG